>Ga0247733_1000165_pt1 | contig 82165 bp, 93 predicted proteins | sample UWRJL043104R2_FD_180932 | JGI IMG/M metagenome (GOLD analysis project Ga0247733, IMG submission 180932) | Plant litter microbial communities from Arlington Agricultural Research Station in Wisconsin, United States - UWRJ-L043-104R-2 | ecosystem: Environmental > Terrestrial > Plant litter >...
CTGTCCCTCGCGCCGTCCACGGCCACTGCCCTCTAGTAGCCCGTGACGCATGCCGCCCAGCGCGAGTCTCCAGTTCCTCCGCCCGATCGCAATCCATTACCCAAAGCTTTTGTCACCAACTTCTGCGCGCATCCACACACAGCCCTCGCCCGACGCTCTCGTTATCAGACATTATCAACCAGCCCTACACACCACCCCCAGACCAGCACCGTCCCGACGCTACGTCCCCAGCGCGCGCTTACTGCCGCTGAACCCCTTCCGCTGCCCGTCCAGCGTTGTCGCGTCTATCTTCGAGCTTGGCGCTCAGTGCCCCTCTATCGTCCAGAGAGGGGCACCTGCTGCACATGGGAGATAGTAGTAGTGTCATAGATATGACGGCTCCCGGCGTGGGCAAGACGGAGGATCCTCGCGACGGATCGACGTCGTCAATCGCGTCGTCGCCCGAGCCCGAGCCCGCGACTTATACCCAGGACAACCCGCAGCAGCAGCAGAAGCGCAAGGGCGGACGCAAGCCAGTGAGCACATCCCCAATTGCAACCCCCCGCCGTAATGGCTCCCGTAGTTGCCCACTCCATCGCCATGTCCAAGTTGGCACTGACCAAGCGCCGCAAGATATACGCGACCTCGGAGGAGCGCAAGCAGCGCAACCGCCAGGCCCAGGCCGCCTTCCGCGAGCGCCGCACCGAGTACATCAAGCAGCTCGAGAGCACCATAAAGCACCATGAGGACACCCTGCAGAACCTCCAGAACAGTCACCGCAATGCCGCCGACGAGTGCCTCATGCTCCGGTACAAGAACTCTCTGCTCGAGAGAATCTTGCTGGAGAAAGGTACCGCGCCAATACCAACACCTCGGACTGCATCCAAGCGCTAACACCTCGTGCTAGGCATCGACGTCCAGGCTGAGCTGCGCGCAAAGACTGGCAGTCCCAATCTGGGCCCCACCCGGGCTCCAGCCTCGGCCACCACATCTCCGAACCAGCCGCCGCTCCAACAGCGCGCCGTGATGAATAGACAGCAGCAGCGGCGGTCGCTGCAGGGGCCGCCCAAGGCTGAAGGTTCGCATGGCTTACCCATGATCCAACCTGACGGAGCAGTGCCCAACCGTTCACCACTGTCGCAGCCCACGCCTGGTTCACACCTCTCTTCCCCCGCCACTTCCGCAACACGCTCGCCGAGTTTCATGCCTCAAGGCACCTCGGTCTCTCCCAACTTTGGGCCAATCCCCCCTCAGCAGCAGCACTTACGGCCACAGCCGCCTAGGGCAAACTTCACCCCAATGATGGGCCCACAACGGCCCTCCTTGATCACGAACCAACCACCCTCGAACGGCATGTCGAGTGCGTCCACCGTAGGCAGTGGCGCGAGCGTAATGACACAGAGTAGCACCAGCGGTGGTCCTACCTCATACTTTTCAACCCCATATACGGACCACATGTCCCAGCTCGGCAAGCTGTCCCGTTTCCTACTTCGTCCCTTAGGTATAGAGCTTTGTAATCCTAGGCTGATTCCGTGACAGAGCAGGAGTACGACGAGCAAGCCGACATGCTCGACCAAGAAGACCCAAGCGACCAATCTGCTGGGCCTGGTCCGTACCCACAACACCAAAATTTCCCACCGAACGGCATCCAGTCGCAGGGCATGCAGCCGCCGATGCCGCCCGCGCAGAACCCCCCCTTCACGAGCCCTGCCGCGCTGGCACCAAACGACGGAGCCAACGTGTTCAACGGAATGAACCACCTCTTCGACCCTTACGATCCAATGCTCGACGCAGACCCATTCGGGCTGTCTGCCAGCATGCACTTTCCGACCATGTACGAATCGAGATGACGGAAGCGTTCTACAAGAGCTTGGGGAAGGATATGACGGCTGTTTCGATCTTATGTTTGATGTCGTTGTTCAGCGGGCGCTCGGGCATTGGAGACTGGTATGGTACCGGTCACGGTCACGGCGTTTTGGACTTGGGGCGGCAATTAGTCCTCGGTCAGATGCGAATTCTTATGGGAGGCATTCTAAAAGTTCTACGTTTGCGATTTTAATTTAGTACGAGAGACCCAGAAAGGAACGGAAGGAGGCTATTGATTGGAGACGGGATCTCTGCTGTCATGGTTTCGATTGTTCATATTGGCACAGCTGCTCTCACAATTCGAGACCCAGCAGCCCTGTAAATACGTCATGTTACGGACTCAATACCAAGCGAGTGAGAAGATGTGCTTGCACGTTGACAGCGACATGTGATGTCAATATGCTCCAAAATGTATCCATGCTTCTTGGAACTATCGACGGCCTGCGCGACGTCAATGCTGCCGAGGTCGCGACGCACGGACCATGTGAAGCTTGACTAAGCGAATCATTGCTCTCCACAAACGAAATTTCCCCATTGACCTCAAGCGCTACGAATAACCTCAACGTCAACCACACCACGCAGACCACCCACTTGAATCGAGCCGCGACCCTCACTTTGCAGGGCCCGCTCAAATCTACCTATCTCTCGGCAGATTGAGCGTCTAAGAGGACAAGCGCGAAAGGCGCTTTAATTCCCAAGATGTCGATTGCTTCCAAGGTATGCCACGCCCGCCTCGACAGTGCGATTGAGCCCGCAAGCCATTGCGATCCCATTTTGCTTTTCAATTTGCAAATCGAGCTAAAGCTGACGAAATTTAGAACCTGTTCGACTTGCTCGGTACGACAGAGCCGATTTGACATTTGAGCGACACCCGCTAACCAGCCACGCAGGCAACGACCCCGAGCTTGACCCCAACCGCGAGCCCGAGCCGCCCACAAAGGCCATCGATAAGCCGACTGCGCGGACTGGCAAGCGCAATGCTCCCACCGAAGCCCCCGCGAGGTCTGCAGGTGCAGGTGCTACCACCACCCGTGCGCCCAAGGACTCTGCCAACGCAAATGACAACTGTGCGTTACACCTGAACATGCGCTTGAACTTCATTTAGATGCAGCTCTGGCGGTGCTTGTGGAGCGATGAGCTAATTCGAACTAGACCTTCGGGATCGCAACGTAGGCTCTGACAAGAACCGCAGCCGAGGCTCTGGTGGTAAGCATTTTACGTACAGTATCTCAACTTCAGCTAACACAATCAGAGCCTGGCGAGTCCGGATACCGTGGTGACCGTGGCGGCCGTGGCGGCCGTGCTCGCGGCGGCCGGGGTGGCAGAGGCGGTCGCGGCGATGGCGACCGTCACAGCAAATCTGGCCAAGGGTACGACTACTTCGCCTCTCACCTTTCATGCAAACCTGACAACGTACAGTGAACACCAGAAGCAGGCAGATGCCGCATGGGGAGGTCCCGACGGTAACGCCGAGCTGGCCGACGAGCAGGCTGGCGAGACTATCGCCAAGCAGGACGAGAAGGCCGCCGTCGTTGAAGACTCCGAGCCTCAAGCTGAGCCTGAACCCGAGGACAAGACCATGTCTTACAACGACTACCTTGCTGAGCTGGCTGCGAAGAAGTTGGCGACCAACGACAACGTGCGCAAGCCCAACGAGGGAGCCTCTAAGAAGTTCCCAGAGGGTACTGCCATCACCCGCCAGGAGCAAGAGGAATTCATGTCTGGATCCGGTGGCAAGGCCAAGCGCCAACGTGAGCGCAAGGAGAAGGCCTTTGTCGAGCTCGATGGCGACCGCATGCTTGCGCAGCCCGCTCGCGATGACGCCCCCCGTGGTGGACGCGGAGGACGCGGCGGACGCGGCCGTGGCGAAGGCCGTGGCGGCGGCGAAGGTCGTGGCGAAGGCCGTGGCGAGTACCGTGGCCGTGGAGGACGTGGTCGCGGCGAGGGCCGTGGCGATGGTCCCCGCGAGCACCGTGGTGGACGCGGTGGACCGCGAGGTGGTGGACAATCGGGCCCCAACCTTGCCGACTCCAGCGCCTTCCCCAGCCTGGGCTCATAGCCCCTTCGACCATGAGTCGACACACGCACGACCGCAGCGTCTGTGCGCAACTCTGGCGGTCCGTCATCTGGCCGTCACTACTACCGGACAATGAGCAAGAAAACAAGCGGAGAATGACGGGGATGGAGGTTGGCCAGGTGTGAGAAAAGATATATGGAATCTGCAAAAGGGAGGGAGGGAGTGTGGCGGGCTTAAAAATCATCATCTACTTTGGGGGATGTGTTTATGCTAGTGAAGCTCTACTTTTTCGATTTTGTCGCAGTGGCTCAAGTGTCTTGATTCCTCCGGGTTTAGTTTCCTCTCCACCCACCCTTTGAGCTGGATGGTCTCGACTGCATTTCCTAATCAATACAAAAGATTGTTTACTGTAATTTCTCCACTTCTGCTTGATGATTCTGGATCCTTGTGAAGCGGGGAGAGTGTTGCTCTGCGTCTGCGGAGTTATTGTAGGGTGTTGAGGTCTGCACGTCATATGCCATCCCAGTGCGAGCTGATCAGACATGAGACGCGCAACTTGGGAAGCACTAGAAAGGCGACGAATGCTAACCATCTGGAGCCGTCACACAGGAAACATGTCACTATGAGGCCACTCGAACTCGGGTATTTCCATCTCGTGCAATTTACATTCATTGCATTTCGTATACTAGGGCCCCATATCTTCGAAAAATGAGAAAGGGATCATGAGATCAAAAAACCTCGTTACGCTCTACGCTCCCTGCTCCCTGCTCCCTGCTCCCTGCTCCGCGCTAGACTTACGCCGCGATGGAGCATAAAACCCTTTCTAGCGGCCGCGACGACTGATGGGATACGCGGAAATGGTATATAACGCTGTGACGGAAAAGAAAAAACGGGAAACGCTTGCTTGAATGCAATGGACTGGAATGAGATAATGGGAAGCCATGGCATGAGTGTCGAGTGCTCGCGTTCGGGAGTGGATTAAGCAACGTCAGACTGCAGACATAGACGGGTGCACCGCGGCGTCCTTGTCGAGTCCATCTTCCTCGCTCTCCTTCACATTGTCTTCTTCGCTCTTCTGCACATTGTCTTCCCCACTCTCCTTCACATCGTCTTCCTCGCATTTCTCCATCTCGTCTTCCTCACTTTCCACCTCGTCTTACTCACTCTCATACTCCAACGCTGCCAAGGCCCTGTCTTTGCAGGTGCTACACACGAGGATATCGCAGTTACTGCATTGGTATGCCAAGCTGAACGGAGTGCTGTTGGTGGCGAGGCTGATGGGTGAGTGCTTGTGGATTGGTGGAGGCGAGGTCTGGTGAGGTATTGTGGTAACTGGCGGGATTCGCATAGCACTGTGCGTGGCCGGCAACCACTCTGGCTCTAAACGGTCAAGCAGATGTACATCTAGCATAGTAGCATCTGTGGAAGCGCGACGACGTGGGGTGGGCGTTTCAGTGGTGGTGATGATGTTTCCGTACGTATCGATGACTTGCTCGACGCCTGCCGCGGCGGGCGGAGAAAAGGGTTTGTTTTGTACACTGTCTGTGGGCTGGGAGTGCAGTGTAAAGTTGGGCACAGAGCTTGCCCGCGTCGTATCAGACTGCCCATTGAACGGGTTCCTCATGAGATAGGGGTGTGCTCTCACACCTGCTCTCCTACTCAGTCTACGTCCTGGACCACGTCCTCTCATAGACATTGGCCCTTCTATGTAGGTGACGCTTCGCACGCCGCAACTGTCGATACTCCTTGACATCTTGATCTCAGGGTGTATCGCCCCCCAGCATTTCATGCACTCCATGCTCGTAGCTGACGGTGCTTTGAGCAGAGAGTCGGCCAGGTTAACTAACGCTGTGTTGAAGGAGTGATCGCAGGCCCAGGACTGGTCGTAGTATTGACCGTTGGGTTCACCGCCGAAGTCGTGGTCTTGGTTTTCCCAGTACCTAGATGAGCCGCCGTCCAGATTAAGCACACGAGTCGTTGGCTGCGGTGTTATTGACTCTTCTGCTGGCTGCGTGCCTTCGGCTACCTGTGCTTCCTCAATAGTGTGTGCTACGGCGGGATATTCCGCTCCATCGCCAGTCTCCCCAGGCCGAGACTGCTCCTCGTCTTCCTCTCGATCAGGTTCTTCATCGCTGTCATTCTCATCGCTGTCACCTTCGCATCCAGAGGAATCAACTCCGCATCCATAGCTGCAGCCATTTTCATCGTTCTCCAAGCATAACCAGCAAAAGTGCGCTCCGCATCGACATTCCATGTGGTCACAGCCGTACATCTTCTTCAAGCCGTGTCCGCACTTGGGACACCGCTTGTAACCCCATATCTCCAGCAGCTCCGCGGTCTTCTTGTCGATTCCAAATTCCAATGGGTCACAGGTAGTGTGAGTATGCGCGAGGTTTCGGCACGTGGTACAGATGTCCGTTTCGCAACTTGGACAGGTAACAACCGCCGGCGTGGGAGTACCAACACCAGAGTCGACACGCTGCTTTCCCTTGCGACTCATCATTTCCTGCAGGAGTAGCCGTTCCGGAATGAAGGCCGAGCATCGGGCGACTGGGCAGTAAAAGGGATGCGGAGTGCTCCATTCCTCGTACTTTGCCTTGAACATGGTGATTTCCTCTTGCGTTAGGTATGGCCGTGCGTGGTGTAGAGGGATCTGGTTGCAGCATTTCGGTGGCATGCGTGTCATGTCAGTGCAAGCATTGACAAACATCTCCTTAAGGCAGTCCATGCAGAAAGGGTTGCTGCAGCGAGGGCATGGTTTGAGCGCCGTGTTCTCATCTAAGTCCTCGCTGCAAATTAGGCAGTTGAGCCGTAGCCCGGGCATATCAGGAAGGTTGGGGGGTGGCGCTACCGCAGGTGGTTGCATATGTTCAGGCGGGCTGTAATCGAGGATGTCGCCGGGCAGCTCCAGTAGCCCTCTGAATGCGGACCCAGAGTACGAGTCGGTGGATTGCCGAGGATTCGTTTCGGTCTCCATGGTGTCTGCGTGGGCATCGTCTGCGGGGGCGAGAGGGTTGTGCTCCGTGGTGGAGGAAGTAGCGACGTTGGCGAGGGTGTCATTAAGTACTACCTGCCCGTGCTCGCCATCTATATCGGGAAGTCTCGAATCTTGGTGGGTCTCTGTCTCCAGTTCGCTGGTTGGGACGGGGGCAGTGACGGAGGCAGCAGCGTGCACGTGCGGCCGCACGGCCTTTGAGAATGTGGAACCCATTGTGAAGAAGAAACGAGACGTTATGATGTGGTCTGTGACTAGGGCTCAGAAGGTCTATATAAGGAAAATCTTGAGTGGCTGGGAATCTATGATTGAGTCAACGGTAGGCGGTTGAGTCAGGAAGCTTATCCGGGGCGAGGTGAGTGTTGCCTGCAGGCAGCCTTGTGGCGCGGGCCTTATTGGACAGGTAAGTGAAAGGGGGGGGGCTTCCCCACAGTTATGGTCTTACATTCGCATGGACATGTTAATGTACGGACAACTAGGCATGACCATAGCGCATTAAGCAAACGGTGTTGGTAAATTGGGCCTAGTCGTGGCTGTGCAATGGTATGCCTCAAGTGAGATACTCACGCAGCACAGAAACACCAAGACTTAGTGATAGTGGCTGACGGACGGAATCTCCGTTGCTCGCCCCAAGAAGGGCATTGCGATGCATACCCATGGCGATGAAGATGGTCGAGTCGGCGCACTTCAGACGTCGCGATGGATGATGGATGAAGTGGCTCGTGCTTATGGCTCGGGTCATCTTGATTGGGATTAGCCTCCAATCAGCACCAGGCGTCAACCTCACCTGGTCCGCTACCCTTTGCTTTGCGACATGAAGATCCGATACAGCTGGTGTCCTCACTTAATGGAACGTTTCCCCAGAATTTGGAAGTATGGGTGGACTTGTTCAGGATGGATGCCAACAACTGGCAATGGTTTTTCTGACGTCAAAACAACTACGTTCAAGATTATCATTGCGTAGAGTTTCAGATGAGTGACACTGATCCATCAAGAAGTCGAGAAGGCTAGCAGACTGACGAAGAGGTTGCGGGCTGTCGAAGACGCTAACCTTCAAGCAAGGAATCAACGCTCAGCATCGGAGGTCAGTACCAACAAGCACTACCAGCGAAGCCTACCCGAGCACGCGCAAAGTAAAAGACGATGCTGCATGAACAGTTCGGAATAGCAATAGCTTGACGACGTCTTTTTGATGTCGATCAAAATGATTGTTCCCTACGCATTCGGGCCGAATGTTCATCAGCGCGCTCCAACGTGCCCACACCTCACCACTGGCAGGACATTCACATGCGAGACAGACACTCGTATCCACCAGTTGCTTTTTTGGATAGTGCGCCCACGCGAAAGGCTGTGTTTCACGCCCTGGCAGGCCGAGCGTGTGCGACATCGCCAAGAAGCATGAATCTTGCACGCGGGTATGTAGATCACTTGGTCCAGGCTAATGACGTAGGCCCTTGCAGCACATCGTCACCAGCCACAATTCCTGTTGAGGATAGGATGAGATCACTGGCGCGTTTTGGCGTGTATATAGATGCGAACAAAGATGGTATAACTACACCTGCATCAACCTCCTCTACTTACCATCCGAACCTGCAATATACTTTATTTACACATCTTTGACGGTACAAACCAAACAGACCTCATCATGACGGACCAGAACAACAGCAACAGCAAGTCCTACAAGGAGCAGGCTGGCCAGTACTACAACCAAAAGTACGAGACATGGATGCCATGGATCGAGGACAAGTACCTGTCCTGGTTCACAAACGACAACAAGGCTTCCTATGGCACCAAGCGTACGCCTACCACGCCCTTTCTCTCCATCGTCATTCATAGCAGGCCTTGCTAACATCTTTCAAGAACAACTTGACAAAACGAAGGTCACCGGCATCTCGCAAGTCGACAACCTCCAAGACGGCGTCAACAACCTCGTCGGCGGCCAAGTGGGCAAGGGCGGCCTTGCCCAGCCCATCGGCGACGCGGTCTCGAAAGAAGGCGTCAACCGTGCTGAGCGAGGCGGCAAGGACGAGAACGGCAACTCAAGCACAGGCCCACTTGGTGGATACGGACAAAGCGCTATGGATAGTGTGAAGGGAGCTGGAAGTGGCCTCACAGGTGGTGCTCAGAGCGCTGGCAGTGGAGTTACTGATGGTGCGAAGGGCGCTGGTGGTGCGGTAGGAGGCCTTTTGGGCGGAGGCAAGAAGGAGGAGAAGTAATTTAGGAACTTGAACGGTGGAGGCTTGATGACGACTTATGATACCATGGGCGGGAATTACTTGTTGGCTTAGACTGCAACTTCGGGAGGCTATATTCTTTGGTTTGTTCTAATATCGAATTTACGTTCAACATGTTCAACCACAACGGCGAGCAAACAAAAGCATGGCGAACCATCGTTGCTATCTGATATATATGTATAGAGAATGCAGCAATTCGTTCTCTACAACCTCATTGCTGCTGACCAGCTTGTCAAATCGTCTCGTCTCTGATTGGCGGGAAGACAGCTGCAAACGCAGGGTTCGGATGGCGCACCTCCGATCACAACTCCCGCACAGCACCGTCTTCATAGGTGTGCCACATAGCCCCGCCATGTCAGACCACGCAAGCTGCAGCTTTGCACCGGACCTCCGAATTATGGGGGGGCTTTACTTAGCAGCCAGAACTCTTGATCCCTCCACTAACCTCTTCATTGACGTTTTATTATTATAGCACGCAGTTCTTAGCTCCAGGACATATCTCAAGCGCGACGATACACGCACATAACTCTCCGACACTTCCCCTCAGTCCTCGGTCAACCATCCAAGATGACCTCAAACGGAGCTGTATCGGACAGCAAGGAGCACAAGTTCAATCCACACTTCACTCAATCCGTAATCAACGCGACGGGCCCGAAAGCGACGCCGCGAGTGCGAAAGCTCACAACAAGCCTGATCCAGCATCTGCACGACTTTGCGCGCGAGAATGAACTTACCGTAGACGAATGGATGAGTGGCCTGGAGCTTGTACGTATACCCGGCAGCCAACACGCCCAGAATTCTGGCTGACCACACACAGCTCAACGAAGCCGGCCGCATGTCCGACGACCGCCGCAACGAAGGCCAACTCCTCTGCGACATCTTCGGCCTCGAATCCCTCGTCGACGAAATCACCTACAAGCTAGCCGACACCGCCGAAGACGAGCCCACTGCAACCGCTATCCTCGGTCCCTTCTGGCGACAAGACGCGCCGCAGAAAGCTATGGGCGATACCATTGTCACCGGCTTTGAGGACACCGGCGATAGAACGTGGATGCATGGCTCTGTCACGGACTTCCGGACAGGAAAGCCTGTGGAGGGCGCGGTACTAGACATCTGGCATACGGCGCCGAATGGGCTTTATGAGCAGCAGGATGAGGGGCAGCCGGAGATGAATTTGAGAGGAAGGTTTACGACGGGGAAGGATGGGAAGTATGACTTTTACTGCCTGAGGCCGGTGCCGTATCCGATTCCGTATGATGGTCCAGCAGGGAAGATCTTGCAGGCATTAGACCGGCATCCGTATCGGCCTGCGCACATTCACTTCCTCGTAGGTCTACCCCCAGGTCCCCGAATGCACAGCAGCTGACATCATGTAGCTCACGGCCCCCGGCTACAAACCCATCGTCACGCAGCTCTTCGACCGCAACAGCAAGTACATAGAAGACGACGCCGTGTTTGCGGTCAAGGGTTCGTTGCTGGTGGACTTCAAGCCGTTCCAGGGCGATCCGAAGGCTGACTTTGAGCTGCCGTATGACTTTAAGATGGCGAGTTATGAGGATGCGAAGAAGCATTCTGTGGCGGGTACCACGGAGGAGAGCGCTGGTGCGTAGGTTGGAAGATGGAACGAAGAATGCAAGCGGCTTTAGTGCGAGACAATGGAGGATTTTCATCATCTGAGTCTGTCCGCATTCTGTAGTTCTCTACGCGTTTACACCTGCGCGTGCTCAACGATGCTACAGCAGTCCTGCTGCAAATCATAAGATTAGATGTTAGGGTGCAACTAAGCTTCGCCACATCTCGATTCCTATCTCTTGTCAGGATGTCTGTCGTGCAGGTAACAATATACCGATAGCGTTCGCTAACCCCTCTGCACCCTACACCGATGAAGCACTGCCTCTGCTGTTAATCTTGCGCATTCACGTTGGCCTTCTCTTCCACCATTCTGACTATCGCACCGTGCCCATTCTTTTTTGCCCAAAATAGCAGCGTTTTTCCGTCGCTGTTCAAGCAGTCATTGACGTCAATCTCGCCTTCCTCCAACAACAGCTTGACTATAGCTTCGTGTCCTAAGACTGCCGCTAACCATAGCGCGATGCTATCGCTTGCTTTCCAAAGGTCGTAGGGGGGTGTCGCACTGTTGTCGCTGAATCTGCCGCGTCTGCTTTGGAGCATCATATGAATTGCAGCTCTGTTTCCCTCTCTGGTCGCAATTTCCAATGCTGTCATAGGTCTAATAACCCAGTGATAAGAAATTTCTCGTGAGCGTATGAACGCGCCTCCAACGTACACAGAATGCTCGAAAAGGCGTTTCAACTGTGCCGGTGTAAAGATGCTTTCCGGTTCTTGCACTTCCAGACCCAGGCGAGTAATATCGTTTTCGCCGATAATGTTGAGCCGTGCTAGTACGTGGGAGGGAAGCAGGCGGAGGTTTCCACCTTGATCTTCATGTAGAAGACTCAGAGAGTTGTGCCTCCAGAATTCCGTCACGTGCGAATCCAATCTCCAACGCGTCCCAGTGAGCGTGCCCATCTTCTCCCAGGGGACCAACCTTTCCAACCTAATGTCCCCGATCTTTCTCCAGCCGGTCGTCAACACATAGTCGGAGGGAAACAAACGATCAGAAGGAATGAGGCGGTCCCGAATTGCAGCATTCCCTTGCAGTAGTAACGTAAACCCGAATGCGGATTCATAGCTCAATACAACACGCAGAAGCATTTTACTCCAGGTTGGATCAAACATGGAAGCTTGGCTCGCCCCAAGCTCGCAGTGCCGCAGCCCGTGTTGGACCAGATAATTCAGGAAGGTGTCGAATCTCCATAGTCTCAGGAACCGATGCAGCCAGTAGCAGGCTCTACACTCATGCATTTTGTGGTTCCTGTAATGAATCCAGTGCTCCACTTTATGGTGTTCGTGTTTCCAAGCCCTAAGTGTACCTTGCTCGTTTTTCCCGCCCTCGAGTCGCATCCACGTATGTGTCCAGAGTGGATGGCTCGACAGCCCAACGACATCAATGAACATTTCGGCAATGACCAGGTTGTTGTTGCTTTGCGTAAACTGCGCCTCATCTTTCTTCTCTCCCTCCTTGACGTCTGCTCCCTTCGCCATCTTCACAGTCATCTCTGAGATGAACTTGTTGGCTGACGCGTGGACCCATCTCATTTCCTTGACGGACTCAAATCTTGGTAAACCACTTACATAAATAGGTGGCTTCAAGGACTCCACGTATTGCAGGAAACCTGAAGATAGTCGCAAAACAGTTTTCTCAGATATAAACTCTTCAAAAGTTGTTTCCTTAACTCCCAGTGCATCTTTGAGGTTCTGAGCTGTTAAAGTCCAGGAAGACTCAGTTGCCAATACGGTGTGAAATAAACGGATGCGTAAATCCCGATGCTGTTTGTCGGTCGGCGTATACGAGTCCCACAAGCGTTGATATCCGACTTTGAGACGGTCGTACGGATTAGCGTTATAGGTGGCCCCTTCACGCAGGTGCTTCAATATTAATTCGGCATGGGAGGGCGTCTCGACAACCAAATCAGGCAACCATGGAAGACAGATATCCAACCAAATTTGGACCCAGAGGAACATTCCATTGGCATGTTCGAGCAGCTGCGTTCTGAGCTTTTTGAGCAAATTTTCCTGCTTGTCTGTCACCCAACCAGTCAGCATCTTTGCATCAGTTGGTCATGCATGTACATTCTACTTACAAAATGCGCTCTCTAGCGAGTATCTCTCTCGCCGTTGCAGCTCACCATCGATGTATGTCCTCATGTCTTCAAGTGTGGCTGCGCGGTTGACCTCGATGTCGAAGCGGCGGTCAGCTTTGAAGTGATTGTCGACGGGGACGTGCTTGTGTGACGAGCATAACAAGTGGACATTTGAACGACTCATGACTTTGTCTGTCATGAATCTGAGGAATTTGTTTCTGTCTTCCAGTTCCTTGCACTCGTCGAGGGCATCAATAATGAAAACGAATTGGTCCTCGCTTTCTTCGATGAGCTCGAGAAATAAGTTCTGCCAGAAGGTAATGCCAAGCTCGGCGTCTGGATCTTGAACGTTGACATATGCTTTTCGCGCCTCTTGTGCGAGAGTTGCGTCTGGTAGCCACGACATGTGCCAAATCAGCGCTCGGAGAATCGTTTCGTAGCTAGGTCCAGACGCTTTGCTAGCATCGCAGAAGTAAGGCACAATCCGTATCGCACCATTCCTAGGACCATTTCTTTGTTCTTTCTTTAGTTCTGTGTAAGTGCGGTAGATGAGCGTTGTTTTCCCGGTTCCATATGTGCAATAAACCCACAGAAATCGCTTGACACTGGCTGGGTCTTTCGGGTTCCAAAATTGGTGGTGCCAGTTTCGAAACTCTTCTCGGTCCAGAAACCATTGCGCTGCGTTCGTATAATTGCCGTCTGGCATGACTTCCTCTCGAAGGTTGTCGAGTCTCGGCTTTGGATCACCAGCTTTGATCCAGTCTCGCACCTTTGTCGCCTTCTCGAACTCCGAGAGCACTTTGTACAAATGGTCCCTCTTATTTTTCCACAGACCATGTTTCCTCGTGATGATCTTATTTCTGAGTTCCAAGTCGACAATCCTGTTAGTAAATTTATTCGATAGATTGTTAGCTGCGTTTGCAATTGTCAGTGGAGCACTTCTGGCGCGAGCTACAGCTTCTCAACTGCACATCAACTGACCTCGGACGCTGAACCATGCCTTCAAATCTTCCAGAGTTGTTTTGTCAGGCTTCGGAACATCTATGAACGAGTGCTGAACGTCAGAGACAAGCTTTAGGACTCGAATATACTGATTGTACAGTCGGTCTTCCACCCCCGGAACGAGCTCTTGGATGGCAAAATGACCTTTTTCAGCGAAGCCAGTCTCAAACGACACACATTCCGCGATGGTAATCTGACAGTTGAACATGATGTCTAGAATCTTGTCTCGATCCCCTTCATTCATGTGGTTGAGAATGATCTGACTTTCTTAGCAAGAATTGAAAAGGGAACGGGTTTCGTACATCAATGCTGAAGAAAATTGACGCGCAAACGACCGGCGCTATCTTGTGGGGATCGAGACTGGCAGCAGCCATTGTTATACCTCTTAGAGCAGCGACGGTGGGTTGCACTTTTTTCAATTTTTCTTTGCTCCCGGACGTTTCCTCGTCGTCCAACATGTCGGAAAGGGAATCGAAGACTTTGTCAGGATCATCGAGAGCTCCGTCTATCGCCTCGTTTAATGCATTATACGCTTTTTGATTTTCGTCGCACCAATTTGTCAAAGCCAGATTCCACTTAGGAGCGGATTTTCCAGTGCGAGCGAGGGGAGACTCTGGCGACTGTTGATGTTTGTTTTCCGTGACTGGCTGAGTGGCATGCATTGTTGTGAATAAATTTGAAGCAGTGTCAGCATGCACAACAGCATGTGCTGACGTGGTTTGTCCAATACTACCGCCAGAAATCGTGGCAGCATTTGGATCAGCTTCAGTATGCTCGACCGTATTGTGTTCTCGAATTACTGGTCCACCACTACTACCGGACATTGTGGTCACATCGGGACCAATCTCAGCATGCGCGACGGGAAGTATTTGCGTGTTTTGTTCACCACTACCGGTAGGCAATGTGGTCGTATCCGTAGCAGTATCAGCATAGACAACGGTTTGTACTAGTGTGTTTTGCCCAACACTACCATTAAGCCTTGCAGTAGCATCCGGAACACTCTCAGCATGCGCGACAGTAGGTGCTGGGGTGTTTTGACCCCTACCATCTGCGGCAGCTTCGGTTGACGAAGACGCAGTCTTTCCTGACCCAGACTTCACACGACCCGCTGGCAACTTGTCTGTGAATGCCGTGAACCTCTTCTTCAGACGGGTTATACGTTGAGACATTGCTGCGCGCAAGGCTGAGAATCACATTAGCCAGAAAGTTCCTTAAACACGCTTGAAACTTACTGACCTGGCCAAACTGCGAACTGTTCAAGAGGTTTTTCGTTTGACTTCGTGCGTGGGCGAGTGTACGATTTATTCACGATTGAGAGGTTTGATGTTGATAGGCAAGGCTCTGCGGTTTAAACAATACAGCCTTGCTTACGAAGACGACTGATCAATCCAACATGAAATGTGCGGGCGTGGCATTTTGTGACGTACAAATAAGGCTGAACAGCTTTATCGTGGTAGGTGCCAAGCAGGTGTTCGGCTAGCACTGCAGCTTAATTATTGAAGAAAAAGCCATGTCGTCACAGCGCGCATCGACACTCACACCAGACTACTAATAGACAACCGTCTCAGTCCGCGTCGAGGTCATCGATAAGGCGATATCTCGGGAGCAAGACTACATCGATGTCAAAGTCTTCAATGAGATCACACCAATGTCCTGTCGATGAAGCGCGCAGCTCGCTGCCTGCATCCACGTCGGACAAGATTCGTCTTCGAGACCCTGCAGATCCGGGGTGAAAAGTGCGTTGTAGATGGAAGATAACACGGGATTTGGTAGGTGCTAATGCTCCTCGAGACTGCGGTTTGCAGATTGAACTTGTTGGACCGTGAACCTGTTTCACATGATACCTTCCACGAGTAGTTCGCCGAGTAGCGTCCTCGTATGACGCAATATGGAGAGCTAGCTGGGCAATGCACCGGCGAAAGTGGGAAACGAGGATGGGCTACCAGATGGTTTCTATTTCAAGGAAGAGAGAGAAAGAGAGGAGGGGAAATATTACTACGTACATAAAACATAGAAGCAGGTACATAATGTTTAAAAGGGCGACGGGAAAAGGACATCTCAAAGCAATACTCAAGTGTCATGACGGCCGTGGCAATTTGCCTTTTCCAAGGGAAAACAAAATCAAGATAGCAACACGTTAACGAGAGTGGGGAGACGCAGAGAACGTATGGCTAGGAAATGACTATAAAAGTGGGTTCTGAATCCGCCGAAAACAACTGCATAGTTGCGTGACCACAGTGTACGATCAGGGGTGTGATTTCGGTTCAAGCAGTTTCTTCAAGGTCCAGCGTAAGGGCTACTGGCATCTGCGATACTGGGAGTAAGTCGCAGAGCCGAGAGTTTTTCATCAATGGCGTCGTCATCGCAATGAATGTATACCCACTCCTCGATAGCTTCATCGCTAGGCACAACACGAGCCCTTGTTTCGATCGGAAGTGCTTTCATATCCGCACCTCCCGTGGCTGACAAAAGAGGAGGTGCGGAGCCTTTGGGTGTATATGCCCCTGTGAAGAAATCGTCGGCGGACGATGACGAGGAGAGGAGGCTCGGAGTAGACGAGATTGAACAGGCGGAGCTTCGACGACGCCAGCGCTTCTCATGGCTGACGGAGGGAGGGATCAGTTCTTGCGCCATAACTGGTAGCTGGATGGCTTGTGCAGGCTGATGTGGAGAGATATCTCGTAAGACACCCTTGCTCCTCCGACAGAGTAGAGAGCCTTGTCTCGGACGCGGGCTTGAGTACTCGGGAAGCTTGATCAAGTGTGGTTCTACCCTCATCTTCTCGGCGATGTCAGCGAAGACGTCCTGGATGGGTGTGAATAGAAGGTTGCCGTTGTCCCAGCCCCAGAGTAGGCCTAGGAGCTGATTGTCTGAATTTCGGGAGATAGATTAGCAAAAGCGTCGACTTCGACTTCGACTCCGAATTACTCACCGTTGCCCAAGATCCACGCGCCACTGTCACCTTGGAAGTCACGATCCCTCAGTTGTTCGCAATCCGGCACAACCAATGCCCATTCGTGGGTGATATCACCAAACTCATCTCTCCATTGGACCAATGCGGGGTTGATGATTCCTTCTCGAAGGCCACTCGTCGTACCTATGTAGTAAGCTTGCTCGCCAGCAACCACTTCGCCGGTGGATGTGCAAATTGGTCCCAGTCCCCCAGACCTGATCACTTCCGCTTGGAGTTGACTGAGAGTAGGCTCCTGAACTCGGCCATACCTGTGGACGTTCTTGCCCATCCGACGTCGCGTAGTCACTTCGGATACCGACCAATCCATGCGATGACAGGCTCCTGGTATCGGAAGACGAGGGTTCGTTGATGGTCTTACCAGAAGTTGACTATTTCCACAGCGTTCGCGTACCGTTGCAAAAGCGAATTGAGACTCTCCACCATCCAACTCTCGTTCGAAGCGCCTATACTGCTCTAGCTCTTCGTCTACATCTCTAGCGAACAAGAGCTCCTCGACCTGGCCAAGTGGAATCTCGTTTGGCGCCATTTCTCGAATCCTTAGACTGAGTTCTTCGATTTTCCTCTCGAGTTGTACCTTCACATCTCCGATATCGCTACTCGACGGCGAGCGGACATCTGTAGAAAAACTACAGAGACATTCCGAAACAAAGTGGTCAACGGTAAGCATGTATATCCTGTTGTCAACGGATATATATCCACCGAGTGTCGCAGATACATGGGGACAATTGCTCGGTCCAATCGAGGCGCTCATGCCTGGATTAGGCCACGGGCGCCGTTCGTGTGGAAATCGGTGATCATAGGAAGGATCATCAAGGATCGAAGCTAGATGAGAGGGTGCAAGATCAGCAAAGCTCAAAGAGAGGATAAAAGATCTCCAATGACTAGAGATGCAAGTATATCTTCGCGTAGGAGATGACCATGACTATGCAATAAAGCCGCGTACCTTCCAAAGATCCTCCTGCCAAACGCACCAGCGTGCCTTCAGTAAATTGAACGTGGAGTTTCGAACTTCCATTCTCAAGGCAAATTTTCTTCACGGACTCTCGAACAATTTGCCGCGAGGCTTTGCTTTGGTTACCGGAGCTCCTGAATCGAATGACGGGATACAAGCTGTCGAGAATCTTTTGGCGAACTAGTGATACCGAGTAACTACCTTCAATCAACGCCTCTCGCACGATGACGGGAAAGCTCGGCAAGAGGCGTGTATTCCAAAGGGCCAGAACATCCGCGTTCTCCTTCACATCAAGTGCATGGATTTCTGGCTGTGGGCGTACGGACGCTTGTTGGTGGGATACTGGCTTTGATCTCTGCTCCATAGTACCTGCATCAGCGTTTGCTGAGGTTCTCACTCGAATACTTTCGATCAGCCTCTCCAACAGCTTCTTGCCTTCGTCTAGTTTGGCAGCGCAGGAGCCGCGGAGCTTGATGGCTCCCTCTTTGGAGTCGAAAACTGGGGCTAAACTAAGCGCTTGTAGATCCTCAACCAGTCCGTTCCAGCCTAATTAAAGGTACATTAGCCAGTTCCGTGTAGCGTAGATAGGAGTGACGTACTCTGGTGTTTAGTAAGTGCATGCAGCTCTACGACAGAGATGGCAAAGGTCTGCTCAGGCTGAGCAGACAAAGACCATGGTTCTGAGCTAGAGCCAAGGCTGGAACTCTGTTCTGTTTGCACAATGGTCTGAGGGCTGGAAGTGACAATTGTGGGCGAACTCAAGAGCTCGTCTTCCAAGTATTCTGTTGTAGACGCATGCTGAGGAGTGGTGGTCATGGCTACACAAAACAATCAACACGTGTACTGACGGGTAAGATCGACCATCGTTTACCGGATTCAACTCGTTCGGTCTTCCCGCGTTTTGCATCGGAACATAAAACAGCACCGTGAGGGCGCTTTTCGCGGCTACCGGCTGCGAAATGCTCGTACAGTGGAGTTGGAAATGCTAGACGTTCTGGTTAGCGCTCGTTGTTGAGCCAAAGCGTAGGCGTACTCACCATCAGGTCTAAGCTCTCCCAATGGAGCTCTAGGGGAGATAGTCGAATGCTCTTGCTTCTCGTGTTCTCTGAGCTCGCGCTGAGATGCAAAGAATATGCCGCCGAAGGTTTTGCTCACATAGCATAGTTCTCCCAAGCATTGGAAGTCTCGAAAGTCGAAGTCGTCCTTGACCTCGTGGACATCTTTGAAGTGTTTCTTCAGCTTCTCTCCTCGAGCGAGCGTTTTTACCTGTAGTCCACTCAGTAGGCAAGTCCCACACCGGTACCCAAGACCCGTTTCGCTGTGGAGTCTCTCGTGTTCCCTCTTCTCTTTTGGTTTCGAGAATCGCACATCTGCGCAGTTCTCGTGCGGACATCTGTGTTGCTCGCGTATGTGTCGATCAAGTTCGTACTGCCGCCCGAAAGTCTTACGTGGGCACCCATCCGGACACTTGACGGGTTCCGTCGTCATCGAAAGTCTAGGCACATCAACCGATGGCGTTCCAGATAGATCGAACAACAAGTCGTTGTCGAAGCGAGGTGCAATGACTGGGAGCATGTGTGTCGGCGAATTCGTCCTCATACCGAAAAACGGGCTCTGCGGCGAGGAGGGCTCCGGAAACTAATAAAATAAGATGGTGTTTTTTGTGTCTGCATGTTTGTTACTTACCAGATCCATATTATCCGCCTCATTGTAGCTGGTGTTGGTCGAAGGAGCCCGGTCCATCGAGCTCTGATCAGAGGATGGTGATGAGCCCTGCTGATATTGCAGTGGATGCCATGCGTCTGTACAGGCCGGATCGAAATTGGAGGATATGATTGCATCAGAACTGAAATGCCCACTTGACAGATCGGCCGGATTTTCGTAAGGCCAGGGATATGGCGCGGACGAGTCGTCGTAGTAGACTGTTTCCATTGTGTAGTAGGCTAGATCAGGATCTAGGACCCTGAAGCTGTGCGGTATCATTAAATCCGAAGCAAGTGAGAATAACACCCAGGACAAATCTACTTACTCTCGATCGTCGGCAAAACCCTTCATTCAGCAAGCTTCGGCCTGCGTGCCTTTCAATGCTTTATGAGTTGCTTCCGGCGCCTGACGGAACCGGAATCCGACAGGGCAAACCGTCGACGCTTTGATACCTACGCCAAAGTGTTGTGTTCGTCAGACCAGCAGGCAAAGCTAAAAGAAGTTGCTAAGCGTGACCAGAGAACAGTGTTACAGCCACACTCAAGAAAGAGCACACAGTTGCCCACTTCCTAACAAGGTGTCGGCATGTCGAGGGCGAGTATCGTACGCGGCTCTTACTCAGTGAGCACGTCTGGAGCGTACGTTCATCTTTGCAAGTCCGTTACATCAGGCGCCAATGTCCCAAAATGTCACAATTATGTCGCAAGGCTACCCGTAAGGTCGATAAGGCAGTTGTCGACATGGCTGATTGAGTCCCAATTCGGGTAGGTTGATGGCTCGGCTATACGAGCTCCGCAGCCACGTAGCCATCCTGCAGACGCCCCAATTTGCCCCCCTCGAGATCCCATCTTGCCCTACCAATAGAGTCGATCACTTGAGATCTGTTGCATGCATGACCTCGCCGAATGACGTGGTTCGGAACAGAGGGCGGGCGCTTTGAGACTTCTCTCCGCCCTCGGGACGGTTGGGTTCGCCCTCCAGCCGCGAGTTTGCCCTGACTCGAAGAAATTAATTGAAATAGAGCTGCGCCCTCACAGCATTGACCATTATTGCAAACGGCGGGGTGCAATGTTGTCGAAAGGCTGGGCTCGACGTGGGGTCGAGGCATTGGCGGGACTTGCAGATTACCTCGCGAATGGTGTTGAGTTCTGCATAGCCCCTGCCGCCACGAAATGGCCTGCACTTCGAATCACGTGGAGCCAAGCTGGCTTACATATGATTCGCAGACATGTCCATGTGAAATTACAGCTATAGGGTCAAGCTCCAGCTTTCGACTTGAGGCTATTGCAGTGTGTCCTGTGATTTATTCGTTTGGTATTCTTGTCTAGTGGCAAACAGTAGAGCGAACTACTATCTTCGTCCACGGAAGCGCTTGGAGAACTTAGGGATGCAATGAATGGGAACGTGTACCAGGATTAGGGATTTGTGCAGTTATGTATATACATGGTAACAAAATCGCAACAGCTTCCCAAGCCCAACACAAGCTCCCATGTGAAGTATGACCACACGGAGGTATGTCGCTCATGGAAAAATTCCTTCATCGTCAAAACCAACATAGTATGCATTGCTCTACCTCTTCTTTGTCTTGCTGGCGGCTTGGGTCTTCTTAGCACCCTTACCCTTGTCTTCCACCGCGCTCTCCGCCTCGACTTTGGGGGAGTCCATGCTCTTGGTAGCGCGCTTTGGCAAAAATTTGCCGACCCTCTGCCGGTACACCTTGTACTCTGCGTATTTGTCCGCGCTGAGCATTTCTGTGAGCCAGGTGCTGGCCTGGAAAAGTATGAGATAGGAGATCGCGCCGGCGAAGCAAAAGTTCATGTAAGTGCCCGACTCGCAGCAGCACCATTGGTATAGACACATCCAAACGCCCTGTTCAGCAGCGAAGTTCGGGTGACGCGACAAGGCCCAGAGACCGCTAGTGTTGAAACCGCGATCGAGCTGCTCCCTTGTGAATTTGTACTCCCTGGGTACCTTGGCCGTAGTCCGGTATTGCTCTTTTGCACGGTGAAAATCCCATTGCTGCTGATCGGCAAAGAACTCGACCAGCACGAGGACGAAGATGGCTTTGGAGAAGAAGTGGTCGTATGACGAGAGCCCGTCTCCGGTGAGGAGCGAGCAGCAAAGGAGAACGTACGTTGGCGCAGTGATCATAAAGAGTAATATCTGCGTGGGGTTAGTTCTATCCAGCGCTGGTAACGAAGCTCCTTACATTCTGCGCCAAAGAAATGAAGACCACGTCCAAGACGAACATGCCAACCGGGCCGACATATTTCTGCACTTTTTCCCACCTATAGTCCTCAGATCCCACCGTGTATCCGCCCTTGCGCCAATAGTTGAATGTCAATCTCGCACCCCAGAGAACTGAGACAGCCATCACATGGTTGAGCCTTTGCGTCGGGAGACCAGCCAGATGTGCCCATAGTGCGTAGTGGCAATTGTAGATGACGGGCAGAAAGCTCCACAAGCGATCTACTTGCGAGTAGTTTCTGTTGACCTCGGCGACGATGAGTACGATGGGCGTGACGAAGAGGGCGAAAGCGAGCGCCGTGACGAGCGGGTTGGTGGAGAGGTAGACATGCTGGAGGGCCTGTAGGTCGTTTATGTTTGCGAATATCCTCTGCGGGAGGTCGTAGAGCTGGGGCAGGAAGGGAGTGACGGTTTTGAAAAAGTCTGCGCAATCCGGGAGCGACTTCACGGCGGGCAGCGCCACAGCGAGCGAAGGTAGGTCCAGCATTGTGGGGAGGAACGCGGTGAGATTCAGCCTATGTATCAGAGGGTGTGAGGTGCGTTCAGTATTGTCGGAGATGTGGTGATAGCACGGTGAGTGGGTATCATGGCGTCATGCGTTCGTCGTTAGACCGAGTGATCGTTAGTGAGTTCTCGCTTAGTCTCGTTTGGAGCAACCGTGCGCCCGATTCCAGCGCGCCTTCCTTGCTCGTCGCGTGAACACATGATCTGGCACCTGTACTAAGCAGCCCAGGCCTCACTCCCATCGATGAAACGATATCCGCGTCCGGTTCAGGATGGCTAGAATTCTCTGCGTGGCCGAGAAGCCTTCCATAGCAAAGGCGGTTGCGAACCATCTCGGCGGCCAAGCCCGAGCAGTAAGTATTCCCCAGCACTAAATTTTCCGAGTCGAGCTGCTGATGCATGTTTCTTCCCAGGAAAATGTTCAGGGCATTCAGTGGGTCAAGAACTACAAGTTCGACTACAACTTCCAGCGATGGGGCCAGTCCTCTGTAACCTTTACCTCTGTGGCCGGCCACATTCAGGAAGCAGAATTCCCCGACAGGTACCGAAAATGGATGTCGTGCCAACCTTCAGACCTGTTCGACGCACCCATTGAGACCAAGGTGGCGGCGGTGAGTTTACGAGATGCCAAGCCTCGGGTTCTGCATGTACTGATTTTTTAGGACAAGAGACCCATCGCCAGCAACATTGAGGCGCAGGCCAAATACGCGTCCATTCTGTTCATCTGGACTGATTGCGACCGAGAGGGCGAGCATATCGGGACGGAGATCCGTGAGATTGCGCTCAAGTCGAATCCCAACATGCAAGTATGGCGGGCGAGATTCAGCAACATTGAGAGAGCGTAAGTATGCTACCAAATGCAGACCACATCCACTGACAGCACTAGCCACATCATACAAGCCGCCGGTAATCCAATCCAGCTAGACGATGCCCAGGCTAATGCCGTCGCTGCTCGCATCGAACTTGACCTCCGTCTCGGTGCTGCTTTCACTCGTATGCAGACTCTGGCGCTCCAGAACCTGATCCCCCAAAGAGGGGAGGAGCAAAAGAAGGTCATCAGTTATGGCTCGTGCCAGTTCCCAACCTTGGGCTTCGTCGTCGACCGATATCTACGCGTGCGCAACTTCGTTCCCGAGTCTTTTTGGTACATTCGAGTGGTTCATGAGAAGGACGGCATCACTGTCAAATTTACATGGAGGCGAGGTCATCTGTTCGACAGGATGGCTGTGGTCATCGTCTTCGAGCGGTGTCTCCTGGCAAAGCTCGCAACAGTCACCAAGATGCAGAAGAAGCCGACGAAAAAGTGGAAGCCTTTGCCTCTGACGACCGTGGAGCTCCAGAAGATGGGCAGTAGATTCCTCAGAATGAGCTCGCAGGATGTCATGACTGCGGCAGAAGCACTCTATACCAAAGGATGGATCAGCTACCCGCGTACCGAGACCGATCAGTTCGATCAGGGCATGGACTTGCGAGCAATCGTTCAGCGACAGCAGCAAGACAATCACTGGGGTGCATTCGCTCAAGGTCTGATGAATGGTGGCTTCAACCAGCCCCGTAGCGGCCGCAACAACGACAAAGCCCACCCCCCGATACATCCGGTCAACTACGTCCTGCCAGCGACACTTGATGACAGGGAGCGGCGAGTCTACGACTTTGTAGTTCGGCGATTCCTCGCGTGCTGCTCTGAAGACGCGGTGGGCGAAGCGACGGACCTTGAAGTCGATTATGGTGGAGAGGAGTTTCACTCACACGGCCTCACGGTTTTGGCAAGGAACTATCTCGACGTCTATCCATACGACAAATGGGAGAGCAGTCAGAACCTACCGCAATACACCGTGGGCGAAACGTTTGAACCAAAAGAGGCAACCATGCACGACGGAAAGACTACGGCGCCCGGCTATCTTACAGAACCTGAGCTTATCGCGCTCATGGATGCCAACGGGATCGGCACGGATGCTACCATGGCAGAGCACATTGCAACGATAAAAAAGCGCGAATATGTTGTGGCCCGTCTCAAAGGAGGGGGAGCTACTGCTCCGGGGAACAATGCCGTCGAACGTGGTGGTGGCAGAGGCCGGGCACGCGGCAGAAATGGCCGAGGCGGCAGAGGCGGACGGGGTGATGGGGCCGTTCAGAACGGTGCAGGGGGTTCTGGCGGAATGCAGGAGTTCATCCCGACGACGTTGGGGGTTGCCCTTATGGAGGGATATGACAACGTGGGATTCGAGACGAGTCTAAGCAAACCGTTCCTGCGAAAGGAGGTAAAGCGCCGTTGGTATCTCGATTTAATTGTATATGCTAACGCTCGGCAGATGGAAGTGCAAATGAAAGCAATCTGCGAGGGGCGCAGCACACGCAACGACGTGGTGCAGCAGAATCTCGAGCAATACAGAGCCGTCTTCATGCGGACCACGCAGCAGATCAATGTGCTCAAAGCTGTAAGACCCACCGGAATTATTCGTTGAACACGTCGCTAACGTGGAGCGATACATGGCAGGCCATCAGGAAATACATGCCGCAACCGAATCAAGTGTGAGGCTTTTTCCACGAGGCGCGCGGTCGCGACACGTGGGGAGGCCGCAATGGCGTGAGGCAGCAAGGGAGATTCTCACGATGACTAGGTTTTGGTTGAGCGAGATGGGGTGCTGCAACAGCCAACACGTGTGTCTGCGGGGTGCTGCCCTTCGTTGCTTTTTCCCCTCACTACCGCCGAGGCCCCGGACGCTCCTCTATGCTACGACGGCGTGCAGGTACCGCCTGGGCGAAGTCGGAGGGCCTTTGGACCCCGCCTTGTCGCGATAAGACCAATGGTCGTAGAGGGTGCGCGCGGGTGGTGATGGTGGTTGGTACTCTTGAGATGAAAGCCATCGGCTGGACACGGAGGCCAAGTGCAGCCCGAGGGCACGTGAAACACGCCGGCCGCAAGACTCGAACACTCGTCAACGCTGGCTAGCACAGCTGTCGACGATGTGGTGGTGCGTAGGGACCCGGTAGGCATGGTGAGGTCATGCTAGCGGGGGAGCCGGTTTGGCAGTGTCCCAAGTGAGGGTGGTGCTGGGCGGGCCATGACGCGAGCGGGCGCGAGCACTGACTGCTTGATCCCGGGGGTGTGTGGCTGCACGGCGCAGCGTGATGGGTCAGCTGCGGAGGCACGGCCGTAGTAGCTTCCCTGGCCTGGTCCGGCAGCCCGCAACCTTATCTCGCGGCCTCCCTTTAACAAGCAACAGACAACCACCAACGCAACCACAACAACAGCAGAACAACCACCAGCTTCGAGATCATCGTCCGCATCCCGACAGTCCGCCTACAGCACCCGAACCCTGTCGCCCGCCCATCACCGCCTCTTGCATCCACACGATCGCCCGTCGCGCTCGCTGATCCCATCGCCGATCATCGCTCTCGTTCCGACCGGACAAGCTCCTCCGCTGCAGCTTGCCCTCTACCATAACAACCCCTTCGCGACGCGCATCTCTTGCCCGTCCACACTTCTCCACGAGACGGCGACTGCTGTCTTGCTGCCATACTCTTCCCGCGCTGCTGCCCCCGTCAGACAGTGCCTTCCCTGAGTCATCGTGTCAGCCGCTGCCTCCCGTCTCACCCCGTTCAGGACCGACCGGCGATATGGCTACTGTCGCAAACACCAAGCCAGTGTCCAACATCGCCGTCGCCTTCGCGGCCCAGTCGGCTTCCTCGAACATACCCATATCCGGCCATGGCGCTCACGGCTCCTCTGCTCAGCAGGGGCCGCTGCCCACGCCCCCCAACTCCATCTCTCCGACGCTACCAGCCCAGAAGCATCGAGCCGGGCTGGCGGCGCTTGGGAGGACTCGCTCGCCATTGTCGCCAGACATGGATTTCGACCTGCAGGAAGCGGTCGAACACGCGGCGGCCCAGGACCAACCTGCCTCGGCGCTTTCCAAGGAAGCACTGGCGGGCTTGGATGCCACCCGCCAGATCACGGCCATCATGCTCGCTAAGCATCACCTGCCCGGAATCATTCTGGGCCACGGCGCCATGCCCATCCGCGAGATGATGGCTCATCTGACCCAGTCCGTCCCGGGCTTCTCCCGTCTCGCTCCCTCGAAAGCTAGGAGGCTAGTAGTCGCTGCGCTGGAACATCGCGCCGGCGGCGGACTTCACGGGGAGGTCAAGTTCGAAAAGGTTGGCTGGGGCCGCTGGAGTGTGGCCGGACAGTCGACCCAGGCGAACCACGGTCTCCCCATAGGGAGCCATGGCGCGTCGCGCAACGGTCCGACACCACCTGCCAGCCTGGACGGCAAAGGCGGCCTCCGTATCCTCAAGAATATGCGCACCGAGCGCGATGTCTTGGTCGGCAGCTGGCAGGCAGGTTCGCCGGACAGCCGCGACGAAGAGATGGCAGACCGCATGTCCTTGGATGGCTCCGAGGATAGCGACTCCGACACGTCGGACATGGATCTGGACAACGACCTGAACGATGAAACCGACGAGGAGGACTGGTCCGCCATTGGACCAGAAGCCCTCCGTCAGAAGCCTCGCCCTACGCGTCACGTCTATCGTGACTACAACCACCTTTCTCGAACATCGGGCGTGCGCTTCCGCTCCACTTCTGCACAGTCTGTGTCCCTTTCTCACGCCGGGAAGACACCAACCTCGGCCTTTAATACTCCTTCTTACACTGCATCCCGTGGCAACACGGGCACTCTTCCTGCATCGACTGGCGTTATGAATTCTGGAGGCCAGAACGCGGAGCGCGACGCCATTGAAGCCTTGATTGCCATGGGCTCCATGTAGCATACGACATCTGGACGGCGTTCTTGTGATATTGTCGTTGGGTTATGGGCCACTTCGGATGATACCATTGCGCCACGTTTTAATGCTATCATCCACGACAAACAGCACTGGCTCTGGGTTGGACTTTTTGTTTTTCTTTATTACTTTGCACACCTCTTGATTCTTCGACATACCCCTTACCGTTGATTTTTGGGAAGATCCGTCAAGTGCTGATGAGATCCACATATTTGGGTTATACTTGGGTCTTGTCAATGTCGACCGACGTTTTGTTTTCACACGATATCCTCACCTTTTTCGATTCTTTCTGGACTCAACGTCCTGATACTTGTTCGATATCCGTTTTGGAATATGTTTAGCGACATGGCTAGGTTACTGCGTTATTGGGTACTAGGGCCGGCCCAGTTGGCCTCACGCTCCAAAAGCAGTCTGCCTATGCTTCTTAGCGATATTCCCCCTTTGTACATAGTTTGGAGGCATGTCTTCCGACAACACTCTACTCCCTGGCTATCTGCCACCCACTCGATCACTGCTAGTCGGTGGGCTTCAGCGCTGCAGGACAGCAGCGCGACTCTGAAGCTAGAGAACCCCACAATGGAATACACGCGCAATGCCGACGCCTCGTCTGAGGGTCGCACTGGCGTGGACTTGCATTGGACATTTGTTACCGAACCATGCTGTGCTGTGACATGTTTAGGTGATGACATACCTAAGGGTGGGGTTTGACATATACGATCGACGTACCTACCCGCGGTACGCGGAGGGAAGCTTCGGGCTATGTGCTCTTGGTCTGTGATAGGACTGAACATGGCGGAGCTGTTCTCCGCATCCCGCTCGCGCGGTCATAACAGTACTTAGCTACCGTAACCGTTACCAACGAAGGCCATACAGCGCGGACTCGCCACACCCGCGTATGCCATCCCCGCACCCCGTCCGTACCAACCCCAGTCATCGACCCCTCATGTCCCTCGCGTGGGTCTCCCATACCGCTGCAGCCGCCCGCGTGTCTGGCACGCCCTGCACGCTGCGAAGCTCCGATAGGTGGCCGCCGGCGTCGGTCGTCGCCTGTGCAGTTGCAGGGCGTAGAGGGATGACGGGATGACGTTGGGGATGGGGGAGGGGAGGGGGAAGATGTCAGATGGGTTTGTACGACGTACCCACGCTCAGTACTCGGAGAAGAGAGCATGTACGATATGTGTGGTGAGTGGCGTGGCGTGAGGACTTGGGAGGCATAGAGCGTCTTGAATGGATCCAGACCCGGGCGATAGGTCCTAATATAGGTATGGAGTGGTGAATTGATCGGCAAGGAGCATAGTCGTGTAGTTGTGCTCCCTGAGCGAATCGCAGAAGTAACTCATATCGATATGTCACCGACGTCGATATGTCACCAGAAACAACGAGACGCTCCACTGCACCATCCAGACCAAACGTCCCAGTACGCCACGACACACTGGACAAGCATCTCCCGCGACCGCACATGTCCCTCACGGAGAAGCGCACCCCAATCCGCGCCACTGCCGCCCCAAACCGCCAGCACAAAGCCCTCCCTCCCTCCCAGCAAAACCTCCCAAATCTGCGAGTCCCAAGCCCGCACAAAGCCCTCAATCGCCCGCCGTGCTCCCTCTCCAAACGGAGAAATCCCCAACGTAACACCACCCACACAACTTGCTCAAACAGGCTTACCCGCCACCCATCTCACTTCGCCCGATTCGCCCGCGGGCCCCCAAACGAACAAACCCTCCAAGCCCATCGGCACACCACGGCCCCAAAGCGGAAGCCCCAAACACACGGCCGCGCTAGCCCGCCCCAAAGCGAGCCCGCCGTGAGTGGTGCGGCCGCCAATGCGTGGTTTGTGCGGACCGGCGCGTGGGCAAGCACAGGAGCTGGCTAGCAGCGAGTCTGGTCTGAGGTCAGAGGCGGCGCGGGCGCGGGCGCGGCGCAAGAGAGATAAAGACCCCGCTTCTTGCCCCTCGGTCTGCTCTTTCTCCTCCTCTCCTGCCACCACGAAACCAGCAATCTCAATTCCCTTCCAATACACACCAACTCCCCTTTCCCAAACCAAAAAACCCCCGTTCAACTCGACATCATGCCTGGCTGCGGACAAGAGGGCTGCACTTGCGCCGACTGCGGATGCGCCGCTGGAGCCTGCAACTGCGGAAAATGTGAGCCTTGCCCACCCCACCCCACCCCACCTAGTACCCCTCCTCTACCCATCGAACCACCATCCTAATACCGACCTAGAAACTTCCTACGCTCAACACAACGATGCAACGGTGACGACAAGCAACAACATTCGATCGAACGAGCCGACTGTCATTAACACCACACTCTTGTTCTTGTACACCCTAGGCTCTTCATTCCGGCAGCGAGAAACGAAGACTTCCGATTTCGCATGACACCCTTCGTCGACACACCTTGGTAGCAATGATAAGTTGAACCATTGTCGATGGAACATCAGGCTTTTGGGTCTCCGGAATAGGAATACATACCTTTTGGCATCAGCTCGTGTAGTGTCTGCTGTGATGTGTGACGATGCAGTCGGGGAATGATGAGTGATGCAGATGACAACCGTATATTGTACCTCTGGGTATCCTTAAGAAACCCCACCCCAGCCAGACATGCAGCCGTCGTCCGACCCTAACTGACAGCCCCCCTCTTGCCCACATCTTCAAGGTCGATGACTTCCTCTTCGACCTCCGCCTCGCCAGCCTTGCCTTTTCCCTTAGCCTTTCCACCTCGACCTCCTCTTCCCGCAGCACTCCCCCTCCTCTCATTGACAGGACTACCCGCCTCATCTTCGTCTCCAAACAAGAAACCCTTCCCCTTCATCTTTCGCTTCTCGTCCGATGCAAAGGCCGAATGCGCTGTGTTGGATGCGAACGTCGAGGCTGTGCTCTCCTGTCCAAGCATCCACGAGAAGGACGAAGAAGCGAGGGTAGGACGTGCGCGTGGCGACAGGTGAGAGGAGATCGTCGAGGCTGGGGTTCTTGTGACTGCGAGCGGTGAAGTAGGTCGTGGGTTGGTAGCTGAAGATGTTGGGCGCGACTGAGGCGTGCTCGAAACTGGAGGTGCGCTCCACGTTCTCTCCGGCATAGCAGGCGATGTCGGCTGTGGTGATAGCAAGCTCGCTGCAGCATCGGCCGTCGCCTCCTGCTCTGTTGCCTCATCGATAGGTAGCGGTATTGAAGAGTCCTCCAAATATACCTGCACAAATTGGACCTTCGCAATGGCCAGACTCAATGCTTCGACCGATTCCTTGTTCTCTGTACTGTCCTCACTTCGCTCCTTGTGATGATCCCACAGCTCAGCCACAGCGGCCTCCAGCATCTTCGCGAGGTTCCTGCTTCGCATTTCCAGGCTTTCGATCTTCCTCATGGCGTTACTGGAATGCAGTCGATCAAGGCCAGGCCTGGTACCCGCTGCTCCCGTCGTGATCTGTGCAGGCTTACGGAATTCTCTGCCTCCCGATCTTGGTGTTGTCTGTCCTGACTGTCCTCCTGAGTGGCCACCCGACTGGATAGCTTCCACATTCTTGCGGACCTCGCCCACAGCACCGCGGATAGCCTTTCCGACACCCCATTGCGACCCGCGTTCAAAGACGTTCTTCGCCGCGCCCTGAAGAAGGGCCTCTATGCCTGCTCCCTGTTGGGGTAGAAGGCTGCGCGGTGAACCTAGAGAGTTCCTCGTCCGACTTGAAGTATAGGACGGGGTCGGGGATGGCTCGCGTTCTGATGGTGACGGTAGGGCTTCAAGGATGGGTGCATTTTTGCCATGCCGTGCTATGATCTCTGCACCGCCTTCGGGAGTCAGGTGGTCCCGCAGGTACAAGGCATCCTTGATGAATGTATAGGCAGGGGCAACGGTCTCCGGGTATCGCAGTAACAGAGCGAATGCCTCGTTCGTGTCAGCCGCTACCAGGTCCCAGCGTATACGGAGGAGCATAGCAATTGAGATCATATCGACGAGCTCGAGCGTTGAGTCGATGGCGAAGAGAGCATCCCACATGTCTAGTACCGAGTCGAGAGGGAACTCGCGCCCAAACAGGAGTCGTATCCATCGTCTATCCAGATTAGCCGTATAGCGACAAAAAGGAAGGGTAGACCCACAAAAGGAAGATCTGTGGTACTATCTCGAGCTTGACCAAGTGCGCAGCAAGTTCTGGGTCAGCCTTGGGTAAGTATCTCTCGAAGATTCTTGAGCTTCTGGCGAGCATGGGGGTTTCCTTGGTGGGTGAATCTGACTCTGCCGGCGTATAGAAGGACTTTGCTGTCTGCATGACCAGCGAAAACAGAGTAAAGGTATCATGCTCGATGTACCTCGCATCCAGCATGTCTGCGAGCGATTGATCCGCGTCGTGGTTCTCGAGCCCTGCCATATCCACAGCGTCTCTTTCCACGACCCAGAGTAGCGGTGCTAGTATCTCATGCATGCCCTGCCTGTAGCCGATCTCGGGATGCATCTTGCACCACACAAACAGCGTGTCCAGCATCATGTTTTGGGTGGCGGGCTGCCGAAAGTAGACGTTTTCGGGCATGCATCGTTCGATGTCTTGGAAGATGTCGGCGCGGAGGGTCTCGTCGGCTCGAAGGGCTACCCACGGGGACTTTCAGGTCTTAGTACTGGTCAATACGCGGTATGACGAGCATGGCAGGGCCACTGGAAGCTTGTGTACCTGTTCATTTTCGCTCAGGGGATCCACTGCAGATTCGACCTCATCAGGGTGTTCGATTGCGCTCAGGCAGTGGGCTCGGAGAGAGGCGTAGGTCGTGCGGGACTCGGCGATGCGGGCGGGCCATGACGAGCGGTCGAGAGTTTTGAGGAGCAGGAATATCTACACGCGGTCAATTCGGACTGCTGAGCTAGAGTGCGGTGTGTGCTACCTTCCAGCAGACAGAGCGGAGCCCTGCGGTGATCTGTGGCTCCTTGTGCGAGGAGACGGCGATCTTTAGGTCGGTCAAGGAATGGAAATCACTCAGTTGACGCCAGTGCTTTCTAGGCTCGTTAATCTCCAGGCCCACGGGAATTGGGGAGGCACGAAGCGCACTCAGCTTCCGAGAGGGTACGCATGGCAGATGAAGGGCGTATATGTGTTTGAGATGGTGAGGGGCAGATAAGTACCCAGATGGCGAGCTTGCAGGCGGTGGTGACGCTCCGTGATAGCTCCAACGTGGGGCGGAGCTAGGCCGGCATCGACGGGTCACGTGTCACCGCGTTGAGGCGTCTACCTTGCTCAGGAAGTGCATGTTGTGGCTGGCTACTAGTTTTGGTGGTATTAGCCAGTAGAGGCGCACGACAGACTGCCTCCTACAGCCTGAGATGCTCGGCCCGACCATGTCACAATAACCTCAAGGCTAACGTAGCCCTAGCAGGATGACAATACCCTTGAACTCGGATGCTTTGTAGCCTTGCACAGTCCCGAGTCATAGCACGCAGATGCTACCTTAGCTTAGGTTGTACTCGTATATTTCCTTTTCAACTATTGCCAGATATAGCGTTCTGTTCCCCAAATATGACTGTGCACGGTCTCAACACGCCCCACTGCAATTGTTTTCGGCCGCAGTCCCGGGCTTAATAGTTCATCAGAGTTCTCTTCGTGCTGCTAGACAGCAGCCTCGGGGCACGACCGAGTCAGAGGACAAAGGGGCTTGGGACTCGGTACTCTTCGCTGGTTTGGAGTTGTTGATAGACACGGCATGCTCGCCAGGGCCACGAAGAATGTGGGCGACGGTGCACGACAAGCAGGTTTCAAGTCTTCTTATCGGGGACTGCATTCTTGATGCCCTCCAGCATCATAGCATTCATGAGATTGGGGCTCAGAATGTCCTGCCGGAATCGGTCCTGCTGGAGCAGCGCGAGTGCGTGCAGCGTGGGCGCGGGATGGCTGCACAGACACGATCAGTCATCCACGCCGTCGGAGGATCGTCGGCCGGAATTACTCACTGCAGGTATTTTGCGTATTTGGGCTCCCTGAAGTATTGAAGGTAGCCGAGGTAGGCCACGAACTCCGGCTTGTCGAACATTTTCTGCACGGCGAGGTAATTGAGATAGACGGGATTGGCAAGACACTGCACGAACTGGGAGGCGTCAGCACAGGCACAGCACAGGCACAGCACATGGGGAAGGTCGGCGAACGGACCTCGAGCTCCAGCTCAAAGCGCGAGAAGCCTCCGTAGCGCGGGAGATCGGGAAGCGAGGGCGTTGCCATGCTGCGTGTCGCTGGCGCGGGGGGTGGTGGTGGTTGTTGTCGTCGTGCTTGTTTGTTCGTAGACGAGATGGACCTGCAGACGGAAGCGACCAAACGAATGGATGAGGCGTCAGGGTTTCCTTGTGCGAATGCGGGGGCGGCGGCTAGTGCGCTGGTGATCCAAAGGGAATTAGCCTGGTGCTGCTGGCTGGTCTGGTGTCGCGCGCGGACTTGCGGTGACGGGTGCTGGCTTGTTGACCGTGCGAGCCACTGTGTGCCGTGTGATGGAAGAAAAGCACCTGGGACGGCCTGGAGAGCAACGCCTCTGCTCGTTCGTGGCCCGTACAAGGCGGGAGGGAGGCAGCGGGGGCCTATTGTACAAGTACTTGTGTTCCCGTACCGTCCATGGCCATGTCGCTCAGCAGATGGCCGCCGTGGCTCTCGTAGTCGTCGCCGTAGCGCAGCCCCCTGCCAACCCGCTTGGGCCTGCTCATCCCCACAACACCGTGCCTGCAGACAGGCCAGCTATTCATCAGGCCGACTGCTTGGTACAGATTCGGCAGCGTGGTCGACGGTAGCCCTGGTGCAGCGTGAGGGCGCCCTCGAATCACGCGTTGGCGCCACCAAGAGCAGTTCGCACGCCTCAAAAGCGTCGAGCCGCGCTTGCACGGACTGCGAGGGCCGTGGTCTCTTTATTATTACATACTCGCAGCGTCCCCCGACCTCGCACGCACGGCACCGCACTGCTCCCTCCATCCTCTTCTCGCCGCATCTGCGTTTCCTGGCCCGCTGGCTCTGGTATTTGCTAGACGTCGCAGAGCACTAGCCGCCTCCAAACACGGCCTCAAACACCCGCCCGCCCGCGCCCGTGCCTGCTCCTCCGTGCTGGCCACCACCACCCACAGCGCAGACCCAACAGACGTAATCACCATCCTATCGCCAGTCTTAGCCGCTCGCCCTTCCCGCGGCCGCCAGCAGGATTAGGTCGTCCTGCGCGCGCGTCATACCCTCGCCTACGATTCTCCTGTCTCCGCCAGAGCACCAAGCCTGCTCGCATCCCCGGCCCTCTGTTTGATTGGGTGCACGCGCAGGGTTGCAAGTAGCGGCAGCATCATGATCGCTGAGCCGTCAATGCCAGGTATGCTCCTTTATCGCTCGTTTCACCTGCGCTGGCGGTGCCCCAAAACCAGTCCCACTCACTGATAACTCCTTTATCTAGACCGCCGCCCCTCCCCCGGCCTCTCCCTCGAGCTGTCCTCCAACAACCCATTCCGCAATCGAGCTGTGTCGCCCGCCCTCTCTTCGCCCGCCCTTCAGACGCCCTCGAGCGCCGGCGCCCGACCAATGTCGCGCAATCCCTTTATGCAGACGTTCGAAGCCGAGTTTAACAAGCAGGCCCAGCTCATCGACATGTCGGCCAATGTGAAAGAGTCACCCAAGAAGGCCACCTTTGGCAATTCCGCCGAGGAACTCTTTGTACGTCCACCACTCCCGCAGCCAAGGTGATAAGATTACCGTCGACGTAATTGCGTCGCACATGCTGCACCCTCATCTTACTGTGGCCTGTATAAAAGCCCGCGAGCGAGACAGGAGACTGTCCGCCATGGAGCGCTTCAGGCAGTTTTGCATCGCCTATGCTAACTATCCTTCTCTGCGACAGAGCAATCTCAAGATCGACGATGGCGACAGGCAGCGCAAGCTACCACGCCCCCCGCCTCGACGAAACGACACCCAACCCGTCTCGGGCCACCGCCCATCACGCTCCGACGAGGAAGAGCGCCAGAAGGAGCGCGAGAGGCGTGCTCGCGGGGACCGGCCTCGAGGGCCACCACGCCCGCCTGGCGGTTCCCGACCACCACCACCCCGCGGCAGCCCTGATAGGAGGGAGCGGCGCACACGGCGGAACTCCGAGTCTTCCATGATCGACCACGGCTCCCTAGATCCCAACGAAGAGCGTAGGCGCAGAGAACGCCGCAGGGAGAGAGACGAGCGCGCCAAGGACAGCAAATCTCGCTCCAAGAAGGTCAGGAAGCCTCATGGCCTCGATGTCATCGACAAACTGGACGTGAGCGGAATCTACGGACCGAGCATGATTCACCACGACGGTCCCTATGATGCTGTGCAGCCTCACCGCAATCGCAAGAAGGACACCCGTGCTCCTATGCATGCCTTCCCGCTGAACTCGGCCAATAACGCGATCGGAGGCTCCGGGCCCGTGAATGACAAGATCGATCTGGACAAGATCCACGGCAGGGGTGCAGAAGGCTTCACAGATTTTGGGGGCGCCCAGACACAGCAAAAGAGCCGCTCTGACCTTCCATTCAGCCCCAAGGAGCCGGCTACTTTTGGCCCGAAGGAGCCAGCCGATATCGTGCACGGCGATGAGAGTCACGGACTGGGCACCTCAACCTTCCTAGAGGGCGCCCCAGCGTCACGCACGGCTATCGAGCAGCGCGAGTCTGAGAACCAGAGGGCTATGGCTGATGGCGGTCTTGGGCGCAAGAAATCGATTGCACAACGCATCCGCGGTATCTCGCAGCCACGACGCGAGTTCGAGGGCCGTCCACGCATAACTTCCCCCAACACTCGATATGGGACCGCCCAGAGCCCTAACGGTCCCTTGACTACTGGAGGCAGCTTCGCAAGCAACAAAGCCAATGAGTCGAACCCTTTCTTCGATGATTATGACGAGGCCTACGAGAAAAAGGGTGCTTCGATCAAGGTGACTGAGCCGACCAACAAGGACAGGGTGACCTCCCCATCTTCTCCTGGTGGCGGCAATCGTAACCCTTTGACTCGCGCTATGACGGCGGATAGCGCAGGATCTCCGAAGGAATCGAAGCCTCCAGGTGGAGGATTCCTCAATCGCGTTAAGAGTATGAAGGGCGGACGCAGGCCAAGACCAGAGCGCCCAGCCTAAGCAGCACAGGGGCTTCGGTATGTCATTTCGGAGACACTACCAACGTCGAACACATGGCGTGGCACGGTCTGTCTCTGTCGAAATCTTCGACCAGCAATCCACGAGTCCACCTGTGCGAGAACACACCTGAGTCGCATTTTTCTCCATTGTTACACACAGCACCAGATCAGTCGGCGCAGAAAGAGCATCATGGGGCAGAGTCATTGTGCCATTGGGGAGTTAAAAGGGGTTTGGATACCACGGTTCGAGTGTACATTTTGCGGTTGCCTCAAAGGGCATTCTGGGAGTCGTTGAGACTACACATCACAATCTTCTTTTTCCTTGGGTTTGTTATTGGGGCGGAAGGCACACGCCGGGGTACGTGTGACGAATCGTTTCGAGTGGAAGAGTGGGAACAGGAGCTCGTAGTTGCAATTGAAACCCCGTGTCAGGTAGTTTGGACTTGCAACAGAGTTTGGAAACTAGCCCGTGAGTAAGAATAGTAAGATCGCCGGTAAAGGACCGATGTCAATCACTTTAGCCCACCCAGTCCCTGCAGGTGAATCTAGCATGGCATCTAGCATGCTTGGGCTATGGACAAGTTGCAGTCGATAGCGTAGCTGCCCATTCGCGTGTTGACTGATGCGCTTTCCCGATTCGTTTTCCCGATTTGGAAGGGTCGTCGGCACCGGTTCCGAACCACGTTTGAATGGTTTCGCTCGACTCCTGCACCTTGACTCGCGCCGCACGACTACATTCAACGCCAATCCCTGAGCTAGTACGGCGCGTCGCGTTACAACGCGTGGATCGGATTAGGGGGGAACCGTGATGATGGGGCTAGAGGGCACGGCGAGACCTGCGGAACCGTTGCTTGCGAGCTCGTTGGTGGCGGATGGGGAGCTTGAGGTGTTGTTTGAGAGGGTTGTGGGTGCTGTGAAGGGTGGGAGGAGGAGAGATGGGGGAGAGAGGTTGGAGACGGGTGTTAGGAGTTTGGATGAGGCGTTGGGAGGGGGGTTGGAGGTGGGACGGGTTGTGGGGGTTAGCTGTGAGGCTGGTGGCGGGATGGGCGACGTGAGTACTGTTATTGCCTGGCCTTGCTTTTCGCATGTATTATTGGAGCATAGGGAAGCGTGCAGCATGCTGATGAGTTACAGCTATGTCTTACCCTCCTAGCGAACTCGCTGCTGCAAGACCCGCGCTGCACAGCGGCTATCATCGATACCACGGGCAATGTCGACATCATGCGGTTGTACATGCTCATCGTGTCACGACTCCAAGCAGATCCGTCTCTTCTCGAGACGTTCCGGTTTAGCGATGCTTCTGTCGATCTTCCGGTAGAGGAGGTAGGGGCTAAGGTTCTGGAACGCGTTAAGATTATGCGTGTGTTCGACTTTGTTGGGGTTATTGAGGCTGTTGGTGAGATTAGAGAGGGGTTTGAGGCGAAGAAGGTGGATATTGGGAAGAGGGGCGTGGAGGGAAGGGAGAGGGTGATTGTAGCGGAGGAGAAGAGGAGTAAGGCGGTGCCGCTGAGGAAGACGGAGATTGCGGATAGTGAGGATGAGGATGAGGATGAAGAGGATGAGATGCTTTTCAATACCGAGCCTACATCCCTCGACCACTCTGTCGCGCCACCAGTAGCACCAAAAGTACCAGACGCCATCCCCGAGCCGGACCTCTCCAAGACACCAGGCGAAGAGGGCACAGCAAGCGAAGACCGAATGTCCTTCATCCTCATCGACAATCTCGCTCACGTCATCAATCCCTTGCTCCAGAAAGACTACATACAAAGCAAGACACCTCCCCATGCTTCATCATCAGATGCAATCTAACCAGATCACAGCACACGCCCTATCAACCTCCTTCCTCCTCACCCTCGCAAACCTAACACACACCCACAACCTCTCCACCGTCCTCCTAAATCCGTCGACACTCCCCCGCCCGGCCCCTCCCAAACCATCGCAAACCGACACAGCGCACGCTGCACCGCCACCGCCCCCGCAGCAACAGCAGTATCAACCGCCGACGCCGCCATCGATCTTCGCGTCGAACAAGAGTGTGCCGGCTTTGGGGAGTGTTTGGGGCCCGTTCTTGGACTTGCATTTGCTGGTGGGGAAGATGCCCAGAGGGAAGGCGGATGCGAGGGTAGTTTATGGAGATGGGGGGCGTGTTAGGGGGAAGATGGTGGGGGTTGTGGAAGTTGGGGCGGATCGGTATGGTGGGCGGGGTGGGGCTTGGGGGACGTTTTTGGAGGGCGAGAAGGGTCTTCGTGATGTGTAGTGGAGACGACTGCACATGGGATATGACAAAGTGAAGTCGTCGCAGCTAGCCATAGGATTTATGCTATATCGACTCAAGATCGAATTCATCGTCTCCAGTATTCTTCACCCAACCCGGAAGCCCTTCCCTGCGTACATCTTCCTTAACCCGCCTCCGCGCCGCCAACAGTTCCGCCTCCTTGACATCTCTATAACTCCGCTTGCCCATCGTCTCCACCAGCAAAGGCACACCCACCAACGCCGCAACGTTCACAGCGGCCCTCCACAACCCCATCTTGCAAACCAAGCTCGCCCCTCTAACATCAAACTGCTTCCTCCCCTGCAGCACGCCCCCAATCAACGTCTCCTGCCACCCAGGCGTCCACACCGCGCTCATGTTACTCGGCACCGCCTTCTCGGCGCCTCGCACCATGCGTCGACTCGACGCAAACTCTCTTTGCGTGCCCTGCACCTGGAAGCCGTGGAAAGCGTAGCCACCAGTCCATTGACTGGACGTTTCAGTGGACAGGTTCTGAAGGCGGCCGGAGCGGGAGAATGCGCGGGAGATGGCTGAGGGAACGAGTTGGGAGTGCGGGAGGATGAGGGTGTGGATGTATGCGTTCTGGGGAGAGATGAGGAGGGAGGGGAGGGATGAGAGGATGGAAGTTGCTTGGGTGAGGGTGAGTTTGTCGGTGCAGGATTTGCTTAGGGTGGGGGGTGCGTCGGGGCGGGAGGGTTTGCAGCGGACTGCTCCTAGATTTCCGAAATGCGAGCGACCCCGTAGAGCTCCCATACCCGTGCCTTCCTGCTCTGCAACCTCAATGTCATCTCGGTCATTAGATGTTGATGAAACGATGGCTTCAGGGGATGTCCAAGGCGTGGCATCATCCTGTCGATCCATGACGAGCTCCATACTCGCGTCTCCGCAGGGGGCTTCGGAGCAGTACATGTAGACTCTTACATCATCGCTGATGGTGAAGGGTTGGAAGGAGGTGGCTGTGCGCTCGGATGGTGGTCGTAGGTGAATGTAGGGGGAGGGGGGGTCAGGGGTTGCGAGTAGGAGTAGGCATTGGTCGAGGAGGTAGCGATTGAAGGCGCGAAGGGCGAGGACTTCGGCGTGCCAGTCGTGGAGGGTTGTTCCGCTGCATTGGGGGAGTTTGCTGGGTGGGTGTTAGTGTGTATATCTGGGTACGTTGAGATGGGAAGGGGTTACTTGTGAGGGAGGCATTTCATGCCAGTCCTGCTCGCTGGTCAGCTTTTGGGTTTCTGAGGCGCCCTGCACTTCGTCATCTTAGAGTCTTCGACTTGTGATGGTGGTCTTTCCGAAGTTCGGACAAGATTGGAATTGTAGACTTGGGTCCATGGTTGTTGACTTTGCAGATGACGACAGATATGACGAAAAATATGTACGTACCCCAACGATACACATGATAGCTCGCGACCTACACTAATTGATGAGTATGAGCTTACTATAGCGATGCCACCTTGATAGACATGGTTCTTACCCTTAGCTAGCACAATGCCGGCCAGCGGCACCCATTCACGCGCGCCGTCGCCTCGGGCCCGAGGTTTGCGTTTCTCCGGAAGGCTCTCAAAGGCCGCGAGTACACAGTCCGCAATCGCGTCTGCATCCGGCGTAATTGAGAATGACATTGGGTGCAATAAGACCCATGTCGGTGGTGGTAGTTTTGAGCATGGCGGAGCGGAGGTGACGCCAGCAAGCCGCGATTTCCTTGTCCCTTTCAAACCATCGTGCATGCCTCTCCCATGGGCTAGGCCTGTCGCACACGCTGAGTACCACCGCTATCTATCTATTAATACTGCCCTGATAAAGGCCGGTCCTCGCCGCCATGCAAGCCTTCGGTGAGGAATGTCTCTCAAGCGCTCTGTCGCATTCGCGACGCACACGCTCACCATCCCAGTGCCCAAGAACCGCCGCGTAAGCAGACCCTCTCTCTCCGCCTCTATCCCACAGACACACCTAGCTGACGCATGCGCAGCCCAAGTTTGAACTGCACCTGAGAGTGAGAGCCCCTCGGCCAGCCCCGCGCGGCGCAGGGATGCTGATAGAGGGCAGATAATCGACCTCAACAACGTCCCCCTCGTCTCCGGCAGCTCATTCGTGAAATGGCACCTCCCGCATTCGACGGCGGCCGAACACCGCGGCCGCTCCGATAAACGCCCCATTAAGGACCACAAGGTTGTCTACGACTATGACGTCAAGTTGCCGGTACGGCTCACGGTCGACAAGAACGGCATGCTGCAGGAAAACTATGTGGAGCTTGAGGTGGTACAGGAGTACTCAGGTGGCGGCCGAGGCGAACGCATCATACTGGGCAACGTGAAGCTCAACTTGGCGGAATACGTGGAGCAGAGCGAGTTCGCCGGCGTACAGGGAGAGGAGCTGGGCGTCACACGGCGATATCTGATGCAGGACAGCAAAATCAACAGTACTCTCAAGATCAGCGTCTACATGCGACAGATTGAAGGCGACAAGAACTTCGTGGCGCCGCCGCTGAAGACGGCGCAGGTCTTCAGCGGCATTGCAGGCATCGTATCCGGCGAGCAGGGCGAGTCGGAAGACGTCGGCTCCACACCCTCTCTCAACGTCGGATCACGCGAAGCGGGCGAGCTTCAGGACATGTACAGGCGGTCACTCGCAGCCTACTGGTCCGCGCAGCCCGGCGAGCTTAAAGCTGACGAATGTATTGAGGACATCTTCGCGGGCGGAGATGGCTGGGGCGACCGGGAAAAGCCGTACGATTCGCAGCACACTCAGCAGAGCCGCCATCTGTTCACTTCGGGCACCAGTAGTGGGTCCCACAGCGAGAGCGAGTCCCGACATACGCATGGGAGCCATATACAGCGCAAATCGCATGAGACCCTGCGGCCCAGCGACGTGAAGACGAATTCGCCGAGTGTTCGCGGCAGGAGCAGCTTAGAGCAGCAAGCAAATCAGATGAAAGCGGAAGCGGAGCGGAAACGACACCGGCCGCATCATGAGGTGGATGAGTTCGATGTGCGGGAAGACTTGTGTAGTTGGCGGCTTCCAGTATAGATGCAGAAACATGAATACATTAATTGCTACACGAAGTGTTCTTGAAAGTTCATAGAGGCGCCTGAAGAATTGGGTGCAATCTTGAGATGCTATGAGTTGGAAAATAAGTCAATCACATCTGCTGGGTTCTTACACGCGTGCGACGTCTCGAACACGTGATCTGGCGTTGGCAGAACCGGCAAGGCTGCAGGCGGTGAAGAAAGTTCGTGGCATCTCTCCAGAGTCGCGACCCATCACTCCTGTTCAACCCATACGTATCATCGCCTCTATACTCCTCTCTATGCTTGCGCCTCGCGCATCCAGCGCGTTCGTATGCCTTCGATGTGAGCTGCAGCGCGCCCGGCCGCGGCTTCCCGTCCTTGCTCGTCGAACCGCGCATGCGAACTTCTCCGTCGCCGTCCGCCGCTACGATGCATTCGACGAAGAGCCTACGCAGCTCGAGACCCCCAGGCCACGACCCCGCTTGAGCGAGCACCCACTGGGCCGGCTGCGAAAGCGGAAGGGAAAGGCACCGCTCAGAGCGACCACGGCGCGGTTAGAAGGCGGCGTCAAGACTTTGGGCGATGATTCCGAGATCATTGTCTTGAAAGAGGTTGGAGAAGGGCCTTCGGAGGAGAATGCCACATCCGAGATACTTCCTGCGACACTGCAAGAGGCCATCAATCTTGCAGAGGCGCTCCAGCAGGAGAAGAATCCCATCTCACCCTCGGAAATCGTCCAGCAGCTCGACAGCTTGCGGCCCAAGACCGATCTAGACACCAACGAGCCCCACTATGTCAGCCAGACGGCGTACGTCAAACTCTCCAGGAGGCTCCTGCGTGGGTTCACGGGGCAGCAACTCTCGCAGTACTACTCCATCACGAAGGGCGTCAAGCGCAAGGAGGTGGGGAATGAGGTCATCGCGGGCCTGAAGGAGCTACAAAGCCAGGCGAAGAGGCCTGCTGAGCGGTCGGAATGGCATCCGGGGACCACGCAGATCAATTTACGCCTCCCGGGGCTTGACGTCCACCGGAGGTCTCAACGCAAGGCCGTCAGCAAGCACTTGCTGGTCGACCAGATCCTGAGGGATCTCTGGAAGCTTGTGCTGCTCGAGGAGATCGAGGCGCCGGGCGAGCTGGAGTTGTTGCTGAAACCGTGGCAGCTCACGCTCTTGAGTTCGGGCTCTGACAAGACGCCCCTGGACCGTGTTGGGAAGGAGAGAAGGGCTAAGATCGAGGTACACTGGCCGCACAGCGTGTTGCGCATTACCGCAGACAAGAATACTGCCGAGTATGCTGCCGACGACGTTGAGCAGCTCCTCCAAAATACGGAGACAAAACGATTTAACCTGAAACCATGGATTCCTCATTTGGACACCAACTACACTACCGCCGAGCTGTCCCAAGTCATTCCGAGTAAAAGCTTGGAGGCGGTCGCTGCAATGACTGGAGCGACCGTGCAAGTTGCCAGTGGCCATTCAGTACGTCTCTATTAGTGCGCACATGCGAAGATGCTAACCAGACAAGTACCTGATCCGAGCACTTGACAAGAACGCCGTCGAGGAAGCCGAGCGTTGCTTGATACGGCTACTTCCGCTGAAAGAGACGTCTACATCCACCATTGACTCGACAAGATTAGACGCCGCACAAGGGCAGAGTTACCTCTCTCCAGTCGCCATTGAGAAGGCGCTCCTAGACTTTCAGACACGGAATCTGACCCTAGGCCGCTGGTCGCTTCCTGTGCCGCGTACGCCCGACTCAACGAATATGTCTTCGGAAGAGGCCCACGCTGCTATACCTCATCCAGCTGCCAATGACAAAGACTTGAGCTACGTGCATGCTCAAGTATCGGCCATGTTGAAAAAGTCAGCCAGGTCTCCGACTCCACCAACGACGAGACAGGCCGGTCAACATGAATGGAATTTCTCACCAGAAGACCAGCTCGTGGCTCGATTTGGTCAAACACTGTTCCCTTTGGACAGTTCTCCCACCGGGCCCAAGTCCGTCTCGGCAACATCCTTTGTTCCTTCATTGCCCGGACTTGCAAAATTACTGGTAGATGAAGACTTCAAACTGGGATACGCACCCGGCGTTCCCGTCTTCGAGTATAATTTTGTCGCTGCGCCGGAGCAACAAAATTTCCCCAAAGATCAAGATTTTCCCACCCTGCGTGTGCAATTTTCACACAATGAGCGTACCGGTCTACACGTCCTCAAGAAGCTTCATCTTGACCTCGATATGCGCGTACACGACGTCTTGCTTCCGGACAAAGCCTTGGATATTCGATTTTACAGGCGAACTCGGCTGCGTCTGCTCACACCCCAAACAAACAAGATGATTTCTGACTTTAAGGAGGCAGTCACTGCTAATATTCAGAGCGGAGAAAAGCTGACCGCCCCCAATCTCAAAATCGATATACCCAAATGGTCAATCCCAGGGTATGCACAGGCGCATCTCCCTGGCACGCGAAGTGTACAGTATTTATTCACCGGCATCCGTTTCCGACAAAGTGTGATGGCGAAATTCATGGACAATCAGGTCACTGTCAGCACTACACAGTCCGGCAAATTAGGGTCAAAGAGTGCCGCACTATCAGCATATTACGATCCCCAGGAGTACGTGCGGAAGCGTGAGCATGAGCCGGAGGGCCACCGGGAGGATAGCTTGAAGAGTTTTGTGGGTGGATGCTTCAAGATTGCGGATAAGATTACCATGGCCGCAGGGAGCAACGGACGACGGGTCAGGGGTGGTAAACCCCGCGATGAGATGAGTGCGAGGAAGATTCGGAGACAGGAACTTCAGGGTGTGTCGAGAAGTGGTGATGCTACACAGGAAGACGCAGAGCAAGCCGATTTTTCGATGGCCGAAGTTACGACGGATGAGAACGCCGCAGAACCACAGCAACAATTTTCCGCAGACATGTCTCAACACCTCGACGCGCAAGACATGGAAGATCCGTATCTATCCAGTCTCCTTTCCGATGAAACCTCGTCAGATCAACTGGAAGACTCGAGCTTTGTGGGCCGAGACGCACAGTCTGGTTCTCAGGAGGGAGAAGACGGCCAGTCGTTGAAGACTGCGGTATGAGCATGAGCATCTAAGTGTGTTTGGAGTCTTGTGTATCATACTTTGGGAGCTGTGTGTATCACACTTTGGGAGCTGTGTGTTGGATCTTTTTGTATATGTTTATAGCGTCTTGTACGATTGTATTATAGTGTAGAATACCTATGTAATGTTCGTTGAGCTCTAATTAGTGTACAGTAGTTTTAAACTGTCGTTGTAAAGCCGTTGACCGCCGATTTACATAATTTGCGTTAACTGCGCTTCAGTCCAATGAACTGCACCGGCGTCAAGTGGGCTTCCAGCTTCCTTCAGATACACAGAGTACCGACCTAGTCCACCAGCCATCTCGGAAAATAATCATCACATTAAACACTAAACATGTGCCAACAACATTTGTACGCCGTGAGTTAAATTAGCGGAGCGAAGGCCCGATGCAATTGAAGTAACAAATCCCAATCGTCCATCTGCCGCTTCACAATTGTTACGTCTCCCGCACATCCTCGCGCGCGATTCTCATTCCGCAGAAACCGTTGGATGGCGCTTCGACTAGGTCCAAATAAGGTTGGCTCTCGATTCCCATAGATGAAGTTCCGCGTTGTGCCTGAAACGTGCTGCGCAACATCTCGCGCTGTGCATCAAACGAACCGCGGGAAATTGATACCGGGAACTTGCGACATCGCAAGATTTCGAAACATTTGAAAAGCTACCGAAACGGGAGTGGGGTATATAAACAATTCAGACGGCTGCCTGTAGATCTTTGAGTTTTGTTGGGGCAGTTACTCCTCCATAGTAAATTTGAAGGGCAGTGGCTGGCTACTTTCCCTGATCCTCTATCACGCAAGATTTACGAACCGAAACTCTCCGCTACCGAAAACACGACATCAACGCATCCAGAATGCACTTCCCAGCTTCATCAACGCTTATCCTCCTCTTCTTAACACCCATGATACTCGCCCTACCACACTCCCCCAAGACGAGCGCAACACCTTCACCCAAAACAAGCAGCCCGAACCAGCAACCACCAAACCAACGGCTACCGAATCAACAGCCATCGAATCAACAACCACCAAATCAACAGCCGCCAAACCAACAGCCGCCAAATCAACAGCCACCAAACCAACAGCTACCAAACCAACAGCCATCAAACCAACAGTCATCAAACCAGCAGCCATCAAACCAACAACAACCACCCACCAACCGCACCGGTTCCGTCAACCCCGCCCTCGTCCCGGACTTTGGTATTCAGCGCGGCCAAAAGATCGCCGGCAGCGCCGACTGCGCCGGACTCAACGGCAAAGCCATCCCCTGTCAATGTCCACCCCTACGAGATGACTATCTCAAGAAATTGAATGGGTTTGTGGCTGCGGGGAATGCGTTCGGTACTCCGGTCAAGTTTCCAGAGGGGAATGATGAGGAGAGCAAACGGGTGAGGAAGGGTGCGTTGACGGTTACGTTGCAGAACTTGGAGGGGCCAGGGAAAGGGTGTCCGGTTGTTAGCACGAGATTTGCGGAGTTGTGAGTGATGGGTAATGGGGTATTGGGCTTGTGGGTATCTTTATACTATTTAGGGAGTTGGTGGTCAGGTTTTATTGGCTTTGCATTGCCTTTACTTCACGTAGCTTTCTGGTATATATAAACGATTTCACTGAAATCATTAAATCGATGACCCACTCTTTTCAAATAACAACAAGCAGGAAGCACATGCTTGCTAAATATTTGTAGATAGCTTCCCCTCTCCCCCGGCATACCAGCGCTCAACGTCCCTTAGGCGGACCACTACCACGTGTGCGAAACCAATGCTGCTTCCCCTCTGTCGTAAACATCACCCCAGCCTTCTTCATCTTCTCCTTCTCCTTAATGCGATCTCCTCCTTCCTCGCCGTCTTCTCTTCATACTGCTTCTGCAACCGCTCCGCCTCCTCCGCCTTGCGCTGCCGCCCCTTACGCTCGACTTCCTTCTGAACACGATAAGCGTGAGCGTTGTTGATATTGGCGATGGTGTCGAGAAGGCGATGATTCTGGGTCTTGAGGTAGGCGGTGAAGTCCGCAACTGCGCTTTCTGCGCTGCGACTGCATTGGTCGCTATATGTCTAGTGTTTGGGTGCATGATGATTGGAAGTGTTGTGTGCGAGGCCTCATGGAGGTCTCCGGTACGAGAGGGCTCAGTCAAGAAGGGGATATGGCGGATTCTAGCGGCTAGCGGCTGATATGTACTGGTGCACCGACATGGCGTCAAGGCACCATTCTTTCTTTCCCTCCAGTTCGAGAATGTGGTCGTTGAGGCAAGGTCGGGCTGTGAGAATACCCGCAATCGATTCGTGGAGATGCTGAAAAATCGTGAAAGCCGTGAAATCGTTGCTGTGGTGTTGTCGACGGATCTTATAGCCTTTTATCTGAGTTCCATGGATAGGTTCTGGTGGGCAAACGCGCCCAACAGAACGAGAAGTGCATTGCGCAAACAGAGCGTTTATCCAACGTCTCCACGTGAGATGGATAGTGGGCCAATAATGCCGTTCTCAAGAGAGCGGCGGAGGTAGGCTTTCACGCGTAGCCCTCTTTGCACGTTCCTGACTTCCATCTCTTCTTCACGTCCCGAGATCCTCGAATCATCTCTTAGTATTACGCTTCATCGTCAACCCTCCATCGATCCTGCTACCAAAAGCATTCCAATGGGCCGTGCTTCCATTGTCGGGTCGATACAAGTTGTCAACGTCTCCCGATGAGACATGTATCAGTCCCGATTTTAGCTCTCTCCATCTTTCGCGCCACGATCTCTTTTCGAACTTTTCGGGTGAAGGCGAGGCGAGCATGGCGGCCACGCTTGCTGCTGAAGCACCCGCTAGTTGTGGTTGCTGTTGGGTGGATCTTCGCTTCGCTTCTGGTGCTGTGCTTGAGGCTTTGGAATAGTGTGGTGGTAGGCTGGAGGGCTCGGAGTCGTAGTAACGCGGGAGCGATTCATCTTCCGCTAGCAGATTGGATGTCCGCTCACGGTCGTTCAAAGCCTCGAGCTTCTTAGGGCTTTTGGTATCTTTCTTGTCCGGCGAGGCCATATTGTGCAAGACGTAGGTGCGATGACGTCAGGGTGTAATTGGTATTCGATTTCTCCGCCATGTGCGATATGTGAAGTCAAGCATGTTAGGAAGCGGGGCATTAAGTACTCGGTATCTATTGAGTTTACAAGCTACAAGCACGAGGTTCCTGATGTCCCGGCTGACGTGAAGTCGTTGCTGTGCGGTGGCGCAGGCAGAACAGAGTGTCTTTCATTGGCCAACACCCACTAATCGTGCCGCTACCCGTCTTGGGGTGATATTTCCAAAGCCGCAAAAGCACACATTGTTCTTGGCTCATCTCAACCAATCACCCATGCTACGCCTCTACCAATTACGATGAGCGAGTGCGCTTCTTTAGACGCGCTCCCAACGGAAATCCTGCATAGGATATGCCTACATCTCCCATGTTCGTCCATCCTCAACATTTGCTTTACCAACCGTATTCTCTACTCTGCTTGTTACGACCAGCTTGTCTTCAAGCGCTGCGCTATCAAGCCGGTTTTCCAGCATAGGTACAACGATCTGCTAGAGCTTGACCACGTGGATGTGGAAGATTGGGAGTTGGAGTCATGTGCTTCAGAGGCGAGCGCGGAAAAGAGCGACGATGAGGACTGGTATCCGTTTTTCGGAGAGGAAGCGCTGAACCCCGAAGATGAATGGGTTATGGACGACTGGGGACCGGACGCGCTGCACCAAATCATCCAAAGGCAGCAGGACTGGTACACGACATGGGGCGAATTCTCGGTCTTCGATGCCTTATCGGCGGGGGATAGTGCCTGCATCGCTTTTTCAGTCGAGAAAGCCGAATCCTACTTCAACGCTAGAAAAGCACACCGGATACCCCTCGTCAACCACACGCAATGGGAATCTGGAGACTTCATCCAATGGTTTCCTCACCTCCTCGCCATACGTCATCCCTCCGCTCTCTACGCCGAACCCGAATCCTTACACCTTCTCCTTTGGGTCCCCGAAATTCTTGATGTCATCGAGTTAGAGCAAGACGTTATCGGTCGGAACCCATCCACTCCAGACTTCCTTGCCATCAGTTTCAGCTTGGTAACTCTGATGCTCTTGCGCATGGAAACAGTGCCTAGACGCAAAGCGTCGGATCGCTTGGGCAGTCGCGTAGATATCAGAGAACCGTTTTGGAGTCAAGAGCTGAAAGGTTACGATCTAGTGAGCGATCTGGGAGCGTTGTTGAACGAGACGTGGGATCTGGAAAGCTACGATATGAAGACACATGGGGTGCCGATGGTATTGTGGATGCTCTTTTTCGCCGTCGCACCGTTTCAGACCGACAAAGCGGCGCCGCTGCCGACGTTGCAAAAGGTTCCTACCTGGGAATACTTTGGGGAGGTTGTGCCATGGAAGACAGGAGTGGAGGATATTGTCATGTGGCGGGGCGATGCTGAAAAGCTGAAACATTGGATGAATGGCGAATGGGCGGGGTGGTATACGGATCGGAGATGTCCTAATGGATATGAAGTCATGCCTCCGGTCACAAGCGTCCAATTCGTTCTCCTTAAGCCGACGGTTAGCAACTTGCAGCCTTCTTTCCCTGAATCCAGCTCCGCTACTATTTCGGGACCATCTGCGGAAACCATTGCTGTCATTGACGGCTCCTCGTCCTGGGTTGAAGAATATGGGGCGTGCAAATTTTGCGGCCATATCAACTCTGACGGTGAGGTACGGTTTACCCGTACATACATCAGACCGGTTGACGGATGGCTGATGGGAGAGGTTGTTAACACGAGTACTTTCAGAGGTATAGTAACGCCTTTCGGGATAGTTGGAGTCTGGCAGGTCGACTGCAAGCATCCACACCCTAATGGGTTCTTTTGGTTTTGGAAAAAAGATTGGTGCCTTGAATCTTGAAGTACAACTGGAGTATTGACGTTCATCGACACCAAGCAGTATTTCTGAACTCCAGTGAAGACAAAATCGCGTCCACTTTGGCCACTTTGGATGCCACGAACCTTGGTGCCATGGACATGTACCTCAACGCCGAGTCTTGCCCAGCAAATGCTCAATTTTACTCGCTTGGGCATCGAGCACTGGGAAAGTGTTAGTCGACTAAAGCTTTACACTCGTTGTACATATACATACACGCATCGATGGTTTCGTCTTCATCTGAAAAGTCTGCAGCAGAGACGCTCTGTGCACCTTCTACTAAAGATTTCACGTTTTCCCAAGGGTCTGTCCGATAAGAGTGCTGCGCTATTGCGTTCAGGCTGGTAGAAGGCCTCGAAATGGTCGTTCCTTCATCGCTCACAACCGATTCCGGTCTTGTTGTGTCGAGAGGTCGCTGCGGCCGTCTGGGTCTGAACATGTTGCCTAGGAATGAGCGCTGTGCTGCCCGCCGAGGATGCCTTTTCTGCTGTGTCGCCGCGCTCGAGTCTTCCGCGCCTGTAGCGACGCTGTTCAACGAAGCCGCATCCGTCGCGTTCTTATCGGATGAATTGAGAGGTTGATCTGCGCTTTGTCTGGGCAAGTTGCCCGGATTTTCGTCCGCTGCTCTTTTCAAGCTAGCTTCTAGGACCCTCCGATAAACCTTGCTGTTAACCAGTAAGTCATCCAGTACAGGAAACTCTTCATCGCCAAGAATCGACTCCTCGCCGTCGGTAGTCCGCTGAACTATGGATCGCTCTCGATGGACGGTATATAGGGACTGGGTATCGCTATCTACTCTGTTGAAGAGCCTCGCCGCGTTCTGGCTTGTGAGAATCCTGTGGGTCTCAAAAGTGGACTTCCTGTGCTTTTCGGTCAGTATTGCTTCTGAATGCAAAGGCAGGCAACAATACGTACGCCGTAAAAGCAGCGAAAAGAAGCTGCACGGCTGGCGTTAAGTCCCGCACTAACGCTATAAAGGCGTCGATATTCGAGTCGTTCCATACAGCAGCGACTCGCGACCTCTTCGCAACGGTGTTATTAGCCTGGAAGGTTGGTTCGAGGAGCGGTTTGACTCTTTCGTGCAGTATAGCGAATACGATTGAGCAGTTGCCGAAAACCTTTTCAAATCTTTCCAAAGACTCAAGGCCTCCCGTATCTTCGATTTGCAGCACCTTTTGTCCGTTCTGTGAGGAGATGAGATCCGAGATTTGACGCAGAGCCTCGTGCAAAGCCTCGCAGCTCGTGCTTAGAGAGATCAATTTCAGGTCAGCCTTGCTGTACTTGTCGACGTAGATTTTGGCGATCTCGAGGCCTTTGATGCAGTTGAAAACTAGGCTAATAACGCCCGTAGCTATTGACAGTGGCTCCGGCATGGCGAAGGAGGGATGACAGCAAATGATGGATGGGACGTGGCAGCTCGAGGTTGTGGAGTTGATCCGGGATGGGTGCTGCGACACACGACTAAACCATGTTCGGACAGCTGAAGTTGGGTTGCATCACAGCCTCACAGTTTTAAGCTTGATTCGTGGAAAAGCTGGGTAGCTAAGCCACGCCGAATGTCCAAGTCTTAATTCTCAGCCTGGTAGCCGGTTGAATCCCTCAACTCTCGCGACACAGCACGTTTGCATGATTACATCTTTATTTTTTCAATGGCGGGAATAGAAATTGTCTCTACAGTCTCATCGGCAGCAACATTTGCATTGCTCGTCGGATTTGCCGCGCGCTACTCGGTGGATTGGTCGAGTTCAGTCAACGCAGCGCGGGAGGAGATGCTTGCCTTGATCAACGAAGCCCAGAACACCCGACACGCTCTTAATCCGATCGAAGAGTACGCCAAAGCCGATTATGTGAGTGAAGACGAGCGAGTACTGCTACTACATTCCGTTGGCAGGCTGCGCAGTCTCAACGCAAGGCTGAATCACGAGATGCTGTCGCAATTGGATAACAGGGTAACAAATAATCGTCCAGGTTTCCAGAAGAGCAAAACGCTGAATACAACATCAGAACCTCAGCTTTTATTCCAAAGCAACGTGGTGGTTTCGGAGAGATAGGTTGCGCGAGATAGCTGCAAACGTATCGGCGCAGAAGGAGACTTTGGTCGCGGTACAGGTCTCCATGTTGACGAAACAGGTCGCTTTACTCAATAGGTATGATCTTTTCACTCGAAATCTCGTCCTCTCACGCTCAACAAAAGTAGAAAGGTCGACATGTACGAGGCAAGAGAGACCGAGGGACTCGAGTCGAATGCTGTGCGGGTTTCGAACGAATCGATAGCTGAGACCATGGAAGAGGTCATGAATAGGAACGTAGCCGGGGAACAGGTCTGAGTCTCAGGTTATGCTCTCTAGCGCTTGAAAATCAGATTAACTATCCCAAAATATATGAAACATGCGACGGACAATGCTCCACCACTTCATCCCCACTAACCTCGCGAATCGGCAAGAAGCACTGTACCTTTCCACTAGTAGAAAACATGGGCTTTGGCTTTGCGCCATGGAGCTGCCACGCGCCGCATTTGGATGCCTGATTCAAGGTACTGGAGGTGTCGGTTAGATACCTTCCATCAACGACATCAGCTTGGCTCAGAAATAGCGGTACTCATTTAGAGTAAAACTTTCTGCCACTCCGCCTACCTGTTCTCAGGATCGTCAAACCATGCGACCAAAACCACTACTCACGATCTTACGAGGTAATCGTTAAGAACGCCGTACTCCCCACACTCCCAGGTAGTCTCGAAAGCATCCAGCTCGTGCTTTCTACTACGTTACCCAAGTCCCCACAATACGCATCTTAAAAGGTGGTAAACCGCTACTTTGGGATTTACCTCAGAACGCACATGTGAGGTTCAAATCTCCAAGGCTTGCCTCAGCACTAGCTGTAGTAAGATCTTAAGTGAAGCGCCAGATAGGCCAGCTTGTCAAAGATTTGTATATTTTCTAGAGAGACGTCCATTAGTATGGTTATCATTCTGATGTCCACTAAGGGACAGTACCTTGATGATTTCGTATCCTTTTGATTTTTGGACATAGAGACTTGTGTAGACGACTCTTGCCTCAAGCCGTATAAACATACTTGCCTGTTCAACCGTTATTATGTTTGTTACCGTGGTTTATAACATAGGATTAGAATCCGTGCCTGTTGTTCGGGAGATTCGCAGATCTCTGGCGAACAGGTCTGCTTGACAACAAGGCCTTACCTGTCTTAGATCCTCATCCCACAGGCGCTCTCACTCGACCCCTTAACTCTAAGGTGTGGCAATCAACACTGAATCTGAACGTTTCGCGTCACACCCATGGTTTCGATATGTTGGCTTCGACACTATTAGGAGGACGCAGGTCAACATTATCGATAAAATCGGTCTTCTCTGCTACCTAGAGACTTGCAAGTACCACACTTGGAACCCTAGTCATCTTAGCTCAAGTTTGAAGGGCTGAGGAGTGGAGAGGTAGACCTGCTTTGGTGGGGACGGCGGCAGTGGCGGGGCTTTGATTCGATGAAATATGGGATGGGTGCCTAGCCTGCGGTACGGCAGGCGCGTAGAGGCTAAGCGAGCCGATCAGAGGGCTTGAAACCCATGCCCATATCGACGTTAGGCTTGGCAGAAGGCAGTGATACATATGCAAGCACATGGCTGTGCCCTGCCCGCGTTGGCGCTGCGGTGCGCAGCTGCAGCAGCCTTGTTTGCCTCGCCGCAATCAAGATGGCGAACACCCACGTCACATTCTTGCCGCCCTGCGAACGTACGCAGGAATTGCTCAAAATCCACCACGTCTACTACAGCCCTGACCGCGCGCCACATTATGGATGGCCTTTCGGGAGCGGCAAGCGTGATAGCTGTCGTCGACATCGCCGCCAAGGTCGCAACGCTCTGCGCCCAGTACTCAGTCGCAGTCAAGCACGCAAAGGGAGACATCGAACGCCTCCAACAAAAGGTGAACAACATCAAGGATGTCGTTGAAGAGCTTCAAAAGCTTCTCGACAAACAAGACAAGTTGCAGCTCTTAACTACACGTACATTACTGGAACCGCTCCAGAACTGTTGCCAAGGATTGGAGAGGCTCGATGCCAAACTCAGGGTCAAATTCGAGGCCAGCCGAGGCCGTAATGTAATGCGGCGATTTGGTATACGAGCCTTGAAATGGCCTTTGACAAGCAAAGAGGTGGAGAAGATGGTGACTAGTCTTGAGCAGTATCAGCACACTTTCACCCTTGCGCTTCAAGTTGATCAGGTGTAAGTGATGTGTGCGTTATAGTGCACGCAAAAGCTGACGAGAAACATACAGAGCGCTTACTCTGCGCATCGATCGGAAGACTGACACGCTTTTATTACCAACCGCCGAAGGCGCTTCCTTCGACTCCCACTTAGAGGAACACAACTCAACGTGTCTCCCGAACACCCGCATCGACTTGTTGCATCACATCAAAGGATGGGCGACGGATCAGAGCGGCAAATCTGTATTCTGGCTAAACGGCGCTGCAGGCACTGGGAAGTCTACAATTGCTCGTACTGTTGCCCGGGCCTTCGCCGACCAGCAACTACTTGGAGCCAGCTTCTTCTTCAAGAAAGGCGAGGGGGAGCGCGGCGAGGCCAAGCGATTTTTCACTACGATCGCAACACAGCTGGCTATTCGCTTATCGGAGCTAGAGCCCGGAATCAAGAAGGCGATCGATGCTGATCCAAAGATATCTGAGAAGGCCCTAAAGGATCAGTTCGAGAAATTAATCCTCCGGCCGCTCTTGGAAGTGTCGAATGTTCCAGCTCAGGCACTCATCGTTGTCATAGACGCGTTGGACGAATGCGAGCGAGATAACGACATTCGAACAATCCTTCAACTACTTTCGCAAATGAAGGATCATAAATTGGTGTCGCTAAGGGTTTTCGTAACAAGCCGGCCAGAGCTGCACATCCGCCTTGGCTTCAAGCAAATGCATAATGGCACATATGAAGACCTACTTCTGCACGAAGTCGCTGAAAAAACAATCCAACACGACATTCGCGTCTATTTCGAGCATGAACTAGGTCAAATACAAAAGCAGCGCTCACTCTCCGCACATTGGCCAAGGAAAGATGAAGTCGAGGCCCTAGTCGATAAAGCGGTCCCACTCTTTATCTTCGCTGCTACTGCTTGCCGATATATTGGCGATCAGCGAGATAATCCTAAAAAGCGCCTGGAGATCATCTTGGGGTACCGGGAAGCGAAAGTGACAAAACTTGACGCAACGTACCTCCCTATTCTCAATCAGCTGTTTGACGAAGAGGACGAGGAAGAAAGAGAGAGATGGGCATGCGAATTTCGGGAAATAGTGGGGAGCATTGTCGTTCTAGAGACTCCCCTTTCAATTACGTCGCTGGCTCATCTCCTCGATATGCCCAAGGACGACATTAGTTGCCGAATCGATTCCCTACACTCTGTTCTAAGCATACCAGACCGCGACGATGTGCCAGTGCGGCTCCTACATCTATCCTTTCGGGATTTCCTTGTTGATAAGTCAAAAAAGGGGAAGAGTCCATTCTGGGTAGATGAAAGAGCGAGACACGAGATACTAGCATCCCATTGTCTTGAACTTATGTCCGGCTCGGACGGCTTACGACAGAACATGTGCGGCTTAGAACCTGGGACTTTAGCAGGCGAAGTTGACCAGAGGAAGACCACGAGTTATCTGTCACCCGAGTTGCAGTATGCGTGCCGTTACTGGGTGTATCATCTCAAGCAGAGCCAGCGCTACGTTAGCGACGAGGACAATACAGATACGTTCCTCCGGAAACACTTCCTTCACTGGCTTGAAGCGATGAGTTTAATGGGAGATACGAATGAATGTGCTCATTTGCTGGAAACGCTTTGTACGATAGTTAATGTAAGGATTCTTTTAATCCACTACACTGCATTACTAACATGTGATCCAGTCATCGAACAGTGCTCTCTCTGCGTTTCTCCAAGACGCTCGACGATTCGTACTTCGATTTCGACATATACTTGAAACTGCTCCTCTACAGATTTATTCCTCGGCTCTTATCTTTGCACCAGAGGCGAGTATAGTACGGAAAGCTTTCGTAGACGAGATACCAGGATGGATCAAGGCATTGTCAAAGATGGAAGATGACTGGGATGCTTGCCACAGTGTACTAGAAGGCCATAGCCGCGAGGTTAGGGCCGTTGCCTTCTCGCCGGGCGGCCAGCTGGTCGCGTCGGCCTCAGACGACAATTCGGTGCGGGTGTGGGAGATAGTAACAGGGTCGTGCTATAGCGTGCTTAAGGGCCATACTGACCGGGTCAGCGCCATCGCCTTCTCACCAGACGGCCAGCTGGTTGCATCAGCCTCGTACGACAAGACGGTGCGAGTGTGGGAAGCAGCAGAAACAGGTTCGTGCCGCAGCGTACTCAAGGGCCATACCTCCTTAGTCAGCGCCGTAGCCTTCTCCCCAGATAGTGAGCTCATCGTTTCGGCCTCGGGCGACCACACGGTGCGGGTGTGGGCTACAGGATTGTGCCGCAGCGTTCTTGAGGGCCATACCTCCTTGGTTAATACCGTCGCCTTCTCAATAGACGGCCACTTAGTCTTGTCGGCCTCGCACGACACAGTGCGGGTATGGAAGGCAGCGACGGGTTCATGCAGCACCGTAATTAAGGGTAATATTAACTTGGTCAGCGCCATTGCCTTCTCGCCAGATGGCCAGCTGGCCGCGTTGGCCTCGTACGACGACAATACGGTGCAGATGTGGGAGACAGCAACCGGGTCGTGCTGTAGCGTGCTCGAGGGCCATACCGAAGAGGTCAGCGCTCTCGCTTTCTCGCAAGACAGCCAGCTGGTCGTGTCGGCCTCGTACGACAAGACTGTGCGGGTGTGGAGGGTAGCGACAGGGTCGTGCTGCGTGCTCGAGGGCCATACTGACTCTGTCAAGGCCGTCGCCTTCTCGCTGGATGGCCAGCTTGTCGCGTCAGCCTCGGCCAACACAGTGCGGGTGTGGAATGCATCAACAGGGTCGTGCCGCAGTGTGCTTGAGGGCCACACCTCCTTAGTTGGCGCTGTCGCCTTCTCGCCAGACAGCCAGCTAGTTGCGTCGGCCTCAAACGATAACACAGTGCGGGTGTGGACGGCGGCGACAAGATTGTACCGCAACGTACTTGATAGCCATTCTCGCAATGTTAGCGCTGTTGCCTTCTCACCAGATGGCCAGCTGGTCGCGTCGGCCTCGTACGACAACACAGTGCGAATATGGGAGGCATCAACAGGGTCGTGCCGTAGCGTGCTTGAGGGCCACACCTCCATAGTTAGCGCCGTTGCTTTCTCGCTAGATCTAGATGGCCAGCTGGTCGCGTCAGCCTCGTACGACAACACGATACGGGTGTGGGAGGTGGCAACGGGATCATGCCGCAGTGTGCTCAGTGGGCCACAATTTGTCAGTGCCATTGCCTTCTCGTTGGACGGCCAGTATCTTGAAACAGATCGAGGAAACATTCCTTTCTGTCCTTCTACTGCGCCATCACCGGGATCCCAAAGACTGCAGCCGCCTCATATTGTCGTAAAAGATCAGTGGATCTTTTCAAACCAAGAGCGGATGCTATGGCTTCCTTCTGAATATCGACCGACTTGCTCTACAGTCAACAAAGATGTAGTCTGCTTAGGGTATTCTTCGGGCCGTATTGCGCTTCTCAAACTTTGTACAGCATAGACCCTTTTCTAAATTCACTGTTCATTCTTGCCTTCGACTTGCATGATAATTGTCCCGTTGGCAGGCTCATAGAGGAGTCGCCGGTCAGCGACATGACGTTTTTGAATACAATATCTTCAGGCTGTTGGGTGATGGATTGCGGTAAGTTGCCAGCTAGCTGGCAGTGTCCGCAATATACATCATCTTCGACAAGTTTTGTTGACTCCATCGCCTAGCTCTTCATTGCAAGTCTGCTTAGCACCAATATCTCGGCTACGCGGCAAGTCAACCACTCCGAGCTCCGTATCGAGTGTATCAGCAAGGCTGGTGCATTGCTTGGCCTTCCAGGAGCTTCTTCCGTCCAAATCGAGTTGTTCGAGCATTGGAATTTGCTGAGAGTCGGTCTAGACTGTCTCTAAATGCCTGGTGGTCGGGATCAATCATCGTTTTGAGAGTCGACGACAAGTTCTGGAGTCTGGACAGGCATTACTTCGGCATTCCGCACCGTGTAAAAGTGCACGAAACTCGTACCAGAAGAAGGAGATAAGGTGTCGTTGGAGCTACCAGGAAGGGTGCACCCGATGATTTCTTTCATAGGCAAACCTGTCAAGATATAGATCGCGTAGAAGACTGCGTGCTCTTATGGATCCTCTTCAAATAAGGAGGACGTGCTCCGGCGGATTCAAGCAAGCCTTTCAAAGAGGCGCTCTTTTCCTGAGGTGAGACGAGATGCCCAACCACGGAGAGGTGAGGATCCCTTCGACACCGCAATGACAGCTAGGGCCGCTCCCAGCTTGACACTGCACTCTCCAACATGGAGAGTTGCTCGTCACGACTTGGTGGGCCTTTGTAACCATAAAAGTCCTGCAGATACCTCGAGTGAGGTGTAAACAAGACGAGCAATGATAAAGAGAAGAAGTATGTATTAGCGTCACCGAATCCTACCGAGGTATCTCTGATATCCTGTGAGCCTAGCAATAACCCTCAATCCATCCCAACCTTTTTTGCACGCTTCTCAGTCTCAATTGTTCAAAAAGATCAGGGTATTCATTCATCATTCAACTTGCCGACTCCACTTCGAATCCTCTCACTCATGCAACAGCACAACTGAGGTACGGTCTCTACTTCGACTCATTGTTCTTCTCATCCATACAGATGCACATGGCCGCCACAAGCGCCATATCGACGCCGGGGGCGATCTGCACCGCGTACGTCTGCTGGCCGAAAAATATGTCCTTTCCGCTGAGGAGCTTGCGGTCGATGCGGGCAACGACGAAATCTAGTGATGCATTAGTACCTTGTTGGTTTGCTAGTACGGACATGCGATTGAGGGAGTATGAGAAAAAGGGCTATACTTACTGTTTTGGGCTTTATCTGTGATGTCGGCCGATGTGTCGAAGAAGTTACCCTTCATCTGCAGACTCTCCGCTTTGCCGTTCTGCGATGTGAAGGTCGCTGTGGCTTTGCTGCCGATTACTGCGGCACCGTCAGTTCAGTCCGAGTTCGAAATAGAATGCAGTGCTGCAGATTCTTGGATGCCCTTCAGTCATAGCTCTGATCGCTAGAAGTTTCGATCTGACGATAACGCCACACTACCCCACCGCACCGCCGCAACCACCAATCCCTCGCATCTGCCCCAAACCCAGTGCCAACTCGGAGAAAAGGATGAAGAAGACCCTCCTGACTTACGTTGGAAACTACTCTTGACCTCCATGATCTTCTCCCCGCCGGGTCTCTCAATCGCAAACGTAGTATGAATATGCATCAACTCCTTTTTGATATCAAACAGGTGGTTTCCCGCCATGTCGCGCACCTTCTTCCTCCCTCCCAGACTAAACACCTTGCCTTCGACTTGCAGGATGGGTTCCCCGTTGGCCTTCTTGATGGAGAAGGAGTCGCCCGTTAGCGACATGACATGTTCCTTGAGGACAATAGTCTCAGGCTGTTGGGCGATAAACTGCGGGAAAACGCCGATGGCGGCTGGGGCGGGGTACAGGGCGGCCATGGTGCGATGGAGTGAGGTTTTCGGCGGAAGAAAGATGAGATGATTGTGACTCAAGCGCGATGAGACGGCGCGTGGTCGCTTTAAAGGTGGTACTGGTGCAGAACTAGCCCATGGCACAGCAGGCCCTGGGTCGATCCTGCCTGTACATTTGCCGTATCGGCGTATCATGGCGTTGGGGCTATCAATCCGCACCGTACTTGCATCTCAGCCCCCAGCCACGCCGCATCACGCATCCTTCCATTTTGCACAACACCAGCGCATCACTCTTTGTAGAAACAACCGTTCAGTGCACCGTGTACTGGACGGTGATATACTGCATCGCCCGAAAGATGGAGAGCCGAGTTCGCGAAGGAATCTCTAGATTTCCAACAGAAAATCTTGTGCAAAACACAGTTCGTGGTGGAGTATAATTTAGGCGACAAGACAGCAGCACAGCCTACAACTAAGCCCCAGCTGGCCAATTGGCGTCGATAGCGTACGGACGTGCGCTGGTTGCCCCGCTTCGTATCATCACTACCACTCTGGTAACCGCCGTGTGCGAGTCGTTCGTCTGTAGGATTTGGAAGGTAAGCCGGATGTGGAAGAGAATTCGACAGAACAAAGCTTAAGCAGATGTGGAAGCTTTTCGGTGTTGAGCTTCATTGTACGCAGCAATAGTTGCTGCGTGGGCCGGGCCTGCTTCGTGCAGCAAAACCATTCGTCGTTCATGGCCATCTAAGATGTACGACGTCGATTCTCTAATAACAAATCCACCGTCACCCATCTAAAGAGAATGAAAAGTAATCGCAAAATCTATTCCCCATGTCCTCTAACGCCCCAGAAAAAACCCCACCAATCACTCCCCCGCCATGTCGCCATCAGACCCGCAACGTCTCAGGTCCACCACGTTCGTAACCTACAACTCACTAGCCCACAAGCTGGACCAGGTGTCCGGGCCCATCGCGGACATACATCTTGCGTGCGAAACGATGGAACCTGTCTCCGGACCGTTCGCGGTGAACATCGTCATGCGTTGTCGCGCAGATCGTCCAATCAGCGTCAACGATGCGCCTGAGAACTAGAATAAACGGTACTGAGCATGTCTCCAGGCATGTGCGAAACGCAGGATGTTTGCCTCAGAAGGGCTGTGCCGCCTGTGTGGAACGGGGAGTCTAGCCTGTGGGTGGTACCTATAGGTAGAGCGGCTTGAGCACCTGCGGCGCCCTAGGTGCACCACAGTCATGTCGTTCTTCGAGCTCTTCTTACTGACATTTATGTCGTTCATCGTGCGAGCGGCATCGATAGCCCTCGGCGACGCATCCCATCCCACCACAAGCACACCCACAGCCACCCAACCCGATGAAGAACCTCATGGAGCAACTGCAACCAATTCAACGTCAACCTTGACTTCGGCCATAGCCGCAGCTGCAACCATCACTTCCAACGCCACTGCTTTCATACCAAATTCGCAATCCTCGTCAGTCGCGATACTAGCCGCCGTCGTCCCCGTTGGAACCGTGTCTGTCACTGCGGCCGCGGTGGTATTCCGCATATACAGGAATCGTCAAGAGCAGGAACAGAGGGAAGTAGGGACGGAAAAGCACGTGCCGGCAGAACTGGAAGCCGGTATGATACCGATCGAGCTGGAGGCGGAAGAAGGGGGCCACGAGAGGTACTCGCCGCGTTATTCGAAGTAATTGTGGAAGGTATACCCAAGTGTTGTTGGTGTCTAAGAAGCGATACCGTTCGTTTGCTATGGCGGGTTATTCGGCTGGTGGTTGTGCGGGTACGCTAGAAGGACGGCGTATGGCAATGCGTACCCGTCCGGCAGGGTTGAGATGAGGTCGAGGTAGTCGATAGCTTCTGTAAGCATCTCGTTCATGGACCTCTGCTCTGCGTTGTCCGTCGTGTCCATGACCAGCTTGCTTTTTCTGCGGTTGCCTCGGTTCCACCAGATATCTCGGGGCACTTCGCTCTGCTGAAGAAAGGCAAGACGAAGAGTCTCAAGATTGAGCGATGCGCGGCAGGTCCTCAAATAAGCGCTCCATGATCCGTTCAGCAGACGCACGTCCGTGAGTGTGATTTGGCGTAGGCTTGAGTGTACTTTCGCGAAATTTGACAAAGCTTGTTCGTCTACTACGCTTCCATACAGTTGCATGATCTTGAGCTTCGGAAGGTCCAGAGAGGAGGCTAGCGATTGCATGACAGCGGCTTTGAAGGCCGGCTCGGTGTCCGTTGGTGGAAAACAGATTGTGAGCTCTTCTAATGCGGATGCAGTCGCTATGAACTGTGATATACCATTCTGCCAGCCTGGTACGCGGGAGTTACCGTGGTAGTCGGTGCGTATGGATAGACGGAGGGATCTTAATGAACTGAAGGCCTTGCTCAGCGACAGAAACATGGGAAACGAAAATTTGAACGCGGGGTGTATCAAGTTGGCGGACTTGGTCGAAGGGCGCACTTTGGTGCCTTTGATGACGGAGAAGTCATGGAGCTTGGCACCACTGCGTATGATAGCAGCGATAATGGCCCTAAAGCATGCATGTACAAACATTGAGTACTCCTCCTCTTCGTCTTGTTCGCCTGGAAAGTTTGATTGGAGTGTCTCGTCATTTACTCTAAGCCGAACGGTACGGACTTGGGAGAGCTGTTCCAGTGCGTGACCAAGGCTTCTGACCACATCCTTGGGATCGTCATTCAATCGCATATGATCGAAAAGAGCGTATTCTCTGCTGATATCTTGAGGTCTAATATTGGCGACCTGCTGAAAACGTTTCGGGGGTGGATAAATGCCGACTCGGCTGATCTTGTAGAGACTTTGGTAGTCTTCATGATTCAACAATTTGATGTCAAGCAATGAGACAGAAGGAGACAGATGGCTGGCAGACACCTGTAGTAGTCTGGCCAAGGAGGGTGTGCTCAACGTTGTAGTCCGCTTCGAGAAATATCGGCTGCTGAAGGTGGAAAGGGTGAGGGCGTATATCTGTCGTGACACGAGACGGAGGGACTGATAATTGGGAAGGGTGAGACAGTGAACGACTAGATCAAGCAGCTCGACGGGCAACCGCTCCATCGGGGCCGGCATGAAAGTCACGAGCGAGCGATGGGGTGGATCAACGATGACAGCACCTCCCGGTTCGCTGTTGACAGACGCTCGCACGGGCCACTCCACCCACTTGACACTTGAGAAAGCAGCCAGCAGTCACTAGACCCCCCGCCTTGACACTTTCACACTGCCCTTCACCCGCAACCACACTCCTTCGGTGCGCGATTCCCATTCATCGTCTGTGCGACATCACCTACAGTCGCTCAAATACACACATCACACTCTTTCGCGCCCGACGGTAGCTTGTGGAGGCAGCGCCGGCACAGCCAGCATCCGGCAGAACCAACAACCAACAGCGAGCAGCGACACGGCAACACCACAGCACGACCCTCCAAGAACACCCATTCCCGCCATGGACTCGATGCGCAGCCTCAACACATCTCTTCCCAAGACGAGGAGGCGGCAGCCAGCCCCGCAGCCAGACACCCACCAGTCCTTCCGAACGGCGGCGCTTACCGTCACGACTCTATACAAAGCCGCGCTCGCAGACATTGACCGGTCACGCACAGACGGCTATCAGGATGCCCTGGAGGACCTAATCGGATTTTTGGACAAGGAAAATTTGGGTGTGGGGGATGGCGAGGGATGGAAGATTCGGCAGTGGGCCATGGAGCGGCTGGATGGGGGACTACCAGCGCAGTCCACAAGCGATAGCGGCGACGAGGAAATTGCAGAAGACCACCGAGCCCGCAGCTCCTCGCCCGTTATGGAGCGCAACTCGAGCCCTGAAGACACGCGGTCCACCGAAGCCATCAACGCAACCAGTCACCATCGGTCCGACTCCGCGCCACCACCCGTCTCGTCATCACCAACCGCCGAAGTCGAAATGGCACCACTGCCGCCCGTCTTCCAGTTCTCGTCACCCCAAGCCTACCCTTCGAACAACACAAGCGACAACCATTCATACGACGTCGCCGCCGCAGGTCGTCGTGCCTTCCCGCAGCGCCGCCCTTCCCATCGAGCCGCGCCACGCAATTTACAACGTTCAGCGGCCCAGAACCTCTTCACGCTCGGTAGCGGCGGGAGCCAAAAGCGCAAGATTGTACATGACTTCTTCAATGTCGACATGAACGACCGGCGGGACGGGTCTGGCGGCGGATCTAAGCGAGGTCGCATGACATAGACGTGTGTTTTCGACAGCGCCAGCTCCTACGCATACGACGGGGAACGAGATACGGCCGACTTGCATTAATTCAGCGAAGGCGTTTTTAGAAGAGGTGGATGATTGCATTTCTATGGGCATTGCACTAGTGTGGATCACTTCGGTTCTCAGGATATTAGTCCGGACATATATACCATGGCAACATTGTAGCTAAGTACGAGGTCTGAGCGAGGAGGGGAATAGAGAGACCCCTGTGAATGACGAATTTTTGGAATGGTAGCCGTGAATCACGGCTACTACGTATATTACAACCTGATTGTCCTTGTGACATTATATCGTCTTCACTTTCCCTGTTACACCCATAATGATTCAACGCCCCGCTATGCACCCCAGACTTTGTCGATCGTCGTGTTTGTCGCACCCTGCTTTCGTTTCTACCTGGCAGGCCTGTGGTGTTTCAACCCTCTATGACATATATCACCATCCCTACGCAAACCACCGATATACCCCCAAACCCGTCATGAATGCCGCTGTGCCCGTAATAGCCGCCCGTCGACTCGCCATGCCAAACATGCTCTTGCTCTTCCGTATCACGGCTTCCTGGGCCTTCAATTGTGCGTGTCCGGTGGTATACGTGTATGCGCCCGCGCCGACAAATACTGCGGTGCCTATACATTCATCGCATCAGAAACTTGTAGCTCGAGAACTAAGGACGGGTAATCGGAGATATGGGGAGCTCACCAACAACGCGACACGGCGTGCAGTCATCGTACTGCGACCTGTCCTGCTTAAGGGCTTCTTTGAATGAGGGCGCTGCGAGATCGTCTTTGGCCATGGCGACGGTGGGGAGAAAAATTCCCATGCGCCGTTGGAATCTATGATCGTAGGCGCTGCGGTGTTGAGGTTTTGGAGTCTTCCAAACGCACGTCGAAGCCAAAGATTGTCAGCAGGGGTCCCCTGTAGAATATTCGCCAACGACCGCGGCGTACCTCACAGCTCCGACCCCCGCCAAACCTCCCCACGATCTTTACTCTCCCGCCTTACATCGTGGTCTCCGCATGGAGTCCAGGTAACATTTACCCAATTATGAGCTCCATAGAAGCTCTATACATCTTCGACGAGCATAAGTACGCCATCTTACCCCCGACTCGCACACCAGCAAGAAGCTAACAACCCACAGCACCCCCCTCCTCGAGCACACCTACGCCGGCCGGCCCCCCAGTGGCAGCACCGTCCTCCCACTCTACCTCGCGCAACCCACCCCGCGCCCCTCTCTAATCTACCTCTCCCACACAAACCCCCCAACCCTCCTCTACTCGATAATCCAGGACCAACTCCTCTTCCTATGTCCCTCGTCCGCCGACACCGAACCCCTCCAGACCCTCGAGTTTCTCCACCGCGTCGTCGACGTGCTAGAAGACTTCCTCGGCGCACCCCTCCTCGCGTCGAAGATCGAGGCGCACTACGATGTTGTTGCGCAGCTGCTCAGTGAGATGGTGGATGGAGGGATAATAGCAGTCACGGAGCCGAATGCGCTACGGGATGTCGTCGAGGCGCCAAGTGTGCTTAAGAGTTTACTTGGGGGTGTGGGATTGCCTAGTTCGACGCCTACTTTGAGTTCGGGCTCAGGGGGAGGATTTTCGCTGGGTGGTGGGAGGGCGAGTCCGCGGCTTGGTCCAGGACTGGGGATGAGTTCGAACACGCAGGTGGGAAGTACGGTGCCCTGGCGGAGAGCGAATGTCAGGCATACCAGTAATGAGATGTATGTGGATATTGTGGAGACGTTGAGTGTGACGGTTTCGCCTTCGGGACGCCCGTTGTCCGCGATTGCCAATGGCACGGTGGCGTTCACGGCGAAGGTGTCGGGGGTGCCGGATCTGCTACTTTTGCTTGGGTGTCCCGGGGGTGTGGGGAATGCGATGGCCTTGCCGGTCTTTCATCCTTGCGTGAGATTGAATCGGTGGAAAGAAAGGCCTGGCGAGCTATCTTTTGTGCCGCCGGATGGGCGGTTCGTACTGGCGGGATATGAGGTCGATCTACTAGGACCAGCGGCTTTGGAGTCCTTCTCCATGTCTACGACAGCGAAGTCAGCGCCGAAGCTGAACCTCCCCGCTACAGTGTCGGTACAAACAGGTCTTGGACCACAAGCCTCAGACTTCGAAGTACGCCTCCAACTCAACCCCCGCTTCAAAGGCAAATCCTCCAGTCCCCTCCCTAGCTCAACAGGCTCTTCCTTCTCCGGCAGAGGCGCCCTTGCAAAGGGAATAGGCGGTGCAGGATTCGGAACGCCGGCGCACGGCACGACGTCCGCACCTAGCATCGAGGAGATGGTGGTGCATATCCCGCTTCCCGCGGGCGTCAAAAATGTCACGGATTTGAGAGTTGCACGAGGCGCTGGAGATGCGGCGTATGCGCCTGGAGATCGGGGGATTGAGTGGCGGCTTACCAGCCGTGAGATCGGTATGCTTATGGCGAATGATCGGGGGAGTGGTTCGGGAGCTATTACTACGCTTCGCGGTACGGTTGTCGGACAAGAGGACGAACATGAAGTCGAGAGTGGTGGATCATTATCTCTTTCGAGCAATACATACGACTACGACGACGACCAGACGGGTTCTTCGTACCAAACGTCTTCCGATGAGCCAACGAAGAGCAAAGATGGCGCTAGCGGCGGTGTTGGTGGTGGCAGATTAGGAAAGAAGGAAACAAAGTCAAATAAGGTCCTCATGCCTTCTTGTGCTACGGTCAGCTTCTCGGTCAAGGGATGGTTACCAAGTGGGATTAAGGTAGAAAGTTTGGCATTAGATGCTAAGAGGAGTAAGGGATTAGGGGCTGGGGTGGCGCCGTATAAGGGGGTGAAGTATGTTTGTGTTAGTCGAAGGGGGGTAGAGTGTAGATGTTAACGGGAGATGGAATGATGGAATTGATGAGATATATGAGCGTGGTTTAATGACTGATGTGTCTGTTTGTCGTAGACTTCGTGATGTTTGGCGGTTCGTAGGAGGCTGGCGAGGGGTTGGGCGCGGTTTAGGCTGATAAAGTGGTTGTATTTGTCGCTGGACTTGCTTGCATTGTGTAAGTTTCTGTTTCTGGTTTGGAGACGTGGAGCAGCGTACTAAGGGGTGGAAGGCTCTCAGAGGGGATATACTGGGGAAATGCGGCTTCAACTAGTAGGAAATGTCTCGGTCTACAACCATCGAAATACGCTCGGTCTGGTTTGCAACACCAGACCAAGACAGTGGCACTACCCAAATTACACCGTACCACTAATGCCCCTTCCACTACAAAACGTTCATTACACCATTCCAATTACAAGTCCAAGATAAAATAGATACGACTAACCCCTTTTCAATTATCTTCGAACTCTTCATCTTGCCTGCTTTCAGTCTCGGACTCACTCGTATCATCGTGTTTATATGAAGCTAACTGCTGGGCTGTTCTGAAATCACTGATCAAATACGGGAGTGGTTAGAAGAGTTAACCTGCGCAACAAGAGGTATGGGACTTACCATCCTGCATACTGCTTCAACGCCTCGAAAATTCGCCTTTCGTTCGGATCTGTGGTTTGCTCCATGCTAGAGAGACATGTCGTAATCGTAGAGAGATCGTTCGCGTACTCTTCTAACAATGAATATTGCTTCAACAGCATCTTGCAGCATCGCACATGGCCATTAGACGCGGCGGCTTCAAAAGCGTTACTCTTGGACCATCGTCCCTGGTTGTGCTTCCACGGAATATCTCTCAATCTAACCCTGTAGTTCATGACTAAATCCATAACGCGCTTAGCGTCGCCACGTGAACAAGCGTGCCACAAGTCGATTTCCAACGTTTCTTGGTCTGTATCAACGGAAAATCTACACAACGATAACAGGCTCCGGAAACGGTCTGCTAAGTGCGATTCTCGACGCTGTAGCCAATTTTTGCTTTCATCTGAGGGGTACTTGCTATGGAGGAAATCGAGGACTACGTCCAATGGTCGCCTCAGGGCCGCAAACTCCCAGATTGCGGACGATTCCAATTTCTTTCTCAAGACACCCGTGCTGCTGTCGAGGATAGATGCCACGAGTGGATTGCTCCACGCAAGTGAGCCGTCGATTGTAACAATTGCGCTTTTTAGCAAGTGGTGCATAATCTGTTTGTCACCCTCGGCATATTCAAACAGTGCTTGGAGATACGGTAACCCCCAATCGGGGTGCCTTGTAGCAATTTTTTGCACCACAGTGGTAAGCTTTACGCTTTTTGGCAGACTAGCCTTGTAATGATGACCTTGCATGCGTAGCTGATGGCACAATTTTATGCGCTTGACGATAGACTCCGGTGGAATATACCTACCCCATAGCTCGAGAAGCAGAGCTAGTGTCAGGTTCGCATTGTCGAGCCATCGATTGTCACTGTTGTCGAATATATCTATCCGTATCCAGGGCAACATTGCGGTAGCAATTTCTCGTTTGCTATTGAGAAGGTCCCTCATGGAGACAACATCTGGAAACAGCTCGAACTTCTGAACTTGATCCTGGCACTCTTCGCTTTCAAGTAGGAGGTGATATGCCTCGAGGACTTGCTTTCTAAGCCGTTGATAGATTGTTGCTGTCTTCAGCCCCCGGCGGTGCCCTGGTGGCGGGGAGGTGCAGGTTTAGCGTCGGAGATCCTTGCCAGATGGCTCGGCGATATTGAGTACATATGGTAGCTCTCAGCTTTTCTCTTCGGGCACGTCGACTGACTTCACCCGCTCCTGCATTCATTCTGACAGGCACAATGGTATAAGTTGTGTATGTATTCAATTGCCATGACCTCTTCTTTTGGTGCCGGTGGACAACAATGAATTGTTGCGAACTGTAGACACCGGTGTCATTCGAACAAAGCTCGGCAGGACCCAATACTACGAGCTTGAAGATAGACAGAGTAGTGAGTTCCGGGGCTGAATCTACCCTTCCGTCAGATTCAAAAGCTTGAGACTTCCTTTCCACATCAAGCCTTGTTTAGCCACATCCCTCGACTCCTGACTACTAGTCCGAAGTTTCGACCCATTAACAATCATTCCTTTTGCCACCTTACCAGCCGCAGGCCCCTTTATCCCTATACAAGCATCAAAGATGTCCTTTGCTGACTTTTCCTTCGTCCTTAAAGTGCTATCGCTGGAAAGCATCTGGGCGAGCGGGGTTAGAGCTCCGATGATTTTTTTTATCGCGACCCTTGTCAGAAAGTACTGTTCTCTCATGAGGCCGGTAGCGCCTACAGTTCCAGGGTCGACTGCCAACACCACAATATCTCCAGACTTATCGTTTCCATCCAGGCGACTTTGCAAAGTATGCATGAGCATCATCGCGCACATTTTCGATGTCGCATATCGAAGAAAGCCCGCTTGGGTTCGATTCATCTTATCCGGAGGAGGCTTGGCAAGCATTTCAGCAGGCTGGAAGAGCTCCTTTGGGAGCGTGAGATATTTTGCTTGCTTGCAAAATGGGTCGTGGCTGAAGCTCGTGACGAAAATGATGCGGCCCCCGGTTCGATCGATACTCGGAAGTAATAGGTGCGCCAGGAGGAAGTTGGCCAGATAGTTGATTTGGAAGGCTTTTTCGTAGCCGTTTTTTGTGAAGCTCTGACCGTAGCTGGACAAGTAGCCAGCATTGAGACACAACGCTGTGATGGGTGGTATTTCTCCGGAAGATACTTGTGCGTTTATGTTGGTCGCAAATGTGCGAACGTTGTCCAAATTATCCAGATCAAGGGATCGAATTTGGCAGCGTTGATCTCCTTGAAGGAGATCTTGGAGGGGTTTGACGTTTCCTTCATTGCGGTGGTCACGGACTGTGAATATCCCGTTCATCTGGTATTCGTGTTCGGTGAATTGTTTTACGGTCGCCTTTCCTAGGCCTCCGGCTGCTCCGGTAACAATGATGGTGCCTTTGGGATCCATCGAAGTTATTGGCGGCGGAAATCAATCGCTGCAACATAGGACGCGAAGGCTGGCCCAGTGAAGAAAAATGACAAAACACGATTGACCAGCACGTCAGTAAAGCACTTGATGATAACTCACCCAGAATTCGGGGTCCGAAAGATTCGCTGGTGGTATGCAGGTGCATCGTAGGCTGAAACTGGACCACAGCAGGATATCTAGGTAGGGTGGCTGTGCCGCATCCTTAATTTGCGTTGCCTGGCACAGCCTGCTGTGTAACACCAACGTATCTTTGAGCGCCAAGTCGTTGATATAAAGCTGCAAGTTAATTCATTCTCGGGTGACGGGTTGCAAGTGGCAACTGTGGAGGCTTGGTCGCTGCGATGGAGCTGATCTACTGAAATTCGCGGGTAGTTCTCGCGCAGCACGCAGGAACAGCAGGCTGACTAAGACAACCACCGCTCGTATTGGGTTTTGGCCCCCACCGTTCACCACACTGTACACAGCTTGCATCACCTTACAGCGCGGTCGAGCGAAATCTAGTTATCCCGAGATATACGATTGAGCTGGCTCCGGACCGGTCTATTCTCCTCGTATCCTCAATTACCGGCGGTCAACATCGTGAGATGACAGTAATAGATGGACTGGCCGTACGGCTCATCTCGACGGTGCTGGCCGGGTTCGTTGGCCTCTTCTTCTTGAGACTCTATCGCGTCCGTAGCCATGTTCGTTCCCTGCAAGCACAGGGCTTAGTAAGACCAACCTCGTATTCACGCCCCCCAAAGCGCGTACTGATTGATCTCGTCAGCCTATGCCGCCGCACAGCTTCCTTTTCGGCCATCTGCAGTTCGTCGCGGGCGTGCTGGGTAAGTTACCACCCCACGTGCATGGCGTTTACCTCGCGGACCAGATCCGCCAAAAGTATCCGCATATGGACACAGCATTTTATGTCGACATCTGGCCTGTCGGAAAACCGCACTTGATGGTCATCAAGCCGGATCTTATATACCAGTTGACTCAAGCAAATCAACTTCCAAAGGACCCCGGCGTAACGACCTTTATGAAACCACTGGCGGGGAAGCAGAACCTGGTCACCATGGAGGGACCAGCTTGGAAGCGTTGGAGATCTATTTTCAACCCAGGATTTAGTGTCAGTCACATATCTTCGTTGGTTCCGGATATGGTGGAAAAGATTGAGATCTTCAAAAAGAAGCTACTGGAGCATGCTAATAATGGTAAAATGTTTTATTTGGAGGAGATGGTGTTGGGCCTAACGATTGATATCATCGGAGGCGCAGTAATGTATGTCCACCAGAAGGTCCCAATTGGCATTAGACTGACGACCTCAGGGACCACGACTTCCAAAGTCAATCAAAATACAACGACATGACCTCGGCTCTACGAAGTCAGCTGCGATGGTCGACTACCGGAATCGAAATCAACCTTTTCCTCAAACTCAACTTCCTTCGACCCTTGGTAAACATGTACAACACCTGGAGAATGGATCGATATCTCAACCCGCTGCTCATCGAGCGCTACAGCCACATGTTGGGGCAAAACGCCAACTCTGGAAAGTCGGTCATTGACCTTGCGCTGAAAGCTTATTTGGCCGAGAATCCGTCCGGAGAAAACATTCCCGATGCCTTCAAAGAAGCAGCCATTGCGCAGATCAAGACCTTCGTCTTCGCTGGACATGACACAACATCTTCTGCTGTAATCTTCACTTTTGATTTACTCGCGAAGCATCCGGAGATCCTCGCTCGAGTGCGCGCGGAACTCGATGTTGTTCTAGGTTCCAATCACTCTGAAGCAGGCTCGGTCCTAACCTCAAAACCCCAACTGCTCAACCAGTTACCGTACACTCTTGCAGTAATCAAGGAAGGCCTCCGAATATATCCTACGGTCGCCGCTCTTCGAGTCGGCCAACCAGGCTTCACCTTAGTGTCAGAATCTGGCCAGCGTTTTCCCACGGACGATTGCATCATTCTTGGCGACCACTACGGTGTGCATCACAACCCATCCGTATGGCCCGAGGCCGACAGATTTCTCCCCGAGCGCTGGCTCGTCGAAGAAGGTGATCGACTTTACCCGCCAAAGAATGCCTGGAGGCCATTTGAAAAAGGTCCCAGGAACTGTATTGGAATGGAGCTTGCAATCACGGAAATCAAGATCATTCTAGCTCTTACTATTCGAAGTTTCGATATCGTCGATGCGTATGCGGAATTTGACGCCTTGAAGAAGAACCCAAGAGGTATGAACGTGAATGGCCAGCGCACGTACATGGTCAGAGGAACGGGTGGTGGACATCCGGCGGACGAATATCCTTGCAAGGTTACTTCACGAGGGAACCCGTCTCCTCGATCCAGTGACAACTAGTCATCTCGCCAAAGCAATGTTCCTGAAACGCAGGTTTATGGAACCGTGGCAAGGCGATTATGTTCGTGTACGAGAAAAGCTATCCAAATAGTGAGTTGTTCATTCGTGGCGACCAACGGTTTCCTTTACATAGCATGCCGGATCGCCGTCAAAGGTCGGGGTACGAGTACATACTTCGCAAAGCCTATATAAAGGAGCCTTAGCAGATTCTGTCTTGTACTAAATCTGACTGCTTCTTCGACGTATCCTGTACCCTTGAGCTGGGGCTAGACTTGTGTTTTGAGCACGTGTTTGCCGGTCTCATGAAATTGAAGGTCTCGAAGCTCGGTGTGCGCTGAGCGAGACACGAACAGCACCATCATGTACAACAATGGTGACAGCTTCTTCAGATTTCGCGCGCGACGATCGTTCCAGTCGGTCGTACTCAGAGGATGGTCCGTGTTCAACATTCAACGTTCGGCATTAGCAACGAGTCACGTGCGCGCTAAGCCTTATAGCTCACTCGCTTGCGGCATGTGCCGCCCACAGAATATCGCGTCAGACATCCGAACTTTGTCTCCATAAACCACCCATCTACATCTTCGAGGAAAGCCGACAGATAAATACAGTCATCATGGTACGTCGCACCTCGCCAATTCAGCAATTCGAGCACGCTGCACACCACCGCGCGATTTCTTCAGCGGCCACCTCGAAACCCTAACTAACAACGCGCACAGTCGGACGGAGAAGACAACGACAACCAGTCCGTTACGGCCGCCGAGGAGGTCGAGGTCAGCGCCGATGCTACCGCCGGAAAGGGCCAGATGAGCGTGCTCGAGGCTCTCAAGGGTGTGCTCAAGCTTTCGCTCATCCACGACGGTCTTGCGCGTGGTCTGCGCGAGGCGAGCAAGGCGCTCGATCGTCGCCAGGCGCACATGTGCGTGCTCAACGAGGCTTGCGAGGAGGAGGCATACAAGAAGCTCGTTGTCGCGCTTTGCGGCGAGCACAAGATCCCGCTCATCAAGGTCCCCGACGGCAAGCAGCTCGGCGAGTGGGCTGGTCTCTGTACGTGATATCACTACCCCGCTCTTGGACGATCGAAGAGTCTCTTGTAGATTCGAGATCTGAAGGGCGATTTGGGGAAACAATGGGCTAACATCCATCCAGGCCAGATCGACCGCGAAGGCAACCCCCGCAAGGTCGTCAACTGCTCTTGCGTCGTCGTCAAGGATTGGGGTGAGGAGTCCCAGGAGCGCAGCATCCTCCTCAACTACTTCCAGACCGAGCAGTAAACGTGCCATCGGCGCATTGCTTCACCTCCTTTCGGCATCGACTCGGTTTCGCTAGGCTGGTTTCCAATGGTATGGCATGGCACGGAGTACGGGCTGGACGGTTAGGGTGTAGCGACCATTTGCTAGGATCATGTCTATGGGGTGCGAATAGATCGTGGCCTCAGGCCGGTTGATATCACACAATATACGGCATTCTGACTGCATAAACCTGATTTGAACTATGTATACATGTGCGGCTAACAATCGAGAGTTTGTATGAGAATACTGTGTCCATCGGGACTCGTGAACGACAATTACAACCATTGAATACGAGAATGTGGGCCACATCGGTTTGCTTCGATATCTAAGGTGACCACCGTCTATGTAGTGGAGACAGGCCCAAACTCTGCTCTATGCACGAGAAAGATAGATGCTTGCTTCCGCACATACATCCAAGTCAACTTGTACATCCTCCAAAGATCTACACAACATTCACACGTCTCTAACCCCACCCCTCGGCGCAGCTGCCCCCCTCGCCGGAATCTCCGTCTCCACCATCTCCAGCCCACTCAAACTAGGGTACCTCTTGCTAAAGCTATCCATATCCCACTCCGCGCCGTCATCAGGCGGGCCATCCCGTTGCGCGCTTCCCACGAGCGGCGATGGTTTCATCCTTGCTCCTCCCATGCTACCAATGGTGGGACTTTGCTTCCCTGCGGAGGAGAAGTCCGACCCTCCTCCCGTACGCAGGGCTTTCGGTTTCGACGGCGGAGGCGGACGAGGTCCCGTTTGGTTCGTTGTTGGGCGTTGGGCGGCTGGCGGTGCGGAGGAGGATGTGGGCGGATGGGCGATGTTGGGTCGGGGTTTGGCGTAGGCGAGGTCCACGGGTGCATGGTGCGATTGTGTTGACGCCTGGGGGAGCGCAATGGGTTTGCGTGCTATGGGGGGCGGGGCCTTCATGCCGGTCTGCTCTTGTGGCCGTGAGGGGAGCGGCTTCTCGTTGGTATACTTGCCGTATCCTTCTGCTGTGCGATTGGCGGGTACAACCTTTTGGCTTTCGTCGAGCAGGTTCTTCACTCTGTTCTGGATCGTTGAAGCTCGCGATGATCCCGCTTTGCCTTTGCCCTCTGCCGCGAGTCGCTGGCGGTACTCCGCAGCGGCAGCCTCAACACGTCGTTCTTCTTGCGAGAGACGGCGTCGCTCAAGCTCTCTGCGGACTTCGGGAGGGAGGTCCTGCGTTTCGTCGATAGCGCGCTCGTCGTCTGACGTTCCACCTGTGGCTTCAGAGCCCGCAATGGGGGTGAGTACTTTTCCCCTCGCATCGATCATGTGGTCTGTGGGTGTCAAAGGAGGTTCTGCGCCGCCGCGATCCGTCGTTGGTGAGTTGCTTTCGAACTTCCTGAACGCATCCCCGAATCTACCTTTGACAATATTTTTAGTGTTACTTGTGATCGAAGACAAACTGGAACGCTTGGAATGCTTCGTCTGACTGCTGCTGCGGCGATGCTTCTTCTGAGAGTCGTCGTGCTCCATTGCGCGCAGGAAGCCGACGTTGGATGTGATATTTTTCTCTTCAGTCTCGGAATCAGACTCTACGATGGCACCTGACGGCGGACCTCTGGTAAGGGAGGGCGCATCGAAGCTCCGTCCCGGTGCGGCCTCTCTTTCGCGGAGGAAGTCGAGGTTAGACTCTACGTGCATACTTGCAGGTCTTCCATGCGATTGCGCAGACTTTGACCGGTCAAGAGAGACGCCAATATCAAGAGCAGACGGACGTTGGCTTTCGAGCGAAGGCCGTGAAGACGCGGGCGACTTTGGAATAGACAATGTAGAAGTATGCGACCTTGATCTCGCCGAATCAAGCAATGACGGACGTGTAGGAAGCATATAGTCAGGTTTCAAGGTTGATGGGCTGGGTAACGATTTCTCAGAAGTCCGTGGTTGGCTCATGGTCCGGCTGTGCTGACTTTTGATCTCCGGCACACGCCATATGGGTCGATTGTTGATGTCGAATTTCTGTGGAGCTGGAACCGGAGATGGAGCCGGAGATGTCTGGATACCTGTAGACACCATACCAGGTCGTTGAGGAGCAGGCTGTACGATCGTAGGCTGAGCAAGTCGCGGGCTCTCCTTGGCAGCTTCAAAGCGTTGCGGCTTCTTTACAGATGCAGACCTGGAAACGCCAACAGAGGGGGCTGCAGATGACGACTTAGTCTGTGGTGCCGATTCCACCTTAGTAGGCGGTACGTTGAACGCATCATCGGCCAGAGCTTGTGTCACCCGCTTGCTAAACTGAGGATCCGATGCTGGAGGGGATTGACCGAACTCGAACTTTTGGCCCCGATCATGCAATAACGAAAACTCATCCAAGGAAGGGAAGCGACCAGCCAGTTCGTCTGCAGCAGCTCTTCTTATGTCGACATCGTTGGAGTCTAGAGCTGCAAAGGGATCCGCTGAAGCACCTCTCATTGGCGAAGGGCTTGGCTTCGCGGCTGGCGGTTGCTGGGCGGGACCGCTTGGTCTCCCTCTCCTCATGGGCGTGATATCTGGAATGGACTGTACTTTCTGCACGGCTGCAACTTTCTGCAGTCCTATGATAGGAGGCGAGGAGACTTCAGGTTCTGTAGGAGGCATTTGCTGATTTCTTCTATCTTCAGACTTCGTTCGATTAGAGTATATCTAAAGAATGTTAGTAGACTACTCGACCCGTTAAGCGGGATACACACGTCTTTGATCGGGACGGAGCGGTGCCTCATCGAGCACACCTCGACCACGACCTGGTAGATGTTGGGTCGGCGCTGGGGGTTTTCTTGCAGCGTGGATGCTGTTCAAGGATTAGCGATCCCTCCGATTCATCTGACGGTCGACACCCACATATGAGCTTCTTCAGCCTGTCCGAAAATTGCGGATAGGCGGGAAATTTGAAAGTCGCGTTTAGAATGGCCATCTGCCCCACCTCTTCAAATGGCGTTGTGTAATAACACAGCTTGTATAGCAAAACACCCAGGGCCCAAATGTCACTCTTTTCGTCAATCGGCTGCTTCCGGTAGACATCGATCATTTCCGGGCTGCGGTACTGCAGTGTGGTATGCCGCTGTACATCGTCCTCAATAAGCCGACCCTCTGCAGCGGTCTTCGCAGCGGGCCGCGGAGGTGCCGTAGATCCAAAATCGCAGAGCTTGTATACCCTTGCTGTTCCGACGGTAGTGATAAGGACGTTTTCGACCTTGAGATCGCGGTGCAACAGCGGCGGTTTTAGGTAGTGCATCGTCGCAACGCCCTCGGCCACATCGGAGAAGATGTGCAGGATCTCGGGCTCGGTGAGACGGTGCTGCAGCCGCGTATTCATGAAGTCAATCAATCCTCCACCAGAGCAGAATTCCATGAGCAGGAAGACCTCGTAACCCCCGCCCTTCAACTGCGACGCATGCGAGTCCATGTACGTTACAATCTTATCGTGGCCCTTGAGCTTCTTCATCGTCTCCACCTCGGTCCGCATGTTCGCCAGCGCATCTTTGTCTGGGACTGCCACCCGCTTCAGGACCGCAATCTCGGGGGTGCCATCGTTGTTCTTGGGGACCCGGACGAGGTACACATGGGCGAATCCGCCCTCGGAGAGGTACTTCTCGATGGTGACGCGGTGACCGCCGACCTGCACTTTTGTTCCCGAGGTGAAGGTGCCTGGCGGTGCGGCGGACGCAGCGGGCGCGCGGTAGGCGGACTGGTGGGCGATCGAGGCGGCGGCGGGTTGAGCATAGCGAGCGGAGGACATTTGGGCGGTGTGGAGGCCTGCGCGGTGCAGGGGGGACGGCGAGTCTACAGAGCGTGCATGTAGGTGGTATGTGTGCGGACGGACCTAGGGAGGAGCTGCAATAGGCTTTGACGGGTGGGGGTAGCACACTGGGTCATAAGGTGTGAGCCAGAGAGGTTTCATCCTGCCAATGTTGAAGGCCGCCGGTCGGGGATCACAAGCCACACAGGCGGACGTCACAATACCGCTTTACCACGTTTTCTTTCTAATTTTACCAAACGTGTCCCATCATGTCGCCGGGACACAGCTTGCAACATGATTTTTAGAGTTGTTCTGTTTTGCACTATGGTCACGTACTGCTACTCGAGTATCAAAGTACCGTTCAAGTTCACATCGAGGTACAAGCCGTGGCGCTACTTGTGGCGCAGGGCGCACCATCCGCTCGAGCCTCTTTCTGGCCAGTCTAACTTGACACAGCTGCTCGCGGCGTGCTCGAAACAGCCGCTTCGACCAGATCGTCAAATCTACGGATCCCTGCATGGTTCAGCTGCACATACTGTTATCGATGCTCCTGTGACTTTGGGCGCCTCGTCTCGATATGCGGGACTTCAAGGCATTGAGTGACGACAGGGAAGGCATCGCGAACGCCCTATAGTGTGGAGCAGCTTTCAGTATTTGCATAGGTGAGACTAATAACTTCGACCGGTAATGCCGCTTCGAACAAGCTTTGAATGCCAGGTCGAGAGCATTTAGTCGTTGTGAGTGGTACATGCATAATCACGTGCCGTAATGCATCGGTCTGGATGTCAAGCCTTGGACGTGCTCATGCTCCAAGACTACGGCTGCTGTGCTTCGGAAGGTAGTTCGGATGCCATAGACGTCCAGTCGATCACTACACGATTATCATGAATGAATTGTACGCTCAGGCAAGATCTCCAGGAACTCCCCATAGCGTGTTTGTTATGGGGCCGACTCTGGATTTCGGCTCATACACCTGCACTTGTGTGATCAGCCCTGCATTCCTTCCACGAATGCTATGACTTCATCTTGCAGCAAGAGTCTGGCACAGCACACCAAATCCATTGCCGGCTACGGTATTTGTCTTTGGGATGTGAACGGCTGGTCCCAGACGCCAAGCCCGGAAGCAGAACGATGAGCCTCCGTCGTCGTTGCCCTGCAGCCGCCGCCTTGAACACACACGCGGCGGCGATGTCATCAGAGCTCAGAGCTCCTCCCGGCGTGGACCACAGTTCGACTCTGCGCCGTCGGAACGTATCACCACGTCATTTGTGCCCGATCACGTCGGGGGTGTCAGCATGCAGAGAGCCCAGCCCGACATGGGTGTGTACCGTGCGGGCGCATCCGACGGAATGGTAGAAGTTTGACTCGTATTCGATGTACACCACACGCATGGCAGATCGGGGCAATGTGACGTTCAAGCCACGAATGGTGCATGATAACATGGACACGGCTCATGGCCACGCACGACGACCAGGCGGTGTATCAACACGTACCGTGGCGGCCACTTGTAGCAAGTAGAGTACTAGCCAGTGCAATGAGTCCGGAGCTGCGAGAAGCAGAGCAATCAAGCTGCGAGACGCGTTCGACAGGCCCAGGCCAGCGCTAGCCCTGCGAGGCTCCTGGGATCTACACGAACTGCGCGAACTGCGACCCGGCAGCGACCCGGTGAGACTGGAAGCAGGCGCACGATCACGGCAGTCAGGTGGGCATTCTGATCCAACGCTGCAACACCTGACGCCGTTAGCGTACACAGCGATCGGAAAGGATGGGCCCGCGAATGCCGACGGGTGGCTCGCGCGCTGGGTGCCATGACGGCGCTCAGGTGGGTTGTTTCGCAGCAGGCCTGACGGCGCGGTAGAAGCGCAGAGACGGGCGGCTCCAGGCGGGATCCCAAACAGACGGCGGCCAAAGTAGTAATGCGACAGGCGCAGGGCCGATGCCACCGCGAGCCGCCAAGACCTCTGGACCTGGAGGACGCCCTCCAACAGCGTCCGTTTATATAGCATCCCCTCCCACCTACCTATTGCGTACTGTCGCCATATGCCGCCCTGGAGAAGGCGCTTCGCACTGGTCAGCCTCTCACCCTGCATTTACTTGTTGTTGTTACGGCGTCCATCGAGCCTCGAGGCTGCCCTTCGTCATAGTCCCTAGCGTTGGCCAAGCTGGTCCCCCAACCCTCCCCCATTCCCTCGATCACGGCCTCGTGGACATCTCGAGCGTCGCAACCTCCCACCTGCTCTCACGCTCCGTTGCAGTACCCGCCCAGCGCAGCGCGTTCGAGGCTCTGCAGTAACCGGGTCGCTTAGTCGGCCTGCCAACGAATTCCTTCCTCCACCCGGCACCACCAATCGTGAGCCTCTGCAAACACCTCACCGCACCCCCGACCGCTCTTTTCCTCCCACGTCCTCCGGACAGAATCAAACCGACAGCATTGAGTCCGCATATCCATCCCAACTCTCGCCATGGCCAGATCCCGCCGAGCCCAGCGCGACGTCAGCGCCTCGCGCTCTGACACCTCCGCATCAACGTCTCCCGACCGCGGCCCCGACGACGACGACGACGACAACGATTCCATAATGCTCCAAGCCAACGACTCGCAGTCCTCGCTCGCGCCCTCGGTCTCGCCTAACGACTCGGACGAAGAGGCCCTGCGCCGCGCCATAGAAGAGCGATGTCGCGTGTCCCCCATATCCCGCCTGCCCGCCGAGCTCATGATCGCTGTCTTCGCCAAATTGTCTTCCCCGGGCGACCTGAAGAATTCCATGCTAGTCTCGCGGGAATGGGCACGAAACAGCGTTGGCCTGCTGTGGCATCGGCCGCAGACCGGCAAATGGGTCGCTATCAAGAGCGTGATACGCACCGTCAGGCGTGCCGACAGCTTCTTCGACTACGCCAGCCTGATAAAGCGCCTAAATCTGTCTGCTCTTGCCAGCGAAGTCAGCGATGGCACCCTAGCCCCGCTCTCTGGCTGCAAGCGCGTGGAGCGTCTGACTCTGACCAACTGCACTTACCTGACGGACCTGAGCCTGACTGCTATGCTCCAGGGCAACCGCAGCCTCCTGGCGTTGGACGTCACGGGTCTGGATGGCATCACAGACCGGTCCATGTTCTCCCTGGCGGGGAACGCCGTGCGGCTGCAGGGTCTGAACATCACCAATTGCAAAAAGGTCACGGATGACTCACTAGAAGAGGTCGCAAAGAGCTGCAAACACCTCAAGCGGCTCAAACTCAACGGGTGCTCGCAACTCACGGACAAGTCAATCATCGCATTCGCGAGAAACTGTCGCTACATTCTCGAGATTGATCTCCACGACTGCAAGAACCTCGAAGACGAGTCCATCACCACGCTCATCACCGAAGGCCCGCATCTACGAGAGCTCCGTCTGGCCCACTGCTGGCGCATCACGGACAACGCCTTCCTTCGCCTCCCCTCAGAAACGACCTACGACGCCCTTCGCATCCTCGATCTCACCGACTGCGGCGAGCTCCAGGACTCCGGTGTACAGAAAATTGTACAAGCCGCACCTCGCCTCCGCAATCTGGTCCTCAACAAATGCCGCCAGATCACAGACCGTGCTGTTATGGCTATAACGCGGCTCGGCAAAAATCTGCACTACATTCATCTGGGTCATTGCTCGCGCATCACCGACGTGGGTGTAATTCAACTTGTGAAGCTGTGCAACCGCATTCGCTACATTGATTTGGCATGCTGCACGAACCTGACAGACAGCTCCGTTACACAGCTAGCCACTTTACCGAAATTGAAGCGGATAGGCCTGGTCAAGTGTGGAAACATTACGGACCGCAGCATTCTGGCGCTTTCCAAACCGAAACAAGTGGGCCATGGTGGACCGGTCACTCCCAGTGTGCTCGAGAGAGTTCATCTTAGCTACTGCACCAATCTCACACTCTCGGTATGTCCTCCAATGTACCTCACACCCGGTACAATGTTTACTGACTTTGCCAGGGCATACACGCGTTATTAAACAGCTGTCCGCGCCTGACACATCTGAGTTTGACCGGTGTTCAAGCATTTCTCCGGGAAGACCTCCTTGTGTATTGCCGCGAAGCACCGCCAGGTCCGTACTACCTCTTTCCTACAAGGTTCCTTACTAACTCAGGCCAGAATTCAATGACCATCAACGGGACGTTTTCTGTGTCTTTAGCGGCGTCGGCGTTGTGCGTCTCCGCAGCTACCTCAACAACGCCGAATCTCCAGCACGACGCCAGCCGATGTTTGACCAAGGCACCATGTTCCACGACGATGGTGGGGAGCCTGAGATGATCGTCAATGTCACAGCTCAAGCGAACGGCATGGGCATTGATGACATGGACGAGGACTTCGGAGAGGGCAGCGAGATGATGGGTCAGGACTAGTTCCGCCCATTATCGTTGCCGTTGGACGCCGCGAGACCGAGATAACACGCATCATCACCCGAAGCTCTTGGTATCTTCAGACTCAAAATCCTTTTTCGTTCGGCATGTACGACGGCGTATTGTATTCGCTTTCCTTTGGCACCTCATCACACCTCGCATCACACAGGACACCCAAAACAGGATCACTTTTTTCCCCTACTGCGTCTTGCAAATCTCTATTGCTTGCTGCTCGAGAACGAGAACGATTGAACGGCCTTTGTTAGGTATGACGATGAGCATAGTGAGGATTGCTCGGGAGAGGTGTTGTGTTTCCAAGAAGTGGGTGGTAGGGGCGGCTTGGGTCCAACAGAGTGGCGCGATGAGGCCATTACGATACCCCTTTTTCACGTAAATAGCATTGCTTTTTGTTTTCTTGTTCAGCGTGGAGTAGCTATGGGCCCGTATGCATCTGCAGTAGCTGCATAGTTGATATCTTAGCGAATGGAGCTGGCTATCTATGACTACCACTTTCCATCAGATTTGGCCCATTACGGGGCCTGCGTTCAGTCCCTCGTTACTTCTCACCGCTCCTCCGCTTCCCCAACAGATTGCTCATAAACATCGACAATCCAATCCCTCAACTTCGCAGTCTCTTCGGGTACAGAAGGGTAATGGTGCCCCATTTCCGCTTCCATGACGACGCTCTTCCCGTCGCCGACATCGAACGTGTTCTCGATGAGGAGCTTACCCGCCCAGGCCCATTCGTCGGAGACGCCTTGCACGTGGTACGTTGGGATGGCTATCTTGGCACTCAAGAGAGCCTCTTGCGCGTCCGCAGGGAGAGACGACGCCGCGAGTGCAGCGGAGGCAGCTGCAGGGAGTAACGGCGGCGGAAACGATCCACACACACTCAACGCGAACGCAAAGTCCAACCAGGCCAATTCCCCTGCCTCGTTCCCCTCCGCTCTCAGCCTCGCGGCTATCTCCGCACCCTTGAGCAGACCGGCTACGATGCGTGTCCCCTGGCTGAAACCGATGAGGCCCGCCACGGTGCCGCCTTTTTCTTTGATAGATTGGATTGTGGAGCGGACGAGTGTTTCTACGGGCTCTTGCATGGCGCTGGACGCTTCGTCCTCTTCCGTGGAGGACTCGGCCGCTTTCTCCTTGGGGAGTACCCACCGCTTGAAGGGGTCGCAGCCAGCGAAGAAAGGGAGCACGCCGGGGCCCGGGTCGGAGGTGTAGGGTGCTGGGGGGTGCTTTAGTGGAGTGTGCATGTGTTGTGGTTCGTTGTTGGAGTTTCGGGCGTGGAAAGGGGGGTTGGGCTTGACAGCCGCGTGGAATGGGTATG
>Ga0247733_1000166_pt1 | contig 81899 bp, 84 predicted proteins | sample UWRJL043104R2_FD_180932 | JGI IMG/M metagenome (GOLD analysis project Ga0247733, IMG submission 180932) | Plant litter microbial communities from Arlington Agricultural Research Station in Wisconsin, United States - UWRJ-L043-104R-2 | ecosystem: Environmental > Terrestrial > Plant litter >...
TCGGCGCTAACGTTAAGTAATGGCTTCCCATTATTAATTAAGCCGTGGCTGCCTCTCGCGCTCCCGTATCTCCGCACCTAAACTCCCGGTTACGTCAAATTAAGAGCGACACCAGTCCCAAGACACCATGTACGTACTGCAAACCTCCTGGATGAGCTCATTAGACGCCGACCTTGAAGCCCACCCCCCCGGCACAGCGCTGCTCGTATAGTCTGTCGTATTCTTCGTTTCAAACGCAGGCACCCATCTTGCTGCCTTGCGAATCACAGCCGAGCTGCTGAACTGCCCCGCATCACCGTTTCAGCTATCTTGCCAGCTAGTTGCCCTCCACAGGTCATTACGTAGGGCTTAAATATTGGGAGCACAAAATTCTATGGTCACGATAACGATGAGCTTTGCAGACTGCGAATTCGCATCTCAACATCAGAGCGCGATTACGTGATCCGTGGCCGCTCCAACGACTTTCCGTTCTGGCCGACGACACAGGAATGGGCGTTGCCGCAGTCGATACTGGCTGTAAAAGCATCCTCGTTGCCTGGCAGGCATAGTCGTAGGCTACTCCGATTCGTCCTTTTGTCAGCACTGCCCCACCGGTACTACCCCACCTCACGAGGCAAAGGCGCGAAGCACCCCATGTACCGTTAGCTTTTGGGTTCCGCCTCTTTTATCTCAGACGCCGATACGCTCGTATATGAACACATTCCGCGAAGGATGAATCTCTTCAAGTCAATATGGAGGAGGGGAAAAAAGGAATTGGTGGAAGCACTCGAACATGACCGTGGGATTCCGAACGCCTTCCACCATGTGCCGCTCGACTACGAGACATCGTCCGTTCGGGTTCTCGAAGTGATGCCAAAATTATCCTCGGGAGGGCTCATACAGTGCATCATTCGACACACGGAGATCAGCGATGATTATTCCTGTTTGTCTTATACGTGGGGCCCACAGACACAGAGTCTACTATGCGTTCTAGTCAATTCGAAGCACTATCCCGTTCGCTGGAACTTGCTCACGTTCTTAAAGGTGTGTGGGTGAACGGTCTATTTCTTCGAGTGCAGTCTAGAAAGTTGAAGTGTTGTGATTGACTGCTAATTCAGGATCGGTCTTCTAGGTCGCAAGAATTAAATACCACTCAAGGCCACTCTGGATAGATGCTCTATGTATCGACCAAGACAATATAAGAGAACGGAACCACCAGGTGCAGCTGATGGGCCGCATTTATTCGCAGGCGACACAAGTCCTCGCGTGGCTCGGAGCAGATTCTAAGATAACGGACTTCCTCAACCATCGCGAGCTCAACAAAGAATCTAAGGTCTCGTTTGAAGACATTTCAAAGATGGATTCACTGTACTTTGACAGATCACCTGAATCCCAGATGACCTATCACAACGATGAAGGGTGGGACGACGTAGATGAACGGCAAGCAATGTTTGCACGCCTGGGAGCCGAGTCCGGGGTGTATGACGCGAACAGAGGATACTTAGAGTACAATCCCCTATACCAACGCATTCCACCGGAACTCCGGATGATCTTTTTGGATAACGAATACTGGGGGCGGACGTGGATCATCCAGGAAATTGTACTCGCTCGCCAGGTCGTCCTTGCTACCGACCGAAAAGAGCTGGAGTACGAAAGGGTTCCGAAATTTCTGGGCCGTTTGGGGTCAATACTGCCGGACCAGAATTTGAAAGGGAAGCATTTGACTGAGCTCCTGAGTATATTTCGTGGCCGGGGATGTACAACCAAGAGAGACCGCATATTTTCCTTGTCGGCTCTGTGCAGTGAGACGATACCCATGGATTACGCCATCCCCGACCAAGAAGTGTTTCTCCAAGTGCTGGAAGCATGTCACAATACACTGTGCTTCTGTACGGTGTCCGTGGCTGCACAGGCCCTCGAACTCGAACACACCGACATCTCCATCCTTTCAACGATTAATCTCCAGCTTTCTCCAGTAACAGGTCCGACAGCTTGCTGCAGTTATGGAGAGCTTCGACTGCCACCTGGATGGAGCTTTAGGCGGAGCGCCGCTCCAGAAAGGAATCTGTTGTTCTGCTTGTCATCGCTTTGTCAGGATTTCGCAATGCATTTGTATTGTGAAGAAACTCCAGAATCCGGAGTATACAAAGCTTACCTGGCTGACTGGCGTGACGGCGAGTGTGTCAGAGCCATGCAGGCGACTTGCTTGGATGATCCGACGATTCAGAGCACGGATAGGGGTTCTGTAGTTGAATCGACGAATCCGATCACAGATATGGGGTTTGCAGTAAACTCGACGATTCATGTCACCAGAATGCCGGACCAAGGGCTGTGCGACCTACGTCTGAGCCTGAGTGCTGTGGTCTTTATTGCGATGAAGTCACATCATTCCTGGGATCATATTACGCCCCACGAGGCTACGCTGCGAATTTCGAAAGACTGAGATCATACACCGCCGGCTCGAAGTCCTCCATCTTACTATACGGACGTGGGCGCGAGACCTGAGTATTCTACCATGATGCGAAACATCCTGAGGTAGCAATCGCAGTTGCCGAATCTAGAACGAGTTAGATTTGACGTCCAGATCCGGTCATACCGTCGACGAATGTCCTAAGAGCTTGAGGATGCACTAATCCATTTGCGGCAATGGGAAAGAAATTTGCGTATATAGCGCGTCTTCGTAGGCGTGGAAGACCTTCAGCGCTCCCGAAATCTTGCCAAGAGGAGACTTTTGAAATCTCGCGGATTTCCTTCACAGTCTTGGGCCGTGCAAACATTTATCCGACCGGTTTAATGACTCTTTAGGACTATGTGAGACCGCCGCTGCGTGCTCAGAAGACGGACGAGTTGCACAATATTGAGAAGGCTTCCGTTGCTCGCCAGCTCCTTTGTAAAACACGACAGGGAGAACTCCCAAAGGACTGAGAAGCTTCTCCTTCAACTTGTTTCAGCCGCCGCCGCCACTGCCGTCAATTAGTCCTGTCGCTCTTCCGTCCGCCGCACTTCTCAGTACGTTGCTCCTCAGGGACCGGCGCCAACCTCGTCATCTCAAATTCGCCTTCGACAGCTCTGTCCGATTCACCATATGTAACGAGAAATGCGTCGAGGATGAGGCTTTGATATGCAAGGTCTCGGTGGGGAGTGTAAGGGTCGTGAGGCTGTCCCCTTCCGATGGTCGCTGCTTCAGCTGTGTGGTATGTGGAGTCGCATGTTTCAGAACCTCAAACCGCCACTAGTGCGACATGCACATCGCGACTACAGGTTGCGATTAGCAACGAGGAACCACCGCAAGATCAGGATGTTCCCATCTAAGCGATCGCCTTCAAGAAGCGCGCGCACGTGGTAAGCAGACGGCTTGGTTTCCCCATTCGCTGTGTTCACGATCGCCTGGACGTCAGTTCAACCTTCTTCTTAGCTCGAAAATGTGATTACCTCTAAGAGTTCTCTTCTCCATTGTAGAAACCTCATTCACCCGCACTTCGAATGTCAGCTCTCTATATCGTCGAGCCTGAACAGGCGCCACAAACTTGTCGGACTTCAAAAGGCCTTTTCGGGTCTTTGCTTGAGCGAAACATGTTCCATGAACCCAAATCGTGGGGAGGCAGGGGATCCGCACTCTGATCTAGCCGCCGGGTCTTCCGTGGTATACCAGTACTAGCGAAAGTCTATTTCACTCAAGACATCCGCAGAGTTACAGAGATCAGGTACGTGTGCTCTCTGATCGCCACGCGCAATCTGCGGACACCGTAGTAGTGGAGCGACATAAAACGGGTTTCTTCTAGCATACACCTTGTCCAGCTCTTGGAACTTCATATCGAAAAACTCTTCGCGTCCCTCTATTCATTCCTGATCGCCCCGGACTTCCTGTCTCGATAGTGTAACTCATGCGCGTTCGTTACAGGCAGCTATGGCGCCCTTCCACAAGCTCTTTCCACGGCAATTCTCATTGGGTGTATCAGAGGTATGTATACACCAGACCTACCGGTTCTGCGCTCACCAACTCATGTTCAAGGGTCTACCGCAACAATTTGGAGAAGAGACCCGAGCACCCGAAGTAGTGGCTGGAAATGCTATCGTTCAAGTCGTAGGAACGCTCGTCTTCTTTGCGCGGATATTTTCTCGTCTCATGATCATCAACTCATGGAAATCAGAAGACTCTGTTCTAGTTGCTGCATGGGTACGACATATCATACGTTCTCCGAATATCGAGCGCTAACGTCTTCGGGAAGGTTTTCAGCGCTGCCTATAGCATCTGCCAATACGCTCAAGTGGGACATGGCGCTGGTCGCCACCTCTCCGTAATCATCCAAGAGAATCCTTCCGATACCGCGGAATCGCAAAAGTATGCTTTTGCCGCCCAGATGATCGATTTTCCTGCTCTTGCCCTCCCCAAACTCAGCATTTGTCTCACCTATTTACGCCTCTTCCATGCGGACATCTGGGGTCGCCGGCTGGTAAAAGGCGTCATTCTTATCATATTAATTCCTCTCGTGCTATTTTCATTCCTTATGGTGTTCCAGTGCAAGCCAATCCAGGTCTACTGGACGGAAGGACGTCCAGCATCTAAATGCGACACGAACATATCAGGCGTCTATGTCAGCGGAGGTCTGAATGTGCTCGTCGACATCTCCCTCATGGCGATAGTTCTGCCGCGGGTTCTAGAGCTGCATCTGCACGCGCGACAGAAGTGGGCATTGGTCGGAATTGTGGGTCTCGGTTCTTTCGCTGTCATCGCAGGATTGACTCGCATGATCCGTGTTGGCACGACTCTATCAAAGCCAAATTTCGACCCTACATGGGACGCATACGACATTTCCATATGGACATCCACGGAGATCTACATCAGCCTCGTATGCGCATCGGCACCTGGGATCAAACCGCTAGTGGCGAGGATCCTACCCAAGCTCCTAGACTCGACGCTATCCAGTCGGAGTCGAATAAAGAGCGTGCACTTGCCAGGTTCAATTGAAATGAGCTTGAAGCTAAGAAGAGGAACAATCGGGACCAACCGGGTCAGGGCTAACAAGCATGACACCGTACTAATGGAAGAGGAGGGCGTCTATGACGAGGTTGGGCGAGGCATCGATAGAGTATCCTTCAACGACCGGAGGAGTAGTAATGAAGAGAACGTCACTAGTATCGGTATCACCACGACTTCGGAAGCTCTTACTCGAACGAGCGTCTTACGATCACCGCGATACGATATATCCAGGTATTCGCCGTCGCGTGCGAGAATATTTGCCCCATTTTCGACATCCACCGATCGGGAAGTCTGAAATACAGGAAGAATGACGTCGAAAATATCCCTTTGCGGGTTTATTGTTTGAGTGGGTTTTGTTTGGGTTGTTCGGCTTGCGAAATCGCGGTACGAAAGACGCACTGCTGGACGACTGCTGCGCCTAAGATGCCACAAAGCAGCAAAATGCCGAGCACAACTGCTCTCGAGTTCCAAACCACAGCAAAAATGGCGAGCAGCTTTGCGCAACTTCACTGACCTGCCATCGACTGTACTCTAATATCGGTGAGCACGACTATGTGGTGAACCCAACAGAAGTTTTTGTTGAGCGATGTTTCCACCATACCATGGCTGCACCAAAGTAGGACCCAACACCCGCTGGATATTACTTAGGCTTGCTGCGAACAGCTACCGAAGAATGGAATTTTGCCGCACAAGTCTGCGGCACCGCCACAAGAATTTCTATATTAAACCAGTCGGCAACACTACACATCCCAGACATCACAAAGCATCAACTCAAGCACCAAAAGACCATCGGGCTCCACACCTCAAGACCGCTGCAACTGCCAAACTACCACTGGACTTTACAGAGCGCTCACGATTCAACATAATAACGAACGACTTCTCCGAAGAACAGAGCCACGAAATGCTCCCAAGGATGGACACAACGAGCGACACGGACTCGAATACTACGCAGGCACCCCCACCACCCACACCACCCACATCTACATTCGAACAAGCCGCCACCTCTGAAGGCACTTTTCCATCACCTCCTTCTTACGTCTCCACACAACCTGGCCCTAGCGGAAGCATTGACATTTCCGACTGCGGCATTCCCGTTGACCTCGAGTCCCAGACAGCGCCGAACGTTATGTCTCACTATACCCCAAGTTCAGACGCGGATGTCGTTCTCCAATGCATCGGCGGATGCGTCGCTTTACCTATCGCCGCCATTATAATTGCTCTTGGTGCGGGTCTGGCTTGGAGGGTTTTCTGCTGGATCATCTCGTTTATGGGGTATTTCTTCGATCTCGTCGCGCCGGCGACTTGGCGCTGAAGTAGGAGATGTAGCAATCAGGGACAGGTATAGGAATGGACTGGTTGAGGTGGTTGACGCAGTGAGATGCAGACGACGGGTGTCGTTAGGAATGCAACGTGAGCTCGTTGTCATGGAAATGTTATGCAATGAGACGCAACATATTACGCGGCGTGATTGGAGAAGAGGTGGAAAGACTCATCGCAGGATTTAGAAATGGAAAGATGGGAATGAGTGTGGCCAATGAGCTTATTACGCGTATGAAGAACTGGTTCTCTTAGCAATGAGATCTTTTCCTTATCACCTTAATATCACAAGCTTTGAAACGCTAAAATCGGGCTACCCTTACCCTAGTTGTTGCGTTTTGGGCATTTTAGGCGCGCGCAAACATGGCATAGAGATGGTTCGACCACGCGACATTTGCGGCACAGCATACAGCCTGCCGACTCGAAATTAGGTACCCAGCCATGCCCTTTGTTTACAGTAATATTCAGATCAAATTGTTCGCTCTATAGACTCAGGTTGTACCCCAACACATTAGACATCTGATTTCTACAAACGTGAGCAGGTGCAACGCATCCACGTCGACCTGCACGATTATAGCTCCTGGCTAGATTCAGGACTTGCTGTGTAGAAACCCCTTTTCAGCCATGACGTTGAATGGGAAGCTTGCAGATTAGGCGGTTCAGTGATTGAGACAAAACAATGTTGGTGTTTTCCTTAATTCAAGCTACCACACGGACCGCAAATGACATCCTATATTCTAATTTCAAATACCGCCACGCTCTAGATCTCCGTTGTCATATCAGGGCTTTCAAGTTACGGTCCACACCTTACATAACATGGAGAGGCCGGAAACATGAGTTGTTGTGTTTCAACTGAGATTTATAGGGAAGTAGCCGCCGAACACTCCGACCGCTCGGTATCCATGGGGAGGTACATGTCAATGAAAAGCATTCGACCGATCACGCTCTCTTTGATACGTAATAGCATAAATGCCAAAGAGTCCGATAAGCTCTCATTGGTTGTTTCCGGCGCTTGATATGCGCCTGTCATACCATGATTGGAGCCGCGGCGGTCACAGGCGCGCGTGCCCTACGGCTGACATAGAACGCTACGCACTTGCACAACGCACCGCACTACGCATATAGCCAGCCCAATAGTGTTTACACTCCCATAATTACGCAAAGGACATATCTTCATCCAGGCTTTGCGTGAGTCATCGTTTTCTCAGTTGTTGTTTGGATAGACGTGATCTCGCACCACGCTCTCCTCCCAACACCCCAGCTCTTCCACACGCCATGAATCACAACCACGCAAACTTCCAAGGGCGGTTGAACTTTATCCAGAAGCTGTTGCGCGATCAGTTCAATTGCGATGTAAGCCAACACGTGGAGTGTTGCTGGCATCACTACTGACCTGCATTTTAGGCAACCACGATCGACCCGATCCAGTACGACCCGGAATGTCCTTTCAAATACAACAACTTTGTCTACCACATTAGTCTACCATCGACGCCGTCCGCTAGTAACAATAATGGACGACGTCAACCCGGCACGGTCCCCGTGCCGACCGGCACCAAAGACTTCATCATGCGACTTACGAACCCTGATGCCGAGGGTATGCACGCGCCGACCCGAGTGGAAAACGAAGTTGCCATTATATCTCTCGCTGCAACTGCTCTGAGCAGATTCAATCCTCACGTCGTCCCTTCAGTGTATGGTTGGGGAAGCGCAGCCCCGCCGTCCGAGTAAGGCTGGATTCTCCAGGAGCTCATGCCCGGAGCACCGGTAGATGAGACGTACGACAGCATGTCTCTCGAGGAGAAGAAGGGCATTCTGTCCCAAATGGCTAGCTTTCTGAAGGCTCTGCAGGACTTCCAGATTCCACAAAGCATTCAGCGGTATGGCGGGGTCACATTTGATGCCAACAGTCAGATCGTGAGCACCGCGATGACTAGTGTGGGTAGTGGGCCGTGGGCGTCGTACGAGGACTACTTCACAGATCGTTTGCAACGCGGGCTGCAACGCGCAGACAGTAATCCGTACATCAAGGGATGGCATGCAAACGGGGTGAGGAAGCGGCTCGATGCCTTTGTTGCGAGTGGCATCCCGGCTCAATTCAAGGCGTTGGAATCCAAGCTTGATATGTCCATTGTGCATGCCGACTTCAGTAAGTCCCGATCCTCTTCTCGCAGACTTTAGTGACACGAGGCTAACAACTGTTTCTTTCCAGCGCCAAACAATCTGCTCTACGATACATCCACTCAACGTATCACCGCCCTGCTAGACTATGACTTTGCATGTATCCTGCACCCGTCATATGAGTTCCTACGCTCCTTTAGCGGTGCTGGGGGTCAGTTCCAGGGCTGGTCTGATATCGAGTCTAGCGAACAGACGGCGCTACGCGACGCAAAGCTCCACGGGTTTCCCTCGCCACTGCCTTCAAATACCACGGACGGCGTGAAGTGGGATGTGGCGAAAGCGTGGGAAGATGAGCTGGAGAAGTTGTATGTACAGCGGCCGAGGACGATCAAAGGCATTGACAAAGTTGCAGATGTCGACGCTGTTCTTCGCTCTATTCTGCCTTGGCGCGTCACAAATTCCGACATTCTGCGGCTGCAGTCCGAGCCTGTAATATTGAAATGCAGGGATGAGAATGAAGCCCAGCTCATCAAGCTGCTGGATCATCTAGGGTTTTGAAGGTCGCCTCCTCAGGACAAGCGCACTCCTCATATTTCCACAGAGTGATCAGTAGTGAATCAATACATCTGTTTGAAATTATCGAGTCCCATGTCATCTAACCGCCCCAACATGCAGGGACATGTGCCAGTACGTCGACTGGTCCTCCGGCCTGCCAAAAGGGCAGACATCCATTTCTCAGCAGCAGACAGCCTGCAACCCAATCCATAGTCTCATTCTCAAATCGCAGCTTTATCGGCGATCGAGCCACGGTGATCGATCCATCGTTCCCAAGACGGGGCCCGCAATGCTGTCCTTCTTCAGGGTGCGACTCGCAAGTCTGCCCCGTTTCCGCCTCCTGTCTTTTTCTCGCTGCCCGAATTCATCCAATATATCGCCATGTGAGCTACATTGTCGGCACGGAATTCGTCCGCTTAGCCACTCCTCAACCTACCCAAGCACAGGCTTCCCTTCCTTCTTCCTGCCTCCCTTCTGCTGCGCCGCCTCATGCTTCCGCAAATCCTCTGGCACCTTGCTGATCTGGCTCTTGGTGAGCATCTGCTTGAGATCGTACCTATACATTTCGTTAGCGTGTGCCACAACCACAATCTCAGCAAGGATAGTAGAAAGGGGTATACATACAAGACATCAGCGTCCTCATTCCCCCAAAAGGTAACAGCCACACCTGTCTTGCCCGCACGACCCGTACGACCAATACGATGCGTATAACTCTCAATACTTGTCGCCATGTTAAAGTTCACCACCAAACTAACATCCGGCACATCGATACCACGGCCGGCAAGATCCGTAGCAACCAGCACCTCGGTACGACCATCGCGCAAGCTGAGCAGCGCCGCCTCACGCTGCTCCTGCGTCTTGCCACCGTGTAGCGTTGCCGACGAGAAACCCATGTGTTTGATGTCGCGCGCCACAGCGTCGCAGTTGCGCTTGATGTTGACGAAGACGATGATGGGCGGTGCGAATTGGCGGGAGGAGAGAATCTCTTGTAGTCGCTTCTTGCGCTTCTCTTCGCCCTGGACGAATTCGACGCGTTGCTCGACGGAATCTACGGCCTCGCCGGTGTTTCCGATACGGACTTCAGCGGGCCGTCGTAGGTATTTCCTCGCGATTCGCTCGACAGCTGGTGCCATGGTGGCTGTGTACATCATCGTCTGCCTGTACATGCCTCTCGACATTGCGACAGCGTCTTCGGCGGCATCTGTGTCAGGCTTCTCGTTACTGACCGGAAGAGCATCCAGAATCTTATTGACAGGCTCTTCGAAACCCATGTCAATCATGCGATCAGCTTCGTCCATGATGACGTAGTGGCACTGGCTCAACACCAACACACGTCGTTCGATACAGTCGAGAAGACGACCGGGAGTAGCAATTACGATGTGCACGCCGTCCGCCATTTGCTGACTCTGCCCTTCGATTGCGTGACCACCAACAATTACTGCAGTCTTGTAGCCCAGAGGCCCGGCGAATTTCTTAGCCTCGACTTCTATCTGCTGGGCCAATTCGCGAGTGGGTGCCATGATCAATCCATACGGACCGTCGCTCTTGTTGTATTGGTTGATCGGAGGCAGATGCTGGATATACACCAGCAGCGGCAAGAGGAAGGATGCTGTTTTACCGGAACCAGTGACGGCAACGCCAATGAGATCGCGGGACTGTAAGGCAATCGGAATAGCGGCACGCTGTACGGCGGAGGGTTGGTCGTATCCCACATCTCTGACGATTTGTAAGATATCCTCGGGGAGGCCAGACTCGTTCCAGTTGCGCATGGGATTCGGGATCGCTCCGCCCTTGGTACTGATGTTGAAATCTTCTTTGAAGATGCGCCAGTCGCGCTCGCGCATGAGCTCGAGCTTCTTCTCGCTCCAGTGCTTGTCGAGTTGCGCGCGGCTGCCCTCCTCTCGACTTCTGCGCTCCATGTTCAAAATGGCCTCGGCGCGCGCTTGGCCATTCTCGGGATCGCGCTCAATCATGGCATCAATGAACTTTTGCGTATTCTGCTCGGCGATCTGCTCCGTGAATCCGCCCAAGCGACCGCGTCCAAAGAAGTTCGCCTCGGCCCGTTGCGAGTAGACGGGGTTGTAGTCCACGCTCGTGTCTTCTTCCTCGTTCCACTCAAAGTTGAACTTCTTCTCTGTAGTCCGTCTCCGCTTCTTCTTCGCTGAGAAGGTTGACTGGTTGATCTCTGCGCCCATATATCGCTCTTTGATCATAGCCGCCTCCGTGTCCTCTGGTGCAGACCGTTTGCCGGGACGTTTCTCACCTGGCTTGGGTACAGGCGGCAGTGGCATGTCCTTTTGCTGGGTTTGCTGGGTTTGCTGGCGCATGGAGGACGGTCCTGTCGGAATTTCCGTGCGCATCGCGCGGGGTCCCGTGGGCACTGAACTAGCCCCGTTCTGCCTTCTCGGTGCGCCGTATCCATTCTGCGCCTGTCCATTCGACAATTGTCCGTTCTGCGAATGTCCGTTCTGCGACGAGGCTCCATTCGTAAAAGCATTCGAAGAAGCCTCTTTCCGCTTCCTCGCATCATCAACCTCCTTCTGTCTTTTCTCTAAAGCGATCCTCTCCCGCTCAGCCTTGGGTAGAAACTTGGGCTTCGCAGCAGCTGCCTCTTTCTCTCGCTTCGCCTTGAGAATGTCGTCGATACTCGGAGGCTGCCTCTTCTGCGACGCAAATCCCTTCTTCAGCTTTTTCGGCTGTCCAAGATCAGGGCCGAGGGCATCGTCGAGCGGCGGTGGCGGGGGCGGCGGAGGGTCGGAGCTGGGTGGAGGTGGTGGGTACGGAGGTCTTGAGCTGGGGGGAGGTGGTGGTTGCGGATGATTGGAACTCGGCGGCGGTGGAGGCGGTACGCTCGACATGGTATCTTCTCTGGTTCTTCTCGGGGTACCGTAGGGATAATGGGCGGTCCAGATTTTCCACGAGCGGCCGTGTTGCGGCGGCGAAGGTGAGTCGCTGCGCTCGAAAGCTACCTTCATCAAGCGCGGCATCGCGCCAAGGCCGAGAAATCGCCAGATCACGTGCGTGATCTGCCTGTGTGTATTTGATGATGGCAATCGATGGGCGAAATTGTGGAAGCCTGCGGATACGCTATTGCTGGAGTCGGCGATGCTCCAGGCTGCACACGTTCAGGGGGTCTTTCACGATGTTGAATGGTATAGTCCAACCATGGGTGGTCCATCCGTACATCATCCTCGTAAGGCACACTCGCTGCTATGATGTCTCACATCTTGATCAAGCATAGCAAGAGGACCAATGTGCGGGTAGGTGAAGCTTTTGTTAGCTATACTATCCGTTGGCCTCTACCTCCAGCACCCCATATAGATCATACATATGCCATGTCAGAGGGTAGACAATCCATCTCTCGAGGCGGCCCAAGCAGGCAGCGCCATCCTCATCCCACCTCCAGACCAATTCGTATTTCGTGAAGCTTGCAGCAGCACCACATGACGACCACCACTCAATCCTGCCTGCCCTTCAATAACCGCTTCGTCACCTTGTCCTTCTCGATAATGTAGACGTGCGCTCCCCATCCGGACAGGGCATCTCGGTCGGTGGCGTTGAGCAGTGCTTGCGAGACCGTCTCGAACAGGTCCTCCGGGCTCTGTTGACTGTATTAGTATTTTCTCCAATCCGTCGACCTGTCCATGTCTATCATACCAGATCCGGCTCCCACAGCCCCTCACACGTTCCAAACAGCTGATCGCTAGCCGTCCCGCTAACAATGAAGTCCTTCGCGAAATCAATGCAACCAATACTGTCGAACCCGCAGATGAACGGCTTCCCACTCGTCTGGTTGATTCCCGCAATCACCGGGCTGACAAAGTACGGGCCGAACCGCTTCTCGTACAGCGACGACGAGACGAGGTTGGCCATGGTCTCCGGGCTGATGTTGCGCTCCTCGCGCAGCCGGTACATGTTGACTTTGTAGCGGAAGAGGTCCGAAACGGTGGCTACGTCGGTCGCGAGGCCCGTCAGGCCGAGGAATACGTCGTTGTATTGGAAGATCTTGGGGAAGTTGTTGGAGACGGTGAGGGCTTGCATGCCGAGGCGGAGATCGCAGGCTATGGCGACGCAGTCTTTGCCGACCATGGCTACGGCGGCGCCGCCATCTGAGTGGGAATTAGTAGGATGTTTGGAGGAGAGGTGCGAGGTGGAGCGTACTTATTGAGAACGGGGAGCCCTGCTTGCTGTTAGTTGCGTGCTGCTGTCGGCGGACATGGAGCTTACCATTATTGTGTGTGTGCGGGAGAGAGCTTGTGGTCAGCGCCGCAGGTGTTCTTTAGCAGAGGTATATGTAGTGTATGGAAGGGTATTAAAGAGGCGGGGTGATGGTGGAGCTGCGGGCGATGTCGAGCAGGTAGCAACGAGCTACGCGGTCGAGCTCCGCCGCTGCTGACCTCATCACGAACCACGTGACCTAGATTTTCATCGCGACTTTCAACATTGAAGCGCATCCACCGTCTCCCAGTCTCCATTCCGCCCCGTCGTCCACAATGAGCACACAACAGCAGCTCCAGCTGGCAAAGTCGCTACCCCCACGATTACTCCGCTTCTTCCAGAAATACCCCCCGCCGTCAATCCTTCAATCCACCTCCGCTTCCACACCCTCCATCGCCGATGCCACATCGTTATCATCATCCACAACCGCGCCCACAGACCCCAATGCCTCCGCCGTAGAACCTCCCACAGCAAATCTCTCCTCCTCCTACCCGCGCAACCTCCCCCCAGCCGCAATCGAGCATGCCCAATCTCTCCCGTACCACAACCCCTTCCTCCCCCGCAAATCCCACACAACAGGCCGCTGGCACTCGGCCCTCTTCGGGCTCCGCAAACAAGCCGACCTAGTTAAGCTCGCTACAACACACGGCGTCGTCGAACTACTACCCTGGACAATCAAGAAGCCTGGCGAGAAGGAGGCGCGGCGCATCGAGAGCGGACTGCGCGTCAAGGGCACGGGCGAGGGTCAAAAAGTCAAGGGAAAGCTGTGGGAGAGGACGCTCAAGGGGCGCCTCGAGATGCGGAGGAAAGCCATGGTGGATATGCCGCGGTTGGTGCAGGAATGGAAACAGGTATGTTTTGAATCGGGGAAGGAAGAGGGTCATGTCGTGGAGATTGCTAACTTTTGTGTAGAAAGGTCACGGACGGGGTTGGAAGAAGTGGCCGAGTGGGAAGGCGAAGAAGTAGAGTGTGGTATTCGTTTGTGGATTGCAGTGAGAAGATGGTGTGGCTCCAAGCTCAGCTCGATTTGGCAACTTGGATGCCTTGTATATTCTACGTGTACCGCATGGCTAGAACGGCATATTACTGGAGTTGCATTTCCTCTGTACCATATCAACAAATATTCGTTCGTCTCAAGTTCACTCAAAAGGTCACGGTTGGAACAGTTCATGTTCAACAAAGTGAATTGCAGTCTATAACAGAGTGGTGATGTCGCTGGGTATCGGGTATCTAGTGATGGTATGCAAACTGAAACCTCCTTCCGCCTAGAGCTCTTTCCGCACGTAAAGCAAGAACAATGCCGCAACACAACTGGTGCTCGGTCCCACCGCATTATCTCCTGAGTCACCCCTTTGAACCCTGCCAATCTAGAGAAAATAGGCGTGCTAATTGCCACCGCGTTAGACAAGGACGCCAGTATCTTCGCTTACATGACCATGTCCTCATCAGCATAGACGGGCCGCGTGTCGTAGTCTCGCGCATGAGCGAACGCGCCGTACTGGTTCTCCATGTCCAGCATGCTACCCACGTTCTTCTCCCACAGTCCACCATTGCTGCCGGCGTGGCTGTACACTGGATCCGTCGCCTGGTTGTACCTAGTCGACTCCTGGAGGTAGTTCGCAGAGGATTGTAGCGACTCCTCATATTCCCGGTTGGCTAGCATGTCGTAGCCGGACATGATGTACGGCTCCGCATTGCTAGGCGATGTTGCCAGAACGTCCCGCGTTGCATGTACAGCTGCAGAGTCTGCGCCTTGATCCATGCTTTGCTCCAGCTGATCCTGGTGCTTCTGGAGCTCCTCTTGCTGTATCCGCTCCTCCTCCAGACCCTCATATCTCAGCTTCGCCATAGCTTCCTCTTGTGCTAGGCTTGTCGGTGGCCAGTCGTACAACTGCCTCGATGTGTTATAGTCCTGTCCATTTGGATACCCTTGTCTGCCCTGTGGCGGTGAGATTCGCCAAAGCTCGAGGAGGCGGAGGCGCTGATCGTCGTCGGCATTCTGGAAAAGGTCAACCTGCGAGGGGAAGAGTAGAGAGGGGTCGATGCTGTTGCGTAGGAGGATGGACTGTAGCTCAGAAAGCTCAATGTGCGATTTGGCTGGCTGCTGGACTTGTTGAGCCGGGGCGATGTGGTAGCTGTGCGTGTAGTGTTGGGAGGCGTAGATGATTGGCTGCGAAACCTGAGTCTGTTCCTGCTGTTGCGCGGGTTCATCTTGACGCTGCGGTTGGGGTGTTGACTGCGGCGATGCTTGGTTTAGGCTCATATGAGCTGAGAACAGCTGCGAAAGTTCCTCTTGCTGCATGTTTGCTTGTTCTTTCTGTTTGCTCTGCACGTTGATGCCGTACGATATAGCGCCACACTATGACGTAATGGTCAGTACATCGAGATGGGGGTGAGCAAGAAGCTTACGTGGTTGCAACAGTTGTTCTGGGAGAAGACGGAAGCTGAGAAGGGTATGTTGGTTGAACAAGAACAGACGTTGCAAAAGTGAGCCAGGAGAGGCTGCATCAGTTTCCCAGATATCAAGGAGGGCCTGTGGCGGTGGACTAAATGCAGAAGCCTTGGCTGTGAATTAGTCGGAATGGTAGATAGTGTACGCTGTGAAGTGCATCCAGGCGTATGTCAAGGCACGTACAGCGGCGCGGGCGGACCAGCTAGTGTATCGTAGCGTCTGAGGCCGGGGGAGGTGTATACGGAGACCTGGGGGAAATTCGCGACGCTGATGCCTGTGACTAGACTGCTTTGTACACTTGATGGCAAGAGGGCCAGATTGAAGGAGAGGGCTGAATAGCTAGAAACGCAAACAAAGACGGCGGCGAGATAGTTGCTGTCAAGGTCAAAGGCGCGTGGCGCTGCCGTCTCTTTATGTATCGACGGACGTGGTCATGCGTTCCTGAAGGTGGGTTGAAAGTGAAAAAAAAGCGGGATGGGGTGGCCCAACCAGTCATTCGAGGCCTGAAACACAACTCGTCCCGCTAGAGCGAGATTCGCCAATGATTCGTGGCCGGCCTTCACAGATTCTGGTCGACAACTCATCAACTTGTATTAGCAGATGCGCCTCGAGCCGTAACCCGTGACGATTGGAGCGTCTAATGGCGGGAGCTGGCGGGATCGAGCGCAGGATGCATCCAGGTTGGGCTCGAGGCGGCAAGAAGACGTCCCCAGAGCGAGATGAGCAGCGCCGCAGCCCGAATATTGATATCAACAACGTGTGGCGGGGGGAGTGACCATAGGCTAGAGGAAGCGGTGCCTGGTATTCGAGGTCTCCGATACCGCCAAGCACGCTAACCCGAACGAGAATTGAGCTCCAAACGCGCAACCCAACTACTGCCTGCCGGAGGTGCACCGCATCAACATTGACATTGACCACCCCCGACGCTCACGATCCGCCGTCCAGTCCCGCCGCAGCTTTACGTTAGAGATACAACGCCGGACCACTCGCCGACTCATCCTCTCCCCCCGCCACCATGGTGAGATCAGCCGCTGTGCTTTGCTGCATGCCACCAGACTGACAGCTGCCCGTAGACGTCAATAGGCACGGGCTATGACCTGTCCAACTCTGTCTTCTCGCCCGACGGCCGCAACTTCCAGGTCCGAACTCCCTGGACTGTGTCTAATGGCTCTTTGCTGACCCCACCAGGTCGAATATGCGGTCAAGGCGGTAGAGAACGGCGGCACGGCCATCGGAATACGGTGCAAAGACGGCGTCGTACTGGCCCTGGAGAAGCTCGTCACCAGCAAGCTGCTCAAAGCCGGCGCGAACAAGCGGATATCAACGGTCGACCGAAACATGGGCATCGTAAGAATACCTTGCTACCGGGGACTGTGACGCTCCATGTACCATAAACACCATCTGACATGGCTCCGCAGGTCTCGTCAGGTCTCCTCCCCGACGGTCGTCACTTCGCATCACGGGCACGCGACGAGGCAGCCAACTGGCGCCAGCTATACAAGGCCCCGATCCCCGCCGCCTCTCTTGCCGACCGCATGGGCAGCTACGTACAAGCATATACCCTCTACTCCAGCGTACGGCCCTTTGGCGTGACGGCGATTATTGCAGGGTGGGACTCCGAGGCGGAGCTGCCCGTAGATGGCCAAGTCGGCTCAGGGCCGGCGGTTGGATCTGGGGGCAAGAAGGACGGCGCAAAGCACGGCGGCCCGTTCCTATACATGATCGAGCCGAGCGGACTATACTGGGTATGAAAGTCTGACATATGGGTCGTAGCATAGACTAATACGTGCAGGGCTACTACGGAGCGGCAACCGGAAAGGGCCGACAAATCGCAAAGTCGGAGCTCGAGAAACTGAATCTCTCCGACGGCGAACTATCACTCGAGGAGGGTGTGAAGGCAGCTGCGCGCATCATTTACGTGGCACACGACGACAACAAGGACAAGGAGTTTGAGCTGGAGATGACCTGGATCAGCAATCTGAGCGGTCCCACTAAGGGCAGGCACGAGGAGGTGCCGAAGGAGATTAGAGAAGAGGCGGAGAAGCTGGCGAAGAAGGCGTTGGAGGGTGACGATGAGGACGAGGACGAGGAGAAGATGGAACTATAGAACATGCCATGCGTGTGTACTATATCCAGGAGCAGGCAGCATAGACGGCCAATCATGATCGTGACCGGCTTTTGAGCTTGCATGGCAACATTCAAGATTCATCTAATATTCACTTGATGTGCAGACTGCGGGTGCGCGTTCGAGATCGTGACGTAGCGCTACAATGGGTGCGATTCAAAGATCTGCCCCACCAAAACCCAACTTTGCATCGTCCACTCGCGCTCGATTTGGTGATTTTACTGGAAAAAGCAAAAATACAACCCTACCGCACATCCAAAGACTCCACGCAATGCCTCCAACCCTGCTCCTGATCCGCCATGCACAGGCCTTGCACAACGTCTCGGATGACTGGTCAATACACGACCCGCCGCTCTCAGAACTCGGCGAGCAGCAATGCAAAGAGCTGCAGGAGAGCTTGAAAGCCAGTGAGATTGGGAACGCCGTGGATCTCATTGTCGTGAGCGCGATGCGGAGGACGCTGCAGACGGCTGATATCGGGTTGGAGTGGTTGATTTATGAGAAGGGGATTAAGGTGTTGCCGGATGCTGGGTGGCAAGGTACGTTACGAAACTCACAGTCCATCTTTCAGCGTTCAACACTTTCAGAAGCGGTGATCGAGTATATCCGAGCACAAACTAATTCTGCCTGCCGCCGATGCGCTTGCCTTCACCATAACTAACGCCACCAGAAAACGCCGACAAACCATGCGACACCGGCTCCTCCATATCCACCATGGCCTCGGAATTCCCCAACTTCGACTTCTCAGTAGTCGACCCCCTCTATCCAGACAAAACTACCAACCTATCTTCTAACCCCTACGCCTTCACTGGAAAAGCCATCCTCGCACGTGGCCAATCCTGCCTCAAGGCGCTCTACTCACGTCCCGAGAAAGTCATCGCCGTGGTCTCGCACTCTGGCTTCATGCGCGTAGCTGTCGCGAACCGCAGGTTCTTCAACGCGGATTGGCGTGTTTTCGACTACGATGAGGAGAAGATGGAGGAGAGTCGGAAGAATGGGGAGGGGCTTGATGGAAAGGGTGTTTTCGCGTTAAAGGAATGGAAAGAAACGGAGGAGAATGGGGGAGGGATGGGGAGGAGCGAGAAGGGCGTGTTCACTATGGTCAGGGCCGATTATCCAGAGGTCGATGAGGAGGGTACTGCGGAGGTGCCCAAGAAGTGATACCACGAAGCTGCGATGCAGACATTAGTGCCGCGGCACACAGAGTCTTTTGACCATCAGCGAGGCGTACGGTTTCGATAGCGCAAGTGTTGCCATGCAAATCAGGAAATGCATGACCTCACGGGGGGTTGGCGCGACGCGTGCATTACACAAATACGAGTCTTACCACCTACTGTGTACATACGGTATCGGATCGCACTGTGTCGATGTCCCGTCGAAATGACCGGGCACCGATGCACGTTAGCGCCAATAGCCTGCTTTTCGTCTTACATACGCTAAGACTTCGCTTTCACACCACTTTTCTCATCAACAAGTCGGTGGTAACACCATGCACCATGAACTACCGATTACCGACAGCTTTCAGAACTGAAAGTCTTCTCCCACGAAGACGTTGCGCATCACATTCGTTTTTGACGCCCAAACGGTGGGATTCGCGGTTCCATCGTTCAGCCGCCTCGGGCCATCCCTCGAGCGGGAAATTTGATTAGCGTCGACCTGGCCCCCCCATTAACTACTTCTAGCCTCACAACATCCCCGGACAGGGGTTCGTACACGCGGGTCCTGGCATCCGGTCGAGCTTTTGAAGACTTGACAAGAGAAGAGTGGAGTATTGGACCGAGCGCGCTCAAGCTTGGGTCTTGCGAGTTGGCAGTCTGGACTGATATGGCTGCTGACAGGGAGGGGTGCTTTAAACTATGGATTTCCCTTCGACTGGGTCCTCTAGGCGTCCTCCTCCTTGACATCTTTCGACGTCGGTTTGTTGCTGTGGCCGGTGCTGCGACCGAACGTGCTGAAGACCACCGATGGCGCGCTCCACCCTCACTGCGCGCTTCGCAGTCGTTGCCTTCCTTATCCGCCTCGTTCAATCGACATGTTACTTTCCCGATGGCTCCACTGACTCGGACCAAGTCGCGTGTAGCTCCGGGAGCGCGAGTAATTGCTGCGCCAAAGGCTTCGAGTGTTTGAGCAACGGGTTCTGCAGCGATGTGCGCTATGACAACTTTGAGCGCATCTTGAGGGGTGCATGTACGGATAAGAGCTGGGGCGGGGGATGCCAACAGACGTGTACTAGCAGTAAGTGGCTTTTTGTTATGTGAAAAGTGAGATGTGATGGAGAGGGCATTGGATAGGACTGGGACTGACTGAGTGCGCAGACTGGCCGCAAGGCGCCGAAGCGGTACACTACTGCGGCAATGGGAAAGCGTGCTGTGACAATTCGAACAGCTGCTGTGACAACGATTCCACGAGCAAATTCGATTTTGGGAATCCGTCGGTCATTGCTATCGCGGGCGAGTCTGTACAGCAGCAATCGCAGCCGCAGGAAGAAGAGAAGAAGTCGCAGACTACGGAGCAACAGCAGCAGCAGACTCAGGCCCCGGTAAGCTCAACGAAACAGCAGCAGCAGCAGCAAGCACCACAATCATCGAAAGAAGAAGAGGAGTCGGAGAGTGCACCGTCAACGACAAAGAAGAATGATTCACAGCCGTCGAAAACGAACGCGCCGGCTGAGTCTTCATCTGACACCCCAGAAACTACTAGCACATCAACACCCGATGTTAACACTGCTAAAACATCATCGCAGTCGAAGACAGACGACTCCTCATCCGCGCCCCCAACCGTTACCCTAGTTACCGACCGCACAACAACCTACGCCTCAACCCTGACTCCCTCCAACCCCGACCCCTCTGACACCTCCAGCCCCTCCGACCCCTCCGCAACGCAAAACGTAACGAACAACTACAACACCTCCTCAACAACAAATAACACCGTTATCGTAGCCGTAGGCGTCGGCGTCGGGGTTGGCGTCCTCCTCGTTGTCCTCGCAATCGCCGCGTGCTGGTGGCTCCGTCGCAAACGGCGGAGAAGCCAACCCAGTTTGCGCGCGCAAAAGGTCCACGGCGAGCTCGAGGGCTCGGGGGATGTCGGGACGGCGTACTTTGAGGTCGAGGGGAGTGACGTGGCGAAGGAGATGAGCACGGGCGAGGGCGAGGGGAAGAAGGGGAGGTGGGGAAGGGGGAGTGGGTATGTGTATGAGATGGAGGGGGAGAGGGGCAGTGGGTTTGCGCATGAGGTGGACGGGGACAGAGGGATTGAGCTGGCGGGCTTGGACGGAAGGGAGAAATATGACGGAGGGCCGTTTGGGAGGGATAGTAAGAGGTAGGGGATCTATGGGAGCTATAGAAGATTGGCATATACAGTTAGACGATTGATGCATAATCCTAATGTGCGGTTCGTGTATCTGGCTTCTTGTTGCATTGGCCTGTTGACGAGATTGAAGGTATAGCGATGACCATGCGAATCTGCGTTGTCGTCGCGGGGCAGGCCCTCGTGGGTCGTTCCTACCTTTTTCTTTGGTACGCTACTAGCCTGGAGTTCCACATGTCAGTTGGGACGTCGTCTCTTGGGCCCTTGACTGCACACCTATACTCTACTTTCGTTTTGGAACCGTGACTTGTTCGCCATAGCGCGGCTCCAAATCTCTGTTGTTGTCTCTTGCTTGCGGCAGAGTCCCGTTTGAATATTATCTCGACCCCCGGAGTGAACGCAAACGACGCAATCCCCTCTTTGAAAAAGCAAAGAAGTTCCCCACGTGGGTTCGATCGCTCGCCCTTGTGCCTGGCAAGGGTCTTGGAGTGGCCACCGCTCGCCACCCGGTGGTCTCTATATCGCCATCAGCCAGCCTTGGGAATCTCTACAGCGTACATGGAGTCCTTACTCCGTGTCTCTTTCGTGCTCGATCATCGTTCGCCGATCTGCGGGGTGGCCATTGCGACCACGTTTCGATCGTTGGACTGGGTTGTCGACCCCGCATACCAGCGTCGCCGCAATCTTGGATCGCGATATCGATGGAGTTTGGGCAGCGACTTCATATCTCCTCTGGCAAGGCTGCTCTTCTTTCACTTACTCAAGAGTTGATGATATCTTCACTTTTTTGCCACTTGGAAGAGGTTTGGTGGCGCGCAAATGCGGTCGCGCCTGAGTGCTTTCTTTTTACAAATGCTTTAGGCGTATATGCCACCGCTTGATCGCTGAAAGGTTTCCCAGCCGGGAGAACAAGTGCGCCATCATCCATGGCTCTAGACGGCGGATACGCTCTTTAAGGCAACGAGCTGCACCTGTGAGCTATAGCCGAAGGCTCGCTGGTAGCGTTATGCATGCAGCGTTGGGAACGTCGGTTCCTGCCGCTACAATTTCGACCCGGCGATTGGTCTTTACAGTCGTGCTTCAACATTGGGTGTGAACCACCAGATTAGCCGACATAGTGCCCAACCGAAATGCTCCACAGACGCAACAGCCAACCTTTTTTCAAGAGGCTAGACCCAAAATCCTTGAGTCCCTCTATTCCGGCTGGTGGTTGGGTGGAAATGGCCGCTCGATTGGCATGTTCCGTGGTTCACCTGATTGAGGGGTGCATTCGCCCTGCCTCACGCATAGCGGCCGCCCGAGGGCTTTCGCCACAACGTGGTCATCTTACCGGTCGGTGTCTCCAGTTCAGAGGGTTAAAACCCTGTCACCGGAAGCTTTGACTGAATCCCGCGGTGCATCCAAGAGCAGTGTAACAGTGGCTCGAGTATTTTGGTCGCTGGCAAGTTGTCCGAGTACTGTTCAATGCGAAGCAAGAACTAACTAGAATAGCATAGACCCGTTGTCCGAGTTCAATGCGTACTATAGAGGTTACACGACCTTCACGGCGTAGCGAGATAAGTCTCGGACGACCAGCATGGCTGAAAGCAGCTCCCGAAGGGCCCGCAGAACGGATCCACTTTCGTTCTACATTTCAGATCTGTATACTGTCACCGAGACAGATACTGGCCCAGCTAGACCGCTCAGATTAAGCGTGAGTATTCACTAGGGTATCGAGTCTGTTCAACTGACGTCGGTTTCAGCTTGAGCGGATCACCGAAGAGAATTCCTCGAACCGCAGCACCGGCTACTTGACCGCGTTACCAAAATTAGAGAGCGTATTCACCCCGCCTCGACGTCTGGGTCACTCTCCCCGTGCAGTCGAAAATGTTCCACCTCGGAAAAGGATATATGTTCCTCTGCCCTTGGTGCCCAGGAGCGCATTCACACGGACAGAGAGCCAGTCTCCAATTCTTGAAAAGGACGCACTTTCGAAAGACACCGGCGTGCTCGACCGATCAGAAAGCGAAAGGTCAAGAATCAAATCCCGTGTGCCAATACCCCCGGCCATTGAACAACCTCGCAGGCGGCGAAGACTCATTTGCATTTTGGCCATTATAATCTTCTTGGTTGTTCTGGCTATCATCCTTGGAACTGTTTTAACCATTTATCTCACTCCTAATCGTTCAAGCCCGTCACCTACGTTCACACAGGGTCCCGTTGGGACGAGTCCAACGCCGACACAGACGCCGACGCCAACGACGCCAACGGTGGCACCCGGAGGTGAAGGTAATCCACATGTTCCTCTTGCTGCTCCGCGCATCGCCTCAGTTGCCGTGGCTGGATGGAATGTCCCTGGCTCAAACGGAGACAGTGCGGTCTGGCTCTTCTGGCAGGATTCTGAGGGGTACCTGTCCAGGGCGGCGTTCAATTCGAGCACCGGCAACTGGACGTGGGTGAACAGATTCGCCGAAGCTAGAGAAGGTACTCCGCTGGCCGCTACTGCATGGTATGTCGACTGGTACGCGGGCCAAGATGTAGGAATTCCTTCGGTCTTTCGAAGCGGATATGCTGACTACTTGACAGGATGACATGGTCCCCAGGATGCAGTATCAAGCAGGTGTCGTATACCTGGATGACGAGAGTAAGTATACTATCCACCTCATGTAAGGCCAAAAGGTTTCTGACAACCTTTCAGATTACCTCAATGAATGGGTATTCCCAGATAGCGGACCAGAGAATGGGCAACCCGGGCCGTTGAACCAGCAGGAGTATGTCGCTCACGAAGATACGAAGATCGCCGCTTATTGGCCTCACATTGTCTATCAGGGCATGGCAGGCGAGATGCGGGGAGTGCATTACGCATGCCATGAGGAGAACGAGTGTTGGCATGAGAGGGTATTCAGCACAACCAAGGCCAGTAACGGGACCCAGCTCGTGGTCACCCCATTGCAGAACAATCTCTCGTCGCTGGGCCTCTTCTACCACGAGGAAGGTGGGAGGTTCCTCGAGTACGCTGAAGACGAGGAAGCAGTCGGTTCACTTTGGGAGAATTGTAAGTTGACACCTCCACGTCGCCGGCTCGGTCCGAAAATCTTACACCAAGCAGCAGCTTTCTCGAACCTCGTCCCACCAAACGCTTCAGTCGCCGCCTTCTCCACAACCCGCAGCACATCCTCTACAGACCCAAAACTAAATACCTACCTCCTTTGGCAAGATGCCAACAACACCATCCAGATGAGTTGGACCGACAATGACGTCGGATGGCAAGGACCGGTTTCGTATCCCGCGTTCGCCGGCGCTGAACCAGACACCGCACTGGCATGCCTAACCGGCCTGACTTTCCCCCATTTCCCACTGCAGTCAGGAACGGAGCTTGCGCGGTGTTACTTTCAGACGGGCCGGGCGTTGCGTGAGATTAGCTTCGACGGGGGTAGCTGGGATATCGTTGGTGTCATTCATGTGGACGTTTGAGGATGTTGTAACGCTATGTCTGTCCAATCGCTCCATCTGTCAGCTTCTATACAACCTTAATGTGTTATATCTTGACATGGAAGCCATATGTACGATAGATTATCGCAACGAAAAAGGGGAGCGAGAAGCGATGGCGTCGAGAAGGCCCGACTTCGCGCTACCCCAGATTTGCCGAGCACAACGACGTCATCGCGACCGTTCAAGAAACGCCGACGACGCATACTCTTCCGAGCTGTTGGTGCGCGGTCCCGTTCTAGCGCCAATCACCACGCCGTCGCAATGTTTAAACTAATTTTCTCTCCACCATGCCGTCGGTTCCAACTCACCCCTCGTGGCACCCCACTTTCACCCCTCCAGCTGCTGGCGATTTGTACTCCTTTGCGGAATCTGGAAGGGTGCCGGTTCAGACGGAAGAGCTGGAACGTCGCGCGCATTACAGCTGAAGGTCTGAAGGGAGAATGAATTCGTAGAACGGAGCGCGCTTTCGAGAGGAACCGGTTCCGCGCTACGATGGCTTTGTCGATTTTCGCTGCGCGTGCGAGCGCAACGGCTTCTTCGCTGGCGGCGGAAGCAACACCCGCCCAAGGATCTGTTGACTCCCCGGGCGCTGGTATCACTGGAGGTACCGTGAACTCCGCAGCCCATTGACCCCACATGTCTAATCTGTACACCAGGCTATACCGGCGACTCACTGAGTCTCAAAATCGTCATCGCCCTTTTAATTGGCCTTGCGCTTTACAATGCCATTGAACTCATTGTCTTGATCTTGGTTACGTTCAACAAGTACCATGGCCTGTACTTCTGGTCTCTTGTTATTGCTGGCTTGGGGGTCATGCCATATAGTCTGGGGTTCTTGATCAAGTTCTTTCAGTTGCTGGATCCGAATCGCGATATTTGCTATGTCGCCGTGGTTCTTCTGACGGTAGGGTGGTACATGATGGTCACCGGTACGCAATCTCCTCATCACCTACCTACATGTATTTCTAACAGCTAATTTTCCTCAGGCCAATCCGTTGTCCTCTGGTCCCGCCTCCATCTCCTAACCAACTCCCGCCGCGTCCTTCGCTACACTCTCTACATGATAATCACCAATGCGATCATCCTCCACACTCCCACCACGGTCCTTACATTTGGTTCCAACAGCAACTCGCTCACCGATCGCACCCTCTTGCGCTTCGTCAACGGGTATAATATCATGGAGAAGATTCAAATGGTGGGCTTCTTCGTCCAGGAATGCATACTGTCCATCATATACATCAAAGAAACGCTGCGACTCATCAAGCTCTCGGACAGTGTACAAGATGATCTCACAAGCGTTACGGCAGTAGAGGGCGGCGTCAAACATGGCGCCGAGAGTCGGAAAATCATGTACCAACTCATTGCTATCAACGCAATTATCATTGGCATGGACGTCGCACTGCTCGCCGTCGAATTCGCGAATCTGTACCTCATCGAAACGACGCTGAAAGGAGTCGTCTACTCCATCAAACTCAAACTCGAATTCGCCGTCCTAGGAAAGCTCGTCCAGATCGTCCACGCAAAGTCAAACAGCAGCCGCAGCCACCAAAGCAACAGTGGCCTAGAACGCCGCACCACAGCCTCCGGTAACGATCTCGAGCGCAAGGACACGGCAGCCACTGCGCGGACGGGTAGCGGGGGTGAAGCTGCGAGGGCCAACACGAGGGTTAGTATTGGGAATGGCGGAGCCGGAACGGCGAGGTTGAACTCTTGGCCGGACTTTGTGGATCGGAGTAGATTCAGTGGGGATGTTACACATGCGCCGTTGAGGAGCCCTGACTTGTTTGAGGAGAGTGGGCTAGAGGCCGAGGCTGGTGGCTTGGAAAAGAGGAAGAGAAGGGGTAGGTCTGGGACCGGGACTGGGACTGATGGGTGGATTGACGAGGAACTGGTGAGTGGCGGTTCAAGTGATTGAAGGACTTTGCTAACGACATTTGCAGGACAAACATAACATTGGCTGAAATTCCATTCTATCTAGTCTTTCCCGAAAACCCGTCGCCAAAGTCTACCCCGCCCCAGAAAGAAATCGCTACCGACCATTATACAAAGGGGAAAAAGCTGCAAAGAACACTCACACCATTGTGAATGAGCTCTGCAGAGTGCAACTTTGGACCCCGGCGTTGAAAAAACCCATGAAATGCATTGGCGGTCCACCGAAGATGTAAACAGCCCTTTGCGAATGTCGTTATCGGCAACACGCAAGCGCACCAGCGCTCCAGCACGCCGCTACCTGGAAAGGAAGCTCCGCAGAGATATTTCGAATTGAGTTCGGTGTAGACAGTCGTCGTCGTCGTCGTCGATGCTGCGATGCTGTGTTCGTTTCCGTGATAGTTAGACCGGTCCTTGTAATCGTCGACGGGGCACAGTGCGTAATCGGTCCCTCAGAAGAATCACTTTCGGTTGGTGTTCTCCATCTTGTCGAGTTTTGCATTCATGGCGATCTGCATCGATAGGCTGTTGGCACAAATTAGAAGTCTGGACGAGTCGGAGGTGTTCGGAGGAGTCTCAGGGGAGTGTTAGAGAAGTCTCGGAAGGTAGAATTTACAGTTTCTCAAATTTGCCGTCCAGATTGTTCAAATCCTCTCTGAACTTCTTGTTCCAGTCGTCTTGGTACGCCTTGTTCTGGATCACCATTTCCTGGAGGGCGATGATGTTTCGGTTATACCAGAATGCAGAACCGGCCAAAGGCACGAAGCCGTTCATCACAAAAACCGCCAAGTTCTTCAAGAAAGGCATATCGGAAAACTGAAAGTCTGAGATACAAGTAGGGGACTTTGAGCTGCAAGTAGAGGAGGCTGAGTCGGGTTCTGTGGTAGCGTGTGTAGACTTTCCGAACGGTTTCGCACCGGGTGTGGTGTCGTTATAAGGCGCCATGCTGCAGACTGTTTGTTTATCAATTGTCACAATGTGTTTGTGGAGCACCTCGTGCAGTTTGGAGCTCACGGCAATAAAGTGATTGTCAAACTCGTTTGACCTTTTCTATCAATCATTGAGGATGTAGCGGGCTTTGGCTTCGACAGCTAGGAATCGTTGTTGGAGGACGAGGTAGGGATAGCTAGAAAAAGCAGTAGTGAGTGTAGTGGGAGGAGGAGCAGGTGCCCAGGTGCGGGGTGGTACGAAGGAGCCCGTATTGACCAAGTCAACTCGAGAAGTTCGTTGTAGGTGCTGGATAGTACGAAGGAGCTCGTATTAATCAAGTCAGCTCGAGAAGTTTGTTGTTGTAGCTATGGGGAGTTGAAGTACGAAATGCGAGCTCCTTTATAATGCCGCGTGCGTCAACGAGCGTGCGCATTTTGCTTACCTCAGCCTCGAACGGAAGCCGCCGCGCAAAAGTGTGACCTCATCGGGTGAACGTATGCTGTAACTCGAGGCTATACTCATCTAGTGATTGGGGGACTTTGCTGACAATGTTTGTATTCCTGACTGTGGTCACTGACACCCTTCCTGGTGAGCTTTGCGGACAGGGACATTGTATCCCGATAATCCGAAGCGTCGCTACGCACATACTGACCGGAAAGTAAAATTTCACGGAGACGCCGAGCCGCGTGATGAGCGTGTTCCAGAATGTCCCGCATGGTGCTGCGCATTTTTGGTGGGTAAATGCTACGCGCAACTCGAGTGGTGGAGGTTTAAAAGAAGGGCACAACGGAAAGGCTACTGCCGTGAGGAAGGAAATAGCGAGCGCAGTTGAGGATGCATTGGCGACGCTTGTACCGAGAGTTTTTAGTGACTTGGTAGTGGGAAGTGAAGGTGGGAGTGTGGTACTTTGCTCATGAAATGTACACCTACAGTATAGTGCACTGGCACTCTAGAGCCGATACTATTAGGCGAATGGCGTGCTTGGAAACTAAACCCAACCTCCTATCATGCTACTCCCATTCATCGTAACTTGAAGTTGAAGAGCAGTAAGAAGTGCAGCACTTCTAGCCAATTCACATTTAATCACAGTGGAGCCTTTTCAGGCTTCGCAACGCCAAACTGAACACAACGATACTCACAAGAGTATTGAATATATTGAGAAACTCAAAGGCTGACCTCAAAGCCACCAATGGTACAATTCCCTGAACATCTTGCTAATCATCGAAGTGGTGTCTTACGCGTCCATCCGCTATCCCTCTCCCCCAACTTCCGAACTCCACTCGATTCGTAACTAGGTAGGGCAGATGACCTTCGCACTCTCAAACGACGAGCTCGCCTGCACACATCCACCAACCCCAGCAGTGAAACCCCCGGCGGGAATCGAGCAATCGAGATCGGTGAAGAGCTTGACTGCGAAACTTATTAGCCCCGAACATATTACTTCCAGTCCACTTCCACTTCTCAAGTATTGACTTACGAGTGCACCCAGTATTGACCGCTACGGCCTTATACGAGATAATAGGATCCTGGTCGTTGAAGCGATCGAGCGGGTGGCACTCGTTGCTGTTGCCCCAGACTGGGTCGGCGAAGATGAGGCTGGAATCGGTGCAGCCGCCGCCCCTGTAGAGGTTACCTACGGCACCCCAGGTGACGCCGGGTTGGCGGGCGGTGAGGGTGGCGGTTGGGGCTGTGGCAGCGAGGGTGGCCATGAGGGCGAAGAGGGCGGCGGTGAATTGCATGGTGTATGTAATTGGAATTGCTGCGTTTTGGAAGCAGATGGTGTGAGAGGCAGTGAGCTGGTGGTGAGGTATGGGTGGTGATTTGGTTGGCTTTATACTTTTCCCTCTGCTTTTGACCATTCCTTCACCGTGTCTTCAGCGAACTGAAGTCGGAGCCTCGGTCCGCGTTTTCTCAGCCATCAGGTCCTCGCCACGAATTGAACAGTAAAGCCCCGGCATGCTGACGTTGGTGATGTGAAGCTATACGGCAGCGAAAATCCTATACAGCCACGCGCTTCAACGCCTTCCAAACATGCTGCTCTTCCTCAGGTAGTCCTATCACTAGGTGTGATGAACGCGCATAGAGCAAAAGCCCATAAGCTTAAAACCAGAACATATGCCACCAACAAACCGCATGAGGTCGGAAACTCGGGACGGAGGACATCAGCACGTAGTAGAGTCACTGTGCAACCGATACCTAGAATGTCATCGATGCGTGTGATCGATGTGTAGGATTCTTCCCTGCACGTGAGATCTCACAAAGAATGCATACACGAGTCGATCTGGCGAATGGATCCCGGTGCGCGGCACGGATAGGGCAACGGGAGCGCGGGAACCACGCAGCACGGCCCGCGTTCAACCGTTCGAGAATATCGGTATTTCCACGTGCGTGTGGTGTGGCTGGTTTGAAGGCTGTTGGATGGAGCTTACTTGGTCGGGCTGCTTACTTTGCTGATGCTGGCGTTGCTTAGTTGGGCTTCTCGAAGTCGCGGGCGGTGAGGGCGCAGAGACTATTGGAATAGAAGCAGGTGAATCCAACCTTTGGCGTACGGACATGAAATATTAATCACTGGTAGCAGCGGAGGAAGCGAAAGGGCATCCTAGGGTAAGTTCGTTAGCTGTTTCGCGTTCCCAAGCACCTCGTACCACCCCGTGCACGCTAGACTACAGCCGTGGCTATACGTCTATGGTATCAATGGTAACCGACCTAGTTGCGACATGCGCGTCGGTTTCTCTGCCAGCATAAGCGTATACGGCAGAGGGTGCATTCTTGGGAACGCAGCCAGCATTGTTCGAGGTGTCTGTGAGCTTGGAGCGTTTGCCGCCGCGCTCAACGTTCTCGTCGCCGGCGTTGTTCCCCCTGAATCTGCAGCGACCGCCGACGGATCGAAGGCTTGGTCTGGACTCACGGGTTTCTCAAAAGATGGTACCGCTGAACTCCCAGAACGCCAGTTCGGTATCTGTCTCGAGGGCTCTTCGTCACAATTCCTGGATTGCGCGGCCGTGTCAGTTGCTCTGAAGCCTGCCGCAATGGCTTGAGCAATCGGACCTGGGAAGCGGTTGAAATCTGTGCCGTACACAAAAGGCCTGTGCGGGCATCCTAGGAGTGCTGGCGCGTGGGCGTCTGCTGTCATCGCTGTGTGGCGTCGAAGACATGGCGACACGTTTAGAGTGAGGTGATAGAGTTCACCGGTGCGGGCCGGCGTTAGTGAAGTGGGGCTTAGCGCGGCTGCCTCCATAGCCCGAACCATAGCCAATCCTCACGCGCACAATATCGCCGACCAGTTCTCTTCTACAAGTAGAGTCGCTGCTTCACAGCACGCATGTCTCTAGCGCATCCTTCGCGCTTGACCTAGACAGTCACAGCCTCCCCACTGATCCCACATCATCATGGGAAATCGCACCTCTGCGGCCAATTGTTAGCCTTTCCAGCATATACGCGGAACTTGTGCATGTCACCTCCCAGTGCCTCCGAGAGGATGGGTCCTGGAAAGAAGCGAGAATGATTCTACGGCTTGCCGAAGACTTCTGCAAACTCGACGAAGGCGATCCTTCGCGCTCACATTGCGCGCGGGGTCGGAGTAGTCTGACTAGAGGGCTCTCTATGGACGAAGCCGCCGAGTATCTCAATCTTAGACAGCAGAGCAGCTGCGCTCCGACGCATGCTTTCCGGCGATGAGGCTGCCATGATCGCTAGGAAACAAATCTTTGGAATTCACATATAGACCACCCCAAAGAATTCCTCTTTCAGGCGACTATTCTGATGCTAATAAGATTTCTAAACGGTATCACTTGGTCTCAATGCGCTCAAGCGCCGGCAGCTTCCTTCGACTTATCCCTAATATCCCTCGTCTCGATTCTCCCAACGTCCCTAAACATGTCGTGCCGATCAATGAGACTGTTCGCCGTATCTGCATGCGTCAACGCATTGCGAGCCCACTCTGCATCCAACGCCTCGCGACCCCACTCCGGACCCCGTGGCTTCGTATTGCTCTCCAGACTCATCCGCCCAATATCTATCGGCTCGGTGCTCTTCTTATCCTCTTGGCTAGGAATGGTGTACAACTTGGTATCCAAATCCAATGGTGCAGGCTCGTCCGGCATCGCAGACATCGACTTTGAGCGTACAGGCTCCAAACTAAGATCTTCATGTCCGGGTTTGGAACCGCCGAGGTCGGCAGATAGCGAGCGATGTGGGTCTTCGTAATCGGGTGCTGGTTGTGCGATGCTTTTTGAACGTCCCTTGGAAGCTTTGCTCCAGGACTTGAAACGGAACGCTGAGAGAAAGCCGGGCCGTTTCTCTTTATCGGGCGTCTTGACTGATTGCTTGATGGGCGACGTAGAACCGCTTACCGAGGAACCCTCGTCCGCCGAATTTCTCCTCGAGGCTGGGGCTGACGGGAGTTTGAGTTCTGCTCTTTTATCCGCAAGTTTGGAACCCCAAAGTTCTTCTTTGATGTACTTGAGTGCGTTTTCTGCGACTTCCATATACTCCGGGTAGTCTTCAGCGACCGCTTCGCGAATCAACCTCAGTTTCTCCCAGTCCTGGCGGACTAGTTGACCGGAGAGGTCGGGATGCCACGCTAAGGCCTTGACATCAGTGCGCATCCCGCGGTCAACCTGCTCTTTGACACCCATCAAGGCGATGAGGCCGTCGACCTCTAGCTTCACCGTCTTGACAAATTCATCGAAACGAGTGACATCGCGCACTGTCCAGTGAGTCATGGTCATACTCATCCCCCTCTTCAAGGTCGTCCTGATTCCGCTTTGCCGCACAAGATCCTGGAGCAGGGCGTACTTTTCACGAAACGCCTCCAGACGGTTCGTGTCGAGAGCGGGATGCTCAAGCACAGTAAATCTCTTCGGCGATTTAAGTCCATACTTCTCCATCAACTCCTCCCGCGTCAAATGACTTGGCCGTCCCTCGATCTCGCTCAATGCTGCGCGCACTTTCGCATTGATAGTGACATCGTCTAGCCTGGGATCCCGGTCTGCGAAATGGATAGGTAGCGTTGGATCAGGGTTCGTCAGTCCAGGATGGGACGGAATCATGTGTCGGGCGATGGCCTTTGGTGGCGATGAGATGCCCACTGCATCGCCGAAGATGAGGAGCCGCCCTTGCTGGATGCCCAGTTTTGCGAGGGCGACTTTCTGAGCATGATCAGAGTCTTTGTGGGGATGGATGAGATTGAACGCTTCGACGCAGGTGGTGAATTGGGTTGCAAGGGAGAGGACGTCGGTGAGGATCTGGGCTTTGGTCGGCTTTGGTGGTGTGGCGTCGCTGTTCTCATTGGTGGGTGCCATGGCGGGGTAGTGAATGGCTCCGAAAATTCTCTTCAGTCGCCAACAACCTCAAGCTGTGAATGTGGGCGAAATGGATATATTTCGAGGGTAGGTAGAGCGAAAAAGCATGGTGGAGAAGGGAAAATCCTGTAGCAGGGCCTGGAAAAGTCTATATTGTGCCCATGTGCTCATGACGTGTGAGGTGATCCCGTCTGTCGCATTGGGTGTGGCTGCAAGCAAACGAGCGGGGCTTGTGGCTGGAACCTTTTGTAGCGACTGGGCGATAGGCTCGGCGTCCACACGCGTCTGCTTTTCCATTTGTGGGTTGCGTCCGGCTGTGTCTTGGTGTGCGTTAGAAGCCGTCCTTGGTGTCTTGACGATGCTGGAGCTAAAGTCTGGTGAAGATCATGCTCGATCTCATAGAGGCTGGCCCGCATTGCTGGCGAGGCCGCGATAATGATCGATTGTTACTTCCCGTGCCCTTGAAATCCCAGCACAAATTCATGCAGCACTAATCGCAGTTGTAAAACACTGCACAATTCGATTACAACGACGAGACAAGTGATGATGATTCGTGCTACAATTAGACGCATACTGCTTCCAGAAAGGGAAACAGATGACCGAAGAGGATTACAGGGCGAATTAGTCTACAACAATGCATCCACCATTATTTCGATTTATTATAACGGTCCGCTCCAGATGTACACCAGACACGTCGCTACGCTACCCAATCCTAGGCCGTCTAGAGTACAATATTACTCAACTCAACCTTGGGCACTGACTGGCAACCCCGCCGCCATTGAGACGGCCTCTGCGCGCATATGAACTTATGGACCGTGAAAGCAACCACGTCTTCTCATACTCGCATCGCGACTCCGACAGGCACCACAATAAACCCACCTCCTCCACAACGGTCTCCGTGCATCTGCGCCATTCTCAACATAGCCGATAAATGTTATGTATGTCGACGTTGCTGCAAGAGTATGGATGGTCTTTGCATGCCTTGCATAGAACATAGCCCTGTGCGTCCGATTCGTCATGGCTCCCTGTTTGGCAGACTTTGAATTTCTTGCGGCAACCCTTAGCTTCGCAGGTGTACGAGTTATGCTCGTTGTTGGCATGACTGCAAATGTTGCACCATCCTTTACTTCCGGAGCTAGCGGACATGTTCATAAACAGCGGATGCGTCTATGCCAATTAGCACCGAGCACTGTTCGTTATTTGGTGCAGTCAAAACTACAAGGGTACTCACTACTACAAAACCACAGAATGGCCAAAAATACGGAGGTTCGTTCGAAAAGTCGGCTAAAACGTGTGATAGTCTAATGGTTTTGAGAAAGTCGGAACAGATTATATATGGTCGAATCTAATTGATGCTAGCTATTATTAACAGCAAGCGCGCGGCAAACAGCAGTGCTTCTGTCTCGTATGCCACCTATGCACATGTTCTTTTATAATTCGCGCCTTCTCTGCGAATCAAATGTTGATGCGATGGTTATTTTTGGACGCCTGAGCTTCAAGAACATCTCTCATCCACTCAAACTGCCGAAATTATCTCGCCTGTTACAGGAGGTATACACTTACTAAGCCTTAAACGGGTAATAATAGATAGCCAAGGGCAGTGGCCGCCAAGGGAGTAATTAAGAAGATTTGAGGACAGATGTTAATTGTTTGTGTTTGGAGTTAAGTCTAATTTAACCCTATACTATAAAATAACAATTGTCTGTGGGCAATTCTGAGACTTGCTATGCTAAGAGCCTAGAGTTGACTACGAAGATCTAAAACGAGGGAGATTCTCTATCCTTATTTACTCCGTTCCTTTGTAGCGATCACCGTAATCACCGTGATCCAAGTAATCCACCCGACGAAAATTGTGAAAAGAGTGGTAAATCACGTGATTGGATGACTCACCTTGGCGCTTGGGCCTTTTAGCGTCACACCCAACCCGCGTCCTTGCTTTCTTGTTCGAGTTTCATTTGACCAGCAACGCCCCAACCCCTCCTCACACTCCTGGTGGCTCTTTCGTTTCCCAACTCAAAAAGCGACCTGCCCTGCTCAAGCATGGGTGATGCGGTCCGAATAAATCCTAAGCGTTTCCGCTTCATCTACGAGAGTAGCTTCAGAACCTGGGCCCAGCTCTATTCCCACGTTGTCAGGGTTCCTAACCTTCCCACCCATTGTCTCTTTGTCAAGGATGCGTTCTCCCAACAACCGTTCCTTACGCCCGACCTGAGCCTGAAACATGAGAAGAACCAGGTTCTCGTCACCGGCTCCTCCGTCTGGGGATCGACAGGAACAGATTGCCACCAAGAGTTGCCGTCCTTCCAGCAGCTGGTGCAGATTGGAATTACCACAAGAAATCCAACTTCGCTATCAATATCGGGGACGGGTCAAAGTGATAGCGACTACGCGTCATGGTTTGCTTGCAAAGACGACTACGTTGCGGTCCTTGTACTCGCTTGGGCATACATTCTATCGGCTCGTTGGGCGGAAGTCATACCCGGATCTTGCATCGTAAGGTACACTGAGCGACAGGCGACATACTATGATGATTGGACGGGGCCACTCGACCAGGACGTAATTACTATAGACATCGGCAACGCAAGCTTGAAAGAGTCTCGATGGTGGGCTGCCATTCTGGCACCAGGACAAGGTTGGCAGGCAACTATGGCATTGGAGCATGATACATACTCGTCGCCTTGGTCAACCTCCCTCCAGCCGAAGCCGCACTTTCTTTTATCGCCAGGGATAATCCAATCATGTTCACCCCAATCCACCCCATCATTCTCCGACGCTTGCAAATATATCAGCGCCTTCTGCATACGTCGCGACATCATGGACCAAAGCCACGCTGCATTGGCTGCTGTCCTGCTGTTTCCATACAGGGGCGGACGCCAAACATTACAACTACCAACTCCTAGAATCTGCGTATGGAAAAACCCTCCATCCGTCTATCCTAATGGCCAATTGCAATGCGATTGGATATATCAGAGCCATTTTCTAGACAAAATGCTCACCTTAAGCTGCTATACTAGAGGTATACGTCCCATGCTACTCAGTGTCTTCTACGAGCCCAGCATAGAATGTAACGCCGTTACCCCTTGGCTCCAGGGCACTTTAGCCGCTGTTGAATCTTTGTGCAGCGACCGTCCATACATTTTTGGACGCATGTGTATGGAACGACAACCTAGAGTGGCATGTCTCTGGCTTGGTATTACCATCTTAGGCCTGCAAAAGGAACTTCTGCAAGCTGTTCGGTTTGGGCAAATACCCATAAACCTCAACTGCGCTGCGTGGTCGGGGACAATCCAGTCATTCATACAACAGCCTGTCACCAACCCTCTTGTCGCACATGGGCGTGTAGGGCGTGCGGATGAATGTCGGCTTCTCTTCCTCTCTCAAACGACACACCAAGCTCGTGTTCCGATCTGCCAATGGAAACCATTTGGCTCAACTCCCCTTGACGACGTCGACGTCGAAGTACGGGTTCATAGCGAGTGCGAAGATCACGGGCTTCAATACAAAGGTTTCTCCTGGGACTACACCGAGGATAAATCGATAATGCAATTGTTGGGAGAGGCGATTTTTCACAGTTCTCGAAGCCTCTCAACGGTCCAGGAGCTCAGCGGTGCAGAACAGACTCCGATCTGTTACAAAGCGTTGGACCGCGAGAAAGAGGTCATCTCAGAAAATGCTACGCGCAGCGTATTTGGCTGGTTGCGTTTTGAGGGATACGCACGGCACGAAAGCGGTATATGGAAGCACGATTGGTTCGATATGTCTGACTCCGACGAAGAAGACGTTGGTTGGGAAGAGGTCTATTCTGATGATGATCCTAAGACGTCATCACGTGTAAAGGCATGGGCATCTGGCCTGAGTTCTGCTAAGCTCTCGTACCCCTCCTTAGATGACGATGCTGGAGGAGAAGTTCTAGATTTACACAACGCGCGCGGCAGCGACGCGCAATAGCTACTTCCGATGGCGAACACAGGAAACCCTCATGCTCCGGAGAAATGCAAGAAGTTTAGTTAGATGGGGGTTTTAGACACGTCAAAGGCAATGGAAAACTTAGATAGCCTCAAGCTCTTTATCTATCTATATTAGCATGCACTTTAACAAGCACTAAAAACGTTAATGCGCATAAGGATTGCGCACAATAAAGCCACACCTAGAGACGTGGTCGAGACTCTAGCCAGATTCATGCTAACGGAGCATGAAGAAAGAATGGCCTGCCATCGTTATAACTGCTGTTCCAAGTGGATGCCTAGATCAATAGAGATGAAGACTCGTTTCGCCTTAGCTCGTGAAAATTATGTACGATAGAGTGCGACGACGGCTAACCGTATGTGCAGATAACGCTATTTCTTTCAAAATAAGCATACACATCATCATATTTACTACTCATAGTTTCGACGCCTTCAACCTCTGATCCCTCGGTAGAATACCATCGGTTCCTCCGCTGGTCTCGATCTTGCCTCCGTAGATCAGATGCTCGTAGCCAGCCATGAATTGGATCGGACCAGACATAAAGTTTGGCCCATCCTCTATTGATGTCAATAATACAGCCGGGAGATTATACCAACAACACTTACTCGCTAGCTTGTCCGAGAATGCAGGCGAACCCTGGAACTTGACCCAGTCTTCGAGACTTTTAATGTACATCTCACCCATGCCGTCGAACTGCAAAGGCTCCATCCCGTACTTATTTAGCTCGTCTTTGTGTTGGGGAGTCGTGTGGAGCTGTGTAGCGACAGTCAGTCTCATGAGTCTATCATCACATCCGACAAACACGCACTTGAACATATCTTGAGCAATGGCCTCCAAACCCCTCAACCGAGACGGCCAAATCAGCATGTACGCTCCTCCACCATGCGTGAAACTTCTCTTGTGAGATATCTGGACGCTTGCTGATGAATATGAGGAAGCGAATGTAGGGTTGTCTGTTCGAACCGGAGGATGGCTGGAGTTCCGAGAACTTGAAGGTGTGATCGTCCATATCGGTGGTATGTAGGTCTTTGAAGATGAATCAGAGAAGATTAGATGTATACTAGAAGGCTTGAAGTCGACCCCAATGGTCGGTATTTGCGAGTCGCTAGGTGCTTGGCTGCGGATGAACATTCCCGGGGCTCTTGAATTACCTCCGAGGCGGGGTAAAGCCACACATGAGCGGATGTACCCCACAAGATACCCGGTCCCGATCTAGAGGGTGTGAGATTCAGATCGATGTAACTCTAAAGCTACATCGCTTCAAGAGGGTTAGCTTCGGATGCTGGTGCTAATTATTGCTAGCTGTTTGGCTTAAATTGGGCGGATTAACATATATCTCCCAACTATCGGATACATAAATAATTGACAACTACCTGGTACATTAGCGAGACTATCAAATATCAAGAACCACCCAATAAATAAATAATGAGAGGTATCCAATGCTACTATGCCAATCTATGAAAAGGGTATACCGGTTTAGACACAAATGACTCCACTCTCAAATGTTGCCGATGTCTTGAACGTCCTCTATTCCGCCTACTCAAGCCACTTATAACCTCAACAGCATCCGAACGGTAGGAATGATTTTCTTTGAATCCTCTTGCTGCTGCTCGAAACTTTGCTTGAACGCCGCCAATCCCGCCAAGATACCAAACACCATGAAGGTCAGGCTGATCAGTGACCAGATAAGACCCCAGCATTGCGAAGAACCTCCGTAGCGTTTAGCAAAGACGCTAGCGTCGGATGAGTTGACTTTCCGTAGAATGAGGTCGTCGCAAATGTCCCAGACGCTGTAAAGGGACGACATAACGCCGATGAAGAGCTAAAATCAACTGTAAGCCTGGTGACTAGCGGCGAGTAAAGGAAGCGAGTACATACCACAACGAAACGTAATGCCTCGGCGTGCTTGATGAACCAGCATGCTACCAGCAAGCCCACGGCAAGAAGTATGGTGACAATAGTAAGCCAATCCTTCCTTGCCCACCACAACGTGAGCAAGAAACAGACGGCCAGCACCAAGCTCGCAATTTTACTTGCCACAATGTTGAATCCGCAGAATGTGAGCAGCGCCCCGATAAGACTGGATCCAAGATAGCCCGCCGGGAGCGTGATGGCCTGCTTCCCACCACGCATATGCGTCACGCCGCCTTCGTGCGGATCCAGCGAAATGGATTCAACCCGACCTCCAGTACAGCATGCTGTTATCGCATGACCAAACTCGTGGAAAGCGATGACCAACATCTACAACTTGATCAGCTGATTGACTCGCCAAGCATACTTCGGCTGATAGAGGGGAAAGACGCACCTTGAACGGCCATAACACCCAGCGCACATATGGCAGATTCCAAAGCAGCGCGATAACAACAATATAGGCGCCAATAACTCCTAAGGTGACACCTTGCGTGTGATTCACTGATAGTCCCCGTTTCGAGAAGTTGTGAATGTGAGGCTGCGCCAGGGCGGGGCCGGCGGTGATTAAAGCGCGTCGCGCTAGCTTTCCAAGGGTCGCAGAACCTGGAGATGGAATAACGGGAGCCATGTTGTTGTTGTTGTTGTTGTTGTTGAACTCCTGGTCTGTAAACGAAGAACGGAAGTGGATAAAGCGAGTGTTTGACAGACGGAGGTTTGAGAAGCTGAGGACTGTTTTTTCGATGCGTCGGTGTCTGAAACGCTCTTTCGGGGATGACGCGTGGCTGGGACCAGTTGGCGCGGCCCGCGCCACTTTCTATTTTTGGTGTGGCTTGGCCTGCGTCAAGCTCTGAGCTCAGAGCTACTGCGGATCTCCCAGCTTTCCACTTGAGGCTATTGCGATGTGTTCTCTAACTATCTCGTGTAGTGTTCTCGTGTGGTGTTCTCGTGTGGTGGTAAAGGTGAGTCAGGTTTCGCTGTCTGAATGAGTTCGCAAGCTAGTTAGTTAATACCCACTTGCACAGCGTAACGGACTACGGTATGCTTCACACCTTCTTGTCTAGATATGTGTAGCTACAGAGTTGAGCTCCCCGACGTGAATCGCGATCTGTAGCGCGCAGGATGGGGACGAACAGAAAGTTGATAGGATAGAGCATAGGGTCCAGCATCGATGATAGCGATTGAGGATACATCATGAACAAAGCTTGTAATATGTACATATGTACATGTATTGATCGTTGACAACTAGGTCTAGGCCAACTGAGAGATTTGCGACGGTAAAATCTTCTCTCAAACCATTACATCAGAGAGAGCATCGCGAAACGCAAATCTCTCAAGTCGACGCACAAACGGTATTGACGTGTTCTTCAAACTCTCCTCTCATCACCAGCACCACCAACGTTCTCCTTGTGAGCAGATCGCCTCACGGGCGTCTGGCTCTTCTCTTCGTCACTCCTGGCATCCTTCTCATGCACATCGGTGGCGTTAGGGTATCCTGCATCATCAAGAATCGAGGTCCTTCGTTCAAAGAAGGCATGATCGCGCGTGTTTCTGTCGATGTACCCTGCTGGTACCCAGTGCTTGCTCTTCCAGGCTTTGAGCGCAGGCTCGGAGTACATGGCGTCGACGTTCTCAAGAGACAGCGCCCTGGACTCGAACAGAAAGAAGTAGACTAGGAGTGCGGCGGAGATATTGCAGCCGACGAAGACGAAGCCGAATCCATACCCAATGCCATCATTGGCAAATGGCGTAAGGAATCCGATGAGGAAGTTTCCTGTAAAAGCATTAGCCAAACACTAAAGAAGATTTGGTGTTATAATGTAATCTTACCAAGCCAGTTGCCCGCGGTAGCAAGAGAAGCCTGCTTCGCGCGCGTGCGAAGGGGAAAAGTTTCGCCAATTACGACCCAGGCAAAAGGACCCCAAGTCATCGCAAACGAGGCAATGAACATGCACGCAGCTACGATCATGACAACACCCGAGCTAGGGTACTCTGTTGGGGGACGTGCAACACCAATGGATGCGAAGATGAGGAGCCACAAGGCCTGCCACGAGGCGCCAACGATCATCGGGATACGGCGGCCTACCCTCTCCACAAGGTACAGACCTGGAAAGGTCATGGCTACGTTGACAGCACCGAGAATCAGCTGCACCATGATGGGATCTGCAATACCCGCAGATTCAAAGATGGTAGCACCGTACTGCGCATGTCAGTTAATTGTCTGTACGTTCTGTCGACGGTCCGAAACTTACGTAGAAGAAATAGTTGACGCCCGTCCACTGCTGCAAGAAGTGGATCGCGCAGCCGAGAAGTGTGCGGTACATGACCTTGGGCAATCCAGATGAGCCAGTGAAGCACTCCAGCCACGTTCCCTCACCGACCTTGGCCTGCTCCGCAATCGACTCTTGCATCTCTTTGAAGTCGTCCATCACGAGCGCGTTGTGCGGATCGTCTTTCATACCGCGCAACCGGGCAAGCGACATACGCGACTGTTCCCAGTCTCCACGACCAGCAAGCCAGCGCGGCGACTCTGGAGAGAAAAGAATACCAATTCCAAGGGGCAAAGAGAACAGGATTCCAAGACCAATCACGATGCGCCACGACGCGTCGTTGTCTTGTATTTCTCGAACACCAAAGTTGATTCCGTTCGACACCAGGATACCGATCGTGATCATGAGCTGGTACGACGCGACCACTGCTCCACGGATCTCGCGCGGGCAGCATTCGGACTGAAACATAGGCACTCCAACGGAGAGGTTGCCGACTCCTAGACCAGCGACCAAGCGACCGATCGTCAAATGCACCCATGAGTTCATGGAAGTGATTTGAATGATGTTACCGATGACGAAAAGACAAACGCCGAAACTCAGACTCCGTCGACGACCCCACCACTCTGCAGTGTAGGCGCCTGAAAGCGCACCAACGAGCGTACCGATGGACATAAGAGAGACGATGAGTGATGAAATGATGGTGTCGAAAGCTTTGAATTGCTCGCCAGTCTCGGGACTGGTCTGCGTCTGACCAAAGCGGTCGATGAAGTCCCTGAATAGAAGCATACCAGAAATTTGACCCTGTATTGCGTATTAGCCATGTTGGTGATTGATTAGAGATTATTGTGGTCGTACAGTATCGTATCCGAAGAGGAAACCACCGATGGAGGTCACCACTCCTAGCATTATTGCTTCGATACCGCACTCGGCGCCATTAACGCGAATAGATCTTAAAATCATCAGTTTCTACCTCATCTGACATACGGCTGAACGTGAACTCACAGTCTTCCTAAGCCCATGATGAATATTTTCGGCGCAGCTTCAGCGCAATCGCAAAACGTTTCCTGCTGTGCACCAAGTCACCCGGAACACACAGCCTTTAAGTATCGCGATCGCAAATCAAGCACGGCCATGACATGCTGTAATGCCCAGCACGTGCCGAGCATTCATTCTACGAGCGCAACGTCATGGGCGCCACTTCGCTCCGATCTCCCAAGCCTTGGCTGTCCGAACCTCACAAACCATCGCGCTGCGTCCCACATCGCCCAAGACCCGATCAGACGGCGACGGACGAAAAACGTAGCGAGCCTTGTCGCGAGGCTCAATCGCGCCTTCGCTGCCAGATCTGTAGTGTTGTGTGGAATGGGGGAGAAGCGCGGAGACGTCGAGCCAAGGATGGGTGGAGCCGGTATCCGTCTGAGGAGGTACCGGGCGTGAGTTTGGGTAGTTGCTGGGGCATGATTCCGGGGCCACAAGTCCAAGTGTGGATGAGCATGGAGGCCTTGGTGGGGAGTTGGGGAGGCGGGGCGGTGTTGATACGTGGTTGGGTTGACGTCGGGGATGCTTGGATGATCGGCAGCGGCTCTGCTGTGGGGACCCACACGTAATAAAACTTAGCACCAGGACGGCTGCCGATGCTCGCATCCGACCGATACAAAAAATGGGTATCAAGATGCCGAGGGTGAGAAAAGGGACAAGCTAGAACGAGGTGCTCCACTATAGGTGCTTCTACGGTGCTTCTTTAGGGGGGTGAAACGGATGTTGAGCCAATCAGGCAAACATCGCTCCTCATTTTGTGGAGGTGCGACCCAGGCCATGATTGTTTTGAAGTTTCTGAAGTTGCGTGTGCACACGGTGGATCGCGGAGATGAGTTATATTGATGGAGCCGGAGATCCGACCAGGAAATCGGAGGAGTCTCGATACGAGTACACGTCTGTGCAGTGCGCATTTACGTATTTGTTTGTCTCCAAATACCTTCCTCATCTCGCTCTCACTGTCTATCTTACCATCGCTGATGTCGCATCGAATATTCTCATGGTAGTCGCCAAATGCCTGCTGTAGGCCTTCGAGAAATCTCCCTAGACGTCTCCTGGTTGTCATTATACATTCTTTGCAGCTCTGCAAAGCATCTGGCACCGCACCTTACACTCGCGGCTCTTTCTCTTCTCATATAAATATATCTGCCACTCCAAACCCTGATCGTGCGCCGATTAAACCTTCCCCCACAATAGGTTCTCGACCTCCTCCGGTTGCTCTTCCAGCCCGTTGGTCTTATCGCCAATTTTGGCGACCAGTTTGCTGATTCTGACTTGGAGCTTCTCCACGCGCCACTTGGTGGGTCCTTCTGTTCATCATCGAGCAGGGCTGTAGGTCTTCGCATCTCTTCTCTCCAGCATTTGGGAGCTCTAAAACCGGGGCGTCGTTGTCGAATTGGATTGCATTGTTCTTCTGGCGGATATGGCGGAGCTCGTAGTTCTTGACCTTAACTCTCTCCTCAAGCTCAAGGCGCCAAGCTCTGCGTGGACTGAGGTATTGGCAAAACGAGCGATGTTTTGGTAGTAAGTTCTCGACCTAGCTTGTCAGGTTTGGAGTAGACACGGGGGAACTGACACTACGACTCGAGATGTCTTGCCCATGCGTTACTCTTCTTGACCGCTCGTGGGCTTTGAATTGCAGCAGGAGCTGCGTGCTTCGTTCGTACTCGTGTGTTTCGTTATGGTAGGTCCTAAAGTAAAGGGTCGGCACTTACAAGGTAAGAGATCGATGCGAAGTGGTCTCACGTAGCTTGCTGAAAGAGGTGGCACGGATGCTGTTAATGAGTACATACTGCGGTAGTTGTGCCTTGCCAAGTGTAGTATTGTGAGCCGCCTCAAGTACCATGTTCACGAACATGTTCACGAACATGGCGCAGGCTGTAGGAAGACAGTCAATTTCGCTCGCCGGGTTCGCGCATGTTCAGAGAATGCACGGACCAACCCTCCGCACAGCACAGGTGGATATCCAGAAACGAATAGCTGCAAAAACGATTTCGTCACGAAGGTGAAGCATTCATACTAGAGCGCTGTACAATAGAAGCGACTGATAAATAGTCGCAGATCCCTGCCGTCCAATCGGGGTAGGGACGGGTTGACGTCATAATTTCAATGTCGCCCCTACTCTTGGCATGCTCACAGTCCTGATGTGTCGAACTAATTAGGGGCTGCTCCTTTCCGCAGTGTTCCGCTGTCGCGTATGCTGCTTTTTGAACGGCTGCTCTTCGGCCATCGCCGTCACACGCAGCACCTTGATGCAATCATGCAGTCGCGGATGTCGTTTTCATGCTGCGACTTTCACTGTCGACATTAAAGTTATGCACGAGGTTTTATATGCAGCAGCGCAGGGCTGGCACTCTTTGGCCAATCCGGAGTCAGCCTGCGCGCTAGCTGTGATGACTCTGCAGTAGACCGTCGGCAGGTCGAATTTGCCCGCAACCCCGCACGATGGCCAGCAGTCAACATCTGCGACACGAGGTATGCGGCGAATATGTGCCTGTAGGTGCAGAGCCTGGCTGACATCTGGCATATGTTCACGCAAAAACCCTATTTTCGCAAGAAAGGGAGTTTAGGTGAAATGCGCACAACAAATTTCTCATTGAGGCTTGATGCTTGAGGCTTGAGGCTTGATCGGGGCGACAATCTTCTCAGATTTCCCCGCTTGCTGGCGACTCGGATACGAAGGGGCACGTCAGCTTGAGTACAAGACGGCTAATATAGGCGTCTGTGTTGTGCGCAGACTATCCCTTCGACATCTCTATCTCGTCTCAAACACACAGCATACCTGCTGCTTTCTTGACTAGTGTACATCATGTCTGGAATCGGACAGTGGAGTTTCTCTCCCCTCATCGAGTCGTTCCCGTCTACCATCTTTCCAAACCTGGGATTTTGGAGCGCTACAAATGGCTCATGGGAGTACCAGATCCAGGTCTCATGGCCATTGAATTGGACATCACGCGAAGAGGAAGCTATCGTCGGAACACTGTGGGCTTCCCTTCAATCGCGCACCCTAACAATGTTTCTGACCAAAACGTTAGTTATGTTTTGGATGGCAACGCTTTGGGAGCTTCCGCCGCCGAGGCCGTCCGCCGCCGCCGCCCCGTTGAGTTCAACATGCCCGACACCATCGTGGTCAGTATAGGGTACCCGACCCAACTCCCGGATTCGCCATATAGCCAGGGCCGCTATTACGATTACCAGCCGCCTGTTTGCGCAAATTGCACCCCGCCCACGCAGCCTGGCGTTCCCTCCAATGCTGACAACTTCCTCAATTTCATCGACGACATTTTAAAGCCATGGGTCCGGGGCACACTGTTTCCCAACACCGAATTCTCGCGTGACGCAATATACGGGCACTCGTTCAGTGGTCTCTTTGTCTTATATGCGCTCATCGCTCGACCTGAGCTCTTTGACACCTTTCTCAGCGCGTCTCCCGCTTTGTATTGGAACGACGGATACATCTTCAGCCAACTCGGTTCTTTTCAGTCACCAGCGAATACGACCGCGCCAAAACCCTCATTCCAGCTGAGCTATGGTGGGCGGGAGCAGAATCCAGTCAAAAGGCGTATCGAATCGGATGAGGAATGGGAGTTCAGAAAAAAATTCCTTTCGTTCTCCATGATGACGGACAATTGTAACCGCTTGTACAACGAGCTGAAGTACAGCCCACGATTGCGGGATGTGCAGCTGCACGAGTATCCATTCAGTGACCATGCTGCTGTAGGCGCAGTGGCTATCTCGGACGGGCTCGATTACTTCTTAGATTGGTTCCCCAGAATTGCGGGCGCATAACAAAATCTTGTGTATCACGATTGAATATGGTCTGATCGGTGTCCTACGAACTCAGCGATGGCGAAAATCTCATCTGCGACTTTCACTCATCATATTGTTACTGGTCAAGCCATTACCTAGCTTTCAGCCCTGGAGGACTGATCAAAGCTGATAACTCGATAAATAGCTACTTCGGCATAATACATCATGGTGCGTGACTGTAATATTTCAAGTTGACCTTCCCACTCGACGAGCAAACGATTGCGTCTAAAGAACGTGTAGTGCGCGTCCTGCGCCCGCGAGTGCGTAATCACAACATCATGTCTTCACCATGGCTCGTAAAGCTCCACCCATCATCATACTATTACAAAGAGTATTTCGCTCACGATCACGAGTCAAAGATTGCCCCGTATGCCGGAATCCCTCTCGTCTCCATCGCATAAACAATGCCTGTTGTGAACCTCTTGTTACTGATCACACAAACCGCCTCGGCGCCACTCTCTTTCCAAAGCTGATATGCCATTAAATTCATATCCGGTTTACCCTGAGTCCGCGTATTGTGAATGATAGCTTTCGGGTCGCAGTCCATGACGCTATTCACAATGTCCTTGCCAAACGTCTCCTCTGGGTTCGGTGCTGTCCACAGAATACGACATGGGATCTTTTTGGCGATGATGACGGCGAGGCAGGGGCCAATACCCGAACCAGTCGCGACTAGGACGATGGATTTGAAGAGCGTGGCTATGCGGAGTACACCGCATGTAGGAATGCCGCGGACGTAGATGTGGGTTGGCGCACGGGCGATCGTGCGCTTGGTGAAGTCTCCCGCGTTGCTGATGACGAGGGAGAAGCCTATTCCGCTTGCATTGGTGATGGTGGCAAAGCCATGCCAGTCGGCAAGAGGACGCTCAGCAAGCCGTACGGAGGTACCGACAGCAGGCGTGGTGTAATCGAACCAGAGGCGAATGGCGTGTGACGATAGGACTTCCGATCGTACCGGTACTTTACGAAGGGTTAACCAAGGAAAGACGACAGCGATGGTGGTGGCAGTGAGCAGCCATATTGGTGGGGAGTGGAGGTATGCATGCGATATTGAGACGTCGTATGCGAGATCTTTCGCAGCGAAGGAGGTCTGGATCCAGAGAAGCAAAAGAGCGACCCATCCACCAAAACGGTGCGACAGTTCCCAGAGATCATGGTGTTTCGCGCGAATAGACGGATGAGACATGCAAGCGATGCCGACGAAGAAGGGCCATAAGAGGTATGTCAGAATCTCGGATGTTAGCGTGAGACATCGGATGGCCTTTGGCTTTCCAAATTCCATGCTGGCGCCGATTGTAAAAATGGAAAACCACATGACCGAGGCGACAGCGCACCCACTGTGTATGCCACCGATGTGAAAGATTCTCGCGCAGTGGCGGCGAATGGTCAGAGGCCAAGTCGTTGGGACGGAACAGAATATCGTAAATAATAGGTTGATGACGGGCTCTGATCTCATTAGAACTGCCATGCACAGATTTGTTGACGTGGCGGTAGCCAAATCAGCAAGCATGTATCGATCATCCTTGATGTTCCGGTAAAGAATGAAGCATGCGACCGCCAGATTCGACACAACCACCAAGGTGAAGAAGCGACGGTATAAGATGAATAAGCGGTGTCGAAGCCATCTTTGTCCGTGGAAGCCGTTCTTGGATGGCAAGGTATCGGTCTTTTCGGCAATGCTTGTTGTTGAGACATTGAAGGCGGACAGATTACTGGAGACGACCACGGGAGTGGCGGAAGGTTCGCCCTTTTCGGGGTCGCTGGTGAGCTCAGTTGTGAGCTTAGCGGGAAGATATAGATCCTTTGTGGCAAACGTCGAGATTCTCCGGTCTGAGGTATGGGGCCTTGAGGCACGAAGAGCAAGCCTCGTAAGTTGCCTCTTGTCGAATTTTCCGTTTGGGCTGAGCGGCACTGAGGCGACGTAGATCCATTTCTTGGGTACCGAGTAGTACGGAAGGTGGTGCCTGACAAACACGTCTAGATCGTGCTCATCAATAAAGGTAGTCGTACTGTAGAAACCATATAAGGTGGAATCAATCAAGCTGGCGCATGCTCTGGTGATACCGGGAAATTTCTACTGAGGTCAGGACTGCTGGATGATGCGACAGGATTGGACAAACCTCGATGACTGCTGTGACACCATCCAATTCGACTCGGAATCCCTGTAAAGGTTAGTAGAGTTGCGTGTAACGAGCCAAGTTCCTTACTTTGATCTTGACTTGGTCGTCTAAGCGTCCAAACGTGTCCAAGGATCCGGCCTCTCGCCACCGAACAATGTCGCCGGTATTGAACATCATGGATCTTCATATGGTAAGCGTCCGAACCCATCGAAAAATTGACTGGGAACTTACCCATCATTGAGGAACTTGTCGCGTTTGTATCGTTGAGCAGTCAACACGGGTAGGTTGATGTATCCTCGCGTGACCCCAGCGCCGCCGACCCACATCGATCCTTTGCCTCCGAAGGGCACTGGATTTTCGTTTTCGTCCAGAACATAGACATTCGTATTAGGAAGGGGTTTCCCGATGGTGAGTGGATGTCCAGGAGTATGCTGATGAGCCGAATTAAGAATGGTGATCTCGGTCGGACCGCATATGTTGTAGTAGAACGTGCTATCCGCCCACTCATCCGCAAGACTAGGAGCTAGTCAGTAGGAGCATGAACGTATTGGAAGGGTGATTTACGTCTGTGGACAAGGTTCCCCACCACTTACGACCGTCTTGATATTGGGAAATTGGCGCCGCCGGTACTTTGACAAAATGGAAGGCGTAGAGATGAAAACATCGACCTTTCTATTGGTCAGAAATAGAAAAAGAGTGTAGGCGAGCAGAACAAACCTGGCGTAGGGTCTCTTCCCAGTCCGCCCCTCGAATGTATAGGGTCCCTCCATTCATGAGACATGCTATTATTTCCCATGCGCCTGTACACAGGTCAATTGTCGAAGCTGTAACGTTCGAAACAAAACACACCCATATCGAACGCAATATTCAGTACTTGCGCCACCCTCGTCCCTAGCCTGATGCCGAGGCTTCCAGGCTGGAGTAGTAGTGCGTTCGTGACGTTGCCATGGGAGACATCTACACCTTTGGGTGCACCGGTGCTACCTAGAGGGGTGGTCAGTTCCCTGATGCTTTTCTGAATCTCAAACTTACCAGAAGTGTAGATCGCGTAAACACCATCTGATGCTGATACGGGTATGGACGGTCGGGCCTTGGAGGAAAAAGCTTCCACGTCCACCCCAAGCACAACGGTAATAACATCGCTTTCTGCAAGTTGTTTGACCTTCTCCTCGAACTTCGGCAGACATAGCACAAAACACGAGTTAGTATCCCGCAAAATGTGCTGTAGCGCTTGATCTGAAGTGATGCCTCCATCCACTGGGACATACTGACACCCGGCTTTCAAAACAGCCAAGATGCCAACGAGCATTTCAAAAGAGCGCTGGACCACGAGACAGACTCGTTGCTTCGGCGCTAGCCCGGTATCAATCAAGTAATTTGCCAATCGGTTCGCTGCAGCGTCGAGCTCAGCGTAGGTAATTGCCTTGCCACGGTATTTGGCAGCGGGTGTTGATGGATGTGCATCCACGATGCTTTCGAACGCTCCGTGTACCGTTTCATATGGTACGGGTATCGTTGGTCCACGCCCAAACCGAGAGATCAGCGTTTGGTGTTCGAGTGCAAGCCCATCCAGCTCTTGGAAAAGACCAGGTGAGCCCATGTTGAGATTTCCGACGAGCAATGGAACGAATGAGTAATCCGACGGACGGGGGGTGGCTGGCTCTGCATGCTGATCAGAGGCTCTTGTCTTATGTACTTATCGAGGTACCAGAGCGTGTTCGGCTGTAGCGCCGTTGCAGCGTGGCTTGCAGTCCGGGGTTGGTACATGCGACCAAAGCACATCACTGTCAAGCGCAATCTTCCGCATGGTTGAGGGGCATGCTTGCGCAGCAGATCACGTACCTAATCTGATGTCTGGGGAGTGGGGAACCTGTATATTAACTGCTTGAATGGCCATGGTATCGAGCCGGGTATACATCGTGTAGGCTAGCTATCTCGGGCTGACACACGGCTTTGAAGTCGCGAATACTGCAGGTATGCATTGCTGATTGGACACAGTATAGTATTTCCTAAATGCGAAGGTTGGAAAGTTGGCAGGTGAACGTGGCCAGAGTCAGGTGTTCATCCTAGGCAATATACGGACGGACTTCCGATTGCGGCAGGCTCCCGGGTTACGCGAGCAAACCTCACACCACAGAAAGAGTAACAGACCGCAATGCGGCAGTGAAACTCCACCTATGATCTTAATGCTGAGGTATTGTTGTGATCGGAAAAGTAGCGGGCAAGGGAGGTCGCCAATTGTAACAAAAGGCCAAATATTTGGGAGTACACGCACTGATCATCCGGATAAGCGCACCGCATGCAGCTGTAAATTTTACCGACAAGCGGAGAAGTACGGGGTTAGACGTAGAATCAAGCCACGATGCCGCGTTCCATGGGTACGCATCTGCCTTGCTCCACTGTCAACAAAGTTGCTCCAGCCGCGTCGCCGTTTTGTTATAAAGGGAAACATCGGCAATATCTGAGCAATTTCTTGTTACGAACGGTCATCCTCGTCATCGATCCCTAAGTATGGAGCAATCGACCATGGAATCGGAAGCAGCTGAGCCTTCGCCCGTTAAGCTGTCGATCAGGGAAGCGGGTGTGGCGGTGGTCGAGTTGAACCGCCCAATGAAACGAAATTCCCTGTCGCAACATCTCATAGACGAGCTGACAGGGGTACTGCGTCGCCTCGATCAGAATTCCGCTATCAGAGCCATTGTGCTCACCAGCGTAGAGAAATCCCCGTTTTGCGGTAGGGCGAGCATGTAGCTCTCTTTGCATGATAGAGAATCACGCTGACCTCTGAACTGCAGCTGGAGCAGATCTAAATGAGTTGGCACTGCTATCGACGGCCGAGGCGTATCGAACGAGATGGTTAAAAGATCTGGAGCATGGTATCTCGTCGCTCCGAACGCCATGCATTGCAGCGGTGCGGGGTTATGCGGTGAGTCCTGCTGCCACATGCTCTCAATTACCGCGCACGTCTTCGCTTTCTGGTCGCGTCGCAGACGGCAGCATACGCTGATTTGTCCGGAGCTAACCGATTTGACAGTTTGGGGGCGGCTTCGAAATTGCACTCATGGTACGTGGCCGAGATGTTCCGAACTTCGAGGCAGACACTAAGAGACTGAACTGTCAGTGTGACATGATTTACGCCACATCGGATGCTCGATTTGGATTTCCAGAGATTAAGTTGGGTACGATTCCCGGTGCTGGTGGCACCCAACGGCTGGCGAAAGCTGTTGGCAAACACAAGGTGCGTTTCTGTATTCCAAATACTACTGCTCGGCACAGTGATCGCAGATCTGACATGCCGCTTGAACTGGTAGGCCATGGAGCTTGTATTGACCGGCTCCCCAACAACCGCGAATGAGATGGAACGTTTCGGAATCGTGAACAAGGTGGTCGCAGCTGACGAAGACGTCGTCGATGAGGCCTTGCGGATCGCAGAGAAAATTGCTGCGTTTTCGGCGCCCGCAGTTGGATTGGCAAAGCAAGCCGTGAAAGCAGGTAAGTCCCAGGGAGACATCTGCCATATTCGCCCCAGGCCGAAGAATAGCTTTGAGTCTGACATACAAAAGCTGAGGCCACAACGCTAGATGCGGGGTTGGATATTGAATCTGCGTTATATTACAGCAGCTTCTCGCTTGCCGACTGTCAGGAGGGAATAGCAGCATTCTTGCAGAAGCGAGCGCCGCGCTTCGAGCACCGTTGATAACCCGCGAACGCGTGCAGGTCATCGTGATCTGCGCTCGTTGACTATGCTTCCAATCGCCGTCGGTTTCATCGGTAGTCGGCCCTTTTGTTGTTATTATCCATGCGACACGATTATACGTGCAAGCGGGCGTGGGCGTTGTAGCGCCGCAGGCCTGTCCTCCCAGCGGGTAAATCGAAGTACACGCCCAGCGCGCTGCAGACGTGTCGAGCGGCCAAGAATCCCTCCTAAGTCTAGAGCCATGGCGACGCGTGCAAATGACCTTGTCAAGAGTGATTCAGTCTGCTTGAGTTGTGACTGTTGTGGGTGACGAACAGGCGACTTTTACTTCACAGCCACAATAGGTGCAACGGGCTTGCTCCATAAACCCCGGCTAACATGCGGTCTGATCCAATAGCGATACTTTTTTAAGTATGACATGATACTCCTCAATCTCCTTCCGCTTCGTTAGAGGTGATAGATACAAGAGCTATGTGCAGGCTATGTCAGGTGACATTCAATTCACCACGCAAAATCGTGCATTGTTGCAATACTGTCTACCATGCAGTCGCCAGTCTTTTCAAGCTTGTCCATCTAAGATGCTGGTGTCTTCAACGTCTGATGCCTTGTGTTTGTTCTAGTCATGTACGTCAACGGCAGTCTCGGCAAAACCTTCCGTAGAATTTATCTGCTGGGCCTCCAACGTCCCGCCGACCGCGCACAAAATTATCAAGTTTTGGTACCTTTCACTCAATTAAAGACCCTATTAGCCAGAATGACATTTGGATTCGAACATTCTCTACGTATGCCAGAAATACGCGCAAGGAATGTCGCTAGCACCTGTGCCCTCGCCGCTCTTTGATCCAGGTCCGACGGATAGGCCGCTGGATGCGGGCCGCATGTGAACTTCTCGCCATGATTATCGCAGCTGCCGCCAAGCTTTCGATGGAATAATGATAGGGACTCGAGCCGGCGCATGAACCAGGTCCAGCTCGATCGAACCTAGCCTTCACACGTACGACTGGGTCTCCTGTGCTACTACATGCACCAGGCTCCCCGCGTGCTTCCGATAATACTACGCTGCTCGACTTAAGCGGGTTTCCATGTAGTCCGAGGCTTTTCAGTCGTTTCTCTTTTAGCTTGAAGGGCATTAGGGAGGTGTTTCCGATTTGCAGAATGAACGCCCAAGGCAGACGTAAAGAGGAAGTTGGCTTGATTGAAAAGACCTCCGACAATCAAGAAGGAACGGAGTCTTTGGCGCTCATTAGCTTACTGAGTCTGATCGAGTAACAGCGGAACCCTCGCCGCGCAGAGACAGGGCTCGCGACATCGATTGAAAGCAGACAAACTGGTCTGTGTGTTTCTGAAAGTAAAGCTGCAAAGGTGGTGAAAATGCTGCTCACTGGATAAAAAGAACTACAAGGCATCGTTTCTGAGAGCTACCAGTTATGTTTGGAGTGCTCCCATGTTGAGCGACGGGCTCACTTATCTAGACTTGCGGGCAGACCAATTTTGCTGGCGATGTATCAGCGGTCCCTTACACCGGGTCGACTTAGCATCGGTAATGGACCAAGTGTTGTATTTGGGTGTGTGTAGCTTCAAGCTACTTTGGGACCTCTACTTCATATAACATATATTTACCGGTTGGTTTGACCCATCAACTTTAGTCAGGACTTGGTGTGGAGTTAGCTTTTCCGCGTCGACACATTTGTATATAATTGCAGCATCGGACTTCAGTTTCGGCGTGCAGAAGCCGAAGGGGCAATTTTCTCGCAGTCAAATCATCTGTCAATTCCCTCCTTGGTATTCTCATCGCTAGTGGTCTCTGCGATCGCCCATCTCTCAGGGTCTCTCTAAGCCCCCATTGCTCTTCCGTTCGCCTACAGCGTCTTGTGAAACCTGCTGCCACTAACAATGGCCATGTTCCACTTAAATACACCAACTTCTAACCTCTCGTTGTCCCCGCTCAAATATAGCAGTTCGTTAACCACTTCCATGCCGTATTCTCAGCAAAATAAAACGACTCCGCGATGCGTACCTTTTGTATTGAAAATAGCTTCATGCAGTATGTAAGGAGACCACAGCTAATCGAGCGGCTAGTGGAGCTGATTAAGAATTCGTGCGAATTTACGGTGCAGCGGGTCAATGTCGAGAAATGCACATTCTACCCCTCTGAAATTGTGTTCGCTGTGAAAAACCTGCACGTTGATCTCGGCGTACTTTGCTCAGTGGTCTGCAAACATAAATATCACGGTGTCTAATCTACCATTCTGTCCTTTGGACCCCGCCGGATAGTTCAAGGGCCTCAAAACGTCTTTTCCAAGAAATTGATTAGTGTCAAGATGATTGTTGAGGGCATGTAACCACCCCTGTGTCGCCTGTACCACCCCCGTGCAGGATGTCAAGTTTCCTGACCAATTTGCTTCTTGTCACTAACCTTAAAGCGGAATAAAGCGGGTGCTGCTTTTCAGTTTAAATCTGCGGGATGTGTTCGCGATGTTCTGGATCTCAAGGACGGATATCCTTTTTCGTCTATGTCGACGACTGAGCGAATGAGTGTTCTAAAAATATGAAAGTCTCTACCTGTAACTCGCCACTGTGGATAAGCTAGCAACTGTACAAGTTGGAATGAATATAAATCTTGCCAGAACTTAAAGATTGCACTTTGTTATAATTTCGCAGCCCTCATAGCAAGCTGGCTATTATATAAACGACCGGAAATAAGTACAGGTCTGTTTCGAAACCGAAGCGCTCCAGTTTTATTCCAACTCCGCAACCCCCATAGCAGCCCGGCACTCACTTACGCGACCGGAAATGAGTACGGATTATGTTTGGTGTTGCAAAGTGCTTTGTAAGCGTTCATCAGTAATTAGTTATACAAAACTAGCGTCGGGAGATCATTTGTCTCGACTGCGGATGTGCGTTGCGCATGGGACTATTAACCGCACTGCGTTATGCAAAGTGCTGTTGTGAGCGTTCACTAGAACACAAAACTGGCATCAAGCGATTTTATGGCGGTTGCGATTAATTCCAACTAGGAGGACGCTGCGCACCGGAGTATTGATCAGGACAGTGGCATTGTGTTTGGGCAAAGCTCGCTAAGCGCGAAGTCCAAGCTAGCTGCCTATCTGGGTCGAAAGCTGGCTGGAGTTGCTAGGAGCTCAACTCTGAAACAATCCTTTTGGATGCTTTGCTTCTCTTTCGCGCGCAATCGGTGGCGGATCTCCCATTCAAGGTGAACGCCTCGGAGAGAGAGGTCCATCCGAAAACTCCAGATGGAGCAGATGGACCACCACCATCTGTAAGACCCAGCGATCCCGCGAATCCGTCCACAAATCCTGTAATTGACACTCCAGGACTCATTCCCAACCATCCCCCAACTCTTCCCGTCGACGCCCCGAATGCCCCCGTTGTTCAGCCCGGACAGCCTGGTGCCCCTCAGCCGAACCGCCCTGGCACGAGCAAAGAAGTACTGGAGGCCCTTCTGGTAGCGGAAGACAGTATTTGGGCAACCAAGGGCATCGAAAAGAACCGCGTCAGAGGCTATCAAGCGCATAAAAAGCTCGACGAAGCCATCGATGGAAACATTCTCGAAAAGGGATTCAAAGGCGATCCCAACACCAAGTACAATCCACAGTCGAATAGGCCAGCTCCAGACGAGATGCCCAAGGAAGAATATCTAAAGGATCGAAGATGGGAGGGTGCGTTCGACTTTACTCAAGAAGGCGCAGCCATATGACAACACGGACTTCGCCCCGTCCATAGTGAAAAGAGTATGATACCGACATGGCGCCGAATCATGACCGTCCGAGTTCATGCCACCCTGTTTACCAAGACCATATGGCACGGGCTCCGATGCTAGCGCCTGTGGTCTATGCTCAAAAGTTTCGAGTATGCGTTCGAGTAGGCGCTCAGCCCTAGCTATTGGAAAGCAGCTGATTGGTGTTAACATCCAAGAGTCCATTGAAACAGTCGAAACCGCTGCATGCGCCTGGACAGGCACAGCTCCAACGCTCTTTTTACGCTACAAACGCTTGCGTACGCTATCCAGTGGACTTCAACCCCATCCTTAGTATAGCGCTATATCTATGTGACTCGTCGGGGACTCGTCGGGTGTGATAGCAGCTCGGCATGAACCCCTGAACGAAGATACGCAGGGGTTCCTCGTTCACAAATGTACTCCGGATGAGGAGCACTGTAGACAAAGACACCTCAGCGCTTATATGTCACACTGCCGGCTCGTTCTTGATATCTGCTTACGGTACAACTTCCCATTCTATTTGACCCTCCTTGAATCGGGGCTGCAACACTCCTTTGATCATGGATTCAAAGTCTGCTTTTGCGACTTTGTCAGTCTTCGCTACATTGGCATACACTAACGTTTTGAAACCTATTGCGGACTTAATTCATCTCTTCCCCCACCTGCTAAAGGCAAGAGAGACGACAGACTATGGAGCCTTCAATCCTAGCAGCACGCATGCCTTCTTCTGGGCTGATGAATCTAACCCCTCCTCCACCTTCGTCGTCAACTTCACTCTCCTTGCTCCCGGCGAGCATAAAAACATTATCGCGCTCAAGGACTTCGCATAAGACCTGAAGGAAATCTCCTGCGACAATTCAGCAAACACTATCACTCTCAATCTCCTTTCCGAAGACTGCTTCAAGGTCGTCGAGAACGTGGGCTGGGCGAACAAGACCTCCGACAATACCTTCCTTGTTACGGAATCAGGACAATGCGACCTGGACGAGTACCGTGACCCGTACCTGGTCTATGCGGCGAAATTTGACCAAAATGGCTGGACTATTACATTTGATGCCAAGAGACATGTATAGTCGGACGTGGTGCATTCGTTCCGTCTAAGACCGAGCCGCGTCTCGCAAGCCCAAGCCCAGGAAACCGACCGTCCGTCTGACAACTGGAGGTGGGAACAACGCCTTCTGGGATGTGGAGGTAAACGAGCTTTCTGCAAAGGCGAAGAAGCTGGAGAAGGAACAGGCTTGTGACAATCAGTCCAGCGTTGTGAATGCAACCAAGATGCCAGCCACTAGAAAAACTTGCTCTGAAGCAATCAACGCGACTGATAGCACAGGCTTCGTTGTACTAAAACTTTCTGAACGGTATGGGAGCGCTGTCGCAGTGATCGTCATCAGCGTCAAGAAAGAGTACCATGACCTTCACGCCGTGATTGACGAGAAGGAAGGCGAGTTAGATCACACCGAAGTCATGACAAACTTGTTGCACCATTTCCTTCGACATTCGATCTTTTCGCCCAAGCTTTTACTCTTGAGCAGGATAACCAAGACTCTTCTCCTCGTTCCCCAAGTTTCAGTAAGCACTTCCCAATGTTCCTGAATTACATAGATGACATACTTATCTTAGTGTCTGAAATTTGGGGTTCTCGATGTCTCCCGTCTCTTGTCCAACAGTGGACAGACTTATTGCCAAGGCTTCTTCCCATTTGCTGGAGTTGTCAAAATATTCTCGAAGTCCCCCGCAGCAGTTCTAGCATTCTCGGAGTCTTGACCGAGTTCTTCGCGCGGGTCGCGTCCTCTCCGAAGCAGCCTGGCAGTGGCAGATTGTGACTTGGAACTCGTGGGATGTGTTTGACCGAAGGTTCTACGTTATTCAGTTCTTGCAACATGAATAGCAATGTTGTATCGCATAGTTCGAATCGTTCGAGGTGCTGCAGAAGATGTCCAGCTATAACGGTCAATGCGTAATCGGTAATCAGATTGATCTTGAAGTAATCGAACAATTTCATAGATCTATAATAAATCTCTATAGATTTATAGTAGACAGGTTATACATGTCTCAGATCGTCTAATACTAGGTAAAGATTAAAAATCTTCACACTTTCAAAGTACTTAGCTCTTGAGACAATCACGCTCTATAGCTATTATGTATAAGAACTGACTAACTTAGATTATATATGTTCTTACTAATTACAAAAGTAATGTCTTGAGCGAATTAAGATAGGTGAAGATTAGAGATCTTAACGATATATTGCTCGAACGAAAACTATTTTGCAGTAATGTTTAGAAGCAGATATCGCTATATTTGGACTGATACAACGCTAGCTTTACTTAAAAAATGTAGCTGGTCCTGGTCTATGAGCCGCTTAAGGTTTTCCATAGCTAACTCATTTTCAAAGACATTAGGGTGCCTACTGCGGAAGTATCGTGCGTACATGTACATCGAGCGGAATCTGCATTTAAATTAGCATCTAAAAAGCATTCTATGTGTAGCATTAACCTACGCAGACCAAACATTTACCAAACGAAGAAATGTTTTGTAGGGAGGGTAGTAAAGATAGACTACTGTTCGCGAAACAGTAGCCTTCTTCCGTCGAAGATGAACCTCATTGAATATAGCAACCGTGAGAATGTACATGCCTATCACTGCCGCCGTGACATACAGCGTGAAGCCAGGCTGTGTTGCAAGAAGTATAGGCGTGACTACTGGAAAACAAAGCAGCAGTAGAGATTCGTAAATCTGACGGTCAGCATCATTAGAAGTTCCTCGATGGGAATGGTGGGTACTGCCACATGCACTCACCTCTTGAAACACTACAATCTTCGAGCTGAGCTCGTAGAAGCCCAGATTCCACGAGAATGCAAGATAGAAAAGATCGGGCCAAATGCGACTGATGAGGAAGAAATTCCATCTGGTCATGCGTTGGCTAACCACGGTCATCTCTCCATAACCTGCTCTTTCGCCGTGTTTATTGCCCCGTACGCATGACGGTGGGGTCTCAGTCTTGACAAATATCTCGTTACACATCTGAATGCGACCGCCGAGTCTGCGAGCTACGTGCCCAAAGTACCAGTCTTCCGAGATAGTATATCCTGGGTGTTTACGAAAACATTCCGAGAGGAATTCCCGGTCCCAAAGTGCAATGGCTCCGTGGGGGAAACTGGCACTACCCCAAGACCCAAAGAAGTAGCGGCTCATGCCGGATAGCTTGTATTCAAGGTCTTGTGCTTGCTGGCACATGGTGCCCTTGGAACCTCCGGTGCCAACCGATGTGATGGCGTATCCAATGCATTTGACCAGTCGTTTTTTGGAGCCAAGCTGAATGCGTTCAGTCCGGAGCGGGAAATCTTCGGGCAAAGTGCAGTCGTCGTCAATCAGAAGCGAGTAAGGGAAGTCGGCAGCAGCCTGGCAACCGATGAACTGAGCAACGATCTTGGAGCCGGTGGACACCCAAAAATACCGCACACCAAACTTCGCGCAGATACTTTGGGTGTCGTCGAAAGGTACTGGGCTATTCCCGTTGTCGAGAACAAAGATGTTCGCGGCTGCGCATAACATATGGTTAGTAAAATTCTGTGTCCCAGCAATGGGTGCTGATCTTACGCGGGAAGGTTTTGAGCGCTGCCTCTAGTGTGGCACCAATTGCCGCAGCTGATTTGTAGCAAGGAATCAGCAGGCTCGTTTGTTTAGCCTTTTCGCGATTCGAAGCTTTGAACTCCTCATCGACTACCGGGTAAGGCTGAAATTGACTGAGGAGAGGTCCAATCGCATAACTGTACATATTTCTATTAGCCAAACGCAACGTTGACATATTGAGTTGGACTTACAACGCGGCCAGTCCAAAAAAAATTGCTATACCAGCTTCAAGATGGCTCCTTGTATGAGAAAAGAGCCTTATTGGGGTTATTAGAGTGATGCGGCATCTCAAGGGTGTGTGGGACCTCTTACCAAAAGCCGTGGACCGCACCGACCCAGAAGGGTCTCCCAATTAGTAAAAAATATAAACCCGTTAAGAGAATAAGGTAAAAAGAATACTCGAAAGTCCGCTGTGACCATAGAGGTCTCGTATGACGTGAACTCCAGCGTTTGGCTTTGTTGTAATACAAGTCGGCCTCGGCAGGATATTTAGCTTTTCTCCACGGCGAGCTGAGTGCGTTGTTAGGTACAGCCAAGCTGATCGTACGGCTCCTCATCCGCATGGGCTGGGATATGCCAGCAGTTGTTAATGGCATACTGAGGCTTGATTCCTCATCGTAGTCGGTCTGAACGGTATAGCCAATATCATCGTTTTGTGACACCAAGTTCTGAGTAAGACCGTACGGACTTGTCAATGAAGCTTGACTAACTGTCGAACGTCTTATCCATTCAGGAGTGGAGAAATCGATTGTAGCGGTGGCCGCGTCAGGCGACGTCGTCGCATTGTACGGATCTGTCAATGGTGCTTGCCTCGCTGTCCAAGGTAATACCCATTCAGGGGTGGAGAATTCGATTGTAGCGGTGGCCGCGATAGGGGATGTCGTCGCATTGTACGAATCGACAGTACTAATGGTCAACGTGACATGTAACGGTTCGAGGTCATCTAACGGTTCGAGGTCATTTAACGATTCGAGATCATTGAACGATTCGGGATCATTGAACGGGTCGAGGTCATTTGGTGTTATTGGATCAAGGTCCATCGTAGCTTCGGTGTGGTGGTGGTGATGGCTGGTCATCTGTTGTGGCAAATAAGGGTGAAAATGGGGAAGTAGAATACGTCGGATCACGTGAGTAGTGAAAGTTCGGGTCGTAGATGGTAGTGGAAGTAGTGAATTAGATGCTGCAAAAAGGCAGTGAATTTTATGTCGCGAACAGGCAGTGGTACATTGAAAGAAAGTAATAACTGTTCGATTGATCTCTTAGCTCGGAATTGCCAAGTTATTCCGCACCTCGCCGACTAAATTCTGACGATGTGATCTTTTAGCTCGAAAATTGCCAAGTGTTTCCGCTCGGAACCGACCAAATTCCGACGACGTGATCTTTCTCTTAGCTCGGATATTGCCAAGTGGTTCCGCACCTCGCCGACCAAATTCTGACGACGTCATCTCTTAGCTCGGAAATTGCCAAGTATTTCCGCTCCTTGCCGACCAAATTCTGATAATGTAACCATGATAGTGATTCGTACTCCCAATACTCGTGTAAAGCATATATCTTCATGGAGGCTTTGCGTGATTCGTCGTGTTTTCATTGCAATTCAATTGTAGTGCAGCTTGTTCATAGCCGTGATCCTTAGATTTTCCGCTCCGTGCCGACCAAATTCTGATAGTGTAACCATGATAGTGACTCGTACTCCCAATACTCGCGTAAAGGATGTATCTTCATCGAGGTTTTGCTTGGTTGATCGGTTTTTCAATCGTAGTGTGGCTTTTTCATAAATATGATCCTCGGTCCACGAACCGTAGATGCTCCAAACCTGTGTTTTAGCGACCCAAACAATGGATAATGTAACCTTACTGAATGCGGATGTTTTTGCCGAGAAAATGCAAACGAGCTAGAAGTGTAGACTGCAAAACATCTAGGAGGCTATCAAAATAGACACTTGCCATGTGACTAGATGCGGCGATTGTAGAGTTTCAGTGGCAACTTTCTAGGATTTGTCAATCTTTTGCTGTCTATTCGAAGTAGAGAAAAGATGAAGGAGTTTAAGCCACTGGTCTGCAAGGATGTATATCCGCGGCGTCCATCCTACCCATCCGTCCGGCCTACCCATCAGGATAAGTTGAGGATTCAAGCTCTTTGTGATAGCTCTATATTGAGGGTCTAATTAGTGTTGAGTATATCGTTGAGGTCATGCAACGGGAATGTGACACTAGCTCTAGACCTGCTGATATTCCCTACCAATGAAGCCCCGTACACTACAGCTGCTACTGCCCTATGAGGCTTAACGCAAGTGCCGCCTCAATAGGCGAAGTCCATGGATCTATTCGGAATATTCAGATTAAAAGGATGGATGACCTATCCATCCTTACCGACCACTAGGCTAAGCTCCCCTAGGTCCTTGCCGACCACTAGGCTTAGATCCCCCAGGTTCTGCAAGCGATCATCGCAGTGTGATAGAATACTCATTTCACGCACGTTTTGCGGGGACTAAATTGCGATTCAAGTGTAGTGTACCTGCAAATTCCGCTGCCGTGGCAAATGCTAGCTCGAACGTCTACTTGAGCCCCACAATACCTATCTGAGGACCATGCCCGCATCTGGTACCAACAAAGAAACCGCATATACACTTAGACATGACGCTTAGAATCAGAAACTTCTTGTGGCGTACCTCGCTAGAAGTCTGCAAGCTCACCACCATAATCGCCGACCGTAATCACAGTTCATCGTCACATGACCAACTCACCCTACCTGGGGGATATATCTTCCTCCTCTCTGATGTAAACCACTTGATAATTTAACCATTCGTTCCCTACTTCTAAGTACATACATTTGGATTACTCTTCACAAATCTCGTTTCGATTCTACAATGGAACTCTCTACCCGGTATCCAGAAGTTCTTGGAACTTGGAAAGCATCCAACACAAATGGAATCGACTCACCTCCACCTGAAATCGTGACCGAATATTTCATAGGCCGGACGTCCAGCCCGAAGGCCCTTCCAGTGCATGGAAGCGAGACACCATTGATAGCTGTCATAGGTGTCGGCTATGTCGGCCTACATCTTGTCACTACTTTCGCTTCCAAGTTCGATATCATCGCCTTCGACCTCTCCAAACGGCGCCTCGAAGCTGTCGCGGACGAACTTGCACCCTTTCCATCGGTGCGACTGACCTCGGAAGCCAGCGATCTCGCCAACGCCACACATTTCCTGGTTTCTGTCCCTACTACACTCCTACCGAACAAGCGTGTCGACATGTCCAACATTCGTTCTGCACTGACAACGGTCGGTCTCTATGCGAGATCCGGAGCAACTGTGGTCATTGAGAGTTCAGTATCGGTTGGCATGACCCGCCAATTACTGGGCCCTTTGATGAAATCAAGAGGCTTGAAGGCTGGAATGAGCCCTGAGGTGAGTAATCAGATACCAAGTTGATACTTCAAAGCCGATCCTAACAAACTTATAGAGGGTCGACCCTGGTCGCGTGGAACCTCCACTTCACAGCATTCCCAAGGTCATCTCTGGGCTTGACGATATCGTTGAAGGCTCTCTTCAAAGTATCCACGAGTTGTACAGTCAGGTGTTTGAAAACATCGTAACTGTATCTAAGCCTGAAGTGGCGGAGATGACCAAGCTGTACGAGAACTGTCAGCGTATGATGTGCATTGCATATGCCAATGAGATGGCCAATGCTTGCGAGCCACACAATATCGATCCTTACGAAGTCGCCCGCGCTGCTGCCACCAAGCCTTTTGGCTATCAATCTTTCATGCCCAGCAGTGGTGTTGGAGGTCACTGCATTCCGGTCAACCCCTATTACCTACTTGCCAATAGCGACTTTCCGTTGCTCCAGGCAGCCACTGAGAGTATGGAGAAGAGACCAGCTCATTTAGCGGACAAGGCGATGAGATCTCTTCTCAAAGGTTCCGACGCAGATCACTCGCGTGGTCATGATAGGAAGCGCGTTCTCGTCGTTGGTGTTGGATTTAAAGCTGGACAGTCTGTACTCTCTTGTTCTCCTGGAGTTGCAATGCTAGAACGACTTTTGGGGGAATGGAACGTGGAAGCTATTTTCGCGGATCCACTGGTAGAGGCGTCTGCTGTTCCATTCGCGGCTAAACTTGACGAAGTAACGGAGTGGAACAAGATAACTCTGCAGCAGTTCGATCTCATCGTAGTGACAATACGACAGACGGGTCTAGACTTTGAACTTCTAGAAGATCTTCCTGGTGTTGAAGTTAGATGGCATTGTATATAAAACTTGTGTAGATATAATGATTGGTAGTTTTAATTGCTGTTGACAATGATCATTTCATGCGTATCTAAAATAAGGTTTTATTTGTGCGATCAAAGTGCGTCATAGAGCGATTGTAAGCTCGTTTTAAGGTTTAGCAATCAGGGCTAATTAAATAATCCGATGAAAAGGTCTACCGAACCTTCGTTTCCAAAAAAGATAAACAAAGCTAGGATTACCCACTTATCTGCGTTGACTAGATAACAGTACTCGCTCGCCTACTGTTACGCTACTAAATATTGGAAGTGCTCTAGTCCAGACTAAGCCTAGCTGCGTTGAATCCTAGTAATCGTACTCGCTCGTTCGCCCTCACGCTACTAAACAGTGGAAGCGTTCTAGTCTAGCCCCGCCAAGTCTCGGGTCATAACGTGGAGATCTACATGTGGCCTTCGTCATCGTAAGAAAGAGTTTGCAAGTCTAACAAAGAAATCATAGATCTGCATGTGGTCTTCATCGTCATAAGAAAGACTTTATAAGTCTAACAAAGAAACCATACATTCATATATGCCCTTCGTCGTCATAAGGAAGAGTTTGCTAGTCTAACAAAGAAACTATACATTTATATATGGCCTCCGTCGTCATAAGAAAGGGTTTGCTGGTCTAACAAAGAAACTATACATTTGCATGTGGCCTTCGTCGTCATAAGAAAGGGTTTGTAAATCTAATAAAGACTGTAAATACATATGCGCCCCTCGTCGTCATAAGAAAGAGTATATACATTTAGATGCATCTTTATTAGTATTATAATAGATTTGGAAATTCATATGTGTTACGGACACTACTTACTAAACCTAAACTGAGTAACTGGGTGTAGAGCGCTGAGGTAGTATTCAATTAGATCGAGCAAAGAAGTCAACTGCCTCTCTATGGGGTGTGAACTAAGTCAATTCGTGAACGGATCAGGTTCGGTGAATGACTACTAATTGGTACAGTTTATGCTGAGGTTTTGACTGCGAAGTGTATAGGAATGTATTTTAGGGTCGACTATATAATATTGACGAACTGCTCGAGTCGAGCGATTCAATTAAGTCACGTGTGCTCGAGCTGCTCCGAGTCGAGCGGGTCGATCATGTTACGTGTGCTCGAGCTACTCGAGTCGAGCGAGTCGAGCAGCACCACGTGACTCTCTACGGCGTAGCTAGCCTTCCGCTGTCTGCGCGCGCCGGGCTGAAGCCAGCGTGATAAAGGAAACAGGCTAGTCATAACGAGTCTTGACAGGCCTTCATGAAAAGGCGATGATTCATATGTAGCCTTTACTGTCTTTAAAAATAAATGTATATGATCGCATGCATCCTGCCGTTTATCTCTAAATTACCAATCGCCTTTCGGTTAGAGACGGCGTAAGCATTTCTTAATCATCTGTAATGTTAGAATAAGGAGATCGAACATATCATCTTATATCTATGCGAATAGGGATGGCTTAGATCTACAAGGATACTCACCGAACCAAAAGACACCCTTCTAACCCTGAGCCATCCACTCTCGCAGATTGAAGAGCTAATCGACTAGACCCTTAACTAAAATACGCTTCGATATATCGCTACAATCTGTTATCACTACTAATCTTCTACTAACCCAAGTTGCTGCGCATTTACTTAGATTTCAACAATTGGCTTAACTGTCTATCGCTTCTATACATTCTGAAACATCGACAATTCTGATGAAAATCCGACGTTCTTAGCATCCAACCCAGGATCTAAGACCTTCTCTCCTATTCCTTGGACTACCGATCGAAATTACAGGTCCTAGTATAGGCCGGCATCTACGGAGGAATACATAAACATAGAATATACAGCGTTGGTGGTATAATCATCATATACCACCATGCCACGAAAGGCCTGACTTGGTGGAGTCGCGCGAGTAGTAGTAAAGGCAGAATGCTCACAGCGTCACCACGTTGTTCTGGTCGCTAACGAACTTGGCGGCACTTCGCGAGAGGTAAAGGTAGGTTGTTCATGGCACGGTATCGCGCGTGCAGTAAAAGAAGGACGCTGAAGTTGTCTCCATGGACGTCGCCGTGTATAAAAAGGCTACAGGCCTGAAGTCCTCTCCACTTGGCTGTCCATCTTTGCTTCATCATTTGAGCGATCATGGGATCCTCAACGGCCCTGCCAGTACCGCCAGCACGCAAGCCGTATCCGGTGACCAAGAAAAAGCTGGCAGCCCGTAAACAACGGGAGTTGGAAGGACCACACAAACTCAAACTCAGACAGTCAGGCGGCCCCGGCTGTCTCTCCCACTCAGAGTGGAAGAAGGTGATGCTCCCAGCAATTCTTTGCTTCTTCACGACCTTCAACCTCGGCGAAGACGACGTCGACAAGCTCGTCACCACCTTCAAAGTCGATGAAAGCCAGCGTAAAGCAATTGCCGGCAGGCTATGCGGAGTAGTAGATAACATTCAACGAGACGTGCTAATAGATCCGCGAGTATCGAAGCCTGTGAGTATTTTTAGTTTCTTATAGATGAAATGAACGCTAAAATGTGTAGATTGCAGATGCGATTGAGAGCGGCGCGGTATACATAGTACAAACGCTGCGTAAGCGGTACATAATCTTCCGTAATAAGGTCTTCTATAAGGAAATCGGACTGCAAATGCTGCAACCGTTCAAACCGGTATTACAGATCGAGGATGTGTGGGCTTACCATAATATCCAATACTACCTCTAGTCTATCTTCCTACGCTTCTCTGAATTACTATACTCGCAATGGCTAGATAATAAACGCAAGTCCAACAGCGCTTCTTACCTTCGCAACTAAGACACCGCGTTTATACGAACTATTATACAAGCCGAAGTCCTAGTATTATTTCTAACAATCTACGAATACGATATCCGTACCCTCCCCGTCTGCGCCGGAGTGTTCTAGGCTCTCGGACAAGTCGTCAGCTTTCGGATTCATTTTTCGACATTTTAAATTTTTCCATTCATACTTCGTTATTTATTTTCCCATATTCTACATGAAAGAGTCATCTTCCCCGATTCCATACCAGTTTCATGATGAGAATCATCTAAAAGCATTGTCTTCATTTTGAAGCACCCAGTAGGAATATATATCCATCATCTATTCGTACAGTATTCATTTTCGAAGCATTAAATACCGTGACTTGCGTTACAAGCCTCGCCGTTCGTCTTTCTCGTCCGTCCCTTATCCGTATATATCGGAAAACCATTCCGTTGTTGCCCCCAATGTGTGACGGTAGATTGAATGCAGAGCTAATGTATCGTAGGAGGCGAAGTGGTACAAATCAGGTTGTGGGCCATATAAAGCTTTATGGACGTATGCCAACTTTCTGCTCCGAAGATCAGTAAGGTTGCGAAGGATATGTCCCAAGTCAACAGGTTGCATAACAAGTGCTCCAGTCTTCTCAGTCAGTACGTCTTGTCCACAATCCTTATGATATGCGGCGTGATCCACACCCTGCAATGCTCGGCTGATTGTCGTCATATCATGGCTAAAAAACCAAGATAGCAATCGATGCATGTCCAGACTGAATCATTGTGCTCTCATACAGTCTCCAATTGATGTCAAGCTAGCACCCTGGGTTATCTGACTTTGGTAAACTCGGTCAAACGCTCTGTCGATCGTGTCCTCATATCCAGGCGTCATAACCCTTCCGAGGTTGGCAACCAGGCGCTTCATCTGGTCTCTTATCATAGAGTTGTAATCCACTAGCGACGATACGATCTCAGGTCCAGATTCTGCGTCTAATCGATATCTGCGTAGGAACTGGGTGGTACTGAAGACGCAAGTTGAGGAACTCTACGTCAACAAGCCATATGTTAAACACTTGTGCGATCTCATGTAGACGACCAAGCTGTCGATACCAGTGGCCGTTGTTATAGCTCAAAAATTTGACTTCTTGATCGCGCGAGGGCAATAACCGAAAGTCGAAGGTGGCAGAAGGGTCCAGGTGAATAACACCTGTGTCGAGTCCCTCGGCGACACATCGGTGGTGACTGGTGCAGTTTAAAGACGCGTCTCTTGTCTTTTGCTGGAAGAGTGCACTGCACGTCGAACGCACAAGATATCCCCCCTCTACTGGGCAAGATTGAGAGCAACTATTCGGGCTCTCCATCTGGTCCTGGCTGTCGTCTTCGAGTAGCGTATCTTCCTCGGACTCGAGCTCGTCGTCCTGTATCGACGTAAAGTCGTACGTTTGGCGTATCCTTGGCATGATCTGCTCCTTAGATACGAAACGAAAGGATACTATAGCTACCCACTCGAAGGGTTCCACAAGGAGCCTGTCCGTCAAAGTGCACCGGTGAGCATACCTCCAGTGTCTTCAAAGCTAGTGCTTTTGTTTAACTGTACATGCTCTAATATGCCAATTGAGTTTTATATTCATTCCCGACGTTATCTCTTATACAAGAGATTCTCCGCGTGAGGTCCACTATGTCCGACTGAGATGCGATTGCCTATGTCGTGGCATATCTTCTGGGGACCCACGTCTCTGAATTGACGATAGTAACAATGATTTCGACGTCCTCGCATCCGAGAACAGGCGCAGAGCTGAATTTGCTAGTAAGAGATTTGATTAAAGGGGCAAAACGGGCTTAGAGTTAAGAAAAAAGTTGCGAACTTTTAGAACCAAGGGAAGACATGTTCGTATGCGAGGTTTATATACTCTTCGATTCACTACACTGCGCCGAACCTCTTCGCTACTAGTTTTTGCCGCTCTCCGAAATTGTGACTCTCGGGGAGCGATAACAGCGACAGTAGTGCTAGCGAGAACGAGCATGAGAGCAGCGATACTGATACTCCATTTTACCAATTCTGGAGGGTTTGGAAGAGAAGTACGGTTAAGGTTGGTAAGGAGCGGATTAGAGATTAGAACAAAATGTGGATATTGATGCTGAATTTGTGCACTAGAGCGTTTTAGGTAGCTTAAGCCAATTACGTAAGCGTAAGCAGGGCTGTGCAATCGTTCTACACTTATCCTTATCTTACGCACTTTAGAAGAATCGCTTTTATCACCTTGCCAAAACATCATCTCTGAAGGTTATATCACACCTCTAGTGTCACTGCTACACCTTTGTTGGCTTACTCGCGAGCCCAACTATGGCCTCTACTGCGCAAAACGCCTCAACCTCTTCATCTCCATCAGTCACGCAAGAGCACGCCGAAGCAGCAACAATTTGCTGCGCAGTCTTTGAGCAAGAACTCGTTCCCTATCTCTGTCGTGGGCACGAAAGAGCAGACCGCAAGCTCACCTCACCAGAACGCTCGCGCATTACCAAAGCCTTCTTTTCGGCATGGCGCATCATCTTAGCAACGCCGCCCAACGACTTGCCAACAGTTCAGAAGCATATAGCGAGCCTTCCGCCGACAGATCTGATATATATGCGGGAGATAGCGCAATTCATCCTTAGCACTATGGATGCTGAGCTGCAGCGTAATCTTGCAAAGTTGATGGGGTACACAAGAGACGGGGATGTAGTGGAGAGGGTGCACGATGTCCTCAGAGCAGCTTACGCATGTTTCGAGGAGGTGGGAATGAACGGTGTCCACCAACCTGACTACGCGCCATATGGGATAGGGCTGTTCTTTGATGATTGGCAGGAGGACTACGTGAAAAGCCAGGCCGAAGCATACCAGAGACTCCTCACTTAGCATGTATATCACTCAAGACTTGAGCTAGGAAGGTTTTGTAGCCTATGAGTCGTGTATTGAACGCCGAAATTCATTACAACAGAACGCCAGTAATTTCAACTCCGAACAAACATATTAACAATGAGCGTGAAAAGAGATCTACTTCGCACCCGGCGCACCCATGCAGTTTGGCTCAAATGTACACCACACTGCCTCCATATTGTCGTTGTGTTCACCGTCCAGCTGCCAGTCTTCGCGGTCCTGCATCGCAAACATCCACGACGACTCCTTGCAGTCGTTGTCGGCATAAAAGCCACAGCACCCTCCCCACGTCTCAACTGCGGTTACGCTGTTCTTTAGATCGTCGGGAATCTGCTGGCAGGCCTCGTACTGGAGTCGTCCAGGTCGATTGATACGATCGGGATAAACCGTTGCCCAATCTGTGGCGCCACCATCTCCTAATATATTATCCGTGTCCTTGCCAAGTCTGACCGTGATGACTCGGTCCTCATACTTTGAGTCCGGAATGTTGAGGTTGTTTCTAGGAGCGTTCCAGTCGATGACGATGCGAATTTGGTCGATGTCAATTTGTGTTGGCGTATCGCGCTTCCTTTTGGCCCCTCCCTTCCGTGTGCTCTTTAGACATTGCTTGATCATGTCTTTGTTGAAAATCTCCTTGACTTTCGGCGATGCCTTCGCCGCGTTGAGAGCTTTCTCGGAGGGCTTATCCCTGCTCCCAGCGTTTTTGAAACCGCTGTACCAATCGTTGGACTTCGAAGGTGGTGCCGCTCTACCTGGTTTCTTGAAGATCTTGACGAGCTTCTGTATGCCTTTGGCAAGCCAATAGGTAGGGAATGGCCTGCCCGCAATCTCCATATCCGGAATGCCAACGGATGCAGTGTTTGATGGCTTGGGGCCAATCGTCACCATGTGGTCTTGGATGACTAGGCGTTGCGGTCAGTATTTGTGTACACTGTATGCATTGCGACACTTACTGTCAGGGTCCAAATCGTCTTCTGGCCACATACCCAGCATCCCGTCGAGTTCGTCCGGAGACAACGAATCAAAATCAACGTTATCTCTTTTGCTCACTGCACCCTGTAGATTGTTGAACAGATTTAGACCAAGACCTAGTGCGGTACAGAAGCCGACACGTTCGCGGCGGTTGCTGTCTTTCTTTTCCTGCTTCTTCGCGTCAACTGTCTTCTTTCTCTGTTCTTTGGCCTTATCGACTCGCTCGTTATACTTGTCTATCAGTTCCTTGAGACGGGACTGCGTGGATCGGCAGCTTTTCTTGAGAACCTTCTGGTCTGAGTCCGGATCACGCTGCTTATGAACATAAGTCCTCTTGCTATCCTTGCAGCGGAAGTTGGGATCATTGTCTTTGGCACACTCGGGCGTGTAGGTTTTGGAATCATGCGGAGACACGACGTTCTTGAAGTCTCGGGTTACCGCGACCCAGCCCTTTTCTTCACAATTCCTAGTATCATCGAATACGCACTTGGGATCTTTCGTGTTCTTGTCCTGCCCTCCTATGCGTGGGTCCAAGATAAATCCCTCATCTTTGCACTGGCCTTTTTCGTGTTTATCCGGGCCGTCATCGACGCATAGGGTGTTACCAACGTTGGGCTTGGTACCTTTCGGGCACGACTCACACTGGTTGTTCTTTAGTCTGTTAGGAACCTGACCGCCGGTGCACTTGTCCAAGATACATTTCTTGTAAGTCGGGTTCGGCTTCTCTCCTGAAGTGGCGTAATGTTAGTATGTAGTTCCGAGACATTAGATGTACCCAAAAGACTCAGTACTTTGAAGCGCATACCTTTTTTGCAACCCTCACACTTTCCTTGAGCATTCTCCACCTCGTTTTCTTTGCACTTCTTGTCGTTGTTCGGCTTTTTGCATGAAACGCCCAGAGCCCGTTTGTTCACGTTGTCCTTCAGGTCCTTGTACTGAGGCGGATCATGGTGCCATTTCTTGACTTCGATCTCGATTTTCTCCATGAACTTCTCGAGATTCAGAAAATTGCCACCAGAAATGTCTCGAATCTCGTAAAGTGCGTAGGCGTCTTCCTTACTCGGACTGGCGTACAGCGGCTTTTCGACCCTGTCTCCAAGGCCTCCTACTTGTCCTCCTCTAAGAAGGTTCTCCCTGGTATGAAGTCAGTGTTGGTCTCTCATGCCCTTCGGACACAGCAACATACATAAGAGAAAGAGGATCCACTTTGCCTTCCGTGAAAACAACCCAGGTCTCAATTGAAAGTTCGCCCGCTCTGTAGTCCTTGGTTTTCGTCGGCCAGCTGGCCGTCCAATCGACTGTATCATGCTCTAGGTTCAAAGCCTTACACGCGCTCTGCATGTCACTTCGCGGCGGAGCTACTGGTGGCCCCGTTAGTGACGCGGGCGGCTTCGTCCACTTAAATGTCGCTTTTTCGATCTTTCCTGCGTCCTTCAATCCTTTCTTCTGGGCCAGGTGCTTGATTATCTCGATCAATTTCTCGTATTTGGGATCCTTCTTCTTCCTCTTGCATTTTTTGTTCTTAGTGTGAGTGCTTTCATCATTTCCATACATTGCGTACAAGGTTTTGAAGTCAGTTCGCGGCATGATGCTGATCCTATGCTTCGGTCCCTCTGCCCTATCTAGCGGAAAATTCAGAATCAGCAACGTCTCAAAGCTGGACGTGAACCTTCGTGAATACTTTGTGTGCTTCCAGCTAGGAACAATAACGTGCTCCACGAGTACGCGGAACGAAGGTCGTAGAAGAGGCTTGACTTACCATTCTCGTCTGCGTTTGCAGCAATGTTCACGTAGGACATCAGCAACGAGTAAAAGCCTAGAAGGTCGGTAGTGATATCCTTTTTTTCGTAGATAGCCTCCATGTCCTTTGCCTAATGGTATTAGAACCCTTCATATCGGGTCGATATGAGATTCGCGTAGGCGCCAAGCACCCCATCAAACCGGGCTGGGGTGCTTCGAAGCGCTACATCGCGGCCGACCCGCGTCGGATCGCGAATCCGAGGGTAGATTCGGAATCAGCGCGCGATTCTACACCGGATAAGCCATGGCAGGTAGTTTATTACGTAGAGGGTCGATAGGGTCGAATCGACCCTAAAAGGGAATCTTATATCGACCAGACGCGAATCTTATATCGACCCGAGGTGAATCTCATATCGACCCGAGTCACGTGAGTAATATAATAGTCACGTAAGAAGATTTCATACCAAGCCTAGGGTGAAACTTTTGTATATATTCGCGTAGCGTCGGGTTATATAAGATTTACTTATTCAGGCCGCGTCAGGTCGATATAAGATTTACTTATTTAGGCCGCGTCGGGTCGATATGAGATTCGGTCGATATAAGATTCGCGAATTTAGGCCGCGTCGGGTCGATATGAGATTCGGTCGATATAAGATTCGCGAATTCAGGCCGCGTCGGGTCGATATGAGATTCACCTCGGGTCGATATGAGATTCACCTCGGGTCGATAGTGTCGAAGGATCGCAGTGCTGATAGCTTGATCCGTGAACAAAAAGAATGTTCTTGCTACATAAGAAAGAAGTGCCGACTGGCAGCTTATTTAACTGTACTATTAGCGTGATTATGTGATCGCGCTGCTCCCGATCCATTCCCTAGTGCTTACTCCAAAGTAATGTATTAGAGTGAGCTGGTGCTTTATTGGTAGAAAGTATATAAGTCGTCTTATATAAGACCAAGACGGCTTATATATCTCTATACACCCCCTAGGGCGAATCGCGCGTAGCGTTCCGCCTATATTCCGTAGTTCTCCTATATATATTTCGTATAGTTCGCTTAATTCCGCTCTACCTAATCACGAGTTGATTATTTGATAGTGATGGCGTTTATACGGTAGGTTAATCGTTTATTTATTTTTAATACGGTGTAGGCGCGGGGGTTTACTTATTTATTTATATTAAGGCGGTGTAGGAGCGGTGTATTTGCGGTAAAAGTAGATAATATAATATAGTCTTAATCGCGCTACTCCCTTAATTCTTTAATCTTTCTCCTTCTCTATACCTTAAACGCTTAATACTCGCCTTCGTATATATACCTATATTCTTATTTTTTCGCTCTCGTGCTCTTCGAATAACTCTTCTCTACTTATAATAGTAAGTATTACGATTAGCTCTCTCTATATTAATCGCTAGCTAACTATTTATAATAGCTATCTAAGAAGAAAATCGCCGCGCTATCCTCCTCGTCTAGACACTAATCTAGTCGACTAGCTAGCGATAATTCTAATATAATTAGTAATACTCGGCCGAAGACGCGGTTAATTAGAAGACACTTAGATTTAAAGGAGCTTAAGAATAAGCTAGCTAATCCTTCGGTAAAGTAGCTAAAGAGCTAGAAGCGTAAAGAGCTAGCGTCTAAGTCTTCTTCTAAAGAGAAGAGGATTCCGTCTAAGAAGCTAAGTAGTAGAGGTAGGAACCGAGCATTAGTTAATAGGTCTAATTAGAAACCTAGGCGGGGAGCTAAGCGCGATAATATTTATATTACTTATTTTAAGCAGCTAATTAGCGGTCGTAGAGATGGCATTTATTATAATCTTAAAGAATCTTATAGCTAGCGCTGCTATTATTACCGCACTTATACTTATAAGAAGGTATAAGTTTTAAGAGCCTCCTTCTTTAGTATATACTAATCTTTTAAGTAGTTTAGTCTAGATTAAACTATATATTACATCGCTCCGTAATCTACTAGTGAGATAGCTAGAGGTAATATTATATTCTTTTATAATCTAATAGTTTATACTAATTTTAATATAGTCCCCGATTATTATAGGCCTTAAGAAGCTAATTATCTAGCTTCTTAACTCGAATAATATTAATACGGTTATTAAGGCCTTTAAGAATAAGCTTAGTTTTTCTAAGCTTATAAATCGAACGCTCTCTCTTAGTCGCTAGAAGAGACAGCTAAAGAACATTATTAAGAATTACTTAAATAAATCCTTAAGTAATATTCCTTTAGTATTTAATTAATCCTTTTTCGCTCCTACGGATCGCCCGACTTCTCGCTTTAAATAGAATATTCTCGCTCTAGTAGATTATTCTACTTCTAGTTCTAGTTAGCCTGCGCGTACTCCTAATTATTATCTAGCTACTAGCTTAGCTTAGTACGTATTTACCGGAAGCCGCGAGATACCTAATTTAAGCTAGACTCTAAGCTATAATAATCGTCGCTTATCTAGGGCTATATATAGTTAGCTTACTATAGTATATAATTAGTCGTATAGTCCTTTCTATATAGCTTTATAGAATCGTTTTACTTTATCTCCGTATCTACTCTTATAGAATTATATTACTTTATCTCTAGGCTTTAATAATTAAGAGGTTAGATATAGTTATTAGAGCTTTTTACCTTCTTTTCGTACTAAGCAGCGCGCTACTTAAGCTACTCCGGCCTTCTCTCCTACTCGTCCTAGCTACTAGAACGATAATCCGCCGCCTTTATATAGTTATTCAATTAACTAGCGGAATAATTTAAACGTCTTTTAATCTTATACTAAGGCTTCTTTCTAGACTAGGGTTAAGTCTAATTATCTAAGAATGCTATTTAATTCGTAGAAGAGGGTCCCAAATCCGGCGGCTAAGGTAATTAATCTTAAGAAAGTTCCTCCTAGAATGTCTATTTACGCTTTTTAGACTCTAGAGACTATTAAAGGATCTACTAATTCTTAAGCTACTACTCGTATAGTTAATTATCGTAAGGAGAAGCGTCGCCGCTTTACTAAGCTAATAGATTAGGTGTTCGATCTTATTATAGAGAGTAATTAGATAGTTAGCTATCTTAGAGTAGTCTTTTCTAGTATTTAAGAGATAATCGGTGGTTATAGTTAGGGTATCGGTAGGATTATTTTTTCTTTAGTTACTTTATTTAGAGGTAATAGCTAATAGTAATTATAACTTTCCCTAGTATAATTAGTTCTCTATTTCTTTAATTAGTAACCTCGTATCTTTTATATTTAGCTAATTCTTAAAGCGCTTAAATTATTATTTCGTAAGAGCCTTCGTAAGGCTATCGGCCGGTATATTAGCCGTAGTAAGATAGGTAACCTTAAATAATCCTTTTATATACTCTTATCGTAACTATATATTCTAAATATTAATATATTAGAGTCTTATTATAATACGTTTATTCGCCCTAATAATAAGTCGGATCGTTTATTAATTATTATAAAATATTTACTATATTAATCCTAGGTTAAGCGTAAGCTCTTTAAAAAGGCGTTTTAGAGCTATTGCTTCCTTACTTATATACTTAAGGGCGAGTAGCTCTACTTTAGTTATTAAGGTTATAACCGTTAATTATTAAGTAGCTTTCTAAATAATAGGTCCGCTGAATAAGAGTATAATATATCTATAAGATAAGTGTCTTATATTAATATCGTCTATAAATAATATATCTCTATAGATTATAAGATTAGGTCTATTATAGTTCCCGTATTGTAATAATCTCTAGCGTATTTAATAGAGGTACGTAATTACTTAATTAATTACTACAAAGTGTTTCTTACTTAGGTTTATAAGGAACTATAATAGCTTTAATACTAGAAATATAATATTAGGTTGTAGTATTATAGCTATATATAGGGCCGATCCAACGCGTTCTTAATACTATTTAATCTTATACTTAGACGCTTTATCTATTAATTTAATAAGTTCTATTAATAATAGTGGCGTATCTAGGAACGTTATAGTATTACTTAGTTCGAACTTCTTCGTAATTTTGTCGATATATATATTATATATAAGGGTAATTATTTTAATCATTTAATCTCTAATTACTCGAACCCCTAGGAACCATTCTACTAGTCCTTTTTCTTTAATTCTATATTTCTTAGTAATCTTTTTCTATAGCTCCTAAGTATTAACTTTATACGTCTTTAGATATATAAGTAGAATATCGTCCATATAGAATAGTATAAAGATAGTTCGATTCTAGTTAAAGAATAGGTATGGCTCTTCTATTAAGGGAACTAAGCCGATCACTTTAAGCATACTTAAGAACTCTTAGTACTAGAGTAGTAGTAAGTCTCTTAAGCTATATAAGGCTCGATTTAGTTTAGCGTATAATCCGTCTTTCTTAAACCTATCTAGTAGCTTATAGTAAACTAGATTGTTTACCGTAATTAATGCGTAAAGGAAGGCTCCTACTATATTATATTATAGTATCTCTAGATTAAATTTAGCTATAATTACCATGACTAATTAGAATAATTTAGCTACGAGTGTTACCGTATATATTAAGTAAAGTAAATTCTTCTTTTAGAGATCTCCTCGTATAACGATTCTTACTTTATACTTTAGAAAGTATCTATTTTAATTATTTTTATATATCTAGACCCATTTAAGCGGTAATGGCCTACTAGGGCTACTTAATTATTGGATTTCTTCCTAGGTGCCTATATGGCGGAGTTGGTTAATCTCTATTTATAAGGCTTATTTAAATAAAGTACTAAACTAATAATTATATAGGTGCTTCTATAGGGTTAATAGTTCGAGTAACTTATCCCTATAGATTTTTATTATTAGTAGAGCTTTTAATACCCTTTTAAGCATCGCGGCCATTATAACGGCGTTTATTATAATATACTTACGCAGCTCGGTCTAGGCTTCTAGAGCCCTAGAAAGATATATATAAGTAAAATTATATATAGAATATTTATTATTTTATAGATCCCTAATTAATATTATTATAATATTATTCTTTATCCTACCTCCTAGTTAATTATTAGGATCCTCGTCTCTTCTTCTACGTTATAATGGTAAGTTTCGATCGATTTCTAGCTTAGATTCCGTTCCTTATTACCTTCTACTCGATCGAGTTACTTATCTAGGAGCGACTTAGTATCTCTAACGTACTAATAGGGCTTCTACTTCGTCTCTAGTATTAGATACTCCGCTAGTAGGTTAAGAGGTAGCGGTGGAGCTTTTAAGCTCTAACCCTTATAAGGTTTACTTACGGAGAGGTAACTAGCGCGTTCTACTAGATTTATTAATTTTCTAGATACTATTAATTACGTTTCTATTCTACTAATTATTTATAGGATCGTCGCTAGAGGTAGACACCGATTCTAGTATAGCTCTAGGCGTTTTAAGCCCTATTAGCTAATCCCTAAATTTACGGATTCCTAACTATTCGCCGGCTAAGCGATTAGTATATAAACCTACTAGATTCTTTTCTATACTTAGTACGGCTTGGCCTATTATAGCTCTACTTAGAACTTAATTAGTACTCCTAATTTCTTAATAGATTTCGGGGTTCGAATTAGCTTTAGTACTTATCTACTTATTTATCTATTCTATAATTATTATATAATTATAGATATTGCTAGGATCTTATATTTTATTCTTAATAAGGATTTCTATAACTTTAAGAGCTTTATCCTTTAGGATTTCTTAATCGGATTTCCCTTCGTAGAAGTTCTACTTATTAAAGATAATATTTCGTGTCGTAATTATCTAGTTAAGCGTTAGGATCTATATCCGGTATATATTTAAGGCTTAATACCTAATAAGATACCTAATATATCTACGAGGATTAATTTTAAAACCCCGTCTATCTAGCCCTACTATCTAATCCTTATTTAAGGGATATGCGCGGCAGCCGTAGGCGTATATTCTACTCTAATTAGAATGTAAGTCTACTATTACGTCCCTTATCTTTGCTAGCTTATACTAGCGAAAGTACTACTTAAACCAATTATTAAGCGCTTAATTTAGTGACTTCTATCTATGCTTTATAGAAGGACTTATTACGTATAGCTAAGCTACTACTTCTATTATCTCTAGCTAGAGCTTTAATGGAAGGTTTACGCTTAAGCGTATTACGATCGCTTTAGTAATAATTTCTTTTCTAGCTTATTTACTCCCTCCGTTTGGTTTATACGTATGGGGTGGGGTAATTATATATTTAATACTATATTAATTAGTCTAATCCTCGAACCTTAATTTATTATACTATAGGACTATAGCTATATCTCTATCTTATATAATTAAAATAATCCTATATTTATACTTATTATAAACGTAATTATAAAATATTTTAAAGACTCTTATAATTACGTTTAGTCCTTTAGTAATTAGGTTATATACCTAGATCTTTCCGCTATAATTATCTTTAATAATTAGTAACTATTATTCTTATAGTCTACTAGTTAGTATATTAAAAAGGTTCTATAAAATATAATAGAATGGTTAAGGTAATTACTCTTTTAGTCGGCGGGAGATTACTTAGGTAGCGTAGATAATTAAATAATACGTATAGTCTCGTCGCGTTATTCCGTCTATTCTAACGTTTTAAGCATTATATATAAGTGCTTATAAGGCTCGTTTCCCTAGATATCCTAACCGTTAATGCTAAAGGTGCTTAGAATCCGTTCTAGGGAGATTAATCTATAATTTACGAATTAGGGTCGTTACGGCCATGATCGTTAGATAGAAAGAAAGTAGTTTATATTTAAGAAAGGTAAGATTATACTCGCTAAGAAGCTCTATAAGGATTACGTTACTCTCTAGTGTGCCTATTCTAAGCGTCTAATCTAGCCCGAGATACTAAACGTTTACCTTCTTTAGACGTGCTTCGGATATAATATTAACGTAGAAACTCTCTACTACTATAACGTCTTTAAGTAATAGATCCTTAGTGTGCTTACTGCGTAAACTAGTAAGAAGCTTTATAAGTAACCTATCGCCAGTTCCACTAATCGGGAGCGCTTAAGTGCCTACTTTAATATTTTTTAGAGAGGTTAACTTAGTATAGATACTAGGCACGAGTAGATATTAATTATTAACTAGGTAAAGGGCTAATCCGCCGTCGAGTATAGTACTCTTAGAAAGTAGATATACGTTAATCGATATTATACTAAATACTTCGAAGCGTTTAATTATTAAGTCTATAATAAGAAGTAGATTAATTACTAATACTACTAATCTTCCGGGGAAGTTTACTAATCCGTTTAGAGTTACTCTAGATAACTAGCCCTTATTAGAGACTAGCTTACGAAGCGCTTTCTACTCTAGTTTATTAAGACGTTCTAGGATTTTCTAACATTCTTATTATTTTATAATAATCGGTCCACTTCCCGAAGGAGACTTTCTAGTAATTATAGTCTCTAGCTTTCGGTATATAATCGGCGCCTATTTATATTAAGTAGAATCCTTATAGGGGTACGTAGAATAAGCTCTTAGCCCTAGGCTTATATTCTATATATAATCTCTAAGAGTAGCGAATACTCCGGATCCTTTATTAGTTACGTTCCTTAATTAGTATTCCTAAAGCATTACTAAGAAGATTCTTTTAAGATCTTCTAGCTTAGTAGGCTCTATACCTAGAGCCGTATATTTAATATATTTTAAGAGTTATTTATGGCTCTAATCTAGTGCGATTTTTATACTAATTACGTTTAGAAAATCTAGTATTATAAGGCTCCCTTTTACTTCTTTAACACCATTCGTGATCGCTTTATAGTAAAGGCTTAACTATTCTTTAAACTATACCTTAGTATTAAGTCTTTCTAATTTAGCTTTACGTAAGTGGGCTCGATACCGTAATCGTATAAGCTTAGTTATGCTTATTTAACTTAGGGCGAGGCTTAGTTTTAGTAATTTAACTAGAGCTTAGAGCGTCGCTTTCTTATTTTCTAGGAGAGAGATTATTACTAGGTTAATTAGGTCTAGGGCCATAGTTGCGTAAACCTATGTTATAAGATTATTAATCTTTACGCTTATAGATACCTATTCTACTATTACCATTTTATAATCCGCGATTAATCCTAGGAAATCCTTAATAAGGAGATTAAAAGTTACTTATATAGCGTAGTACTTATTAAGTATATTAAGATTATTGTTAGTAGGCTTAGCTAGCTTAACCAGTAGAGCTAGTTAAGTTGGTTTAGTCTTATTAATAGTTTTCTACTTAGCGCCGTCTGGATTGACTTAATCCTATATCTCTTTTATTATCGTATAGTATTTAAACTTTAGATACTAGTCGGGCTAGCTTGCTTAATCGATTAGCTTAATCTTTCCCGTAGGGCTTCCTTCCTAGTCCATTTTTAGCAGGGAGGTTAATTCTATAAATAATAGAGTAAATAATTTAATTAGAGTAATTAAATTAAGATACTAGCGTAAGAATTGCGTAGAGGGAAATTATCTCTATACTTTCTTTTAACGCCGGGCTTATAACTGTCGAAGAATCGTAGTACTAATAGCTTAATCTATAAATAAAAAGAATATTCTTACTATATAAGAAAGAAGTGCCGACTAGTAGCTTATTTAACTATATTATTAGCGCGATTATATAATCGCGCTGCTTCTAATCCATTCTCTAATACTTACTCTAAAGTAATGTATTAGAGTAAGCTAATGCTTTATTAGTAGAAAGTATATAAGTCGTCTTATATAAGACTAAGACGGCTTATATATCTCTATAGATAGTAAAGGGACGAAATGGTTAGAGTAAGGCGGGCGGTCGGTGGGACTTAGCGAAAATCCGTCGACTATTAATTTATTAATTCCCCTACTACTACCCCACCCTAGCGTACTCTAAAGGCTTAAATAATCGCTAGAATCGTGCGTATACCCTCTATAAGTTAAGCGTATTCGATTCTATAATAAATTTATACTTAATTATAATATTTAGTGGCGTGTAGTACTCTATAAAGGTAGAGCGGCGCGCGTATATACCATTTAATAAGACTAAGAAACGCTAGGCCTTCTTAAGGTTTTCGACGATGCGCTACTCCTAATCGAGGTTTTCGACGACGCGCTACTCCTAATCGAGGTTTTTAACGACGCGCTACTCCTAATGAAGTTTCCTACGATAGTAACGCTTCTTCGCCTAGAGGGAGTGGAATTTGGCAAAATCTACCCCCCCTAAGAGGCTTGAACGAACTCTACGCTCTAAGAGTAGAGAGAGAAACCCTAAGAAAGCTATCTTCTCTCTAAGAAAAGTTCGAACGAAGGATAGTTGTACAGAAAAAAGCAATCATTAGAGAGCTTATAGGGAGGGTAAGTTAAAAAGAAACCCTAGAGAGAGGGAAGAGAGGAACTTAAAGAGGAAAAATAAGGTTAAGGTTAGGAAATAAAATTAGTATATAAGTAGATAATAATATACTATATAGTCGTAGCATTTAAACGCTCTCCTCGCTTTTACGAGAGAAGTAGTAGTCGTTAAGATATTATTACTAAAAGGTAGATTTATAGTTAATTCAAGCGCGAAGACGCGCTAATCTAATTAGAAAATTCTTAAATCTAACTATATCGACTAGCGCGCCCTTAGTAAAAGGTATCTAGATAAATACTAAGCGCAGCGCTATAGGGTAGAGCTAAGCGTATCTTTTATACTCTTTATATTTCTCCTACCTACGCTAGGGCGGTATGGGCGAGCGCTTAGAGAGATAATTATTTATCTTACTAGCTAATCCGGACCTATATAAATCGTAGATATTAGCTATATAGATAGAATCTAGCGTAGTTATAGATAGGCTATATAAAAAAATTAAAATTATTATATATAAGCATCGCCGCACTTATAGTAGTAAGATATAAAGTAGTAGTTAGAAAAGTACTTATTTACGCTACTAATCTACTAACCTAATTAGGAAATTCTTAAATCCGACTATTTCAGCCAGCGCGCTCTTAGTAAAAGGTATTTAAATAAATACTAAGCGTAACGCTATAGGGTAGAGCTAAGCGTATCTTTTATACTCTTTATATTTCTCCTATCTACGCTAGGGCGGTGTGGGCGAGCGCTTAAAGAGGTAATTATTTATCTTACTAGCTAATCCGGATCTATGTAAATCGTAGATACTAGCTATATAGATAGAATCTAGCGTAGCTATAGATAGGCTACGTAGAAAAATTAAAATTATTATATATAAGCATCGCTGTACTTATAGTAGTAAAGTACGAAGTAGTAGTTAGAAAAGTACTTATTTACGCTACTAATCTACTAACCTAATTAGGAAATTCTTAAATCCGACCATTTCAGCCAGCGCGCTCTTAGTAAAAGGTATTTAAATAAATACTAAGCGTAGTGCTATAGTTTTAGGGTTAGGGTTAGGGTTAGGGTTAGGGTTAGGGTTAGGGTTAGGGTTAGGGTTAGGGTTAGGGTTAGGGTTAGGGTTAGGGTTAGGGTTAGGG
>Ga0247733_1000167_pt1 | contig 81643 bp, 90 predicted proteins | sample UWRJL043104R2_FD_180932 | JGI IMG/M metagenome (GOLD analysis project Ga0247733, IMG submission 180932) | Plant litter microbial communities from Arlington Agricultural Research Station in Wisconsin, United States - UWRJ-L043-104R-2 | ecosystem: Environmental > Terrestrial > Plant litter >...
GTTTCGCTGGTCGTCGCGTCCGTGTGCGCCGTTGGATGCTTCAAGGCTCGTGGGAATACATTCAATTTTTCAACACCCCCACGGATGAGCCGCTGCGTGGCCGCACGAAAGGATATTGCTTGTTGAGCCAGGTTTGGGATGAACAAGTGCTCAAAAGCTGGCCCGAGAAAGCGTGGCATTGTGCATCTGTCACAATGAGTTATGTTGAGCGCCATGGAAGCGCCTGCGCTAACGGTTTGAACCTACCCTGCTTGTACCACCCGAGGATGGTTCCTTCAAATAGCAGGTCTTGATTTGCTCGTTTGCTGAAACGACATTTTCGCCGAATTCTCGCGACACTCGAAGAAAAAAGAATTGGGTACCCGCTCGTCACAACTTCGAAAACTCCCCTCGTGCCGTGCCAGATGGCATGGCGCTTGATCTAATGTATGCCATCAAAAGTGCAGAAAATAAAGTTTGCAAAGCCAAATCACACCTCTTGACCAGAGAACACGGACGATCCATTTTCTTGTTTGAGAATGATCCATAACGCAAGCATAAAGAACCAGCAAGCCGGTGTCGTAATGTGGGTAGCACGACGCACGTTCGCTGGGGTGACCCGCTCGGGCCTGGGACACAACCATGCAGGGATAGCGGTTCCGTGGGGGTCCTAGCATGCGAAGCTTGACTCTACCCGAAATGCAAGAAGACGAAAAGAATGTGGTACGCATATTCTGCTCTACGATCCCCGCTGTAGATCTATACTTACCCTGGTCAAAGGTATGCAGAGCTGTGAGCTCGATTGAACCCACATTCTCTCGTGGCCGAGCATATTGAGTGAGCGACTGTGAAAGTAAAACCTGATGTAGTTAGTGATCAATATTCGATTGAGAGGTTGTAGTGACGTGGACTTACCTTGAGCCTGAGTGTTCGTATGGTAAAACTGGGATGATTTCGAGGAAACTCGCATCCAGCTTGAAGTGAAAGGACGGTAACCTACTCGGTCTCTCACCTTGTGCTACCTCGTCTAATTCTGAAGCTTAACGAGCACTCATTTTAATGCAAGTACAGGAACTTCGAAACCGCTCGCACAGCTGCAATGGGGTGCACCGGTTTGAACGCGACTGTTCGGAAGGTGTTGCACAATCACATTAGAGTCGCGTGCAGCCAGCCACTTGTCAATTTCAGACGGGTTTCAAGCTTTTCACCATGAGGTTTTCAACTTCTTCACTGCGAATCCGATATACGGGTTTCGAACCACGCCCCGTACTGACGGTTCCTGATATCCGAGGTTCGCCAAAATGGGTCAGAATGTTAGCTATCTGACAGTATAATTAACAGCTGCGATCGACCCAACTGGCTTCTTCATCTGCAACATTTTTACCACCTGCCTAGTCAATCACAACCCCACTCATATCTCCGAAGTAGTCGGAGACCGTCATGGATTGGTACGGGTATGCCAACGTAGGTATTTTGATGCCGCTTGAACAATTTAGCTAATGGAACAGGACTTCGCTACCTGGATTCAAGGACTCGGCCCAGAGCAAATTGCTACCTTGATGCAAGGACTCAGCCCAGAGCAAATCGTCGATCGCGTGGACCGCAATGATGACGATGCGCGCGCATATGTATACGACCTTCAGTCGCTGTACCAGCACTATGACTCCACAAAGATTACGAGCACGATCGTGAATTATATTGAGGGAGATCACGCTCCAAAGACTCACAATGAGCTTTGGAGGGGAGTTTTTGCGATAGTCCAAACGCAAGGGGCACCATTCGCACTGAAGCTTGCGGAACTTATCATCAGAAGGGAAGAAGAACACCGCCTCAATAGTGGATCATGTGGGAACGAGGGTGCAATTGCGTCGCCCAACGTTGATCGTAAGTTCAGGCAAGCCGATGTTGCCGATGATGCAGGCTTACTTCGCTTAGTCGGTAGAGTGAATGGCGACTTCTCTCAAGACACTGCCGAACGTGGCAAACGCTCGAGGCAGAGAAAACCTAGGATCTTGCCTACGCTCCAATGCCCCGTGAAGAATTGCACGAAGGGAGGGCATAAGTACCTAAGAAAAGCTCTCAAGAAACATGGCATTGAGTCTCCAGAAGAGATCACGAGATTGCTCGAGCTCGCGCGCTCCACCGCACGCACTGGATCCTGAAATCTCAAGATTTCTCCTCACTCCCTGTTCTTACGCTTCGGAGAGAATCTCCTGGGCTCGAATCTCAACGATCCCAAGGATTGCCACAGTTCTACCTGCAAGTCTTCAAATCTTGCGAGCTTTTACCACCGATGGTATGGAGCCGGTTCTTTTCGCTACCAAGATGCCGGGTCCAACGAAGCGACACATCTGTTTTGTATACGAGCTAGACGACAGCTGTGCAGAACGCCATCGCATGGTCACTTCAAGTGGATGATCTCAAGACTATCGACAAATGGCCGCTTCGTTCATATACATCTACAGTACATACTAAGGGTGAGCGAATTTGGTGTTGCAATCTGTTCCTTTGGGGTTTTGTGATTCCGATCTATTGTCCGCTTTCGGTTGTATCCCCGGCGTCGTTGCTGGTTTCTTTATTTCAATTTTTCTTTACTGCGATATCTTTGCTTATTCTACTTTCCTACTCCTAATATTGGGTTCTTGTTCTTGATTACTGGCTCGACGTCTCGGGAAGCTTGCCGCCGTTACTTGATTATTCGGTCGCTAGGTAAATCGTTATTGTATGACGAAGGAAGAATTCTTAGATACTCATTTATCTTCCTTGCTTTCGCCGCAGTACATTGGGGATATTGTTGAAGGCCAGCAGTGTACTATGTATAGGCTGATGTTTAGAGAGCGTTTAGAACACTGGTTCCCGTAATCCATAGTCGTAGTCGCACACAGTGAGAGGCAGCTTTGCACTGATTAGTTTGATGTAAGCATACTTGCGCTAAACAACGTGTAATAGCGTAACGGAGTAGATGGTTGAGATGAAAGTCCGAGGCTAGGTCGGAGTTTGACACTCCATCCTCCGACAACCCATTGGGGCTAGCTACTGTATCATTCAGCCACTGCCACTAACGCTGCTTGGCCTCCATTTCTCGGCCACGCCACCGACTCGCCTTCGCAGCATTTATTTCCGTCTTCGCCGCCTTGCACGGAGATCCAAATGCGCATCCCTTTCAGAGCAGCCAAAATCTTCAACAGCAGTTACTTCGACAACTTTTCATATACATTCAACCAGAGCCGTGTCGTCATCCCTCGGCCGACGGTAGTGACGACAGCAGATGGCGGGTTTAGCACACGTACCAATGATGTCGATGCTAAAGTGGGACCCGCGACTCGGAGTTTTCGTGCCTTCAGCGTTGCTTAAACCCGATGAAAAGTAACGCGCTGTTCGCCTGCTTGCCAGGCTATTCACTAGTCGCAGATGAGATCGGTAGTTGTATATATTAGCTGTTTGCCCAGCCTTTAATGACATCCTTCCCGCCTATCGTGTGGTTCTAGTCTCCGGATTTGCAGTACCTAGGGTTGGTTGGTGCTCACGACCACATCTCGACATACCTCGATTCCAACGTGTGAAAGTTTTGCATTCTGGCCACTCTCTCGAATCTTCTTCACACTTATTTGCGCCATGGCAGATCTGCGCCCAACTCGAACGGGCACATCTACGAGAACACGGTCACGCTCTCGGCCAAGTCACCCCAACAGCCCGCGGCTACATCGCCTTCTCTCCAACCAGTTTCCCAACGACCACTCAGTATATCACCATGAAAATGGTGAAGGGGTGCATGTGCGTCCAGACGCAAATTCGTTGCACAAGACCGAAACCGAGCGAAGAAGAGGTGGGAGCGTAGAAAATGACAGCGATAGCTCGTCTGATGCGGGTCTCTCTGAGAAGAACGATGAGGTGACGCCGGCCGAAAGCGGGGAAACCATGATCGAAGCGATTCACGGCAGTATTCTCAATGAACGTGACATTGAGGCGCAATCACCACAATTGGAGAAGAAGAAGTCCGCGCGTTCGATCAAGGACCCCAACCTGGTGTGTAACTACGACGAATCGCTGTGGACTAGCGATGTGCTGACAATAGACAGGTATCATGGGACGGTCCGGACGATCCAAAAAACCCCAAGAACTGGTCGATGAAGCGAAAATGGGCTGCAACATTCATCGTTTCGTCATTCACCTTACTATCGCCGGTGTCCTCGTCGATGATATCTCCCGCTCTTACATCGATTAGTGCAGAGTTCAACATCACAAACGAAGTCCAATCAGTACTTACACTATCCATCTTCGTCCTCGCTTATGCGATCGGGCCTTTGTTCCTTGGACCTCTATCCGAAATATACGGTCGAGTGATTGTCCTGCAGTTGTCGAACTTGTTCTACCTGGCCTGGAACCTTGGGTGTGGATTCGCTCAAAACTCAGGACAGTTGATGGCCTTCCGCTTTCTTAGTGGACTTGGAGGCTCTGCGCCTCTTGCTATCGGTGGAGGCCTCCTCAGCGATTGCTTTCACGCCGATCAACGTGGAAAAGCCATTTCTATCTACTCTTTGGCTCCACTTCTTGGTCCGGCTATTGGTCCCATCGCAGGTGGCTTCATCGCAGAAAACACTACCTGGCGCTGGTGTTTCTGGTCCACGTCCATCTTTACGGCGATCGTTCAGATTATCGGCTTCTTTCTCTTACAGGAGACCTATGCACCCACCCTGCTCACTCGAAAACGCGATGCTTTGAGGAAGGAGACCGGTAACATGGAGTTGCACACTGAGTACGACAGTCCCGACAAAACACTCCTCAAGACTCTAGAGATTGCACTGCAGAGACCGTTCAAGCTGCTCGGTACCCAGCCCATTGTGCAGGTCCTCGCATGCTATATGGCGTATCTTTATGGGCTGATGTATCTCATGCTTTCCACGTTCCCTCTACTGTGGTCCACACGTTACGAGGAGTCCGTCGGTATCGGTTCACTAAACTTCATTTCCATGGGTCTAGGGTTTTTCCTCGGAACGCAAACCTGCGCCCCATTGAACGACGCCATATATCGACACCTCAAGAAGAAGAACGGCGGAGTGGGTAAACCGGAATTTCGTGTCCCCATGATGATTCCCGCTTCGCTCTTGGTCCCGATAGGCCTATTCTGGTACGGATGGAGCGCTCAGGCGCAAGTACATTGGATTGTTCCCAACATCGGTGCTTGCATCTTCTGCGCAGGGACGATTGTGGGATTCCAATGTATCCAAACGTACTTGGTCGATTCATACACACGTTATGCGGCGAGTGCGATTGCGGGCGCTACTGTATTGCGGTCGTTGGCTGGATTCGGGTTTCCGCTATTTGCACCAGCTATGTTCAAAGCGCTTGATTTTGGATGGACAAACAGCTTGTTGGCGTTTGTGGCTATTGGACTAGGTGTGCCTGCGCCGTTCCTGTTGTGGAAGTATGGAGCGACATTGCGCGCAAAGAGCCAGTACGCTGCTGGCGGTTGAAAAGTGGGCGAACGTGTACCAACTATAAGATAACTCAGTAGAGGAGCAAGTAACACCCCGCGTGGAAGCGTTTGTGTTTCGCGAGGCGGATTTGGGTGATATACGTACGCGGGTCGGTTCCAATGCGAGCTTAGCGAGACCGATGGCGACTGCAGCAGCTGTCGTATGGAATTCAAAACCTCATTCAACATCGACGATGATACGATCATCGCAAAATCTATTGTTTCGCTTTAACCAGTCTTTGGGTATCGTGCCACGGAATCCTGCTCCAACGAACCGCGTCACTACCCCCGGATGGTAAACTGATACTTTTTTTTTTTGAGGCGGTTGCTTTTATCACATTCAACGCGTACGTCTGCAGTAGCGGCTGTCTTCGCCGAACAGGAATTCTAGTTGAACACGTGGGGTTTGTTGAACGATGAAAGGCGACAGGAGCTAGATATCAGCCTTAAGTTTGTCGAGGGCATTGTGGCGATTAGAGGACTTCCGACGTACATGCTTCGACGCTCTACCGTAGGAATGACTCCCACAAGTCATCGTTCACTAGATAATATTCACGAGGTACAACTATGGATTCTGATCGTCTTACTGCGGCAGGTTTCCGCACCATACAACAGTGGGCATTGGGTGTTGTCATAGTGCAGGCTGGTGACTCGTACACGCGACGGGAGCGACGAGTGATTGGATTGTCTCGGCTCCAGGGGAGATAGGCGGCATGGATCTTGAAATAAAGTTTGATTCGGGACGGTTCCTTTGGGCCCGTTATAATGACTTCGGTGGTGAGATCGGTTACCAGACCACCTTCGACCGCTTCTGTTTAGATTTAGATACCACTTTCACATTTCTGTACTATAGACTAGTATAGATGAATTTCCGCTTCGTGAGCGTTGCGTATTTTTACCTTGCTTGACGTACCGGCCAGATGTCAAAGGTTACTTTTGTATCCATCGCGGTACCCAAAAGCTACACGAAAAACCGCTACACGAGAGAATGTACATGGAAATGTATAAAGTATCACCAAAGACGCACAGAAACAGCTAGAAAGCGACTTGGCAGCTACACATATTCTGTAGAAGAATGTTGAGCTAGTGTGATTGGCTCAAATCGCAGCGCACGGACGACTTCGAGATTTGGGAGCTCTGTCATCCATCTCAAAAGTCGTCCGACAGCTTTCGACACGCCCACCACGACCCCACCACATCTCCTACCCGCCCGAAAACCACAATTGTCATGTCTTCAGCATGCAATTGTATCGCAGGGGCATCTAAGACCCTTAGAGCCGCCCCAGCACTTCGCCTACCCGTCCAATTCTCCGCGCGCCGAACCTTTGCATCCACCCACACCTCGAAGCCGGCGACATCACTGCGAATCGCAGCAACAAACAATACATCATGTTCATCGAAGGCGAACTTGTATGCCGGAAGGCGCACAAACGGAATGCAGGAGCAGATGCGGTCATTCTCAAGCTCGATGCCGAGGCATAAGCTCAAGACGATTGAGCAGGTGCGCGCGAGGAACAAGGGCGGACCTTTCAACCTCGCGGCCGCCCTCCTGTTCATCGCAACGGCCGGAGGACTATACATCTACTTCACGCAGGAGAAGGAGCGCATGGCGCGGAAACGGGTGGCGGATCAGACGAAGGGCGTTGGAAAGCCGAAGGTCGGAGGGCCGTTTGCGCTGGTTGATCATCATGGGAAGAAATTCACGAGCGAGGACTTGCTCGGGAAGTATACGCTGGTATGTTGGCTCCGTTGCATACGTTTGGCGATGTCTAGAAGCTCGGAACATCTGGCTTGCGATTGGAACAGCATAGGGAACACACGTTCTGCATTTCGTAGAAACTTGTTAACGGAGTCTAGGTCTATTTCGGCTTCACTCACTGCCCTGACATCTGCCCCGACGAGCTCGACAAAATGGCCCTGATGTACGACAAGGTCGTGGCCCAATGCGGCGATTCCCTCACCCCCATAATGATCACCTGCGACCCCGCGCGCGACACACCCGAGGTATTGAAAGAGTACCTGGTCGAATTCCATCCCGATATTCTCGGCTTGACAGGCGACTACGAAGCTATCAAGAGCGTGTGCAAGGCGTACAGAGTGTACTTTAGCACCCCGGCGCACGTAAAGGAAGGCCAGGACTACTTGGTGGATCACAGCATTTACTTTTACCTCATGGGTACGTCAGTCCTTTGATGCTCCATTCGTATCCCGATCGCATACCGAAGTTGGACGGTGATGATGTCGTCCACCTTCGTATCGCGATCCCCAACAGCGCTTCATCGCAATGTAGCAAAAGATAACCCAGCTGACGTCACACAGACCCCGAAGGCGACTTTGTCGAAGCTATCGGCCGCAACTTCACGGCAGACCAGGCGGCCAAAGTGATCTCCGATCACGTCAAAGATTGGGAGGGTCCTTTGAAGAAGAAGGATCGATGGGCCGATTAATTGCGGCGTTGTCGAGTGTTGACGTCGTTTGGCCACGATCGACAGTTGGCGGTTGACTCGACGTGTAAGCGACAACACTACCCCTCCCACTCTGTTCTTCAGGGGTAGCTGTGGTGTGGTACAGCGGTATCGCGCGGCTTCGATTGGCTGCTTGTACATGTAGCATAGCGTGTTGGTCGTGTATATGTATGTATGTATCTTGTAGAGGTATGTAGGATAGATGTGTATACTATAACGCAGCATCTCGATCTCTCTACCTCTCATTCGCGCTAAAATAATGGGTATCTTTATCGTCCAGGGTCTGCGACAAGAATAACTCATAGCTCCAGCACAAGATTGCTTGACGCTTGCCATGTGGTCGGTATCACCGGCCTTGTCCCCTTGTCGGTGATGGTGGTCCATTCGGGGCTGGTCTTGCGACGTGGTCAGGGAGGGCGTGGGAACAACAATAGCTACGGCATCATCCTGCCGGCTCGGCAAAACATGGTGCACACGAGGCTGGACTAGTTGAAGATTTCAAGCCCAGGCCCGTGATCAATGTACCGGGTGGTGTGTTTAAAGTGGAGTGTGGGTTTTCTAGAAGCAGTCTGCTGTGCAGGGTGATCCTTGTGCTGGCTGCTTGACTTGGAATGCTTATCTTGGCCATCGAGGCTTGAAGAGTTTTCCGGCAGGACGGGACTAGCTGGTTGCGTGCTTGAGTATGGTTCGGAATTTGAGCTGAAGCAGGTCAAGCGAAAGCAGTAGACTACCTTGGTACACCTAAAGAGCAACACGCTGCGCTATTGAATGAATAATAAGCATTGGAGGTGGTTCGAATGAGAACTAGGCGGTACGAGCGACCTCGTGAAGTCAATACACTGCGGACCTCCGAGTCATCATGCGAGTGCTTGGGACAGTAGATAAGCTTCTACTACTGGCAAGCTATGTGTATGCAGGCGACCACCGTGCCGGGGATCCTGTCGGTATTGCAGGGTGGGTCATCCTGTTGACGAACAGACGGGGGCCAACACTAAGGCCCCCCTCCCATCAGTCTGGGGCGGTAGCTCTACCAGCGCACCAGCTTCTACGCCCGCGCCACATGGACAACTAGATACCAACATGCAAGTCTACCCTCAATATCACCACCGCGCCGCATCAGAGCAGCTGGAAGGGCATCACGCGACACGCGGAGCTGTGCCACAGCACAGACGTAACGATAAGCTCCTTCCAAGTTCAAGCTTTGGCCCGCGTCGCTTGGCCTTTCGGCGCTCCATTTCCCTAGTCGACGCCACGCTGTTTCTCTTACAAAACGTGATGCCGGTTGGGGATTCAAGACCGATGTGCTACCAGTTGCTCGAGGGACTGGCGCTTCCCGTAGGCCGGGTCGCCACAACAGCGCAGGAATCCGCTGCTGCGGATTGGGTGCCGTGCTGCGTGGGAACGAACGGCAATGCGCCGATCCCGTCTCGTGTGAGAATAGATGAAGAGCGGGGACGTGATGAGGCGTGGTGGGCGTGCAATATGCGACCGTGATAGCAGCGTGAATCGACGTCCATCCGGTCTATCATCGGACAACGGACAGCAGCCTCGCGATCTCCACCCCCATGCCACACAGCGATCTCCTCCTCTCCCAGCTCCCTCGTGCCATGCTCCCCGTTGTACATCGCAAGGCGCGCTGGTCTCGCCCTAGCCGCGATGCCTCGGAGGGCCCTCACCTGCCTAATGCGGATAGATGGGTCGATGCCGCTAATATGGCTTCTGCAGCTCTCCGCGCACAAGCATTTGCCGTCGGCGTTGGTCGCTAATTTCCTGCACGGCACCAACATCAATCTGGCAAAAGACACACACATGGTGTGCGAACGAAGAGGGGCCCGGGGTGCTAACGCTGCTCACCAGTCGGCTGCGTTTGTCCTTATCGCGGTTGCGGCTTCATCGGCGCAGCTCCCATCAAACGGACACATCCATCTACGCTTTCTATCCTTTGCAGATCGCAGCTTGAACCGGCGCGGCTGCGGGAGACAGAGCCCGCCACCGTTTCACAGCCATTTGGGCGTTCCACGAACCAGCGGGTGCGTTGCTATCTGAGACGTGGATGGATGGCTGGTCCAATCTCGCCACAGCCAAGCCTTTCTCCAGACTTTGGCGGTGCTTTTATGAGAGCTTCGACGCGGTGGCACTCTGCCCTTTACCCTGATGCGATGCATGGATGGGACCCACGGCAAGCCCGACCACTGGACGACCAGCGCATCTTCATCTGCGTTGCCCAATGCGGCTCCATGCCCGGGGTTTGGCCGCCCGCTGATAACCTGCATGTCGACTCGAGGGGATTTGGGAGAGGCGTCGTCGTGCGGTTCCGTTTACGTTGCCGCCCCGTTGGACGAGCCATGCCGCAAAGGGTAGGTCGTGACCTTCCGTGAATGCTTCGGTGCATGAAGCTCCACTTACTGGCCGAGGCACGATAGCAAGCGCATGGACCAAGATACACAACGGCAGGGGACCCCTAGCTACCCTGGCCGATAGAACATGGGGTTGCATCCCTACCGCGTAAAGAGCAAAGCTCCCCCGGCATGCAGTATCAGCATATATTGGGTCGTGGACCCTCCCACCTGGGAGCTTCTATCGCGAGTCGCTTTTGACCTCTGCGGACGTCCAGCTTTCACCCTGTAGGTAGGACACAGCCGTTCAAAATGTCGGGCAATCCGGAGGTTCTCAACGTGAACGTGCAGCCCTTGGGTCAGGTGAACCCCATGGTGTAAGTGTTCGTCCCAATCGCTCTCCGGTGGCAAAACTGACCGTGAGAAGGCCGGCGAATACGGAGAAAGAAAACACTTTCAACACACCGACACATGCGTACCCCGCGACAGATGAGAAGGATCTTGAAGTCGAGCGCGTCAAGTCGCTGGACATCGAGCACCATGACGATTTCACCCTCGACCCCTTCAAGCCCTTCGACGACCTCCCAGCCGAGGGCAGAAACATCCTTACCATTCGTGCTTTGTTCGTCGGTCTTTGCTGCGGTGCGCTCGTGAACGCCTCCAACGTTTATCTTGGACTGAAGACGGGATGGACCTTCACGGCCAACTTGTTCGGCGTAAGTTGACGTCCAGACCATGCTGATGATTACCATCGCTAACGAATTCCAGGCCATTGCCGGTTTCGCCGTTCTCAAGTTCCTTTCGAATCCCCACGTCATCCCCAAGGCCTTCCCCATCCTCGGTGGCGACTTTGGTCCTCGCGAGAACAACATCTGTCAGACTGCTGCCATGGCTTCCGGCGGTCTCTCTAACGTCTTCGTTTCCGCTTTCCCCGCCATGTACCAGCTCAACTTGTTGGGCGCTACACCCGCGGATGACTACTGGACCATTGTTGCTCTGGCTGCTGTTTCTGGCTACTTTGGCTTCTTCTTCGCTACGCCTCGTAAGTCTACGTGATTCCACATGGCCAACTGCAAGCAACTAACGGAACCAGTTCGCAAGTTCTTCATTGTGTATGTTGCGCGTGAGCTCCGCCTCATCTTCCCCACGGCCTCTGCCACGGCCATGACCATTCGATCCATGCACCAAGCCGTGACCGGAGAAGCCATTGCGAAGATGAAGATGAAGGGCCTTTCACTTGCCTTTGGGTTAGCTCTCATCATTCGCGTCGTCTCGCAGTACTGCTTGGGCATCCTGTGGGATTGGCACATCTTCACCTGGTTCTACATCTGGGGCAACTACAACAACAAGGCCATCAACGTCGAGAGCTGGGGTTGGTTCCTCGAGTTCACTCCCGCCTTCATTGGCTCCGGCATGCTCGTCGGTCTCAACGTTTCCATCTCTTTCCTCATGGGCTCTGTCCTCGCCTGGGGAATCATCGGCCCCTCGCTGATTGCCCGGGGCATGGCGTGGGGTATCAATGTCGGCGAGGGTGACGAGAAGTGGGACGGCTACATGTCCTACGCCTCGCTCAGCTTGAAGGCTTGCAACAAGGACAACCCGTCTCCGCGCTACTGGCTCCTGTGGCCCGGTGTTCTTCTCATGATCGTTGTTTCTTTCACGGAGCTCGCCCTGCAGTGGAAGATCCTCTGGTTCGCCTTCAAGGCTTTGTACCGTGGATGCGCCGCTGGTATCTACGCCCTCGGCAGGGCTGCCGGCAAGGAGCTTAGCTTCTTCGGAAACATCAGTGAGCAGCGCGAAGAGGATCTCGTTGAGGACTCTGCAACGGAGGAAGAACAGGTCAAGATGTGGATGTGGGCACCGGGCCTGTTCCTCACCATCATCTGCATCTGCGTTGTGCTCGGTGTTCAGCACAACATGCCCGTGGGCATGTCGCTTCTGTCCATCTTCCTCGCCTTCTTCTTCTCCTTCGTCGCCATCCAGTGCACGGGTGTCACCGACATTACTCCCCTCACCGCCGCCTCCAAGGCCTCGCAAATCATCCTCGGTGGCGCAACCAAGGGCGAGCACTGGGACGTTACCCACGCGCAGCGTCTCAACCTCATCGGCGGCGCCATGTGCAACATGGGTGCCAACCAGTCGACAGATCTGGTCTGCGATTTCCGAACGGGTTTCCTCCTTCGCACGCCCCCGAAGCTGCAATGGTTCGCCCAGGGCGTTGGCACCGTCGTCGCCATCTTCCTCGCCCCCGCCATGTTCCAGCTCTTCGCTACCGCCTACCCCTGCATCATCGACATCAACGCTGACACCTGCGCCTTCGCCATTCCCTCCGTCTCCGCATGGCGCGCGACTGCCGTCGCCGTCACGGACCCCACCTTCCCGATCCCCCCCTCTTCAGGCTACTTCGCCATCGCCTTCTCCATTTTCGGCTCCATCATGGTCATCATCCGCCACTACGTCTGGGTCGGTCGCCTCGAATGGGTTAAGACATACCACCCCAACATGATGTGCGTCGGTCTCGCCTTTGTGCTCGCGCAGACGCAGTACGGTACCGCCATGACCATCGGCTCGACCATTGCCTATGTTTGGCAGAAGAAGCGGCCCGAGCACTTCGATATCTACGGATATGCCGTTGCGGCTGGTCTGATTGCGGGCGAGGGTATTGGCGGTGTCATCAACGCTGTGTTCCAGATTGCGGGCATCTCGGGTTCCGTGTATGGTACTAATGTTGCGTGCCCCTTGAGCTGCGAGTAAAGGGTTCGTTTTGGAATGCAGGATGAATTTGGTGGGAAGTGTTTGTAGGATGTCTGATGAATATGTTGGATTTGTGTGATGGGTATACCACGGCGTATCTCATGACTCTTTTCAATATTAATAATGCACTCATTGATCTTTAAGCAAACACATGAATCTTTGATAAGTCGTTTTCAATCTGTGTGAAGCTGTTATCTGCCAACATATATTGCCTTGCCTCTCAGACCTCTTTAGAATCTAAGTGGAAGGGGGAGGGAGTATTGGATTGTGGAAACATCTGACTCGTTGCAATACTAATAATGTATGCTGGACGTCTTGCATTGAGTGCTGCATGTCGAAATAGCATGGTGGTACATGCCTTCCATCATCCCCAAGTCCCGCCACCACCCCTGCCGCCCTTGCGCTGCGCCGACAGCCGCCAGTCGTCCTCGCCACGAAACTTATTATGCAACGGCTGTATTCGCTCCTGTTGCCTTCGCGTCGACATGGTGCCATCCACACCCGTAACCTTGAAGAAGGTCGGCACCTCCTCCACGAGCCACTTTGGCTCGATACTGGTGCACCAGTGCATGTACTCGCGTGACGTGAGTACAAGTTCGTGATAGACCACCCACTCCGCCGACTTCCCAAACAACGCCGATGAAGGATGCAAGGAGACTGCAGTGCCCTCGACAACGGTCTTGTAACACCCAGCCCCGGCGCTGGTATCCCGTCGTGCTGTATTGCGGAAAAAGCCGGCGCATAACGCCCGTCGCACCTTCTCTGTCTCTCGCTTGCACGAAATGATCGGGTAGCGGTACCGCTCCATGATAGTGATGAGCTGCTCCCGCACGTTCTTGGCCTGTTTCATCGAGCGCACTTGGATGAAGTTCTCGAAGCACCAAGCGCTCGTATAGCCGTTCTCTTTCCATGAATCGTATACGTTGAGAAGGGTCAGGTGGTCTCCGTGTGGGTCGTGAAATTTGGCTTTTTTCTGATCGGCCTGTTCCTGCTTTTCCTTTGGCCGGTAAAAGACATTGAGTGCGTTTAGCATGGCCACGATGGAAATCATCTCGTCGGAGCAGCCCAGCTCTACTGCTGCGAGCACTACTTTAGCAAGCGGCGGGTCCATGGGGAAATTGGTCATCTTGCGCCCGAGCGACGTGAGGAGTCCTTCCTCGTCCAGGGCGCCTAGAGCGTACAGCTCCTCGAGAGCCGTCAGCGTCGCATTGATAGGCGGCCGGTCCATAAAGTCAAAGTTTAGCAGGTCGTTGATGCCCATTGCCTTCAGCATTAGGATCGTCGTGGCGATGTTCTGGCGTTGAATGTCGGGTATTGTTGAGGGTAACATCTCCGACTGATATGCTGTCTCCGTGTATAGCCTGTAGCATTTGCCTGGTCCGGTTCGACCGGCACGTCCTGCTCTTTGATTTGCTTGGGCTTGCGAGATTGGTGTAACGATGAGCGAGTCCATGCCTAACTTGGGGTCGTATACCTTCTGTTTAACGAATCCAGGATCAACGACGTAATAGATGTTATCAATGGTGATAGATGTTTCCGCAATGTTGGTAGCAATTACGACCTTCCGACTGGATGCTGGCTCAAAGATACGGCTCTGCATCTCAGCTGGTAATGCCGAATAGATGGGAAGGATAATAAGCTCCGGAGCGCTCGAGCCCAGAGCTTTCATACGCTCGTACAGGATCTCGCAGGAAGTATCGATTTCTTCTTGTCCTGTCAAGAACAAAAGAATATCGCCGGCCGGCTCCGTGAGGTGAATTTGTAGCACAGTTAGCAGAGCCGCATTCAGATAGTCCGACTCAGGTTCCCTCGAATAGAGAACTTCGACTGGGTATGTGCGGCCAGGGATGGTGAAGATAGGGGCCCCGTTAAAATATGAAGAGAACTTGTCAGCGTTGAGGGTCGCGGATGTCACAATCACCTTCAGATCTGGCCGCTTCTTTAACGCCTTTTTAAGGAGCGCAAAGAGTACATCTGTGGCGATAGTCCGCTCGTGAGCCTCGTCAAGCATGACAACAGAGTACCTCTGAAGCTCCGGGTCCTGCACGATCTCACGCTGGAGCATGCCGTCCGTCATATATTTGATCCTAGTAGCTGGGCTGGTGCAGTCCTCGAATCGAATCGAGTAGCCCACTTCCTGGCCTAAAACACAACCGACTTCCTCAGCAACACGTTTAGCGACCGACATAGCAGCTACACGGCGGGGTTGTGTGCATCCAATGATGCCACTGTTCGCGAAGCCTGCTTCAGCCAAATATTGTGTCGTTTGCGTCGTTTTGCCAGACCCTGTCTCGCCGACCACAATGAGAATCTGATGTTCGCGCACGGAGTTTGTCAAATGCTCTCGCAAGGCGAAGACTGGAAGGGAATCCCGCTGTTGCTTGATCGACATATTGACCCTTTTGCCATATGATTGGCCTCTTGGTTGGACTGCGAGTTTCCACTCCGGAATGCTACCAGACTTAGCGGTGTTGACTTTGGCGTTGCCCAAGTCGCTTGCGAACTTCTCCTTGTCTCCATCCGTCATTGGGTCGTTCCACTGGGTTGAAAGGCTGGCTGTTGCTTGCTCCTCGGTGGTCGTACCAGCTTCTTGCTGTTGCAGTTCCTTTCTCTCCTTTGTCAGCGCGGTACCGGATGTGGCAGCACGATTCAATGATCCTTCTGGAGCTTTGATGATGCGGATAGGCGACAGCTCGAGAGATTGCTTCTTTTGGCCAACCAGGAACGGCGGCTCTTCATTCCTGACCTCGATATCCACATCTTCTTCCAGTCCCATGTTGCCCTCAGCCCCGTGTGTCACGTCGTAGTCCTCATTCAGCTCAGGGTAATCTGCAGCTTTTGCAACTCCAGATGCGATAAGCTGGCGAATCTCCCACCTCTCAGGGGATGTCATTCTCTGCTTTCGGTTGGCTGGGTTTACGTTTTGGAACTCGCCATTGTTGTGTCCGTCCCTGCCTCTACCCAAGGTCTGCGTGTTAGCACCGGAACCGAAATCTGTTTTCGGAGCGGAGTCCTGGCCCGTGTGTTGATTGACCTCCTTCATCGACAGCCCAAGCTTTGTCCCATCTATGCTGATGACCTTGATCTTGACTGGGTGACCACTTGTAACTACGTCTGATGGATGATTGACGCGCCGGTCTACCAGTTGTGAGATATGAACGAGCCCCTCCACTTTCCCTTCAATGCCGTGGAGCCTCACAAATGCGCCAAACTCCTTCGTACCCGTAACGTAGCCATCATATATCTTGTGCAGAATAGGACCGTCGTCCACAATAGATGGTGCCCCGCGAGATATCGTTTCATTCTTCTGCTGTTCGTCCTCCCCGTAACCACCCCGCTGGGGGCGCCACCGTTGGTGTGTTTGCCGTCTCTCGTCGTCAGAGCGCTTTCTCCTAGAGTCATGGTTCGTACCTTCGAGGCTTGGAGATCGGCTCCGGTCCCGTTTCTGTGGCTGAAATTTATGTATTCGATTTGAAGGCCCTAAAGCTTCCAATAGTGTGAAGACGTCGTCAGCAGAGTCTTGCGCTAGCGTTTCATCGGGGAGGGCAAGGTTGGGGAAGATTCGGGCGTTCTTCTCGACGGAGCGCCATTTGTCGGGTCGGTCATGGGTTACATCAGTCTCCGCCTTCAAAGATGGGTGCATCAATCGAATGAAGCGATCTATGCTCTCGATCAGACTGGGCGAAAAGGAATCGCCACCCGTTTCTGTCATCTTCTGTTTGAAGGTCTCGAATGTGTCGGACTCAAGTCGTTGAGCAATGACGAACTCTGCGAGAGTCGAGTTGTGGATTCCAAGGTGAGTGTTCAGCTCGGAAGCTATTTTGTCCACAAGGGAGAGGAGCTCGAGTTCGACAAGGTCGTACATTGTCGGTGGTTGCTGCACGAAGGCCTCTGAAGGCTGCTGATGATCGCGCAATGTCTGTTCTTCAGTTGAGCTCTTTCGACTTCCGACTTTCTTGTTCAGATGACTATGGCGAAGTGGCCGCACATGTTGTTCTTGGCGGTTGCCGGTTGCCTAAAGCTTTGCACGTGTCTACAGCTTGGCGTAGCTATTCTAAACAACGCAACGCGTACATGAGGGCGAATTAACTCTACAATCTCGATTATTCCATCTCAGCTTGACGTCTAGGCTGTGCCGCACTTGCTCGCCATGGCTACGAAAGGAACGAGCACGCGTCCGTACGTCTCCCTTCAATCGATCTCGTTCTCAATCGACGAACCCCCCGAATGCTGCACAATCTGCCTTGAAGACCTTGTTGACCAGTGCGAAGCCCAGCCTTGTCAACACAAATTTGACTTCCTCTGTTTGGTCACTTGGCTGCAAGAGCGAGCAGCTTGTCCGTTGTGCAACCGCAATGTCCACGAAGTTCGATATGGGCTCAACGAGAACGAGAAGCAGAGAAAAGTCTACAAAGTCCCGCAACGGTCCGAGGATTCTGGTGACTCGGCACGGAGACGATTACCATACCAAGACAACCCCATTCAAAGACGACGTTTTGTCTACCGCCACAACCTCTACTCTCTCCACGTCGGTTCGAATGAGCGACAACCTCCGGGATCGACCTATAGAGAGATATGTCCGCAGTCGTTTCTGAAGAATCCCGAGCTAATCTCTCGAGCTACAATGTGGCTTCGTCGCGAGCTTCGAGTGTTCCAATTCCTGAATACAGCTCGCAACTTGCCATTCGATCGCGAACCTATCCACGGACCCAGACCTAGTAACATCGAGTCCTTGCTCGACTACATCATCGAAATACTTAAGACTGTGGACATTCAAGACAGTACACGTCATGCTGAAAACATGATCCAGGAATCCCTTGGTCGCAGTTTTACTCGACTCTTTTTGCACGAGCTTAAGGCTTGGCTCAGGAGCCCTTACGAGTCGTTGAGCGCGTGGGACTTCCACGTTCAGTACAAGGGCAGAAACACACTACTCGGGGTATCGCAAAATAGAGTGGGAGCTATGGTGGAATGCCCCGACATTGTTCTGAAGTACAGCGAGCCAGCAGAAGCTCGGAAGCCACCATCAACACAAGCATGGCGACTCTATGTATTCAAAGGCGACAATATTGTGGAGGTAATCGAATTGTGGGAGCGTAGTGTTTGGCTTCTAGGTCGCGAGGACAGGGTTGTTGATGTGGTCACACGACATCCGAGCTGCAGTGGTCAACATGCGGCTTTACAGTTTCAATACACTGCAAGTAAAGATGGCGAGAAAGAGCAGGAAGAGGTACTGGACCGTGGGGACAAGCACTGTGTAACGCTCTACTTGATCGATCTGGACAGTGCCAACGGGACAAGTCTCAATGGAGAGCGCATTGAGAGCAGCCGATATGTGGAAGTGAAGCATAAAGATGTGATCAAATTTGGCGGAAGCGACCGGGAGTACGTACTATTACTCCCATACGACTAGTTCTCACTCGAGGCGGTACAGTCACTGTAATACCGGGAACTCTTAGGAGCACTAATTACGAAACATGGCGAATCTTCAGTCTTGGCTTCATTTTCGAGTCATACAAGCGACGCAAATCCCTTTAATAGCTAGCTTTATCGATAGATCCGTCGATTGTATCCTTCTACAAATAGGGTTGATGTCTTTTGGCAACCGCCAACACCAATACTTGATAATGCCATCGTCGCTCCGTTACTTTTTAGGCACATTTAGAAAAGCTGATTGTGGAACAAAATCCGTTGTGCCTCTCTTGCCTGGGATCTATTTCTATCTAGATAGCAACAATAGCAAAGATGCGAGCTCGGTTCCATCAATATCTCTCAACCCGACCACAGCACCGTTGCAGTAACTTCCCGACTCTCCGCGCGCAAATACTCCGTCATCGCTTTCCCCTCCGCAAACTCATCTCTCCGAAGCGTCGTCCACGCCGTTTTAACGGCCCAGTGAACTACAGGCGAAGTGTGTATCGGGGCACAGGCAGAGTAGTACGGGATGCAGCGACAGATATTCAAGGCTGCTGAGCGCTCGGCGGCAATGTACTCGTCTCGCGCGGGGTCGCGGAGCTCGGGTGGTAAATCGTGGGCGGCTGACGTAGGCTGGGTGATGAAAAGAGGGCTTGCTGGGTGCTCGGTGTGGTGGGTTCCGGGGTTTTGCGGTGAGAGGGAGGACAGAATGTGGAGGACGTGGATGAGTGCGGTATTGTAGAGCATAAACATTGCTGCTACAGACTCATTGGAGAATTCGAAAAAGGTTAGGGTCGGTGGGTTCACGTCCGGCGCGAAAGCTCGATGTATCGTCCGTGTCTCCACGTAGACATTCCGCTCATCGCTTTCCCATCTCCTTTTCCAAACATAAAGCTGTGCCCGTAGACCCAAGCTACGCCTCAACAACTCATCTCGCAAGCTCCTGAATCCCTCCTCTTCTCCCCACACCTCCCCCGCCAAGCGATCCCGCCCAACCCCAAGCACCGTACAATCCGCCAAGACATCAAAGAGATCCTGTTCCCAGCCCTCCTCTTCCCCACGACAGCACCCCCTCAACACGGCCTTCCACTCCCGCCGCGCCAACACACAGCTCCGACCCGTCGTCAACGCCGCGAAAAGCACCATATGCCGCACACTCTTGTACAGCGCCAGACTCAACGGGGACGTATACTTGCTGTCCGTTGGATCCCGCAGCTGGAGGAGCCGTTCCAGACCGAGCATGTGGTTTAAGTAGGCTTTTGGGCTTGTGGGGACGAGGGCTTCTAGGATGGCGAGCGTGGCGACGGAGAGGAGAACTGCGTCAGATGTGTGGCAGGATGGATGGGAGAGGGTGCGGTTGAGGGTTTGTAGGGCCGTGCTGTGGAGGGTGTAGCCTGTGTGGGTTGTTGAGGAGATATGGTGTCGGATTCCGTAGAGGATGGTTGCAAAACTGAGGAGGGTGAGGGGGAAGAGGTTAGTTGTTGTTGATACATCGACCATGCGTTTATGGGTCAGGGTTTGTGTTGGGTATCTTCCGGCTGTGACGAGGTCGTCGAGACGGTGGTTTTGCATCGCTAGGTCGATGGCCGCGCCGGGTCGTAGATGTGTCCGAGAGTAGCAGATATAGATTTCAAACTCGTCACCCTTCAACGGGGGAGTGATGGACATCCTGGCATGAGCGGGTCGTCTATCAACAATGTCGCGCCTTGCATTGCCGTTCGGCGGCGTGATGGCTTTCGTCTGGCTTCGTCTCGACTGCACAATCGTGCCCGTGATGAACACCACATCTTTAGGGCCATCGCACTCGTAGCCACCTTTCGTGCACCGATTACATATTGGTCGCGTCTCATCTTAAGAATAAATCTTAGCAGCGCATTCGTGTCACCAGGTATAGCGGACGAGTGGCGGGTAGGTTAAGCCGCATGCAAAGGCTACACTTACCACATTTGACGTGTCGCCTGCGGCAGGTGGAGCATCCCTTTGACCGCCCACCGACGTTCACCATACTGCATGTAGACCGCACCCGATGGCCAGGATCCCGGCGACTTTGGACGTGGACATCGTCGCGTGTCGTTGCTTGGCTCGGATGATAGCTTAGGCCGCTAGTCTGGAGGCGGAGATGTTCATGTTAGCTACTCTGCGGAGCGTTGGCCGCACGTCTACGTTCTCTCCTTCTTGCGCACCCAGGTCCAGTTCTTCGAACATCTCTCTAAGGGGCAATGTCAACGGGGCAGGGTCCACGAGTGAGTATTCACGCCATTGAATCGCCGTACGGACCGCCGCCTCGCCGACGGATTCCATTCTTAGCACCGTAGTTACGCCCGCGCTAGTCCGCTTGCGGCTGATTGCGCGAGGGCTCTCGCACGAAGAGGCATCGAGGGCGTATCTTACACCGTCGGAGAGATCGAAGGCCCGTGCCCAAGGACAATAAGTATGGGAAGTCCCCGCGTACAAATAATCTAAACTTCCTATCCATTATCAAGTTCCTTCCCCACCAGGCACAAGCTTTCACGTGAACACGCGATACTCTACCCGACCACTTCAACATCATCTCCATCCAGCAAGACAACAATTGGCAATTTCTGCTCGTCCCGCAAAATGCCCGCCCACATATTCACCACAATCGAAATCGCAGCACCCCCCGCCGAGGTCCGAAGACAAGTAAGTCATCCATCCAACCTACAACCCCTCCCCTCTCTCGCCCCACAACCTAACAACCCCCCAGTTCCTCGCCTTCAACAAACCCCCCCTCTACACCCCCACCAGCTTCATAAAATCCATCACCCCGGCCGACCCCTCAACCCTCACTCCGGGCGACAAGCTCACCGTCGAGCTAAAAGCCATGACCATGAAACCCACCTTCCTCGAAAATTCAGAAACCACATTCCGCTGGCTCGGCGAGGGGCTCGGCGGCACCTTCAACGGCGAGCACATCTTCCGGTACGAGTCGAGCGCTACGACGCCTGGGGGTACCACGTTTGTCCAGGAGGAGAAGTTTCAGGGCGCCATGACATGGATGATTGGGGAGGGGTCTCTTGCGGGGCTGGTCGGGTTTCGGAAGACTACGGTGGAAGGGTTTGAGGGGTTCAATCGGGAGTTGAAGAAGGTTTGTGAGGGGAAGTAGGAGAGTGAAGGGAAGGGGAGAGTGGGTGGAATTTCCTGTGTAAAGGCGTTTTGGGTATAGATGGTGATGCGGGGTAGAAGTTGTATGATAGATTGTGGTGCTCGAGAATAGCCCGCGTGCTTTTCAGACAGGGGAATACCCTACCAATATACACTTTAGCAATGTCTAGCAGCCTCCATTTTAAAGCCTTCGCTACCCCTCACCTGATCTTCGCCACTCATTTGTACATCGAATCCACATACGCCTTCAACCCAAACAAGCCAAAATCAACAGCCTCCTCAGTCCGAATCGTCCGACTCCCCTGCCCCTGCACCAGATTCACCCACGCGTCAAACGCCTCATGCGCAGTCTCCTTGGTCAAGCCCTTAGATTTGAACTCCGGATCCGACGCGACTGCCGGCTCAAGCCCCGCGACGCCGCCGAAGACGATGAGCAGGTGATCGAAAGTCGGAGGGAGTTGTTCTACACCGTGGGCTTTGACGCGCGATCGTGGTGCAAGGGCGTCTGGGAGAATGGTGTCGAGCGTAGCACCGCGTTCCGAGGTTCCAATGGAGAAGTCGTAGCCGTCCGGGTAGTCGCAGGATATGTGCACGTCGGAGAGAGAGGTGGCGCGGCGCACAGTGTATCCCCAGTAGTAGCCTTCTTCCTCGCGGGCCGTAGATGGAGCAACAGCGTCCACTTGCAGAGCTTCGCACTGCTGCTCGGAGAGATGCGGCCACGAAGTCGGCTCGTCTTCGGTCGCGAATTTCAGCGTAACGCGCATGAACGGTTCGATATGCAATGGGACCTTAACGGGGTACGGAAGCCCGCACTTAACGTACGTCCACTGCTTCTTCTCCGTCGTTCTCGAAGCAAGATGCGATGGCTTAGCGGGACCAATAGTCACGCCCTCTCGGAAGCGGCACCATTCATTGCTCTTCAAGTGATGCGGCATATCCAGACTGGGGATGTTGCCGGCCCACTTGAGATTCTGATGCTGGCCAAAGAGATCGGTGCGGATATGCGGGGGGCACTCCGCATAGCTCATCACGTGGTAAAGGAACTGATCCGGGTTCTGCCATGGCACGTCGTTCTCGTCCACTGCGTCCAGGACTTCTTGCTTGGTCCGCTTCTTTTGCTTATACCTCTTGTCGACGTAGTCCGGGATGTTGGACGGGTCATCGTCAAAGACGACGACTTCGTCTACGCAGAAGACTGCTGCAGCGCGGGCGATGCGGCCAGCTAGCAGAGTCTTGTGATCTGGTTTTAGAACGCTGGGAATGTTAGCCGGGTTCGGAGATAAAAGAACACGTGAGCTCTTACTTCGCAATGATACTTCCCGGCACCGCCATACTGACAGTCCACTTCCGCCCCTCTCGTGGCGTGAACAGCGCCGACGGCTTCGACGTCTCCAGCTCCTTCCCCTTCTTTCCCACCTCTCGCTTTTCCTCGACATCGCCCCGTCTCTTTTTCGAAGGAGGCTGTCCCGGACTCACTGCCGCGTGCGAAAAGTCGTCGTCGTTTTGGATGTCAAAGACCGAGTCATCCTTCTTCCCTGCAGTTCCATTTTGGAGACCAACATCAGATATTTTGCGCTTCTGTTGGCTGTTAGCGCCCTTGTCATACCCAATCTTTGGGCATTTTACATACACTGCTCTTCACTGTATCCGGCTCAGCCTCGTTCTTCGATCGAGCCTTCGGCTTCGGCTTCGATTTGGCCCTTAGAGCCATTGCGTCGGACATGATGGCCTATGAGTTCGCAAACACACCCACCTACGCAAGACTATTTCGTTCGCAACTTCGCCGCAGGTCCCAATGGCACTTCAGCGACTACCCGAGAGAGTGAGATTTGCAGCCGACAAGCTAGTAATAAAAGGGATGAGTTATGGAGTGAATGGAGGTCGTAGGTCACGCCTCGAAAAGACGAGAGCGGAAATTTCACCAGGCGTACAATTGGTCCCGGCGCGTCGGTAGCAACATGTCGCGCTAGACAAGGAAGGCGCTAGCTCGCCGTCGCCGCTTCCTGCAAGATTAGAGGCCGTGAGCTATCGCTGCCTACAGCGTCGCAACCTCACTCAAAGACCGCACACCAAAGTTTCTCTCACACTTTACCGAGTAGAACGACGCACCGAACCACCTGTGTGGCATTTGCACCATACACTCGGCCCACCATGTCCTCCGAAAAGTACGTCCCCGCATCCCACCCTCCTCCTCACCCGAGTCAAGAACCCAAACTAATAATTCCCGCAGATCCTCCTCAACCCCTTCTACCCTCATATCTTTTTTCGCCCTCTACCTGACCACGCTCTTCTCCCTCGACACCTGGGCCGCCGCCCGCGCGTCCCCTTACCGTGCTCCCTCGTCAATAAACACCTACGCCCGCCCCGCCAACACACCGCCCGCGTCCGACAGCTACCAAGGCGGCATGCATGGACGGGGCGGCGCAGGGCCCAGCGGCGGAGGTGGTGGGAGGGGTGTGGGTAGGCTGCCGCAGGCGGTGGATTCACGGCCGCCGATGAGATTGGGCGGGACCGCGAGTTGTGGGGCTTGTATGACTTGATAGTAGTTTTGGTGACGGATATGCAACGATACTTTGAGAATTGGCCACAGGAAGTTTCGAAAGTTGTAATTGTATTAGGAGCGGTGATTGAATGCTATTGTCACAACTATGCAAATCCCGCTAGAAACTCATGCATATTCCCAAAAGGGACATGCAGATGCATATACACCACAAATGCCATCACCACTCCATGTCTCATCCCTCTCCCACCACCATCTCCCTATCCCGGTATCATACACCCCTCTCCATCTAGTACTGCGAAGCAGCCTGCTGGCATGCCTTCAACTGATCCAAGTACCATCCGCAAATCGTCAAGCTCCCCTGGTTATCGTCCATGCACTGGCGGAAGTTGTTGACATCGGCCGTGCACGAGCCGCTCTGCGCAGAGGTGTTGACTTGCGTGTGCTGCTGCGAGAACTCGGTGTTCTGGGCTGACTCTTCGGCCGGTGCTGAGGAGCCGCCGCCGAACCAGCCGCCGACCGCGTGGCCGATGGAGGAACCTACTGCGACACCGCTGTATCCTCGTTAGCACTTATTCCAACAGGTACAACTCGATCAAAAGGTCGATCAATTGGGGGCAAACGCGAGAGTGCGCCCGGTCTTCCTAGCACGGATAAAACTTACGCAGCAGTACTGGCCATCTGGCCAAACAGTCCCGGACCCTGGCTAGGCGCGGCGCCCTGTTGTGCCGGTGCCTGCTTCGCCGGCGCCGCAGCGGTGGAAGAGTGACGAGCGGGTGCGGGAGCTGGGGGAGCGGGCTTGCGGGCAGGCGCAGCCGTCGGGCGGCGCGGCGCAGCTCCTCCACGTTGACGAGCCATTTTCGAGGATGTAGTGTGTTGGGTGGGTTGAGGGTGACTTGATTGGGATCTTGAGGCGATGGCTAAGGGCGTGGACGTGAGGTTGAGTTGTGGTGATGAAGTGGATGGCGATGGCAAAAGAAGGGAGCTTGGATGTTCGAGAAGGATCGGCGTCGGAGATAATTAGCCGAGGCTCCACCGAGAAGGTGAGGGAAGGGAGCTCGACTCTTGTTAATTGTGGTATTTTCGTACATATGGCTAGCATCTGTGAAGGAGCAGTTCAATCGCTTGTCTTAAATTGCGCCGGAAGTGTGTGCAAAGTCAAATGCATCCCTATAGCTACACGTCTTCCAATCACAACACTATATCTTCGACCCATCCTTCCTCCGAATCAGAACCTCCTCCTCCCTTGGCCTCGCCTCCACAAAAGGCACCCCCTCTCCAATTTCAGTAGACACCATCCTAGCCTTCCCAATTACCTGATGCATCAACATATAATTCATCAAACACCTCACCCCCTGCTCCTCTCCCTTCTTCACAATCCACCCATTGATATACTCCGCCTCCGTCTGCCTGCCCGCCCTAACATCCGCAAGCATACTCGATATGTTGTCTTTAGTCTTGTTCGCCACGCCAACGACCATAGACTCGAGACGCCCCGGGTCGAACCGCTGCTCAACGTTGGGAATGTATTGGAGTTCGGGAAGAGAGCGAATGACGAGTGAGATCTCGGAGAGCAGGAGCCGCATGACGCGGGTAAGGGAATAGTTGTAGAGAATGGCGCCGTTACGCGCGTCGAGGGTGACGGTGAGTGGGTTGATGATGCAGTTGACGGCGAGCTTTTCTAGCTGCATCTGTAGGAGATCGGGAGGCGAATAGGCGGTAGCGCACAAGACGGGCGTCCGTAGTAGAGTCCGCAGTAGGTAGCGTTGATTCGGTGTCCATTCAAACGTTGATCTTGTGGAAGCTGGGGTAGATGGATCCGGATTTGCTGCATGTTTTGGTTCCATGGGCATCCCTTCGTCGTTGTGGGCCTTGAACTTCGATGTCGGCGAATACGGAGCTGATTTGCGGTTCCTCTCGTTAGGTAGAATGCCCAAAGAGACCGTCCCGAAGCCAGCATGAACAGCGGTGAACTTGTCATCGGCACTGTGCAGCCCATGAGAATTGATCCCGATCATGTAATGCGGTCTCGTCTCGGGATCTGGGAACAGCTCTCGATTGACCTCTTCCACCGTACCCATTCCATTCTGCAAGAAGCAGATGACGGACTCTTTATGAAGCCGGTGCTTCACGGCAGATAAAGCCTGCAAGACCTTGTTCACCTTGGTACAGACGATGAGCGAGTGGATCGGCTCCGACGATTCTCCTTCCAGCAATTGCGGCTGCTCTGGCTTAGGTCTTGCATTTGGCACCTCAGGAAATACATCGCCAGAATTCGACTCCGACCCAATCTCTTTCCCGTGGTGTCTCAAACGAGACACAGCCAAATTTGCGTCGTACCCCTCCCGCCTTTCAATGTCCCCATCGGTAATCAGCTGCAGTCTTTTGGCCGAAGCCTCCCAGTCCGCCAGCATCTTACGGCTATGGAAGATGAGCGAGACCGGTGGCGGGTTTGGTATTCCACTGAGCGAATGTGCAATGAACTTTCCCACATTGCCTAACCCCAAGACGTGTATGCGGCGGTCGAGCACAGGTTGGGCGCGGTAGAAGTCGGCGACGTTTCGCGAAGCTGGCGGATCCCCAATATCATCTTCACTCTTCAATTCCTTGTCTTCTTCCTCCGCACTGCCATCTGTCAGCTATGAACTACCGCCTGTCGCATGCTAACCCACCGAACGCCCTGCTTGGCCTGCGGACTGGCAGTCTCCGGACCCAGCCAACTTTGCATCGGCGCACTCGTCCGGTAGAAGGCCACCCGGCCCAGACTATCGCTACCGGGTCTGCATGCTCGTCGTATGTGCAGTATCCGAGGCCGGAGCCTGGCGAGGAATTGTGAAGGAGATAGGAAAGACAGGGTGAATAGCTCCGCTTGAATTACATATATGTACAAAGGCGACCTTGTCTACAAAGTCGTGGACCGATCAAAGAAAAGTACGAGGTAAGTGAATGGGTAGTCGTTGACGTCGATGCGCGAGAGCTAGAGAGAGCTCGGGCGGAGAAAGTCTCGGCCCGCTCAGAGAAAGTGTAACGGCGCATGCACTTAAACTTTTACAACTTCGACATTACTACGCGCGACAAATCTCAACCCTTGTATATGCAGCTGCGCATGTAACAAATAGCAGGCAATCGCAGACTACTAACCATGGACCCCCAAACCAACCTCGACGTCCTAGTCGACGACCTAGACGTCAACATCGACGAGCTTACCACCGCCCTCACCCCACTTCTCACCTCCGCGCTCCCCAAAACCGCCTCGACCCTCCCCCTCCTCGACAAAGCAAAACTCTACGTCCTCTTTGCCGCAGCCATAGAATCGCTTCTCTTCTCCGCCCTCCAAGCCTCCGGCGCGGACGCAAAATCCCACCCCATCTTCGCGGAACTCGCCCGCCTGAAGGGCTACAATGCCAAGCTAAAGCAGGCAGAGGAGGCGGGCGAGAACGGTGTGAATCTGAAACGTGGGCCCGCGGCGAGACTCGATAAAGAGGCTGCTGCGCGGTTCATAAGGCATGGCCTTGCGGGGAATGAGCGGTTCGATCTGGAAAGGGCGGAGAGGATTGCTAAGGAGAAGGCGAAGGCGGCTTTGAAGGCGAGGGCGATGAAGATCACGTTTGATCAGAAGGTTGAGGAGGAGAAGCAGGCAGAGATGCTGAAGAAGAGGAAGGCGGATGAGGTTGAGGAGGCGGAGGAAGAAGAGTCGTCTTCTAGCGACGACGCGGAAGACGAGGGAGTAGAAGAGATGGAACAAGAGCAAGACCAGGCAGCAGAAGAGGAAGACCACGTCGAGAGCGAAAACGACGACTTCTACGGCACATCAGCACCCGCCTCACAACCCCTCCGCAAGAAACCCCGCCTCCTAGCCTCCGACACCATATCCCCCTCCAAGAAAGCAAAGTCCAAGAAAGATAAAACGCACAAACCCAGCACCACCCCAACCTCCGACTCTACCCCCTCCGCACAAAAACAAGCCAGCCGTCTCGCCAAGCGCGAAAAGCGCCTCACAGACCCCAAGTCTAAGAAGCAGACAGAGCTCCTCTTGCCAGAGCGCTCGCAGCAGCCGCCCAAGACGCGCAGCGAGACGTTCAACGCGCTGCTCAACGGGTCCCTTGCGGAGCAGAAGAAGGCTAGGGAGATGGAGAAGGACAAGGCTGCGGCTAAGAAGGGAAAGAAGAAGTGAGATTGGGGTGTAGGTGTCACGCTATTTTGAATTTAGGCATGGGCTTGGTGAAGCTGGGGATGCATCACAGGAACCGCTTTGTGCCGCTGTTTGGCTGTGACGGGAGAAAGTGCTATAGATACCCTACGTCTATTCGTAGCAACGCGCCGCGTGGGCGTATTTTGCATCGTAAGCATGCAATCGAAATGCCACAAGCAGCAGTGTCGCACACAGCAGGCACAACCCCATGAACAATCATCAAACATGTGTATTAACAGCCCGCAATAGCAAGCCCCCACCAATTACCAAATCCACATGACCAACCGAGCAATCAGCCCTCGCCCAACGCACTCCAATCCCTATAACCAATCCTACTAACACGATCCAGCCAGTCCCACCCTGTTATATAAATGCAACGCACCCCAAATTCCAGCCCCATGTCAATATCGTACAGTAAAAGAAACCGCCGCAAACGCTGCACAAGAACCGAGATCAACGCCTGGTATCGTATCGTACAAGAAGACAGTCAAGAGCGCAGGAAAAAAAATAAGAAACACAGACCGTGACGTGGACCCGGATCCTTTTATGTATATATGCAATAGCCGCGTGATAGTGATGCTGGTTCCCGAGTAGTCGTAAGTAGTAAAAAGTATCGGAATAATATGTCGACGTCCCGTCGTCGGTATGAATATTACGCAGCTGTCGGCGCTTGTAATGCCGCCGTATATACGATGCGTTTCAAAGCTAGGAATGCTGTATTTTGCGTCGAATGTTCGGCCGAGATCATAGTGGCCTATTCGAACGCTCCTGGAATCGTCAGGCTCAACCTCTCATCTTTTTTCCTTGGTGCGAGTCCTGCTGGCGAGCTCGGCGTTGAGGCAGATCGGGAGCGGCTTGGAGTCGGCCGGTTGGCTTCCTTTGGGCTAACGTCCATAGACTGGCGCACCTCAGCTCGCAGTTGAGCTTCAGCTTCCGCTTGGATTTTCCTCTCCTCATCTAGGTCGAGAATCTGAACAGGGGCGCCCTCATTCGAAATTACTGTCTTCCCTATGGAGACCCTCTTCACGATATCATCCTCTTTGGATCGGAATGGGTCATCCTCGCGCTTTCCGATATCTCTAGGGATATAAGTCATGTCCACTGCGGAGTCCAGAGGTTTGTCGGACATCACACTCTCTTCGCTTTTTCGTGCAGCATCCGGCTTGGTATTAGCGAACGAGGCGGAACGTGGGCTCCCTCGGGTAGGCATGTAGGAAGGTACCACGCCTCCTCCGATGCGCATCCAAAACATACGCTCTCGCAGGCGAACGCTTTCTTCCCAAGCGGTCTTCTTCTCGTCCTCGGTCTCTGCTCGCCAATGACCCGCAGCGATCATCCTCAGGAAGCCGATGTAGTCGCATGTGGATCGGAGTCGTCCAAGACACCATTCACAGAGAGGATGCCGTGTCTCGTCGCTGTCCGATACCTTGAAACGAAATTTTCTCGCATACTTTTCATCTTTTCTCGCCTCTCCGCACAGGGCGCATGGGAAGACCGGACCGCGGAATTTAGGAGGTGGCGGGCTGGGTTCGACTACCAGAGATCCTGCCGAGATGCTGTTTAGCACAGTGCGCCGTGCCATCCACGAGAGGCCAGGGGCAATGTCGAGACGTAGCGTCGGCTCGATATCCTCGGACAAGGTTCGCTTGTAGAATTTCTCGTCCTTCATATTAGGCATTCCAGCACTGGCTACGGAGTCACGAGGCGAGTTGGCGGTCGAATTTGGCGTCTTGGAAAGCGGCAAGGAGCTCGAGGAGTTGTTGGTCAGTGATCCAAGGCCTAGCACGTTCAAGCTACCGTAGTTGCCACTGGAAACACGGCTGCTTGGTGCAGAGCGACTGCTAATCTTGAGCATGTCCTGGAATTCCCTAAAAGATATGAGATCGGAGCGCAGGACCGGATGGATGAGGTGGGTGAAGTGTAGAGGATGATCCGGGGTGACTTCGTCTGATCCGGGAGTGGTGGGCGTCAGGTTCACGGCGTCGAAGAGCTTGGTCATCTTGTCGGCTGCTGTGATTCCAGGTGTCGAAGGCGCGGTAGTCGTGGGCAGCGTGTTGTTCTCGTCGTCTAGCGCGCTCATTCTCTCCACGACGCCTTTCAGATCCTGTAGCTGTTCCTGCAAGGAGCCCTGCAGCAGTTCGGCATCGCCCAGCTGCTGTTTTAATTGGTCGTTCCGCCTCTCCGAGGCTTCGGTCTCTCTTCGCGCAGCGGAAACCATCTGCACTAGTTAGCGTCGCGTAACGTGCCATGGCCAGTACGACTCACCACATTGGCCTCCTCGAAGAGCGCGGCAGTCAGCGTTTCGACCTCGTTGTCGGTCTTTCGCTTCGCCTTCTCCGCCTCCACCCGCCGTCTCCGTTCCTCTTCCAGGTCGCTCGACAGCTGCTTCTCCATTTTCTCGTAAATGACCTTGTCCACCAGCAGGCCCATTGCGACTTTTGCCTCGTGTGCCTTGACCTGGCCCTCGAGCCGCGCCAGCTTTTCCCTCGCGGAATCCAGCTCATGTCGGGTGTGCTGGAGGGAGTCGTCGAGAGTGGTCTGGTGGTTGATGGCGTTGATGAGCTTGGTGCTCAGCGTGGCCACCTCCTGGCTCAGATCGGGATGCATGTTTGAGTCGGACGAGTTGTTGCGCGAGAGGTGGGTTTGTGGTGTGGGCGATCGGGGGTCGGGGATGGTATTCATGGCGTCGCTTTCCTGGGACTGGGCCGCGTGGTTCAGATGCGGCGACGATATCGACTTGGTGACTGTTTTTGTCGACGCAGGCGAGAGGGTGCGCATCTGCGAATGGAGACGGGACGGGGTGACGTTGCCAGAGCTTCCGGGGGGCTGCACCCAGGGTGCGGCGAAGACGAAGCTGTAGCGGACAATGTCAGCGAGGGGAACAACAGACTATTTGGCCAGCATCGTTCCCAAGGCTGGGTCTGAAGAGGAGAAGCGGCGGACGTACTCGGCCATGGTGCGTGTTGGGACTGGTTCAGAGCCGGCGCGGTAGCTTGCGGGTGGGAGCCGCGGCAGACAAAGGAGTGACGAAAGGCCTGCGGAAGAGGATGGGAGAAGAAGACGGCGCGGCAATCAACAGCAGCAGGACATTGGGGCAGCACCCGATCTAGCGCGACGACAGACACGGGAGGGTGTCGGTACGGCAGGCAAGAGGTGCGGAAGAGGAGGACGGGAGGGCAGCGGCGAGAGTAGATGACGGTGCAGCAGTCCAAGTGCAGCCCGAGTGGGTGGGCGCTCGGGAAGGTACCTTGGGACGACGCGCCGTGACCGCATGACGGCCGACGCTGCGCCGCCGACAAGCCCACAAGCCCACAAGCCTCGCCCGTCCACGACGCCCCCGTCACCCCATCCTCCTCTCTTCTAGACCCTCTTCCTCCTGTAGCACCTTGTACAGCGCTTCGGACCACGCCGCCAACAAATGAACAGAGGTCAACGGTCGCTCTCCTCCCTGCAGCGCCCAATCACCCTCTCACCCTCTGCAGACAGCCGCGCCCGCACTCTGCGGTAGCGACCGTTTTCCCGTATCCGATCTTTGTGCGACGCGGCCGCAGCTGTCGTGACGGCGTTTTGTTTCTGCTGCTGCGCGCGCATGAGAAACACATCTCCTGGGTTCCGCGTCGCTCCACCGGTGGCGAGGGCTTGGAGTGTCGAGCCATGCCGCTTACGGTGGCTCATTCATGGACAGTAATCATTGCCAATGGGCCTGACTCGGCACCACTGATGTACTGTACGCACCCACTGTCTACCGGTAGATGACTTCCCCGTCTCGGATGGGGAAGGTCGCTGCATGCGGTTCTCACATGCCGGTGGTGAGACTGTCGGCTGAACACAGAGTCAACAGCCATCTCATATCGATGATCCCCGCTGCATGTCATTCCCCGCGCGAGACTCGACCATAAGCTTATCCACGAGGGCCGAGGACGCACATGCAGATGCAGATGGTCGTCACCCGTGCGTGGCACAGGCGCTTATAGAAGCAGCCCCGTCGCCATGGCAGGGCTATCTGCATCTACCCGAGCTGCGCCCCGCGCCAACACCAACAACACACCTCTGTCCCACCAACGCTGCCAACACCCCTGTCAAGCTTTTACGCACGCTTGATGCATCAGTTCAAGCATCATCGTAGAAGAAACAAACGGAACATGTCTCGCCGTCGATCAATTATACGGCTTCGCATCACGTCCTCGGTAACTCCATGCTTTCCAATAACGCAACCATGGAATCAAGTCCTTCCTGCTTTGCCTTCCGCTTGGCCATGCGCCTCTTTAAACCTTCAAGTTTAGCGCCATGCTCCACCAGCCAGGCAAACATTTCTGTATGCTCGACCATCAACACATTCACAATCGTTATCTCGGCCATCCTGTTACCCTCGCCAACGAGACAAGCGGGCATGTTAGCATCAACCCCGCCCTCGACAATCCGCTTCACAATTCCCAGAAACCCTTTCTTTGCCGCTTCCCCGGCCGCACGCTCGTGAGCTGCACCGCGTCGTAGGAGCTGCCTCACGACTCCCTCAGCGCCCCTTTGACATGCCCCGACGAACGGCGGTGAAAGGTGGTTGTACAATTCAATGCGGTTGAACGGCGCCCCTTTTTCGAGGAGATGGCCGGCCATGTCGTCCCATCCGTTGAATGCCGCCGTGTGTAGAAGTGTGCCTAGCTCGCTCTCCCGCCAGTGTGCATCAGGTATCCTCTTCATGAAGCTCTCAACCAAGTTCATGTTCTCGACATTGGGCGTCACACAAGATCTGAGAAAGCCCCGAGATGCGTGCGTCCACTCGGGGTGCCACATCGACGCCAGTAGCTGTTCCACCAACGTTGGCGAGCCGAATCTGTAGGCATAGGGAAAGATCCGCGTCCGCATGAGAAAGTGGAGCTTACGTGGCTGGCACTCTGCTTTGTCCAGCAGGTAACAGATGATGGTGAAATCTCCCCGCATCGCCGCAGCCGTATAGACATTTCTCATCACACCTTCCCAGTCGAATGCAAAATGGAGCATGTCTGTCTCCTCGCTCAGTTCTCGGACAATAGCATCCTGGCCCGTGTACACGGCCGCTGCCAGAAGATCACAATTAAACTCCCGCTCTCCATATTTCCTGGGAAAACAGTACATGGGGGGCTTTCGAAACCACAGCATCATACGGAACTTGCGTTGACGCACAAGCAGTGAGCTCAAAGCCTCTATGTAAGTTGGGTACGTTGCACGACTATCAACGTCGTCGAGAGCAAGGCGCGAGGCAATCTTCCGGACCATATCAAGCTTCGGCGACAGCCACGTTTGCTTGCTGAGGAGGCGTTGCGAAAGATACATTGCTGCCATGTCGTCGCTCATGCGCTGGTTGAAGTCGTCCAGCTCCTGGAGCGTGCCTAGCTTAGAGAGAACCTCGTGAGCGAAAAGTTCTAGCGCCACCATTAGTCGAGTGTTCCCCATGCAGTGCCGCCGGCTTCGCGCCTACTGACTGTTCACAAGTCGCAGCCGTAGTGCTCTTTTCGCGCCGCGCACCTGCATCGCCTCGGCCAAGATGGGCCGAAATAACTCCAAGGGGAGGTCTAGTAGCCCTGCTGGAGCTGGAGCTGGAGACATTGAAGCACGCAATCGTGGACCAGTTACGTGTGGGATTATTCTTTAGTTGGTGGGCTACATTCAAGAAATCTGTGGCTTCTTTGTGTCAAAGAGATAGGAGAGAAAGCCGGAGCCTCACTCCATACGCAGAAAGAGTAAAAATAGTCGCATTTGTAAGAGTGCTCCAATTGTTGTTCGACTCATCGGTTCGGTTCGCCTGAGATGAGATGATCCTTTGCCAAGACATGACTTACTCAGCTAACCAACACAAATCTCCGTCTTCGATCTGCTCTCGGACAGCCTCAGCCTACCTGCTTTCCACAGCGTCCTTGCCTCTCTTATCGAGATTCGACCAGCTTTCAGTGAGGACAATAACTCGAGCATCATCGCACCTAAACCAGCCCGGGAATCACGGCAAAAGCCAAACCCGCAATAGTAACGAAGCTCTTCCTCCCCAGCGCCCACGCCAGACTCGCTCCGTTCGTCGACGTAGCAGCAGCAGGCGAGAAAGCCCCGCCTGCTGTCGTAGTCACTGATACCGTGCTTGTTTCTCCACTCGAACCCCCGCTTTGGGCGGCAGTCGTGGGCGACGAGTCCGTCTGCGCAGTCGTCGTCGCAGTGGCAGTGCTTGTTTCCGTCACTGTCGACCCATCGGCTGCTTCCATCTCCACGGTGATTGAAGTGACCGTGGCGGCATCGCAGCACTGCACCGATGTCACGGTGACATCATAAGATGCATAGCTCGTCTCTGTGATCCACTGTGTTTCGGTGACTTCGTAATAGACGTCCACCGTCTCCACGTACGTCGTGCTGTATCCTCGTGCACGGAACTTTGGATTCATAGCCGCTTCTCTGCGAGCGGCTGCGGCGGCTTCAGTGATGGTAAACAGCTCGGTGCTTACCACGGTGGTGGTGACGGCCGATCCTTCGATGGTCGTGCGTTGAGTCTACTTCGCTGTCAACGTCGTGCTGGACAACTTCCTGTCCGCGGTGTACTCACCTCGACCTCCGTTACCGTGCTAGTGGACTCGGCGACTTCAGTGGCAGTGTTGGTCGTGGAGATGACAATGGTCGTCGTTGCAGTAGTCCATACCGTTGAGTCGGCGCCGACGACAGTAGTTTGCTCAGTGATAATAGCCTCCCAGCATCCCGCGTTTCCGTTGATGCAATACTCAGGTCCCAGGTCACATCTTGCTTGTTCGTCGGGGCAATTCGGCACGCACCCTAGGAATTCAATGCAGAGGTATGTGTAGGCGGGGCCGATGATGGCGAGTCCGGAAAGTAGTGTAGCTAGCCGCATAGTTATATTGGACGCAGTCTCAAAGTCGAAATCTGTATAGCTTTGAGTGCACTATAAGACAGTAAGTGGAGAAAACGAATAGCACTTTCGGGTCCTTTGCGTTTCAGGAAGTCCCCTGCCTTTTGGACTGGCAAGACGCGGAGGGAGGCTGGGACGCCCATGGCTCAGACAGCCAACACTGACCGGATTTCGAAGCGATAACCCAAGGCAGTCTGGGGGCGATGGCGTTGAGCGCGGCCCATAGTAGGAAGCCAGTTCCATGTGTGGTCGCGTTAATTGGCCTTGCACACTGTGATGAGGCGGCTGGTCAGCACTGGAGTGCATATATCGCCGGAAATGGATAGCGTTGATGACCGTAAAAAGCAAGCCATATACGTGCATGACTGGAAGACCTGATTTCTAAAGGACCTGCAGGAAGTAGCAAATAAATTGAGGCGAGCTCTGGGATATGTCATGTATTGTTTGAATTCGCTAGCTAGGTCCCGTCCCGACTGAGCCTGTTTGGGGCGATCAAGCCATGGTCTCTCCGCAAGAGAGTTCAATCTAACGCGGGTGTCGCGCGAGGCCAACTCTAAGTTCAAGTCTTGGTATCGCTGGCAATGACTTTCCAAGGGCAGCCTTATCAGCTAAACCAAGACAATCTCCGTCTTTTTCTCCTCCATCAAGAACCCAAGATCACCCTTCAACTTCTTGTCCCAAAATGCCACAAAACCCACCCTTCTATAACGTTTCACCCCATCGCTCTCATCGCCATTTTTCGCCGCCACAGGCACAACGGCAATCCCATTGTGGTCCATTACATTCGCAGGCCGCACCGTCGCACTGATGTACACGACGGACAAAGCAGCCGTCTGTGATTCCTCTTCCCCGTCAAAAAAGACGGTTGCGAATTCAAGGTCATTCTCTCCACGACGGATTTTGAGCCGTGCAGCCATGTCTAGTCTTCCACCAGGTGGAACGATGGGTTTGGGCGGCACAGCCTCCCAAGGTCCGTTGCGTAGGATGTATTGGGAGTCCTCTGCGTCCGAATCCGAGTCCCCGTCTGAATCTGTGAATTCGGCTTCCTCATGGTGGCCACGGGAAATCTTCTTCTCTTCCATGGGCATCTCCTGGCGAGCATTCGTCAACTTTTCAATATCATCCTCTTTACCCTCCTTGCAAACTTCGCAGTGTATTAAGCGGGCTCGCAGACGCACCGTTCCACCAGACGCCACGGTACCGAACATGTCTCCATTCGCAGTTTGAACATCGCACCCAACATACTCAGCGTCTGTTTTGGTCGTCGTCTGATTGCCACGACCGAACGTCACATGCCCCTTGACACTCAACCACGACCAAGTCGGTGCATCAAAGTCTTCTGGCCGATCAAGCGTGTTACCGGTCCTGTGCCAAAGAAGGTCGTCGAGGAAGAAGCACTCCCAGAGTCCGGCGAAGTATCTACTTTCGTAGCGAGCCTGAAGCGATGAAGCAATGCCAGCTAGAGCAGCAAAGACGTCACCGTGGTATGTAATCTGTCGCGATGTGTACTGCTCTACGATACCATGCCATTCGCCGATGACCTGGCTTTCGCTCAGGAGAACCTTCGCGTCGTAGTCGGGTAGAGTATAAGCAGTCGATCTTACGTCGCCAGGGCCTTTTATTCCGGCTTCGTTATGGTCGCTACACAGGCACTCCCAACCAAAGCCCTCCTCCGAGAAGTACAGTCGTCGCGCTGAAAGGAGTTCTTCTTGGTAGCACCATGCGCGTTTCGATGTTGGGCCGCAGCGAATCCGCGTCTTGGAGGTATCTAAACGTGGGTACAATATTGCAAGACCTCCTGCGGATCCGGGGGTAGAGGTGGGGCTGGAAGTGGAGCTGATTGGGATCTCTGCGGCGCTGACTTCGAGCTGCTGGCGAGGGGTGAGAAGGCCTCCCGTTGAGCTATCTGTTCCGGAAATCATGGTGAGGAGCGATCCGTTGTAGACTTGGCCCATGCGATACGCCTCGAAGGCCCAATCTTCTGGGTCATCCTGCACTATGCAGAGGCTGTCGACCCACAGGTAGTGTATGCCAATTGCTTCAACGACACGGAAGGCATCTGCAATTGTTTTAGGAAGCACCTCGTTAGGAATCGCTTTCTCGAAACCAGCAAGTCTTTCCTTTGTCAGCCTCCACGGCATCTCCCCTGTTGCTCTACCCCAGCAGTAACTGAGCGTGGCGTAGCCGGGAAATGGTTCTGCAATATCTCTACCGCGAACTAGACGTATGTATGGGTCTCCAGACGCTGACATTTCGATCGCGATCAGTCTGGTCGGTCTAAAATGCTCTCGGGGCCATGTGGAGCACTCGGACGAGCCGCCGAGGCACTCCTGAAGCCAGGTTCTAATGACCTTTAGGTTATCGCCGGCATCAGCCACTGGTGCAATCTGTAGGCGCTCTACACAAGATCAGCACTGCACATAACGCACAAACTGCAGACGGACTTACCACATCCATCGACCCACTCCACATGTCGCGAATAAAACGTCCGACTCTTCTCTCTCAGCTCAAAGGGCAAAAAACGAACAGCGCAATCCTTGGTGGGGTCCTCGAAAACAGGATTCTCGGGATCCCGTTCAGTGCGCACTGCGAGCATGGTGATCGGCAAACCCTCGTCTGCCTCGATCGAGTCCACGTCGGGCTCCGCGAGCAGCATTTTCTCCATATGGCGGGTGTAGCGATAATCCATGGGGACTACCAACGGTCTGTTCTCGATGAATACCGATGTCTCTCTTGACACATTCTTGAGCAGGCCGTCAATCAGGCCGTTAGGGCCGTTAAGCTGGCTAACAAGCACCGAGCACGAATGACACCCCGATTCGGCAGATGTGATTAAATCGCTCAACGTTTCATGCAAACGGTACGGCTCCAGACCCTGCGTAAGCATCGCTTTCCTCAACCCAGGATGATGGTAGCTCTCGTCCTCATCGTCCACCTCGCGGACAAGCAATTGGTCGAACATTCGCTTCCCTAACTTGTGCTCCGGCTGCACGCAATGCTGCCCGCTCGCGTGACACGCCGCACAAATGTCCAGGTCATCATCTTCACAAATACCGCAATGAAAGTGAGTACTCTCGATCTGCGCACGACAGTGATGGCATGTGATGTCGTGCTTGCCCTTGCAATTCTCGCTTTCTGCATGTCGCCGCGCTTTGCATCTGTTGGAGAAGAAAGTCGAGCCTGTGAGGAATATTTCTGCGGGGATGTCGCGACAGCGGAGGCAGATGTGGCCAGTTGTTGGTTTTGGGAATTGTATTTTTTTGGTGGGGTTGGTGATGGGGTGGAGGTGTGTAGCGTTGACCTCTGGTCCTGAGCTTACTTCGCCGATGAATTCGATGGTGATGTCTTCCATGGTTAGGATTTGCTTTCATATGCAAGTGATGGTCTGCTTATGGGCATCTACATATATAAGTGTCCCTTTGTAGTGGCGCATGCTGCACAGCCACTAGAGCTAGCCATGTATAGCGCCAATAAGCAGAGCTAGGTCGCGGCCCCCAGGACGGCATCTAGTCGCTTACTCTACGCCACCTTATTTGCTATTCGCTCTTTGCGATTAGATTGATAGTCCATGGCCGTAGACTTGCTGTGCTTACTTCTCACCTCATATCAACCGCCTCGCTCATCCGTGTCTAATCTGTACAGCCTGTACGACTCTGAGCATGGATCAGTGACGTACTCACTTGCAGCGTAGTCTTCAGGATTATTCGCGGCGGGTTCCGTCATCGCCTCACCGCAAAAACAACTCGTTGATTCGTCCATGGTAGCAAGGACGAATGGAGCGATACGCCGCTCCGCGTACCATACTTTGAGCTTTACGCGCGTCAATGTGTGTGCCAGAAGGGAATTAACGGACACATTTATTATCAGGTATATCTGGAGTAGTAGTTGTCGATACGAAATACGCGATTCAGCAATGTTGTCAATGGTAACCAATAAAATTGAATAGTGAGATGCAAATCAGATATCCCCAACCCCAACGTTAAAATTCTGAAAGCGCAGGAACCAGCCCAGGCTATCCCCCAAAGACGCCTTCCACCCAGTCCGTCACCACCTCCTCACTCCCCTGTCACCCATCTTAGTGTCCAAACTCAACAATCATATCCCACCTCGGCTGGCCTCCCGGCTTCGAAGCCGGCGTCTGCGTAATATGAAACGCGACCACCTTCTTTTCCCCCAACTCCTGGTGATGGTCCCGCGCCATACGAATCGGCCCCTTTCCATGCACAGTCGCCGCCACCGCATCAAAAGACGCCCCCTCAACGCCTCCAGTCCTCGTTCCACTCCCTTCCTTCTTAAGACTCACAGTCACACTTTCTCCACCCTTCTTCCCCATCTGCTCAAATACCGCCTCGAAGACGCGAATCGTCTCCGGCGTGACAATGTTGTCGCGCGCCATGAATTGCAGATCGCTGGCGGGTACCCCGGCCTCCTTGGATGACCGTCTATTAGCGGCCATGGCTTGGTCCGACCACCACGCTGGCTCATCCTCGTCACCGAACTTCGGACGCTTGTACTTCTCACCCTTGAACGTGTACTCGTATGGACGGTAGAGATCCGCCTTCCGGCTGTCACTCATGGAGATGAGCATTGACTTCTGCTTCGGGCTCTCGAAAGACGTCAACAAGGACTGCTGCATCCCCTGTCCGACCTCATCCACCATGTACTTGTCAACATCCTTCTTGCTATGTCCAGCCTTCAGCAAATCCTTTCTATGCTGAATAGCCCAATTATCGAATGCCTTCTGTTGAGCAGCGTTGTTCATCATGTTCGATTCAGTCCACAGTTCCATCCTAGACATATCGAATCCCTTCTTACCCTGCAGATAGGACCCCTCCGACACGGTCATGGGGTCGTTTTCATGCTCCGTCTTGTACTTGCCGTTTTCGTTAAAGACATTTTCCGTCTTCTGATCGATGGGGACGTCCTTGTTGCCTTTGAAGCCGGTATCCGGTTTCCCTGCGGCAATGGTTTGATCGAGTTCGGCGACTGCTTGATGGCCCTCTTGACGGTATTTTTCGATCCCGGATTTGGCCCATTTGGAATTGGGATCTACTGCCAGTTTGGCAGGTGGTTTGACGCAGGGGGCTGTTGCGCGTTTTCCCAAGCCCCCTATGGAGCATGCTGGGCTGTCTGGGAGCGGATCGGGCTCGTTTTCTCGGTTGATAGGAGTGGTCTCATCCGGGTTCTTTGCGGGAGCATTGGGATCGTCGGGCTTGGGGCCTGCGGGGTTTGGCTCTGCAGGGTTGGCCGGATTCGGTTCGGCTGGATTGACGGGAGCAGGCTCAGCAGGGTTGACGGGAGCAGGCTCAACAGGATTGACTGGAGCTGGATCCACTGGAACGACCTGCGCCGGCGGAGGATCATTAGGTCTCAGACCAGGAGTGTCACTGCCAGGGCTGTTCGGCCCCGCCGCCGGATCATGCGGTACCTGTTTGATCGGAGGCGGCGGTGCTTTACCACCAGGAATAGGTTTCACCACGGGCACCTTTGGGACCAAAGGCACGACTGGCGCACGAGGAAGCAAGGAGAAAAGTCCTCGAGCAACTAGACTGCTGGAATCGGAGCGCTTGTGCGCATCGTCGAGGTCATGGATCGGGGCGGCTAGAGCTGTTCCAAGGAGGAGGAGGTGGAGTGGTGAAAACCGCATGGTGGTCTAAGTATGTGGAAAGAGTGTTGGCCCGAGGGCTGTGAAGGAATATGAAAAAGTTCGACTGGAAGAAAGCGGTCTGCCAGAGTCAATGAATGTGAGAAGTAGAAGTGCACTCGGTCGTTGTTGGATGGAACTTGCCCGGCGCAGCGGATATTTTCAAGACCAGTGGTGCAGTCCGTCTACTTGTACAAAAAGGGTCGACTTCGTTCAGTAACTCCCTTGTTGTCCGAATTCTGTCCTTACTACTTCCTAACTCCGTTCCACCGTATCACTTCTATCCACCCGTTACCCTTCTTGTGTCGGTAGTCATTCTCCGTCTCGCAAATTTCTCGCTATTAAAAGTCGTTGCTCAAGTCCGACATCCAGATCCACGCAAATTCTCCATTGGGCGACTCACGGTGTTTACAATTGTAGCTTGGCCCCAGATGTGGCGGAGATTCAGACACTTGTAGCATGTCGCTAGACAAAGACCTCCGGTCCGTAGGTCGCGCAGGAAGACTTCCTTTGCGAGGATTGTTGCTTAGCGGGAGGCCCTTTTGTCGGCGTTCATTAATTGGGTCGGCGAGTCTTTGGGGCCAAGGGTGGCAGGGCGTCACCTGGCTCGAGATACACTAGCTAGTTCATCTGGCACTAACGAGGTGGCCTCGCCCCACATTGCACACAGCCTACAACTAGAGATCTTCAACTCCGTTGAATCGTATGTTCGTTGGTTCGGCGACTTCCACGAGGTGAGAGGTAGGGTCCGATAACGACTATAGCTGTACGTTTTGCAATCGGTGGTATATGCCGCTGGAATAACAGTGCGACTCTAAGAGCGAAGACGTTACCATGAACGGACATACGCAGCATTGCCTGGAAAAGGAAGAGACCTGGGATCTCTTGAGGCCACTCGAATAATCGAGCGTCATGTTCGCTTCCTTGAAGTCGCGTTGGGGGACGCTGCCAGAACGCTACCATACAACGGACGCCGAGATCAGGATACGTCTCCCACATGTTGCCTGCGAGAGCAAGGTCAAAGCCACCAAAAAACATGTATCTCGGATGTAGACATGCTCTTCCATTCCCTCCTCTTCATGTATCTCCGAAGAAGGACATGCCCACTAGCAGAAATGATCGGAAAGCGTACACCAACTTCCTCTAGTCTAATTTCGCGCAGCGCGCCGGGTAACGGTGTCAGCGATACTGCGTACGCCTGTGCAATTGCGGACGCCCGTGCAATTGCGGACGCCCGTGCAATTGCGGATAGCAGCGTTTGCTTAAAAAGGCGGGTGGGCTTAGCAAATCTTAGCAAGGCTCTCTAGCACGACGAGCTAGGAGGACGCGAAGCCGGTATGTTTACAATCCCGATGGCGAGGCTGTGTGGTACCAGCTTCCGTAGCGACCGCCATACTTTTATCGTCACAAGGCAGCATCGTGTACATCGAGTAAAGTAATTCAAGAGCTTGATAAAGTAAGGAACATAACATAAGGGAGTAAACGGGTCAATTGAGGTGGTAACAAAGTGCTTACCGTCGGTGCTAGTGCCTGGTACATGTCTCAGCGCCACGCGATCTTTCGTGCGAAGGGGAACAACGAGATATTTTGTACAAGCCTGAACAAGCTTGCTCTGCCTCTATGCATACGATAATTCAAGTTCTTCATCTTCTAATTATAACTAACTATAACCATACTGCAGCGTGGTTGACAGAGAAGCAAAAGGTACCATCGAATTCGAGCTGCCCCCGAAGGTCCAGCTGCACGCCGATTGCGCGCCAGGCCAGCCCGCCCGCCCCGCACAGCCATCCCACGTCAACTTTTCTGACAACCACCCCGCTAACCAAACACAACACCGCAAACACACGCAACCATGTCCGACGCCGATCTCGAGGAGGTGCGGAAGCTCCCTTAACCCCAATTATTGCGCAAAGCTTACACTCGCAGATCCGACGCGCGCGTCTGCAGCAGCTACAAGAGCAGCAAGGCGGAGGCAGCAACGCCGGAGGTGGCAGCGGAGGCGGCAATGACCAGGAAGCGAAGCAGTGCGATACCCCATCCCCCAATAGCACAGCACATGGATCCTAATCTGTTCTCACAGACAGCGCGAAGCCGACCAACGTGCCTCCATCCTCTCCCAGATTCTCCTCCCCGAAGCCGCCGACCGCCTCAACCGCATCCGCCTCGTCAAAGAGTCCCGCGCCACCGACGTCGAAAACCGCCTCATCTCCCTCGCCCGCTCTGGCCAGATCCGCGCAAAAGTCACAGAAGAGCAGCTGAAGGAGTTGCTGGGTGCGGTTGCGGAGCAGCAGGAGAAGGAGGAGAGTAAGATTGTCGTGAATCGGAGGGGCGGTGGAGGATGGGACGATGATGATTTGGATGATCTGCTTAAGGACGTTTAAGGGTGGGGAGTGAATTAGAGAGGAGCAGGGATTCATGGTATGACACAGACATAGGTGCATTTGCTGGCGTTATGGCATATTCCCATTTGATGGACTACTGGGCACATTGCTCATCAATGAGACTTTTGGAGGACAAATATACTCCCCTTCAGCAGGAATGTCGAAAGGCCCAAGCGACGAGAGCAATGGCTCGCTGATCGAATGCCTAGCCCTCTCGTTGAAGCTTTCGAATGACTCCTTGCCATGTCCTATCCTCCATGCCCAAACCAGAGGTGGCCAAGAGTTGACCTCCCACAGCCCCTCACATACCCAGCCTCGCCAACTCCTCCTCCACCGTCCCCAAACATCCCGCCCCCTTGACAATCTCACTGTCCGCCTGCACCCCCGCGAACGGAATCGCCTGCCCCGTCTTGGGCGGAACCCACTTCAGTCCATTGGACTTGCTCTCCCATTTGTCGCGTATTTCTTGAGCACCGCCGGCAGCCAAGCCACCCGTGGCCAAAGCCTTCTTTTCCAATTCTGCTATCAGGGCTTCCTTCTTTCCGATGCGCGATTCCAGGTTCTGGCGGCCTGGTGCTAGCTCGGGAGAGGATGGCGTAGCAAGGAGGGCGTTCTTCATCTCCGCGACAGAGGCTTTGGTGGCAACGAGGGTCTGTTGCTCGGGATTAAGCATGTCCAGCGGAAGAGCATCGAATCCAGCAGCCTCTGCAGCGTTCTCGTCAGATGCAGACATCGTAAAAGGGTTGTCCGGGGTAGGAGCTGGAATGTCTAGAGCAAATGCTGGATTGCAGTAGTTCGCAGGGTCTTGGGCCACCTCCTCGAAGAATGCCATGATGGTATGCTGTATGGAACGTTGCGTGAAGATGCATTCGCCGACCCAAGTGTCGCCGCCTGGGAACGTAGGGCAGATGGGGTCGATATCAAGGATGAAGGAGTCCACCGACATCGTCTTTGCTTCTTCGGTCGACGTGGGAGCTGATGGCTCTACGTAGTAAGTCGAGTTGGCGTAAAGTTGTCGAGCGCTATCTCCGGGATTGAGGCCGTTCTGCTCTGGGGGTGCGGAGGATTCAAGCCATTCGACCGTGCTGATAGACCTCTGCGACGAGGACGTACGCTGGGGCTTGTAATCGGTCGGTAGGCTGATGCACTTGGTGTAGTCCGTCATAGTACTGTCGCCGACCTTCCACTGCCGGGTTCGCATGTGTAGGAAAGCCTTCAGCGCCGGGTTGGTGATCTGAGCGTTGCGCATCTCGGAGTGAATGGCTGCCATGGCAGTGATGCGGCTGCCGTACTTCCAGACTGAGATACATCAGATCAGCCGAAGCAAAAGAACTCATTCGTCTGCACTTACAATCCTCGTTGAGAACATCCATAAGGCTGTCCACGCCATTCTCAATCGCAATCACGTACACCTCTGCGTCAGTAGCCACAAATTCTGGGTTCCTGATCACGCTATCGAGAACGGACTTGATATGCTCCTGCGGCGTACGATGGCCCTCTACGCGGTTCTCCACCGGGTGCATCACGATGGCGTCGTGGGTGATTGATTTTCGAGGCAACGCAGTCCAGCTTCGGGTCGACAGCGCCTGGTTGAACTTGTGTGAGTAGAGAAGCTGGGCAGTGTTGAGGACGATCACGCCCGGAATTTGCGCGTCGCCTTTGACACCAGCGCCGTCCTTGTTCAGCTCTTCCACAACGTCGACATCATCCTCATCGCGCGATATTAATTCTTTCAGAAAGTTGACAATTGAGCCGCCGTTGATACCGCCGTCTCGTTGTAGCTCGCGGTACGCCAAAATACCCAAGTCCTGGTAAGTGTCGTCATTGATGAGGACAATCACTCGCTTCCGCGCCTTGAGGACATCAGCGGACGGAGCCAAGATCGGGACATGTGGTCCATCGGGTTTGGTGGTACAAAGGGTGGGCAGGTACAGCTGCTTGAGGCCAAGGGCGGAGATGCGCTTCAGGACTTCTTGCCGCTGGCAACCTGGAGGCATGTCAATTGTGCCTCCCCAGCTTGGAGGCTTACTTACATCGCATGGCCTCGCCGCGGACATCATTGTGGCGCTCGTTATTGGTGTAGAAGAAATCGAAGAACTGATCGGGAGCCTTGCTGTTGCGGATGCAAGCGTGGGTGCTGTTGTCGATGAAGTATCTACGAGTTGTAAGCTACTCTGCCACTCTATCTGACGTCCGCGTGTGCATACCCCAACTTCTTCAGGTCCACGGGATACGTCGCATCCGGGTCCAATGTACTCTCCTGTCGGCGGAACATGGCGGCCGGCGGAGGAAGGACTTCTGACCGCAGTAGAAAGTCAGTAAACCTCATCCAAAGGGTTATTATGATGCGAGCCGCGCTGTCTCCTCAGATTGGACACTGATTGTATCCCGGACTTACATACTCGGCTGATGGGCAGAAGTACAACTATCTACACCACTGAGACCCGTGTCTCTTCGTAGGTAGCGATCGGTTGAGGGAAGTAAGGGGGTGGTTCTTTGTCGGCGTGTAGTTTTTGGTCGGCGACAAGACGACCGTTTGCACTATTGGTGAGCGATAGGCTGAGCTGAACAGTGAGAGGTGAAGGCCACAGCGAGAGAAGGCACGGTGCAGAGTCGGTCGCGATTTCCCAAAGATGAGATGAGGAAATACATGCGTATTGCTACATCTGTACATGCAGCCATTTCCAACGCCGCCCAATGCCAATTGTTTGCCTAGTATACACGTCTCCTGTCTGAGGACGTCCAACCTCCATCCCCGTGTCCCCATTCCGACTACCAGCTTGCCTTCTTTACACCGGGTAGATTTCCGGCGAGCGCATTTAATCGAAATTGGTACTAGCATCAAGTCAGCATGTGTCCCTTCTTCAAGCAACGCGCATATACGCACTCTCCCCATTCTGAAGTCACTGAAGACACCTCTTCCCTTGCCACCCATTATACACCTGTTCTTGATCTGCGTGAAGCGCGTGTAGCAGTGCATCTGCGAGAGCTGGAGCTGGGCCTGGGCGCGCACGCGCTGCGGGAATGTGGTGTTGCGGATAATGTATCGGAGCGCTTGTCTAGATAGATTGCCATGTCAGCGATACCTCTCTCACTACCGTGTGTCTGGATAGACAGTCGATGCCAGCGGGCGCATACCGTTCGGGTTCGTGCTCGGCGTACACCTTGCGCTTCGTGTGGTCGCGAATGTTGCGGATCTTGGTGAAGCAGCCAATGTCGAGCGTCTTTGCGCGGAATTGGGACATGATGGCGGTGGCGGGAGGATGCAATGCGGATGCAGAGCGCAGAAGTTGATGAGGTCGCGAAGTTGAGACGATGCGTCGAGCCGGCTCCGTATCGCCTAGATCTGGTGGATTCGGAGCGGGGGGTTGGTCTCGGCTCCGAATTCCCTACTTTTGCCGCCATCATCGGAACAAATTACTTCTCGCCAGCTTTCGAAAATGTCATACACAACCGGGACTGGTCTTTGCACTACACCATCTTTTAATGACGTATATCAAGAGGCTTTCCCCAATCAGTCCAGTCCATTTTGTCGCCTTTCACCTTGACCCGATTGCACGGCCCGCTGCATGCTGCCCAAATCCGACCACTTGACACAATTTACGCGCCTACTCCCACCTAACGAATTACCGCGAACGAAATGTTCTCAACACAAGATGTTCAGGACATCTTCCGATCTCTACCACCTCAACAAGATGGATCCTTGCCTCAGTTCGTCATGTCTGCAGGCGGCAGTGGGCTTGTCTCGGGAAAGAGCCTCATCCGCCAGTTCGAACGTCTCATGAAAGACAGTGTGTATTATGTTTCGGCTTTGAATGAGAGTTGACTAATATCCTGCTAGCTGAGCAGCGACATACTGTAGCGTCTTTAGGTCGAACGTTAGATGTTGACGCCGATATCATTGCGGAGCTTGTCCGGGCATATCCGCACTTGGCTTTGCTCACCGAGAACGAGCTCGCAGTCATTCCAAAACGGCAGAGAGACTTGTTGAATGAACGTCTCCAAGGGCGTTTGATAAATTCTTTTGTTCATCTACCGACTCTCATTCGAAGTGAGGACATCTCAAGACAAAGCGTCGGGGCTCTCATCCGGTCCGTGGAAGGCGACGCCTCAGAGATCAACGACGGCCTTCTTAGCGCGAAGTACGAGCAAACACTATCAGCGACTGTCAGGAATTATCTGGATCGCGCATTACAGGATCTGGAGCCCGTCACGCTCACGTCTGACAGTCTTGAAGGGCAACCCCCCATATGGCTGATCGAACGGGTCCTTCAAAAACTTCAACAAACACCAGAGTTGGCTTCCCAATTTTATATCAATCGAGAGGTCGACGCAATCCATTGCATCCCCAAACAAGCCGTCATCCGCAGGAGAGATGAGGCTATGAGCAAGCTCCAGTCGGGCGAGGTGACTTGTCTCGATTCAAAAGCCTTCGCTGCGGAGTTCAGTCAGCTATACGCATCGCACGCAGAAGCAGTTCAATTTCTTGACAACGTCCCCCACACGTCTCTCATTTACGAGTACGCGGTATCGGATGAGTGGCTCGCGGCGATAAGAGACGACGCCTGCCGAGATCTCGACGAAGTCGGGTTTGTGGATTGGGAGACAAAGTTGCGGAGACCAATCCCTCAAGAGGTGAAATACGGCGTCGTGAAATCAGTCACCCGTCTCATTACGGAAACCTACGGCTCAGAAACTCTCCGGATCCAACAATATGTACTCACATCTTCCAAGTATACCCTCGAACGGGACGTACTCTTCGACTTTGCAAAAGCGCAGGCGGTGGAGCAGTGGCAGGCCATGAAGGAGACTCCCGATAAAGACACCAAGTTTCAACTATCGGACCTCCTCGCCGCTATACCTCCAGAACAGACGCTGTTGCGCGATTTAGCTCAAGACAACTCGGTCGAGCCCTTGTTGCTTGAGCGATACTCGACCGAGGTATCGATCCTGGAATCGCAGAACGAGACAGAATTCGGCGCATTCTGGAACGAGCGAGTGCTTGTGCGAGTGCACACTTATAGCGATGGCCTGGAAGGTGTCGAAGAGGAGAAGCTGCGAGGTCAACTTGCCGAGCTTCTCACGGCATACCTACAGAAGGAGCTACTACCAGATGCACTCGCCAAGGCTCAGTTACAAGGCCTCGTCCGCAGTAAGAAGACTAGAAAGAATGTGCAAAAGCTCGAGACCGCGCTCAAAGCGGGCAAAAAGGATCTAGGAGGTGTCCAATCCTCGCTTGACAAGTTTGGAAAGAAGCAGGACGTACAAGGCGTCGACGACACCTCTTCCGCGGAAAGTAAGAAGATTATGGTCGGCGACATGATTCGGAGATTGCAGAAGCCGAAGACAGAAGGACCTCTGCTCTTCCTCACGTTGGTTCTTGTTCTCTTTGCGAAGTATCAACCGGGCGTCGTCTATGCAACGGGGAAATTCGCCCCCAAGCTGCTCAAACAACTCAAACCCAAGCTCAGTGCTGAGGAGTACGAGCGGTTGGAGAACTGGAAGGAACTTGCGAAGACGGGTGCGTTGAGTAGCAGTGACAAGGAGGCTATGCGGCAGATGGTCGCACTAGGTTGATCTCATGCACTGGTTATGGTTTCTGAGCGATTGTGATGCGGAGGGATTTGAATGTAGGAATAGATTTGGAGTTGATCGCGGACGTGGTCGACTAGAGTGCCGCTAGAGATGTTGATAATCAGACTTGGAACGCATGGTGAACTGTAGCGAGTATGCATATGCATTCCAGAATTTGCCCGCTTCTATTCTTCTCGAAAGCCATGTCCTGCGTATTAGGCTTAGCGTGGTGTTGACCAAGCGATCGCCAGCTTTTGCCACTTCCCCTCCAACATAGTAGCTCTTCTCCTTACGACCACCGACGGTACGAGAACAAGCAACATCGTCCTGAAGCCAAAACTTGCCTTCGTTACAAATGTGGGTCTGACAAATCCGATGTCAAAAAAACATTACCAGGAGTGTATCTCCGTGGCGTCCGAGGCGCTGCTTATATCGCTCGGGTCGTCGCGGGCGATCGGCCGAACGACGAGAAGGCACCCGCGTTTCGAAAACCCACTCCAGATGGCATCGTATAGCTGACCGACTACTACAGATGGGCTTCAAGAGTCGGACATGGGAAGCACGCAGAGACGCATAGTCCCGGGACACGAATACGCCATGTTGACATGTCCCCGCCTTTCACACGCCGTATAACGCACGGCTAAAGCGACGACCCCTAGGCCTGCACGCACACCAAGACTTGGACGGGTGTGTGCAAGACGCTGCTCATCATCAACCCGTGGCTGTGCGTTGCGAAGTCAGAAGTGCGTCATGAGTTGTCGTTGACAAGTCTCGTGAAATGACACCATCGCCCCTGTCCGGATCGGACGACTGGCCAGAGCCGCACGATGGAACGGGGGAAAGGATTGACAGGGACGGCACTGCAACCGTGGCGGAGCGATTGCACGATCGATCTAGTCGCCGCCGTGTGATTGGGCGACGAGCACGCCTTTGTATGGGAAGAGTTTTGTGACAGCCAAGGCTAGCGCGGATTGCGCCATACTGCTCGACTATGAGACCTTCGCACGTCTTGATTGACAACCAAGCCGATTTCGGCACTAGATATATACCCTATAGCAATTGCTTTTCTGTGTGCCCGCTCCACGCCCAATCTCCCTTGCTTTTTACTTGTACTTCTCATCATTCAAACAAACTTGGACAAGATAGGAAATCTATCACATATCAAACACTACAACGCTACCTTCGCAGCCTTCGTTGTCCCACCGCGTCAACATGTCGTCGCCGCGGTTCGGAGACAAGTACGGAGCCACCGTGATCAACGATGACGAGTCTGGCTACGCTTCTGGAGCATCAAGCCAGGAGAGTCTCCCAGAAGTCTACTTCAGCAAGCCTCATCTCAAGTACATCAACGCCCAGCTGTCGCAGCTGGAGCCTCAGGGTAGGTGACGGACGAACTCGTTGTTTTACGACAAGTAGACTGACCCAATCAGAAATTCTCCGATGGTGCATCACATCACTACCTAGCCTGTACCAGACCACGGCATTTGGTCTTACCGGCTTAGTCACTATCGACATGCTCTCCAAGCTCGAAGGACCTCTCAAGCACAACATTGACCTCATTTTCCTCGACACCCTGTACCACTTTGACGAAACCTATGCACTGGTCGATCGGATCCGGAGACGATACGGCACTCCCATCCACATCTACAAGCCCCGTGGATGCGACACGGTTGACGAATTTGTTGCTCAGCACGGTGACAAGTTCTGGGACACCAACGAAGAGATGTACGACTACGTTGCCAAGGTCGAGCCTGGAAACCGGGCATACTCCGACCTGCAAGTCAAAGCCGTGCTCACTGGACGACGAAGGAGCCAAGGTGCACAACGTGGAGATCTTGATATCATCGAGGTCGACGACCAAGGCATGATCAAGGTCAACCCGCTGGCCAACTGGTCTTTCAAGGACGTACAAGCATACGTCAAGGCCAACAACGTCCCATACAACGAGCTCTTAGACCGCGGATACAAGAGCGTTGGCGACTGGCACTCCACCCAGCCCGTCGCTGCGGGCGAGGACGAACGTTCTGGTCGCTGGAAGGGCCGCAACAAGACTGAGTGCGGTATCCACAACCCGAAGTCGCGTTACGCGACATTTCTCCTAGAACAGGAAAAGAAGCGAGCGGAGGACGAGTTGGCGTTGCAGCTCGGCAGCGTTTCCATCGCTGCGTGATGGTGGAATGTCGTCATCGGAAAGTTTTCTTAGTGGTCCATTTGTAGCATTTTAGCATTGGCGTTCGGGACTATGAGCGAATTGCATGGGGGATAGGAACATGAACGTCCAAAAAGCTCCCCACGAGATCGCTCAGGGAGCAGATCCGGGTTGAGCATGAGATGACGCGGGAATTTACCTGGGTCTATCGATAGTACAATCAATCATCAAACACTGTAGTTGCTGTGTCCGTGATGTATATAGATTGGCGGTCTGGCATCTTCCCCAACATGGGATGTTCTGCCACGACCGTACCGCGTTGGTTCACCTCGTTAGGATGTTGCCCCCCGAACAAACGCCCTCGTGCAATTGCGCAATCGGCTCCAAGACATTGCCGCTCCATACGTATGCGCCGAGATGTGCCTAGGGTAAACCACGGATGCCCTGTACGGCCAGTGGGGGAGGCCAGCGGAGGAAGAAGGATACATAAAGTCCCACCCGCCGACAGATTTTTTGACGCTTACTCCCAACACATCTCCCCATTCCCGTACCTACTCAAGTTCTGGACCGTGTAAACGAATTGTGGCTTGGTGACGTTTGCGGCGAAAGCTTTGAATAGAAGACGACTCCACACTACCCAAATTGCGCCATTCTTGGAGCAACCGACCTCCACTATTACTACTCTGCTTCCTACTCCTCCTGCTCCTCCTTCTTATAACACCAACCTACCTCTCTCCATACCGACTCGCTCCCAAATCCAGGAAAATGGCGAACTCACCCCATGGTAGGGCATCCTCGCGTAACCGGCAGGGCAGAACCAGGCTGACGACGCGGACAAACAGGCGGCATTCTCAAGGACTTGATCGCGCGCGATGCGCCCCGGCGCAAGGAGCTCTCCGCGGAAGCTGAGGGCCTGCCGGCTATTGTGTTGAGCGAGAGGCAGCTTTGCGACTTGGAGCTCATCTTGAACGGTGGTTTCTCGCCGCTGGAAGGTGCGTTTGCGAAGCTTTTTTTTTTTTTGGTTTTGGCCATGGCGGGGCGGCTTTTACGCCCCACCAGTTTGGCTCGTTTGCAACGCGTCATGGCATTCGGCGAACGGGAACATGTTGCGAGTCGACGACAGCATGGCTAATTGGGATTTTCAGGCTTCTTGAACCAGAAGGACTATGACGGGTGAGTGCTTCGCCGAGCAATGGGGTTTGCCTCGAGGCTAACCGTCTTCCCAGCGTTGTCAAAGAGAACCGCCTCGCCGACGGCAACCTCTTCAGTATCCCCATCACGCTCGATGTGTCGCAGGCCACGATAGACAGCGTGGGCCTCAAGGCCGGCGCCCGCGTCGCCCTGCGCGATTTCCGCGACGACCGCAACCTGGCCATCATCACCGTCGACGATGTCTACAGGCCTGACAAGTACGCACACAAGACGAGCACGCAATGGAGCGTCACTGACTCTCTGCAGAGCGAAGGAGGCCCAGGAGGTTTTTGGCGGCGACGACGAGCATCCCTCCGTCCGCTATCTCTACGACACGGTGCAGGAATTCTATGTCGGCGGCAAGGTCGATGCCATTGACAGACTGGAGCACTACGACTATGTCGGTCTCCGCTGTACGTTCCTCTTCGTTGCACATCTGCAGACGCCCGCTGATTTCCTCAGACACACCCGCTGAGCTCCGTCTCCACTTCGACAAGCTTGGCTGGTCCAAGGTCGTCGCCTTCCAGACGCGCAACCCCATGCACCGCGCCCACCGAGAGCTCACCGTCCGCGCCGCCCGCGCCCGTCAAGCCAACGTGCTGATCCACCCGGTTGTCGGCCTGACCAAGCCCGGCGACATCGACCACTTCACCCGCGTCCGCGTATACCAGGCGCTGCTGCCTCGCTACCCCAATGGCATGGCCGTGCTGGGTCTCTTGCCCCTTGCCATGCGCATGGGCGGTCCCCGCGAGGCCATCTGGCACGCTATCATCCGCAAGAATCACGGTGCTACCCACTTCATTGTGGGCCGTGATCACGCTGGTCCGGGAAAGAACTCCAAGGGCGTCGACTTTTACGGCCCGTACGATGCGCAGGATGCGGTCGAGAAGTACAGGGACGAGCTTGGTATTGAGGTTGTGCCATTCCAACAGATGACGTATCTGCCCGATACGGACGAGTACAAGCCCAAGGATGAGGTGGAGGCTGGTATCAAGACTCTGGACATTTCTGGCACCGGTAAGCTCCACCATGTGTTTTCTCAGTTCATCACAGATGCTAATCATGTATAGAGCTCCGCAAGCGTCTCCGCACCGGTCAGGAGATCCCCGAATGGTTCTCTTACCCCGAAGTCGTCCGCGTTCTCCGCGAATCCCACCCGCCCCGCAGCAAGCAAGGTTTCACCGTCTTCCTTACCGGCTACCAGAACTCGGGCAAAGACGCCATCGCCCGCGCCCTCAACGTGACCCTCAACCAGCAGGGCGGCCGCTCCGTCTCCCTCCTCCTCGGCGAGACCGTCCGCGCCGAGCTCTCCTCTGAGCTCGGCTTCTCCCGCGATGACCGGGACCGCAACATTGGCCGCATCGCTTTCGTCGCTTCCGAACTTACCAAGGCCGGCGCGGTGGTTATTGCCGCCCCGATCGCGCCTTTCGAGGAAAGCAGGAAATCGGCCCGCGAGTTGGTCGAGAAGTACGGTAGCTTTTACCTCGTGCACGTTGCGACGCCGCTTGAGTACGCGGAGCAGACTGACAGGCGCGGCATTTACGCCAAGGCACGAAATGGCGAGATCAAGGGCTTCACGGGTGTTGACGACCCCTACGAGGCGCCTGCTAAGCCCGACCTTGTCGTGGATATCTCTACGAGCAATGTGAGGACGGCGGTGCATCAGATTGTTCTGCTGCTCGAGTCGCAGGGTCTGCTTGACCAGCTATAAGCAAGGGAGGATGCCACACGATGTACATGCGCATGAGATGAAACGGTTCCTTTGTGTTTTCTGCGCGATAGACTTAGCCTTTGAATGATGAACTGGCTTGAGATGACATGACGTCTGAATAAGGTTATCGACTTATCTGGATCGCCCCACGGGGATGATTTTCGTTCGTGAGCTGCGGAAATTAATGGTGTATTACTGCGTGTGGCTGGGGTTTGGAACTTTGCTCGTTGTGGCTTGACTTGGTCTGACTGTGTGTGAGCGAGGTCGAGCTCCCGGAGCACGTAAGATACGTGTTTATCACGACATTGGCTTGGCTTGCTTGGAGATGCCGGGGTTGGCGACTTGGAGCTTGGAGGTGGGCTTGGAGGTGTACTACCGGTTGCGGTCCTCGTGGGCTTCCATGTGACTTCGACCTGATCTCCATTTTGTCTATTCTAAGGGAACCTTGAAAGAGGTCACTCGTTCAGTTTTCGATAGCCCCCGAAACCAACACTCCACAAAGGAGCCCACTTCACCTGAAAGCCGAATCGCTTCGGCCCAATCCAAACACCGAATACTCCTACCCATCAAGAGCCTTCACCGCGCCCCTAACAATATCCCCAATCTGCTTCCACCGCCTCCACAACACATCCTTCTGCTCCTTCCTCTTCACCCCCTCCTCCCCCTCAACATCAACCCCCTCCACCTCCTCCACAATCTCCATAATCTGCCTCTCATACTTGACCAACAGCCCCGCAAGATACCGATCCACCTTTTGCTGGTCGGGCCCAACACCCTCATCCGTGCCCCCCACAAAAGCCGTATACCGCCGCTCCGGCAGCGTGAGCAGCCGCAGCACAGCCTGCGTCCTGTGGCAGATTGTCGGTCCTGTCTCGCCCTCGCCCGCACCCGGCGACAACGTGTAGTTCCTATAAAAGCCGTCTTCCTTCAGCACGGCGACCTGATCTGCCGCAAGCTGCGGCACGATCAGATGGTCGAGTGGCAGCGCGTCATACGAATTCACATCTAATATAAACCCGTATTCCACGAGTAGAAAGTCGTTAGTATGGCTGCCGTAGGAGACGTAGACTTCCTCGCCCGCAGCGTAGTCCCGGTCGGCGGTTACGGAGTAGCCTTTTGCGTCGTTTTGCGGGTCGCATCCGTGGGAGGAGTGGTTGAAGTAGTCCATGAAGGGGCACATGGCGTAGCAGTCGTCGGCGGTTAAAATGGTACGCTTTTTGGGGAGGTGTGGGTGTTGTTGGGGGAGATCGGGGTCTGTCGGTTGGATGGTGGTGGTTAGTGGTTGTGAGGGGGGGTGGGGAGGAGCTGCGGATGTAAGGATGGGGAAGGTGATGCTTACATTCCCAGTAGAAGGTTCGTGTGTTTACTATGAGCCACGTATAGGTAAAGAGCGCTTTTGGAATCGAGGGGTAGAGGGGGTGGATGGCTAGATAGTCTTTCTCTAGGTTGGAGCGTTGGTTCGCCAGGACGACTGCATGGATCAGTATTATGGAATGAAGTGCGTAATCCACGAACACGGGGAGCATACCATTCGCGGCATTTGGCAACAGTTTTTGTAGCTCCTTAGGCCAATGCATCGGAAGAATGGTCTCGAATTCCTCTTGAGATGGCCAGACATCTTGCCATGGTCTGGATGCATTGTCTTTTTCGTTGTAGGTGAGAGCTAGATATGTGGCTAGGCGTCCGTGGATGGTGAGTTTGGGGGGAAACTCGAGGGCGCGGATTGGAGGGGTTGCGACTGTGACGAGGGACTTGTTGGACACGTGGACTATGCGATCTCCTTTCTTGATCACTTAGTATGCTTGTTTATGACTGGTATGACAAGTGGGCAAAAGATCGCGTAATGGCAAGTTCCGATGAGAAATCCCGTAGCAGAATCGAGTTGAATAACAGGAAAAAATCAAATGCGAGGGGAATTAGTGGGATATGTACTGACTTTTATATCTTTGGCTGCAACGATGCCCATGCCTCGTCCAACGAACTTTGCGGGTGCGATCCCGTTGATCTCAACGCCGTTCTTACATGCCCAATCGACGAAGCGGGTATGCTTCTCGCCGGGATCTAGCGCGGCCGCCATGTCACTGCTCATAGTCGACTTGGATGAGAGATAGGTCGGGACAAGAAGTAGACCGGTAGCTGTGGGGGAATTGAATGGAAGTTTCCGGGATTGGGTAGATATGGATAAGGTGTCGGACTAATAGTCTTCGTACAAGAGCAAGAGGGATCCACCTTGTTTGGAATTCGGGCGAAAGTTTGCTGATGGCGTCTTCATGGCGTTTGCGGAGAGCAAGGTCTTCCAGACAAAAGAGTGAATTACGAATGTGGCCGTGCATGTGGCGCAGGCAATCGATAACGAAAATACGCTAGGACTGAACGCGACGCGATACCAACATCAACACGCGCTTGCGACGACGGCGACGAAAACCCATATATCAACAACCAGTCATGTCTGAGTCTGCGCGCAAGAAGCAGCGCGTGAGCCCACGTACTTCGGACGCGACAGCTACGAATCCCTCGACTCTCTACGCCGATGTAAGCACTCCACGCACTAGACTCGACTCTACTGACCTTCCTCCAGCTGCAACGACTGGCCAGCATCGCGCCGAAGCCCGTTACTCCCTTTCGTCGCGCTGCGAGTGCTGGGGTGACCCCCGGAAGCAGACCAATTCGAACACCAGGCACCGGGAGGACACCCCGCGGTGGGCCAGCTACTCGACCGATCCCCGCCCGCCGAACAGCACCCACCACGCCGCACGCAATTCGAGCATTGAGGGAACGTGCCAATGCAACGAGAACGCCAGGCCATGTGAGACGGAGGAGCGGGCGGGTACAGAGAGAGACGCCACGGGACATACTGCGGGACCTCAGCAGGGTATTGGCGCGCGACACTCGCCCAGCGCAACCCTCTTCCCAGGATCTGCCACGCCGCAGCCGCCACTCTGCCCTAGATCTTCCGGACGTCGAGGATGGCCCCGATCCAGCAGTACCGCGTCTCTCTATGCCGCTGGGTGATATGTATGACGATGACGATGATAGCATTCATGATGCTCCTCCGCGACAGTCGCTCCTCCCAGGTTTACCGGACGATGTGGACAATGGCACGATACAATCTCTGGAGTTTGGACGGAGGGCTTTCAGTGAGGATCCGCGGATGATGTTTGGAGCGCGGGTCAGCGAAAGATTTGGAGAACTAAGCGAGCTCGTTATGGATGGGGAGGAGTACGAGGTAGACGGAACGTTTATCAATCGGCGGCGGACAATGAACATGGACGATCTTCTGGAGGCTGATGAAGACGAAGAACTGGATAACACGACGACTGAAATGCGCGCGCTCACAGGCCGAAGAAATGGACGGCCCAGCGACATTGATTTGGGGGTGTTCGGCGAAGAGGACGACGAGACAGAGGAGCCTACGTTCCGCTTCACCATTCCGCCTCGTATGCAAGCCCCTGTCCAAGACGAGGACGAGGATGAGACACGAGATTCCATCGACGAGCGCATAGTGGATGATGTAGACGAGGAGCCTGACCAAGAGAAGCAAACGACAGTGCTCGCTATCGATGCTGAGGACGATGATGACGGTCCTACGAACTTTGAACCTACTGGGTGGGAGTCCGAGCCTGAGATGGGAGACGATGCAGATCTTCAAGCCTATCGCGAGGAAGTTGCGGCGATGGACCGTAGCCTCCAAACTGAAACGGATACACCTGCACGCCCTGCGGCTATGAAGCGAGCGGGTCGACAACGCAAAGTCATGAATATCTCGCGCTTTGGACATGAGTATCCTTCCCTTCCTGCTGCCACAGTGAAGACGCTCGCGACAGGTTTTGCAAAGTCTCAAGGCAGCAAGGCAAAGATCAGCAAGGACACGCTTGCCGCACTTGTACAGTCGTCGGACTTTTTCTTCGAGCAGATGGGCGAGGATCTCGCGGCTTATGCGCAGCATGGTGGTCGCAGGATAATTGAAGAAAGCGACGTAATCGCTTTGATGAAGAGGTATGTTACAGGTCTCGTGCCATCTACATACTGGCACACATGTTGTACAAAGCTGACAATGTTTCCCAGAACACGTCAGATTACAAATAGTAGCACTGCATTCTCCCTGGCGGAAAAGCTGTTACCGAGAGAGCTGCTTCAACAACTTCGCATGGAACCATTGCCAAAGTTGAGGCGGCAAAAGCGGAAGCGGACGGAGGTGATCCGTGAAAATGATGAGGACGACTGAAGGGAAATGATAGGCATGTATGTTCATGACACTCATGACCAGTCACTGCTGTGGCGCACACGTCGTTGGGTGCCAGACAGGGGCTTCTTGACCACCATCCAGAACATTATGGATGTAGCGAGACTCAGCGCGTACCTGGAACATCAGTACTCAGCTAGAACAAGGGCATCTCTTTACTCACCACGTAAAGATGTACTGCGTGTGGTTGTTTCTCAGATTCACGGTCGGGGCCCGACCAATCGGAATACCTTTCGGTTCTCTTTCGTAGCTTGTGAGTAGGTCCGGCGCTGTCATTCAATTAGATACCCAATGTTACTGTTCCACAATCTCCGCCACTTACTCATGGTCTCTTCCACCCACACAGCCTGACTCCCACTCCACTCCGCCATCTCCTGCACGTTCGGAAAGAACCACTTTCCCTGCTCAGGCTGGTTCCTAGGTGTGAACATGTTGCCCTTTAGCGGCGCCCGCAGTAGTCCCTCAATTACTACCTCCCCTTCTGGCAACGCACCCTGCTGCTTGCGAAACCACTGCTTCGCCGTGTCCTTCTTTATCCACCCTCGATTACACAAAATCTTCGACACGTTCCCCTTCTCATCGGTCCGCTCCAACGGCGTAATGACCGTATAGCCCTCCTCGCCCTCCAACATCCGCGGCCCAATCAGCATCTCTTGATCATGCCTCAACGTCCCCTTCGCCCAGACTCTCCGAAAATCGAATTCCTGAATCGCATCCGGGTCGATCCGCAGCGGTAGCTCCAGCGGCGGAAACGTAAGCCTATCTTCGAACCGCGCTACGAGATCTGTCTTCCAGCCTAACCGCTGCACTTGCCAACATCCCAGCACGAAGGCTGTGACGGGTATGACGGCGAGTATGATCAGCCCGTAGCCGTGTTGTCTGCCGACGCGCGCCATTTTGGCAGGACGGTCGAGGATGGACACGAAGGCGGGGTCCAGGCCATTGTTGCTGTCTGGGCCGCCGGCCATGTGTCTCCGGAGGGTGGGCTGGAGGCGGAGCTTGAATTGGGTCTGGAATCGTTCGCGGAGGCATTGCGGGGCGGTCGACGGGCGGAGGCGCGTGGATGGGGTTGCTTTGAGGACATGCTGTGTGTAGTATCGCCGAAAGAGGTGGAGGAAGGGATTGGGCTTCGACATGATGGTTGCGCGGGGGTGTGAGATGGTGGAGGGAGAGTTGAGGTCTGAAGAGCTGTTGCTAGCGCGGCCTGAACGGGACTAGTGGTGATGCGGTCTTGCATCTGTCAGATGTCTGCTCGACTGCAACACGGTGAAACACACCCAACTGGCCGGCTGTAGTACTTTGCTACTCGACCCAGATAACCGTTGCTGCACCGCTATTCGCGACTTGATTTTCAGTCGATACTCCACCGTTTTCAGGCGAGCGAAGAACAAACCCCGCATCGCCTACCCACACTTCCTCGCTACATCATGGCAGCAGACACTGAGTCTATGCCAGACTCACGCACTGCGGCACCTAGCAAAGATGCCCTCATCTCGAAGCTCGACGAAATGCTCGAGAACTACCTCAACACCCTTGATGCCTACCAGAAAGCTCACCAGCAGCTGACAGAGCATCTGTCCTCCGTTAGCGGTCCCACCAATGAGCATGATGCCTTTGATTCAGTGTAATAACAGTGTTGTGTAGGGCTTCTTTTCTTTAGCTCAAGCGAATTTCAGCAATGCACGCGGGCGGTTCGGGCAGGACTATTACGACGATAGGATGCAAGCCTCGCGGACGATGTAAGTCTGCTCGCACATGCAATCTCGTGTCTGTGCACGACTAATAATGCGAGCAGTGCCTTGACAGAAAAAGGGTCAAGTGTCGTGTTTGCTGTGGCCGATGCGCCCGAAGAGACGGCTGCCGAAACGGAACTACCCCAAGACGACGCATCTGAAAAGCAAAGAGACACCTCATCCACATCGCAAGACTCGAAAGAAAGCAAAAAACTTCTCGATCCGATTCGTTGGTTTGGTATCCTCGTCCCGCCGGCGTTGCGTTCGGCCCAAGCCTCGTTCGTATCCTCGGTCGGAGGACCTATCCCACGGCTATGCACTCTTGCGACGGACCTCAGGAGACAAGAAGTCGACATTGGACGGCTGAGGAAGCAGATTAAGAAGCTATGAATATGGAGGCTCCGCAAGCTAGACATGGTCGGAGTCTAGCTATGCACCCACATTAGAATCCGACAATTACTCTTCTGCTCAGCGATAGGCCATCTACTGCGTTCTCATTAGGTATTCCGTACTGAGCTGATGTCTGCGCTTTTGTAGCCGCGCGAAGAACAACACTAGTTACGAATCATGACTATGACATAAAAGCCACGGAAGCGTACGCATCCAGCTGCACGCCCAGGACGTTCAGCTATGCAATTTCGTAGCCTTTAATCACACACCACATCCGGTCTGCCGAGACCAGCCGTTGAGCTATCGATCCTTGTCGCCTCGCTTGACTGCTCAGCGTTCGCATTGGGCAATGGCGAGTCGTTTCAGAAATCCGTATTCGTGAAATTCTACCAATAGGGCAGCGGGTGGCTCCCGTTTGACGATGGCTGCATCGGAGCCCCGTAGTATCTGGGCTTAGGCTGGCCGATTTCGATATTTGAACCCCTGCTAGCTGGCCACCTCTAGCGTTCACGAAATTGCGATGAACCTCTTCGGATAGCATCACGTCTCGCGCGAACTACAATCGAATAGGTCCTTTTTCGGACCCCTTTTCTCGTTGCTGACGCCAACGCCATGTATTGGTGGAATGGTATCAACGTCTCCATCGCTGTTACGGAGTCACATCGGCTGCAACCTTATCCCACAGCCACAGCCTCTTCCTCCAATGAGGTGCGTAAAGTTGTATAGGATCCATGTGGATAACGGATGGTGGACGACAATGCTCGACGACACATCAATTGTGGAGAAGTCTGCTCGGCACTAAATGTCCGTTCAATACGAGATAGGAGCATGGACAATTCGGTCAAAGCAGTGCGAGCTAGATGGATTGGTATAAGAAGCTTCCTGTGCACCCGTCTTGCAGCTCCTTACCACACTCGCTTTTTGTCCAACCTCTAATTTTCTTTGCAGTCACTCGTTTACGCTGCCTCTTACTTAATTTTACTTAATACCTAATCATGTCTGGAAAAACCGTCTTTGCCCTCGCCGCCCTCGGTGGGTTGGCTGCCGCCCTTCCCAGCAACCAGTACAACTCTGGCTACGGAGAGAATGCGTACGGCTACGGAGAGAAGGCCCCGCCGTCGTACGGATACGGCGAGCCCAGCACCACGTCGGTGACTCCTCTTCCGTCCAAGTACACTCCCGCGCCCAGCAAGACCCCCAGCGAGTACCCTACGGTTCCGGAGGCCAGCACTTACCCCGAAGTTCCGTCGAAGCCGTCCAAGTCCCATCCTCCTCACGGATACCCCTCGTCGTCTCCGTCCAGCTACCCGTCTTACCCAAGCGGCACTGGTGAGGTTCCTCCCGTCTACCCAAGCGGCACTGGCGAAGTCCCTCCCGTCTACCCGAGCGGCACCGCTGAGGTTCCTCCCGTCTACCCAAGCGGCACTGGTGAGGTTCCTCACGTGTACCCAACGGGCACTGGCGGAGTCCCTGGAAAGCCTACCCATAGCTGGGTCTATCCTTCCGGCCCGAACTACCCTGCGGTCCCCCCGCACGAGGCGACCACATACGTCACCGTCGTCCCGCACAAGCCGACCACATACGACACCGTCGCTCCTCCTGCTCCTACCACCCAGCCTCACTACCCATGGTCGCCGCCCCAAAGCTGCGAGTACGTCACGGAGACTGTGACGGTTCCGGAATACATCACCGTCACTTACACTCCCCCTGGCTACCCCCATGGCAGTGAGACTGGTACACCGGGATACCCGGAGGAGACGGAGACCTCCACCCACACTTCGTACCTGACGAAGACCACTTATGTGCCTCCTCAAGAGACCAACACGTACCCGGCTCACGAGAGCAACACGTACCCGGCCCACGAGACCAACACGTACCCCGCTCATGAGACGAACACGTACCCAGCTCATGAGACAAATACGTACCCGGCTCACGACAGCAAGACGTATCCTCCCCACGAGACTGCGACTTACCCTCCTCACGAGACCAAGAGCTACCCTCCCCACGAGACCGAGACCTACCCTCCCGGTCATGCTACGTACCCGCCGTACCCGCAAGGTGGAAACCACAGCACGCCCGCTACTGGAACCGGTTACGTCCCGAAGCCGACCTCGACCCCAGCTTACCCCGAGTCTTCGTCTACTGGCTACTCCGGTTACCCGCCTAAGCCTACCAGCGAGACTACTCCTTACCCGCCGAAGCCTACCAGCGAGACCAAGACCTACCCTCCGGCCACCTACTCGACCGTGAGCAAGTACACTGCTTCCACGCCTTCCCCGAGCGCTACCACTCCTTGCGAGACCTCGACGTCTGCTACCGCCACGCCGTACGTGCCTGAGCACACCTCGACCCCGTCTCCCTCGCCGTACAAGCCTGAGCACACCTCGACCCCGTCTCCCTCGCCGTACGTCCCTGAACACACTTCGTCGACTGCTTCCACTCCTTCCGCAAGCGCTACCACTCCTTGCGAGACCTCGACGTCTGCTACCGCCACACCGTACGTGCCTGAGCACACCGCGACCCCGTCTCCCTACGTCCCGGAAGCACCCAAGCCTTCCACCTACGTCCCGGAAGCGCCCAAGCCCTCCACCTACGTCCCAGAGGCGCCCAAGCCCTCCACCTACGTCCCAGAGGCGCCCAAGCCCTCCACCTACGTCCCGGAAGCGCCCAAGCCATCCACCTACGTCCCTAAGCCCAGCTCGACCGTGACCCCTCCCGCCTATAGCGAGACAGAGACTGCTCCGGGATACCCAGCTGCTCCTACCTACACGGCGGCTCCCGGTTACGGATCTGGATACAAGGCTTAAAGTCTGAGAGGTGACATTGGTATGGAAGTCGGAGGAGTAAAGTTGGTTTAATAGAAAACGCGCATGCATCTCTCCTTGGGCTCAAAGTACGCCATCTCTCCAGGAGTGGGTTGTATCCATGGCTTTGGTATTTCCTTTGTAATTATCTACTTAATGTGTTGAGTTCGGCAATATTCATTGAGATCACCGCACCCTACACTTTACTCATGCTATGAGCGTGCCTTGTCTATGCTGCTTGTTCCATGTGAGGTCGTTGTCTTTAATAGTATCGGGATGAGCACCGCTACTGCGGGTACTCGCGTCTCTCGCATCATGGAAACGACGGCGAGAAGGATTGCCTATGTAGCTCAATCTTGCGTAGAAGCCATTCACATCGTGATTGTAGCTGCGTCACGTTCTTCAATAATCACTTTCACATGGTGTAGAGGCAGAAGTTTTATGAGACGAAGATTCAGAATTGCTAACACGTGGCATAGAAACATTCCAACGACTGCGAGCTTGCCGTTCCTCCTTAAATTGCCATACCGGGAAGCACCTTAAGCCCTACTGGATATTAGCGTGTTTGTCAATAGTCGAACGGTATCTTGAAACATACATCCTTCAGTCTGCTCGCCCACAAAGTCTTTGACCGTGCACTTATTCGCCGTGGCCATTTCTTGCTTCTTAATCGAGCCGCAGCCGTCGTAGAAGCACTCAGACTTATCCATAGCGCGCTGAAGCGAGTCGCCCTTCCATCCAAACATGTAATCAGCATGTGTACCGAACGCATTTCCCTCGAAGCTCCACACAAACGGGTTAGGTGCGCCTGAAGTCCACATGCTGTTGAACTTGGATGTGTCCCAAACAGTTTCGTAGGTTACCTGCGGCACGCGAACGGGATGGGAGGCTGGGCATGCAGGGGCGTTTGTGAATCCGTCCCGCGTGATCGTGTTGTACATGTGAGATTGGTGGTCGGGACTGTCAAGGTTCACTCCATCCCAGCATCTCCATCCGGTTAGCATGGAACAGGAACAGGCGGCGATGGATCACTCACGCAGGAAAGTGCTGGGTAGCGAAGATACCGCCTGTGCAAGGCTTGCTGGGGAAGTCGGCCATCTCAGCACCTCTGTTCTGTCCTTGCAGACACTGGTAACGAAGTCCGACGTGGGACTTTTTGCCTTCCGTCGGGCTCCCCACTGTCATGCGGAAACCCTGAAGGCGATTAGCTCAGTCAATAGCAGTCTCTTCAATACCTTGTATTACCGGTTTGAAGGTCTTGATAGACTGCTTGCTCAAGTTGTCCTTGGATAAGTCGAACTGAGTGTAGTAGACGGTAATTCCACCAGTGGCACCGTTTGATCCGCCCAACAGAGGCTGGACGGGGAGCACCGGGACGCGATGATAGGAGCCGTTGGTGGGATGCTTGAAGTACATTGTGGCGGTCCAGTAGTTGGAGAAGTCTTCGGCCATTTGGCATGTCGTGCAGGTAGCCCTCTCGCCCACATCGCCTTCCATGGTGGCGTTGAAGGCATTGCCTCCGACTATATGATGCACATGAGAGGCCGGGTTCGAGCCGGGCTGGACGACAGGGTCAAGGCGCTGGATAGTCAAGGTTGAGCATGGAAAGCGAAGGCCGGCTTCGACGGCCGCGATGAGGGCGAGTGTTGCTGAGAGAGACTTCATTTCTGCGACGAGACAGGTATTGAAGAAGTAAAAGAAGAAACACAGACACCGTGCTGTATCGATCCTTCCTTCCCTATATGTCTGAAGCAGGATTTGGATCGGCACCCTTGTGTCCCCATATCGATCTGACCAACAGCCTTATCTTTCGTAATTCAGCAGCTCTTTGCGTCGCTTCCAGGCTCGATTAGATTAGATGGAGATGGAGCGATGGCATGGCATCGGTCTGTTGATTCCATAATTCGATCGTGCAGGGGTCTCTACCCCGCGACATCGCAGTTTGATTGCGTAGACCGGGGTGGTTGTGATTTGATCCATGCCCAACATGTGGCAAACACTTTGGGAGATTATTTTGATCGCGGCAAATGTGTTTCCCTGCTCAAAATATTAGACCTAATTCTTGTGTGTGACTGTTACTTACATTGTCGAATCCGAGCGTTGCGAGCTTGCAGGTGAGCACCATGCGAATCTGCGATGTTCCAACTAGTCAAAGGGTCAGTGGAAGCAAGTGCTGCGGTGGTCGAGTTTCTAGGCGCGTCGTGATCCCTCCGGCAAGGCTTGAGTCTGCAAGCGACAACTCATGACCCGCGACCCCTCAGAGCAACCGCGGAACGATGAATGCGAGCCATAGGTGTAATTGTAATCTCTTGCACGTAAGAGGCATCTTTCTGGAAGACCATCTAATATGAGAGCCTTTGACGCAGTCGGCGAACCGGATTGGGAGCGATGGATTTCCTCCCTCGACGACTTCTTCCCCTCTCATGAGAAGCCAGCCAATGAGTGAGAGCGTATCCATATCGTTTGATAACTTCAAGATTGTTACCAAGTCGTCACCCCTCCCCAGCCTCAACCCTGCCATAAACATGCGGCGGCTTGTCGCGTCTGTTAACCTCCAGCCATGCCACAGTCGTATCCCAATCAGCCTCGAGATTATCAGCATCAAGGGAGAGCGGGTAGGCTTCATCGTCTGGCATTTGCTTATCCTTTTTGAGATAGATTGTCATCATTGCCCGCTCGAAGATACCTTTCCGCTTCTCAACCAGCTGGTGGAAGGCATTGTAGAAGGTTTCACCGGGCGCACGTAGGTCCAGCCAAATGGCCATTGGAGTTACACCCCATTCAAAACTGAGCCTGAGCTTGCTGACGCCAGTTTTGTGGTCGACATTGTGGCCTGAAGCGGAAGGGCGGCTTTGCTGCGGATGATCGATATGTGAAGCACGTGAGCGAAGGGCAGTGCTTGCTGGGGAATGCTGCGAGAGACGAGAGGCTTCTACGGCTGCCCCCTGCGCCTGCTGCCGGGCCATCAAAGTCTCGACGAAATGCTGTGGCTGTGGCTGTTGTACGGGGGTTGAGCAGCTTGACCGATCGTACCGGTTCGAACGGTGGTAGGATGCCGATGCTGCGGGTGGTGTGGGCGCCTGCGGCCGCACGCTTTGAGCGTATTCTTCGAAGACGTAGCCCTGCGGACGCTGTGGCTGTGGGGCGACGGGAGGTTGAAACTCTGACGACAATTCAATTCCCGATTAGCCTGACAGCTAAGCATAGTTGGGCAAAGAAGTTTATACACACCTGATGCACCCTCGCCCGAGTCCTTGTAGCCAAGAAGTACGTCTACATCCAGCATATGCTGCATTTCCCTAGGCACTATGTAGAATGTTGTGCTGTGCGTTGAATTTGAACCCGACCGAAACCACTCGAGCTTCGCGCAGTATGTTACTGGCACTTCCTTTTGAGCATGTGATCCTGCGGGATACGGAAGGAACACGCCACATTCCTCTGCTGGAACAAGGCTAGCCGTGAGGTTGCGGCGATGGACGACTTCCTCCCGCATTAAGCTGTGCGCAATAGGCGCGGTCCTCATTCGGACTATGTGCTCTTTCACGGACCCTTCAGTAAAGGTAAGGAGGATGACGTATTCTCCTGCGACAGCTTCGCCCTTTGAAGATCGTGACGTGACGGATGACACTGTGCTCGGCGGGCTGAGAGGCGCACCGGTGAACGGTCTTGCGCTTGAAGTAGAAGCACGATGTGGAAGTCTCTGGCGCGGTGGAGGCGATGCAGAGTGGTGCGAATCGATCGATGGTGTCGGATGCGGCCGTCCAAGTGTTATGTTGAAACTGTTTGGAGGGCTCAGTGGCCCTGGATGCGCATTCCTCGATGGTCGGTGATGAAGAAGGTATGCCTTGATTTCCTCGTGGATGTTCGCGTCTTGGTGGTAGTACCTCACCAGTATGTCGACAGCTTTTTCCGGCGATTCTTCAACAAGGCGTTCAACCAGCTGTTGCGCGCCCTGGTACGCCATGATGCGTGGTCGAGCACCGTCGCCTGGTAGGCGTGAGGCTAAGCAGCATGGTTACCGCCGACCAATGCCGCGCACGGGGTTGATGAAGAAGCCATATGCAAGGCACAATGCGAGGCGACGCGATGTAGAGTCATAAAGGGTGCCGTAAAACGGGAGGTCAGACATGCGACGAGAGAGCCGCGACAAGGCAGACGATAAAGTGGGGCAGACCCGGAGGCTCGCACACGATCCGCAGCTGCCCTTCGCTTACCGATACGCCTTACCGGATTGAGTCTGACCGGTCCAGCAAGCCTCAGCCTGGGGGAAACCCTAGACAGACGACATATGATTCGCGTGATAACACCCTTTTCCTTCTGCCTGCGGGGCAGCCCCAGCCGCCCCCATGCCTCGAGCCTGGCAATTGTACCCAGCCTGCCCCAAGGGCTGCCTCCACAGTCTCTACCGCAGACTCCACCATCACCTTTGATGCCGTACTTGAGCATGGTTGACAGCTCCATTTCTGCGGCGGCGCCCCGTGCCCATCTCAGGTCGCCATCAGGAACGCGTGCTTCATCTCCTTCAAGCGACACCGCAGACCACAAACAAGTCACAGCAACGACAACTAGCCACAACCGCTCCAGCGGCAATGCTGTCCAAATCAACGGCCCTGTCGCGGGCAAGATCTATAATCTGAACTTGTAAGTACATTACTCATCTCAGCTGACTTGGGGACGAGCTCTAAATGTCATCAAGCAAAAACCTGATCGTCAACTGTCAATGCCATTCGAATCCAAAGATGTCTTCTCCGACGAAAAAGCAGGCACTACCGCGCGGCAGTTCACGGAAGACGTTGACGATCCAGAATCAGCCAAAACAGTATATCGTGGAGATCAAGGTGAGTCGCACATGGTCGTCTTTGATCACAACGTCAGAGTTGATAATAGTTAGGATGTCGATCCAAACCTTCCCACTCCTCCTGGGCAAAACGTAAGCCTCTCGCCCAAATCTGGCGGAAGACAACACATAGTCCGTGCAATATTCCGACCGAGTGTCTCGGACAACGTCATTGCGCACAGGATTGTACGTCGATTGGGATTGACGTCCTGCTGCGACGCTTCAGTGGTGAAGACGTTCTCTTGGGGTCGAACTGCGCTACCATCTACGAGCGATTTCGTGGATCTCGCTTGCCACTCGGAAGACGGCCTCAACCTTATCAAGTATCGCTTTTACGTCGTAAAAGATTGCCAGTTTGATATACTCTTTGGGGCCGAATCCATCACCTCTTCACCCGCTTCCTGACGATGAGCGACCAATTGGCTATATGGCTCAGGATATATTCCAGTAGCATCACGTCTCTTCTCTGAAACGGATCGGAGCCAGGTTCGGGCGCGCTGAGATTCAAGCATCGCATGTCGGACTCTCGGCTATCGCTATTGGACATTGGAACGCGAACATGGGGTCCTTGCTAATTTGCGCCCGCAGCTGCGCGTCGCTTCGTGGTGATATATCAGTGGTCGCTCTCACTCACACATGCATGCATGCTGCGAACTTGTCACCGGACCACCTGCGAGCAAGCTGCCAACACGCAACCGAAGCTGCGCCCCCATGGAGGGCGTCGGTGGATTTCCAGCTGAGATAAGTGCGGTGTCGCGCCCATTGTGACGAGATGTAGTCGGCAAACCCTATTCACTTCTTTTGGGCTGCAACACAGTTTGCTACTTGAAATCATGGTAGGTTTTCGTTCCACGAATGGGTAATGCCCAGCTGAGACTTGTGATAGGCTGAAGCCGTCGTATTACTCTCCGCGGTCCAAGCCACCACTCAACTCATTGAGCAAGCATTCCGAGTCTTGTCCCGCCTCCGGAAGGCCCATGAACGCCAAAAAGCCCTAGTGGACGTTCTATACCGCCACGAGAGCGAGCTCGACAGCATCAAAATCATCATCGGCATTATCGACGACGAAGAAGAGTTGCAAACGCCTACCGTCGTTGTGGAACTGTACCGACTGAAAGATGTCCAGTGCAAGTTGGCGAAGTTACTCGAGACACTTGATCCAAAGCCAAGAGGCAGGGTCAACCAGTTTGCGCGTCAATTTGCACACGGCTCCGCAGACGAGAAGAAGCTATGCGTCGTCATGGATGAGCTGGGCCATGTCAAGGCTACGCTTCTGCTCCGCATCCAGGTCGCTAACGTCGGCGTGATACGCACCATGGAGAAGCAGCTTGTGGCTAATGCTGAGGTCATCCAGCGGATTGATGAGTGCTTAAGAGAGACAGTTGGGCATTGCGAAGGACTTCGAATCGCGCGATTGCTCAAGGGTCGGCGTCCGTCAAGTAAGCTCCATTAGACTATAATTCCTAAAACTACACTAAAAAATATTAGACGACGGCACCGTACCATTGACCCTAGCCGACGAGAGATTTCTAAGCAACCCGGACAGCGGCGAAGAAAGCGGAGACGAGACGCTCGTTGACGACTCCGAGACACTGCCGCACTACGCGTCAGAAAAGACGGAACGCATCATCCTTCGCAATGTGGCACTTCACCAGGCCCTCCAGATCAATGCAGCCCTTGGCAAAGATATCTGGAAAAACACGAACAGGATAGTGACCAAAGACAACAGGGCAGAGGATCAGTCTGTGCAGCTGAACTATGGTACATCGCTCGAAGCATTCACCTTGGCGATGAAAATGCAAGGTATGAAACTGAAAGAGATGGGGATAGCAGCGGCTTGATAAACTTTAAGGGAGAGCGCCCTTACTGCCGGAGACAGAAACAATGATGGATTTCTATCGTTCGGTACGATCACAACGTGTCTGTGCAGGTAGTGATGAGGAAGCTACCTGAGATCAGTAAAGCCATCCAACAAAACTGCTATTGTGACTTCTCTTTAATATGGAGCCCCTCCTTTGCGGCGCATGCGTGACAACTTCAGCGATACCTAACCACGATGATGTAGTCAAATAACGTGACGCCGGGCGTATTGCTCGTGTATATCTCATGCGAAAGCGATCGGATGGCGATTGGTCGCGTGGCGGGACGATTACTGTACGTAATTTCTAACATGAACATTTTCATCTTACCGTTGACCGCATACAGAGATAGACGTCCTCAACCTGGTTAGCTTCTGATTTCGATATATCGATTCGGACTGTGGCGATCCTTAGGTCAACTACAGCGTCCTAGAACCATGTAAGATTTTAGGAACTCGTGCAAGATGCTTGATTGAATTGTTACCTTTCTTGAGCCATCCTTTCAGATAGCTCTCGCAATAAGTCCACATTTTCAGCCCACTGTGGACTAGTCTGGAGCTTCTTACCGCCATGTACAAACTGACATGGGTGTTAGCCTCTTTCTCGCCAAGTGCATCTGATGCCTCTAACCGTTATTCGTATACAAAAGTTAACGCCGAACCATCTAGAGTCCTAATTCCGCTAATTCCATTTCCAATGCGGGTATTCGACAATGGAATCCTGGTTTGAAAGCTCAGCAGCTTTGATATAAGTAGAAAGTCCCTCGTTGCTATTTCAATCCTTTACTTTTCCTCGGTCCTCTACTTGAAGTCTGCCCTGCTCTTTCGCTGCCTCACCTGACCATGGGATTCCTCTACAGCCAGTTCTTCAAGACACCACCCCATCCCAGGGGCAACTTCAGCGGCAAGACCGTAGTCATCACGGGCAGTAATGTCGGTCTCGGCAAGGAAGCAGCACGCCATTATGCGCGCATGGGCGCCGGCATGCTTATACTCGCGGTGAGGAGTATTGACAAGGGACAGGCGGCCAAAGAGGAAATTGTGCGCACGACGGGACACCAGAACACGCACGTCTGGAAACTGGACATGGGCGATTACGGCAGCGTGCAATCTTTCGCAAAGCGCGCAGAGACCGAGCTGGAACGTGTCGACATCTTCATCGCCAACGCTGGCCTGGTGCGCGCCGAGTACCACGAGGTCAATGGCCACGAGGAGGGGATCGCCGTCAATGTCATCGCGACCACGCTACTGATGGTCAACATGATCCCAAAGATGCGTAGCACGGCGACCTCGTTCCACACTCGACCAACGTTTACGATTACCGGGTCCGCAGCTTACGAACACACAACGTTTCCCCAGCGGTCCGCTCCCGACGGCGCCATCTTGACTACAATCTCAGACAAGGAGACGTATGCGAAGTACAAGTCGCAACAGTATCCCGTGTCTAAGCTCGTCCAGCTCTACCTCGTACGCGCCATTGCCGACCACCACCCAGCCAGTGATTTCCCCATAACCTTAAACATCGTCAACCCCGGGTTATGCCACTCGGAGCTAGCGCGCGAGGCGAGCGGCTGGGGCTTTTGGCTGTTCAAGCTGATTGTGGCGCGCTCCAGCGAGGTGGGGAGTAGGACGCTGGTCCATGCGGGCGCTGCAGGCGTCGAGACGCATGGCAAGTACCTGAGCGATTGCGTAATCCAGGAGCCAAGTGCCCTGGTAACTGATGGGGCGGGCAAGGAGGCGCAGGAGCGTGTTGCGGCCGAGGTGCTTAGAGCAATCGAGGCGATCCAGCCCGGTGTTTTGAAGAAGACGGGTTTTCGGCAATCCCCTGGGCAGTAAGATTTGAATGCGGCATTGTAGACTTGCTGTCAGCTGTGTAAGCTGAGTTATAGCGCAAAACTATCATATGTTGCAGTAGTAGCTACTGTTAACGACGCGACCCCGCAAGTGTTCGGTCATGCACGGGCCATTTGTTATCTCACAACGCGGCTTGATCTTGTCGTCGTCATCCTCGTGCTTTTAACATCCACTGTCTCCCCTTTGTCCAAAATGCGGCACATACCTTAGATATTAATCGAATGGCGGTCGTGGAAGAATTTCGTCACCCACTGGTCCACAACAATTCGCCTTTATTGAGGCAGCCTTGTCGACACCGCCCCTCGGAAGCAAGCGAATATGCAGGCACAGCCTCAGCGTCGCATGGCCACCGCGTTCCATCCCATAAGTAGCTGCGCACCTTTTCCCTCCCGACGTGTCATAATGTCCACCCCAGCTCTATTATCAGGGCCTCAGGCACGCGTGCATCACGAGAATGAACGGCCCGCAGATCAAAGGATCGCTCGTCAGCAACCAAATTGAGAACCATGCGGCTCTTGCTAGTTGGCATTTCGACTTTTCGCTTATCAAGGTCCAGGCACCAAGCGAGTACAGGGACATCGGCCAATCGCTCTCTGCTCGCAGGAGAAACGACGCAGACGAGGGCCAGTCGCATCTTACCGCCGCCCAGCTAGGCGCTCTTTTCGGCGGCCTGGTTCCCAAAGTACCAAACCTCATCCGAGCGTACGGCTTACGTTGCAGCGACACGGCCAACTCGCCCACCTTCAACCCCAAGGGAACCTCTCAGCATGGTCTGTTTGCAAACGAGGTTGGAGCGGACGGAACGGCAGTGTGGGCTGCGGCTACCTCAGGGGAGTCTGCCATTGCAGTTCACCTTCTTGGCTGTATGCTCTCTCGAATGTGGGACGCCCCGGAAGCCATCTCTATCTGGATGCAGTTAATCGCGGAGCGGAAACAGGAGTTAGAGACGTCTGGCAATCCCTATGAATCCCATATGTCACGAGACATAAACCTGACCAGGGACCAAATCGCGAGCTGGCACACAAGCATCCAAGCATGGCGTCAGACTGCGGACGAGGCAAATGCGCGTCGGCATAATCAGCTTCTTCTGATCATCAACAACCTGGGCATTCCTGTCAATACTAAGTTATGTCTTAGCGACAGTGTCGTGAGCGCGTGGGTTGCCGCCATGGTTACCGTGGACAACCTCGTCTCTGGTAAACCCCAGAGCGTTCAAACCGGTGCCCCGCTGCTTGGACTTACAGCTTGGCATCTCTATCCGAACATGATTGTGTTTGGCCAAGGCAGGAATGCTACCGCTACCGAAGTTCGCCAAAACGACCCAGCCATACAGCACGGCGGCATTCTCACTCTTGGCATTCAAGACCACCGCCGTATTGGCGATGGTATCTACTGGTCCCTTCCCCTTGCCTACCTTCGCTATTATGGTCAACCCGTTCCATCGGAGGGCCGGCTGTCATCGCGGACCTCTCGAGCTTCTCTAGACGAGCTCATCTACGTTGCTCTGGGCAGTTTGATACGACGCTGGCTCGCGGATGCTGACGATATTGAAATCGCTGCTAAATTGCTGGTTAAGCTGAACGAGTATGTGGACATTGGCGGAAACCTTCGCCGGGATGGCACCTGGATGTCTTTGATAGCTCGCTCGGCGGAAATTTTCTTAGGGGCTGATCCAGAAGCCAAAGCAGCCCAGCTCCAGCTCATCAAGTGTAGACGCAGAAGATACCCACTTTTCGTTGATGATCCCGCGGCCGACACAATATTCGGCTTATCTGCCCCAAAAACGCTACTTCGTCTACTACCCGGAAATGCCACAAGAGTAGCTCTTCTCAGACAAATTGCTCGAGACTTCAGCGATCACCATACCCTGATGGTGATCCAATGCAACACCGGCAACGTCAATTCGCAATGGGACCTTACATCAGTTGGGCAGTTCCCTAGCAGGAGCAAGAGAAACTTTGAGCACCTTGAACATGAACAAGTTGCTGCACCTAGGCGATACTTAAGGTGGCTGAACCGACTTCACGTGGATCGCCACGAGTTCGATACACCAACAGACGCGGACGAGATACGGTTGCAGTCGTTAGTCCCCTGGCTGTACGCGCCCAACGGCTACCAATGGCAGAACCCACCTTCTACCTTCTACACGCCGCTTCTCTTAGAGGAAGTCGAGGACTCTGACTGGCGGCAAGCCAAAGGTATGACAATCCGAAGCGTTCTAATATTTGGAGATCCAGATATTGCCGCTCTTTATCGCCTCGAAATACATTACTGGACCTCTTGGTCTCCCAACGAAACACCAAAGAGCATTCGAGGCGCAAGGTGTCGAGATCTTCCAAATATTGTTATTCTTCGACATGTACTATGGGCCCTAGAAGAAGAATTGCTGAGCCGGACGTTGCTATTCGAGCATCTCGAAGAAGGAAAATGCTCGCGGAAGATTCTTACGTCTCTAAGAGCGCTTGAGACTGCTTCGTCCTTGTACGCAGAGCTGCACAACGCAACTGTTGAGCTTCGAACCGCCGAGCAGCCTTTATACGAACACCAATGGATACCTGGAAGTCAAGAGGGACACCGACACTTTCCCTTTGCTGGTTTCTTCCTCAATCGCGTGCAGATGTTCGCGTGCATATCAAAATTTGAGTCCGGTGGCTTCAACTTTCATCCATCTGCAATGAACGGAGTACTAGCAATCTCTAGCGGAAACTCTCTCTACGTCGCAAGCTGTTTGCTTCAGGATCCATGCGACCCGCGATCATCTCGTACCATTGAGCGGGTTGTAGGTAATCTAGGGAAAACGGGCATGGCTTTGCTCGTCAGTCCGGCTGTTCCTCAGATGCGTTCGCTATCCGACGACGTCCGTCTTGTCAACCACCACCCGTTTGATGGTGGCGAAGAGAATGCCTTTCCGGAGACCAGCCTGCACATATCGTATACCGACTGGCAACTTCCCATAGACATTGGCTCAAGAGGGAAGCGGGACGTCGAGGCTTACTACGTCGAGGCAGCCATCGGGCTATATGATCGCGGAAAGTGGGTAGCCGATCTTAACATCTTGGACGTGTTCAATCACCGCCTCTCCCAGATTGTGCCCAGGTGCACTCAGCATCGCAAGCAATCCGAATCTATCGACGAGACCTCCAAATTTGTTGCAATCGACAGCTGGGAAGAGCTTCTGGATAGTCCTACGGAAGTCGGCGTCGTGCGCGCCCGAGGAAACTGGCAAGCTCGTCTGGCGGCTGCCGCACTGTCCATTCAGCGTGGGCATGAGACCCGCATCGTGCCCGAGTCCACTTGCTGGCTGTGCTGCCTTTCGCTTACAAGGGTTCCGCCCCTCTCGACGGCGAACGATGATCATGCCCACGCTTACGATGATGTATTTGGTGTCGTGCCATGGGTGTCTGAAGACGATGGTTCCGATAGCGAGACGGAAGAGATAGTCAAGGCTGCTGCCAGGAAGAACAGTCAGCGAACTGCAGGCCACGATTTCCGCAACGAGACACATGACGGTGTAGGAGAGGATCGTGAGCGAAACATTGTTTATATTCTCTGAAGATGGCAATGCTACATAAACTTCATTATTTTCGTTATTGATTAAATACTACTACACGCTTTGCCACGACTCATCGTCTGATCTTGGACCACGACCATGAAGCTCGGGCTTTCCCGCATAAGCTAGTTCGTTTTCTGACTCAAGTTACATCAAGATTATATTGGTGGTAAGATTGACAAAGGGTACCTGGCAATCACTAGAAAGCTGCTGTCAGAATATAGCTTACTAAAGAATGCCATTCATATAGTCCTAACTACCAGAGCTAGGCAAGATTCCTTAGAGACAGGGAGAGTGATATCCAAATTCCTCGAGATAGCACGCAACTTCGTTAGTAGCGCCTCCACGTCACTGTTCTTCCGCCATCATATCTACCAAAATCGGTGCAAGAATTACGGCTCGCGAGATGATTGAGGACTTCATCGATACTGCACCGATACTTCGCTATGACTGGCCACTGTATTCGCTAGGGTACTACCTCAATAGTAATAGACTGCCGCTACCGCAGCTACAGCTAGCATTGTCAATCTACTAGTCATTGTTCAGCCTACTGTGCCTCACATGTGAATATTGATGTTGTAGAGCCCGCTGCGTTCATCTGGAAATCCTATTAACCTACGCTGTCCACTCGAAAATGCACTAGGTTCAACCTTTTTAATTCACCGCAGTCTAGAATGAGTACAGTTAGACCCGTGTCAACAGTGTTAGAATTGTTTTCAGCCGACCTCGCCTCGTATTCACGGATACTGGATCCACAACCGCCCCAAACGATATCGAACCCTGAGGCGCCTCGACGCACAATTCTTTAGCAATGCGTACTTAGTCAACGCCAATAGGCAAATGGGAAAAATCATCCCCATAAGCGAGCCGTCCACCTCTGACCTATAAAAGGATGTGGAAAAGTCTTTGAGAGTAGTCTGTCATCTTTCGCCCCAAATTCGGGAACGCGGTATTCACTTGGCGGAAAATTGGATTAGTAGACAGCAAGAAAAGCCACAATGATGACTATAGATGGGGCAGGCTTGACTGGGGACGGCTAGTGTCTCGCTAGAATAGAGAGCCAGCAGCGAGCAATGTGACGGAAAGGCCGGAGAGGAGACGGAGTTTAGAGTCGGTATGTACGATGAGGAGGGCGAAAATGATACAGCCATATTATGGGAAATTCGAGAGCACGTGTCGATCCTTGTCTATCTTAACAGTGCATAAAGAAGCTGCTGAGATGTAGGGGAAGGTTTAAGGGGCGTTCTGTGTGCTAGTGATGTCTCTCAACACATGAGAATCTGATTAGATGACGGAGGTGTGGTGGGTCTGCTGAGACTGCGCTTCTCGTTTAACTTCCCGAGCTCTGCCGTCTCCTCCGCATTGAAGTCGTCCTCTGTACCGATCATCTAGGATTCATCTATACGAGGGTGGTATATTCCGTAGTAGCCTTCTTGATCTCCTTGCAGCAGCTTAAGGTCGATAACTTAGCTAGCTTATCTAGAGACTGCTGTACGTTAGTTGCTAACTTAATAAGCGTTCGTCTCGTTCCTACAGACCTAGCGTTGCATTAAAGTATCGTCTCTGCTACACTAGGCTGTGCGCTCTGAGAATCAGTATGCCGTGCCCCGAGACATCGAGACCTAGAACCCCGTTTGGGGGGCTCTATCAGATTCATGCCCTAATCTCAAGATCGTTCCGGCTGTGAAATAATGTCTGCCCCATTACCTTGGACCTCCATAGGAATTGCCCGCTATATCTCCTAAATAGAAGAAGACAACCGGACCGATATCGAATGCCTACCAGACGCCTCTTAATTTTACTTAATCGTTCGCGCTTATTATTAGGTTTAGGATTTCCATATCTACACCAAAATCTAAATGTAAGTCTAGAGGTTCTCTCTCTTATAGCTAAAAAGCTAGAGTATTAACTCTATACTTAAATACTCTATATAAACACGATAACTATTCTTATAAGCTAGTATTAAGATTCTTAATCTATACTTAAAGTAATTCGCTTAAAGAACTCTTATAAATAAGTAGAGATATATACGTAAGAGCTTAGTTAGTTCTTAGATATATAATAAAGTAAGCGTAATAAGATAGTAGTCTATAGAGTAGGTACTAAGAAGTAACTTAGATTAAATATGAATAACTATAGAGATTCTTTATAGTTAATTATATACTATTAGCTATATTATAATTATTAAGTTATATTAAGATACTAAAATTCTAAGATTTTAACTATCTCTAATATGCTAGTTATATACGTAGCATTTATTATATAGCTTTAGATTAATAGAATATAGGTCGTAGTAAGACGAGCGGCGAAGGTTGTAAGGTTAAGGGTCGAGCGATAGTGCGGCGTTCGGAGACGACGAACTTAAAACGAGCGGATTTTAATATCGATAGGGACAGAAGAAATAAGATTATAACCAGCCTGGCCGCTTTTATGTGGCCTTTAACTCTCTGGTAGCGATCACGTTTCTGCTGCCTATTTATCAAGTATAGTTGAGGTACGCCAACGTACCAGCGTTCAAACCCCACCCCATTCAACCACCTCTCCGGCACCGCCAACTCAGGCGGACGCTTTACTACTAGCTTGAGAGGACAGTTGCCGCGTTTATATATAGTGTTTGAGTACAGAGTTGATACCCCAGCTTTTCAGCTGCGAGAGGAAGAACCCCCCGGATTACCATACGGGCATGACTTCAGTGATAAATATTAGGGTGGAGTATTTAACCTCTACTTAAGAGGAATCCCTTTATAGCCCCGGACCAGGAGGGCTAAAACATAAGTAAAACCGTCATTCATATTTAGCATTGTAGTCGTGCGGCAATCATCAGCTCAAGTGCGACCCCACCTGATCGGCACTGAATAGATAAATCCGGACCTCCAATATGCACTTATCCTGTCAATTAACGAATTACGTTCCTAACTCAAGCGAGCCGCATTGCAATTGGCCATTCTGCAAGCCACTGGAAGGGAGCCAACATGGGTCTTCAGCCTGATGTTTCTCGCAAGCACTCGGGTCCATCTTAAATAGGGGCAAAGCCCGTCGCATCGTCCCAGCCTCGCGACTTCTACTTTATTTCCTCGGAACGTAGAGAAGCCTTCGGTTGTCGCATTGTTGTCTTCGCAAATATGCCCATCATAGGCCATGGTTCCGCTTCCACCGGCACCATCAACGCGCCTGTTAGTTATAATGTTAGCGAATACTCACACAGTGGCGTCTTCACAATCACTCGCGCTACAGTTGTTCGCGAAAATGCGCCGCCGCTCGTGACAAGATGGGAGGCTCCGTCAGAGTGCCGCGACCGCTGGATGTTGGTTGATAATGGGGACGACACGACTACCTTAGGCAACACCACGTTTGTGCAAACGAGGACCACCATCATTGGGCCCCCCCTCAACCCTAATGTAACTACTATGGTTACGTTCGTTTCACCGCCTTCTCCTAGGGGGGCCTCGCCCCTTCAAGGTGCGGTAGTGGTGATCAACAAGAGACAAGCGCGTGAGCCTGAAGGGTCACTTACTACCCGATTTCGATACACTGCTTGGAGTACGTAATTCCCAAGTTCTGGTTGGAGCAAAAACACACACTGACACTCACGTACCATTGTGTAGGCATCGACAGCGACCCGCTCTTCAAGTCTTGCCAGCCATACAACGCCCCGCCGCTTTATAGCCCAGGCATATGCCCCAGCGGCCAACAAGTCGTCGAGGTGACCGAGATCCACGCTTACCAGACCAATGGCGGTGTAAAGACGTCCTGGCAAGCGAGTTGCTGTAGTAGGTAAGTAATACCGCCTCTTCGCTCTATCTGGACATCGCTGAACTGGTTGCCTATTAGTGGGATGACTTTCGGCTCGGACGTCAGTCGCTTCTGTCAGAGCACAATTAGTTCACCACTGGCCGCCCACGCATTAATCACCACCTCGTATAGTGGCGAAAGTTCGACCACAGAGGTGTACGAAGCCTTCATCCTAATAGGAGACACCCTTTCGACCATTTCAAGCCTAACGTCTTTGGCTACGGGGCTCGCGGTTGCAGACGCAGTCGTAGTAGCCTGGGATCTACCGGAAATGATATCGTTCCCACCAGACTACCGCACCTCCCTCGCAAACAGGATCGGAGTCTCTGTAACGCCGACCGCGACGCCAGCACCTTCACCGAGTCTCCCGACTCAAACAGGGAATGTGACGCCAACACCCGACGCACCACTCAGTACTGGGGCTAAAGCCGGCATAGGTGTAGGTGTGGTGCTCGGTGCTGCAGTCATCGTCGGGATAATCATATTGTTGTGGCTTCGGAGGAGGAAGCGAGGACCAGCCGTAGGATTGGGGCAAGCCGTCGCGGAGATGGAGGATCAAGATGGAACGCATGCGAAGAAGAGATGGTTCTTTGGTGGTAGGTGGAGAAACGAGGCGGAAGTGAGGCCAACGCTGACCCAAGAGTTGGACTCAAAGGCAGTCCGTCTCGTTCCTGGGCCGCCGGTCGAATTGGACTCGGCCGAAGTCAGACATGATGAGGCCGTTCATCGATGAGTCAAAGCATGCCGTCTACGCTCCTTCGTCTCCTCTTCCTCTTTGTACTCCACGGGTAGGTAGAATTGAAGCTAGGCTTTCATCCGACCGCAATATCCATTTCGGAGGATCACATCGTGACTAGTGACTTTCTTCAAGGCGTTGTATTGGTAGCGCGGGGTTATATTGCAGCCCACTATATTAGTGGAGAGTTAGACTTATTATAACTAGTCTATTTTTCTTATTACTATTATATAGCGCAGCTTAGCGCGTATAGTAGCTAGAGGCTAGCTACGTGTTACGAACTTAAACATTGGCGGAATATGGGATTAGTAGACAGCAAAAAAAGCTGCAATAATGACTGCAGATGGGGAAGGTTTGACTAGGGATGGCTAGTGTCTTGCTAGATTAGAAAGCCAGCAGCGAGTAACGTCACGGAAAGCCTAGAGAGGAGACGGAATCTAGAGTTAGAATGTACAACGAAGAGGGCGGAAACAATACAGCCACATTATAGGAAATTCGAGAGCATTGAAGCTGCTGCGATGTAGGGGAAGGTTAGGGCTTCTATGTACTAGTGATGTCTATCAATACGCAAGAATCTAATTAGATGACGGTAAGCGTGGTGGGTCTGCTAAGACATGTGCGCTTCTCGTGAAACTTTATAAGCTCTGCCGTCCTCTCCACGCGTGTCTCATTCTTGGCGTGTTTTCTCCTGCCCATCCGTTCGATCCATTCATGAATACTGCTATGCGACTCGCTCGTCTCGACGTCTTCTATAGTGCCTTCTCTAGCGGCCCTTGCTTCTTCGCTTCGTGCCTTGATACAAAATAGTGGTGCTGGGGTCGATTCAGCAACAAGACAATCACCCTCGCCTATCTCTGTATCCTCTAGGGCGGGCTCGTCGGCGTGCACTTGCCATACTGCGAACGCCCTTGCTGGTCTAGCCAACTTCTCTTTTCTTCTAATATGGGGCCGATTCCATGTGTTAACTGCTCCATGTATACGCGTCGTTGCTCCTCATCCCACGCGTCTTCACGCGCGCAATATCCTGCTCCTTTCCGTCATCGTCTTCGGTAGAAGATCGGCAAGGCGCATTGTTCGCGACGGAGAAGAACGCGCAGCTATTGCTATGCAGGGTCCATCTATAAAGCTGCGACGCTCGGAATATATAAAGCCCGATTCCGAATTACGAGCATTGGGGTTCCGCCAGACTTCAGCCTTGCTCGACACCTCAGCTTCTCTGGCTGCCAGAGCGCCAGCCTTCCTGCACTCCATACTCTACACAAGACCCTCCAGAGCCCCTCTACCCGTTGCCCGCCCCTATAAAGACTCCGGATGTCCTCCCCGAACCGACGCGACGAATATACGATAGGATGGGTATGCGCCCTCCCGGTCGAGCTGGCTGCTGCGCTGGAGATGCTGGACGAAGACCCTGGTCCACCTAAGCGATACGAAAACGATGAGAATTTATACTACCTAGGATCACTTGCGGGACATAGTGTTGTGATTGTGTCCCTGCCAGCGGGGCGGATTGGCAACAACCCGGCGGCAGCTGTGGCTACGCAGACGAAGGCGACGTTTAAAGGGATCCGGTTTGGCCTAATGGTCGGTATTGGAGGGGGAGTCCCCAGCGCAGAAGAAGACGTCCGGCTTGGGGATGTGGTTGTTAGTCAACCAAAAAACGCCTTTGGTGGCGTTGTACAGTACGATTCTGGCAAGGCAACTCCAAGCGGGTTCGCAAGGACAGGATCGCTTAACTCGCCGCCAGCGATACTGCTAGCTGCGGTGGCCAGTATACAAGCGAACATGTTCCGAGAGAAAAACCTATTCACTGAGCATATCGACAAGCTCGAAAGCTTACCCAAATTTCAGCGCCACAAGGCTGGGCTTGATGTCCTGTTTGAGGCTACATATGACCACGAGGGCGGACAAACATGTGGCTCGTGTCGCGCAGATAGACAGGTAGTTCGCCTGCCACGCGAGAGCGGAGAGGAGGTAGCAGTGCACTACGGGACAAGGTTTTAGGGTTAGGGTTAGGGTTAGGGTTAGGGTTAGGGTTAGGGTTAGGGTTAGGGTTAGGGTTAGGGTTAGGGTTAGGGT
>Ga0247733_1000168_pt1 | contig 81593 bp, 84 predicted proteins | sample UWRJL043104R2_FD_180932 | JGI IMG/M metagenome (GOLD analysis project Ga0247733, IMG submission 180932) | Plant litter microbial communities from Arlington Agricultural Research Station in Wisconsin, United States - UWRJ-L043-104R-2 | ecosystem: Environmental > Terrestrial > Plant litter >...
AAGGCGAGAGCGGCTTTGGGATTGGTCTACTGTTAGACGAGGGAACGGACGCTGCTGTTTTTGTCTTCATGTACTCGCAATGCACTCGAACGACGTCGTCGTCGGCGGTGTTTTATTTTCCCGATCCTATGGTCACGTGCAAACGCGTTATCTTAGCGCGCCCGTGGCTTCGCTCAACTCTCAGCCCTCTTTCTCCCCACACTATCACTCTACGTAGATCACAAGCTCAATCTGCTATGTGAGCATCTTTTTCCCTTTTTCGATGTTCCGAAACCCTCGAGAAAACCGCGCGCGCCCTCTCGTCGCCCAATTGACACCGTCGACCGGCCGTCTGCCTTCGCCACCCCACTCCTCGTCCCCGTCAACGAACATGGCCACCAAAACCGCGTCCAAAAAGGCCGCGCCAAAGCCAAAGACCACTCCCGCGAAGCCTTCGAAGGCGCAGACGACCCTCGTACCGTCCGAATGGAACAAGAAGTCGGCGAACAATGGCTTCAAAAGCCGGCCAAAAGCCACGCCGAACGGCAACATTATGGCTTTCTTCAAGAAGGCGGAGGAGATCAACAACAGGGTCTTCTTACCCGAAAAGGGCGCCATCCCTACCCTTGCTTTCGACGAAGATGACGATCAGGATCTTGGCTGGAGCGACGAAATCAAGGATAGCGTTATAGACGTGGACAACGCTGAGGAACGGTACAACGAGAACGGTGGCAGTATCAAGAAGCGCAAAATCAGCGAGGAGCTGCCTATACTCGCATACAGTCCGCCACCGCCAGCGGCTACGGACACGAGCGAGGACGGGTTACTGGAAGCTCCGCCCGCGCATGCCGGAACCCAAAGCATTAGACCTGTAAAGAAGGCGGGCCCATTCGTGGACGATTCCGATTCAGAGGCCGACGACCCGATCCCAATACCGCGAAGAAGCGCGATGTTGCCAACGAGGCCAGCCGAAGAGGACGCAGATTGCAAACCATCAGAGGATTTCACTCTCGCAGATAGTCCGCATTTAGTCGAACACCCGCCGCCGTTGCTCAGAACTGAAGAGACATCACAATTCGAAGGAGAAGATTTTGATGGCGAGTTCGATGATCTGGAGGATGACGATCTTCTGGAGGGTGAAGAATATGACGAAAGACGGTGGATGAAGGAGCAGCAACGGTTGGAGATGGCAGAAACTGGCTTCACAGGTGACCCCGACGATTTCGACGCACCATCCCTCTTCCCAGAAGACTCGGCTCGTCTGGAAATGGTAGTGGACGAAGGAACGAGCGAGACTCCATCTTGTCCAGTATGTAGTAATGGTCTACCTGGGATGGCGGAACAAGAGGTGTCGGCCCATGTCAATGCATGCCTGGACGGCAATCCGCTGCCATTCCCAGAGGCTCCAGAGCCAAAGCGAGAGAGCACACCGGGCCCAACCCATCACAAAATGTTCAAACGACCACCAAGGCCTGCGAGACCTGCCCAAGAGAACCCTTTCAATGTCGGCGAAGGTAGCACCGCTCCTAAGTCGGCATTCTCGAAACTCATGTCGAATCATGCCGAAGATGCTGCTTGGGCAACGGCAGCCGCAGCCGAGACTGCCGCTCGAGGAAAGCCGGCATACGAGCGTACCTGTCCGTTTTACAAGATCATGCCTGGGTTATACATCTGCGTCGATGCATTCCGATACGGCGCTGTCAAAGGGCAGAATGCATACTTCCTCAGTCACTTCCACAGTGACCACTACATCGGACTGACGTCGTCTTGGAGCCATGGTCCGATATATTGCAGCAAGATCACTGGAAACTTGGTACGCCAACAACTACGAGTCGATCCAAAGTGGGTAGTGGATCTGGACTTCGAACAAAAGGCCGAAGTGCCAGGCACCGAAGGCGTGTACGTCACCATGATCTCGGCAAACCACTGCCCGGGTAGCTCGCTGTTTCTCTTTGAGAAGGAGAGCGGGAACGGAAAGAACCCCAAGCTACAACGAGTGTTGCACTGCGGCGACTTCCGAGCATGCGAAGCGCATCTGGCGCATCCGTTGCTCAAGCCGGAGGTGCAAGATGCCGTGTCTGGGAAGAGCAGACAGCAGAAACTCGATGTCTGCTACCTCGATACCACCTATCTCAACCCAAAGTACGCCTTCCCGCCGCAGCAGCAAGTCATTCAAGCGTGCGCCGACATGTGTGTGAGCCTCAATAAAGAGAAGGTCGACGGGAAAGATGGGTGGGAGCAGATGAAGAGAGAGCGAGCTGGCGAAGGCATGGTCAAGTTTGTCCAAAAGGCAGCCGAGGCCGTCGAGGTGAAGACTGAAGACGATGTGGGCAACGATGACAAAGTCATCACAATGGGTGTCAACAAACCCAGTCCAAACAAGGGCCGAGGTCGCCTCCTCGTCGTGGTCGGCACCTACAGCATCGGCAAAGAACGTATCTGCATGGGCATCGCCAAAGCGCTCAAGAGCAAGATTTACGCCCCGACCAGCAAGCAGCGCATCTGCCGCGCCCTCGAAGACCCCGAATTAGATGCCCTACTTACGAAAGACCCGCGCGAGGCCCAGGTCCACATGACGCCGCTTTTCGAGATCCGCGCCGACACCCTCGACGACTACCTCCGCGAATACGGCGACCACTTTTCACGCGCCGTCGGCTTCCGCCCTTCAGGCTGGAACTACCGTCCTCCGAAAGGCCGCTTTACCGACTCGCCCACTGTGCAAAACGTGCTGCATTCGCTGAGCTGGAAGAGCCAGTTTGCGATGCGGGATCTGACCGAGCAACGAGGCAGTACGTATCGGGCGAAGTGCTTTGGTGTGCCGTATAGTGAGCATAGTAGTTTCAGGGAGTTGACAATGTTTTGCTGTGCGCTGCGGATTGACAAGATCGTGCCAACGGTCAATGTGGGAAATGCAAAGAGTAGGGAGAAGATGAAGGCATGGTGTGATAGGTGGGCGTTGGACAAGAAGAAAAATGGGCTTTTTAGGCTTGATGAGGGGGGTGGGAGTTGGTGACATGTTGGAAGCAATACAACGGCAAGTACTAAGCTCTCATACAGAACTAGAAAAATACATGCTTACAGAGATGTTCGAATAACACACAACGTTCCTCGGCTTCAACGTTGATGACTTGTCGCGGGTTACGGGACTGTCAGTCTTACTGGACGTTCTTCATGCGACTTCGTGACACGAAATGCACACTACCGTGCGATGGTTGGTAACCACATGATTATATGCTTGACATTGGGTAAGCTGACGTCATGATGCCGCCTCGTACTAAATTCCCTCATTGATATTAAACAACACTGGGCTCGTACAAGATAATATGAGCAAAGCTCACACAGCTACCTTGTGCAAAGCCATCACTGCCTGCCATGACATCTCGAAAGATTAACGTCGTGAATGTTCCCTCTGACATCGGCTCCATCTACGCCGGCAAATCGAAAGCTCCCGCCGCCTTCCAATCCGCAGGTCTCCAGTACAAACTTCAGACGGCTGGTCATCAAATAACGGAGCTTGATGCTTTATCAGCATCTTCTGCAGGCTGGACTACATCAACTCGAGAGCCCAACGGGGCTCGGAACGAAGCACGCACAGTCGCCGCCTGCAAGCAGGTCTTCGACACAATCTCGACCACACTGGTCAATCAAACACAAATTCCGTTCAATCTGATATTGGGCGGTGAATGTCTATACTGCCCTGCAATATTGTCGGCTTACTGGCGCCATCTGGAAGGAACTCCGAAGCGGGTTGGCATCATATACGTCGACGCCGACTGCGATCTGTATACAGCTACTGACCCCAGTGGATCAGGCAATATTGCCGGGATGACGCTCACGCACATGACCTTGCGTAATGGAACTCTTGACAGCATGAAGACCTTTTGTCGGTCCGACGAGTCTGGGGTGGTCGACAACAGCAACATCGTATTATTCGGGTTCAACACGAATTCCGAAGCCAATAAGCGAGAGCATATGAGCTACCTGTTCGACAACAACTTCCGAGTGGTCACCTCGCAAGCTGTGCAGCGAGCGCCAGTCGACAAAGCGCAAGCCGCGCTACGTTGGATGGAAGCGCAGGTTGACTACATCGTTGTCCATCTCGACGTCGATGTCATTGATCCTGGGGAATTTCCGCTATGCAACGTCCCGAGTTGGACTGGCCTAGGTTTCGAAGAGACTATGGCTGCCGTGAAGGTATTTCTCGGCAGCGAAAAGGCCGTCGCGCTCAGTGTTGCGGAGGTCAATCCCGACCATGACCCGGGCCTGAAAATGACAGAAAAGCTAGTGGACCACCTTGTAGATGGGCTGCGCCCGCGCAAGCGCAATTTTGAGCAATAGTCTTGTGGGGCATGGCGAATTGGCCTTGTATACGATTAGCCCTTGCCGTCTTTCTTGTCTGCAATCGTTTCGGAAACAGTGTCTACCACACGACAGAATCACTCTTCTTTTTCCCTCGATCTCAGAGGACATTCATAATTGAGCCCAGCATACTGCTCATTCAACAGTCTCCTATGAGCGGAGGTCAACTCGGATCCTGCCTGAAGGGTAGCACTTCATGGGAGCTATAGCATCATGAAACACGCCAACGCAATCCGGCGCCAGAAGGATTGGGGCTGTGGTCAAGTTGCGCAATCCAAACAAGCCTTCTTTGCGAGCAGATCCTGTCTTGAAATTGCCACTATTCGTCCGTCGAAGCTCGCAACATTTTCACATGGTAACATCCGATATGGCGCATTACGCACCTGCCCTCGTCTTTTGTTGCCTCATGATCATATTAGCGTGGATGCTATAGCAAACCTTCCGGCGCTAAAACGGCTAGAAAGCGGTCTAACTAATACGTCGTTGGTCACTAGATTATCCGGCCGTAGAACATTCGTCAGCTCCGCACCCCACACCTCCAAACCTGGGGTGCAGAGCGCCATGTGAGCGCACACTCGGCATTAGCACTCGCTTAGGGCTTCACTACCGCGTCAGCATCCCTGCGAACATATATACAGCTGCTTCTTTGGGACATTCCGAGCGCTTCCCTGACTCTACTACACCGTTCATCTCTTTTCCAACTCACATCGTATCGCTAGCAGGTGTTTAAGTCGGTCCGACGAAACAAGCATGACCATATTTCAGGGTCGCGGAGTTCAAGCATGGGCGAGACTGGTCACAGCTCGGACCGACAGATCGCCTTACCCCCTGCAATCAAAGGTAAGTATGGGCAATGAGAAGTAGTATGGCATTGTCACTGCGAGTAGTGGGTCTACGTCTTCATCAACCTGGGGTTTGAGATGCCTACATAAGAAGAATAGAACGCTCTTCCAAAGCTTCACGGAAGTGTCTGAGCACTCTGCAGTCACGATCAGCATCGTCCTTTGACACCCAAGATGAAGTTCTTCTACCCTTTATTTGCGTTTGCCCTTCAGGTGACTACGTTCGTCGCAGCCGCGGATACGAATTCTTGGAAGTCCCGCAGCATCTACTTCGCTCTCACGGACCGTGTTGCGCGGAGTAACAGCGATGCTGGTGGTTCCTCATGCGGTAACTTGGGGAACTACTGTGGTGGGACGTTCAAAGGACTTGAAGGGAAGCTTGATTATATCAAGGGCATGGGCTTTGATGCAATTTGGATCACACCGGTCATTGCTAGTAAGTGATTTCCTACCTAGCGAGATGTAGGCGGGAAGCAATGGTCAAGTAAATGGCACTAACAATAACATAGACAGTGCCGGGGGGTACCACGGGTACTGGGCGCAGGACCTCTACGCTGTGAACTCAAACTACGGCACTGCAGATGATCTCAAGAGTCTCGTCAGCGCCGCTCATTCAAAGGTATTTATTCATCCAGCAATGTCTTTTCATGCTCAGCTGCTAATCTCTTCCCAGGGCATCTACATGATGGTCGACGTAGTAGCGAACCACATGGGCCAAGCTGCCATCAGTAACAATCGCCCAGAACCCCTGAACCAAGCATCCTCCTATCACAGCAACTGCGACATCAACTATGCGGACCAGAACTCCGTGGAGACTTGTCGCATCAGTGGCCTTCCAGATCTCAACACGCAATCCAGTACCGTTCGCTCGCTATTCCAGGCATGGATTAAGTGGCTTGTCTCTGAGTATGGCTTCGACGGTATCCGCATCGATACAGTCAAGCATGTTGAGAAGGACTTCTGGCCGGGGTTCGTGAACGCCGCGGGTGTGTACGCTATTGGCGAGGTGTTCGACGGCGGCCCGGATTACCTTGCAGGCTACGCTTCGACCATGCCTGGACTGTTGAACTATGCAATCTACTACCCGATGAACAACTTCTTCCAGCAAAAAGGCAGTGCGCAGGCCCTCGTCGACATGCACAACACCGTCTCCTCAAAGTTCCCCGACCCAGCAGCCTTGGGCACATTCCTAGACAACCACGACAACGCCCGCTGGTTGAACGTCAAGAACGACATTACCCTGCTCAAAAACGCACTTACATACGTCGTTCTCTCCCGCGGTATTCCAATCGTATATTACGGTACCGAGCAAGCCTACGCAGGTGGAGCCGACCCCGCAAACCGCGAGGACCTTTGGCGCAGCAGCTTCAATACAAACTCGGACATGTACAAATCCCTGACACGTCTCCTCGGCGCAAGGAAAGCCGCCGGTGGCCTGGCCGGAAACGACCAAGTACATCTCTACGTTGCGTCCAACGCATACGCGTTTAGTCGCGCAAACGGCAATCTCATCGTTCTCACAACGAATGCGGGTAGTGGAAATAACCAGCAGCACTGCTTCAATGCGCAGAAGGCGAACGGGAAATGGACGAACGTGTTTGGTAGCGGGAGCTATACTTCGGATGGTAGTGGCAATATCTGCGTGGGCGTACAGAATGGAGAGCCTGTTGTGCTCGTTGCGGGATCGGCGTCGGGTACCTCGACGACGCTGGAGACTGCTACTCGTACTAGCGCTACGACAGCAGTCGGGTCGGCTTGTCCCACTGCCGTATCGGTGACCTTCACGCATAAGATTGTCACCACTGTCGGCGAGACGATTAAGATCGCGGGGTCGACTTCACAACTCGGGTCGTGGAACACTGCCAACGCGCCGGCACTGTCGGCTTCGCAGTACACGTCTAGCAATCCGGTTTGGACAATCACGCTGAAGCTGTCGCCCGGTGAGGCGGTGCAGTATAAGTTCGTCAAGGTGGCCAGCTCGGGTAGTGCAACGTGGGAGAGCGATCCGAACAGGAGCTACACGGTGCCTAGCTGTCAGGCTAGTGCCAGTGTTGATAGTCAGTGGAAGTGAGCGCTGGACCGGACTGAGTGGGTGCATATATAGGGATCATGTCTAGTTACGCGGCCATGTTGTATAAACGAGCGGGAGTGGCAGCCGTCCCGTCTTTATGGTATATGTCTACTTTACTCCACACCCTTCCCCTTGAGCTTCATATCCTCAGCATCAAAGTCAGCATTTCTCTTCTTCCCCTCGCCCACCTCACCTTTCAATACGTCTTTGAACAGCTGCGTCAAGCCCTCGATAGCCTCTTCGCCAATCTGGTAATGCACGACCAACCTCCCACCCCTAACCCTTACGCCATACTGCTCACCCAACTCAATGAACTGGTTTAGCTCCACTCCCGAAGCCTCAAGATCCATCCAGACCATATTCGTGTCCACGGGATACGCCATCTTACCTCCCAGATCCGTCCAAATACTCGCAATCCTCTTCGCGTTCTCATGCGATTGTGTCAGCTTACCGCCGAGGAAGGTCTCTTCGACAGCAACGCGCGCGGGTGCTGCGATGACACCTGCTTGACGCAGGCCGCCACCGATGGATTTCCGGATCCAGCGACATCGCTTGATGAAAGGCTTGTTGCCGACGAGGATGCTGCCGATGGGCGCGCCTAGCCCTTTGCTAAAGCACAGACTCGTACTATCCATCTCGGCGCAAAACTCCTTCAGTGTGCCTGCGCCTGCTGCGACGGCTTCCCACAAGCGTGCGCCGTCCATGTGCATGAGGATTCCATTCTCACGTGCCCACGCTGCTATCCTTCGAACCTCTGAGAGGGGCATTATCGTGCCGTTTAACGTGTTCTCAAGCGAGATGACGCGGGTCGGGCAGGCGTGCACATCATCTGAAATGACGGCGTATTCCTTCACTTCTTCGAGCGTGATGTACTTCTTGTTCTTCGCGTCGATGGGCTGCGTCATAGCTTGGCTCAAGCTCGCCACGCCGCCTGCCTCATATTGTGTAATGTGTCCTCTTCTATCGCACAGGACAGCCTGCGGCGGGGCAGTCAAGTGTGTTCTCAGCGCGACCTGGTTCCCCATGGTGCCGGACATAACCAACACGGCGTCTTCCTTGCCCGTAAGCTCGGCTATAAAGCGTTCGAGGTCGACCGTGGTGGGATCTTCCATGAAGACGTCGTCGAGGAGTGTGCACTGCGCGATGGCATTCAGCATCGATGCCGTCGGCGTAGTCGTGACATCGGAGCGGAAGTCGAAGGCGGCGGGGTTGGTCTGGCCGCCCCAAGCGTTGCCGTTCGATTCGGTGCCATTGGTAAAGGTAGGCTTGGTGCCATTGGCCGTGTATGCAGCGAATTCCGACATGGCGGGTCGCGGTGTGGAGGTGTGGAAGTTGATACGCGATGGGATGGTGGGGGTGGAGCGGCTCTGTCTACTCGATTGGGACTTCAAAAGGCGAGGTACTGGGGTGGTGTAAGGAGAGGTGGGGATTAGGTGGAAGGCACCGCGTACTTGCAAGGCGAGGGAATGATAGTAATCGTGGGGGAGGCATGAGGGGCGATTGAGGGTGGGTTATGTAGCTGTGTTTGCAGCATTGGGGGAATTGGGTTAAAGCTAAACGGCGCTAAGCCGGGTGGGGATAGTCCGCCTGGTATTAATTACATGTCATTCCGTCTCTATTCCGATCATTACAGCCTCTATGCCGATAGCCTATCGACTACAAATTGTCTATACTACACGCTGACTCACATCAAAATGCTATCAAACTATACCCTCATTACAACCATAACGTACTCCCCCTTGAGCGGCGAACCTCAACCGTCCGACATCGCCGATGGCGAAGTCCTTCAACTCGCATTCCAACTTTCCGCGTGCGACACGGGCTCCTCGCAATACCCCATATCCGACCTATGCTGCGTAGAGGTGCTGCTGAACCACGAGGTCAATCAATGCAGAGTACAATATTCGTTCACAGATCAACTCACGCGTTCCATCCAGACTCCCACTCCCATTCCCAACCCGGAAGTCCCGGACGCGTATAGCTCTGTGGGAATCCCCCTGGTACTGACGCGTACCAATGTCCATCTTCGGTCAAACTACGCTGAACGGCGTAGTAGTTCTGGTCGTTGTAAGGACGAGCGGCTTGTGGACGGTCGTATTGGTGAGGTGCTTGCCACTTGTTCGGCGTACGCTGCTGGGGTGGCCAGTTGTTCTGACTTGCGGATTGATCCGGCCATGGTTTCGACACGTCCACCGTGTACGGCTGATAGTGCAGAGATTGATCCGCATATTGCGGCTGGACATTCGCATCGATGGAATTCTGGGACGGCATGTGAGAGCCATGGCCAGTCGATCGACCCTGAATCGGGCCATAGCCCTGATATGGCGCTGGAAACGTTTCATGGCTCATGGGTGCTTGCGAGCCATGCTGGAGAGGCTGCGGATTTGAACTTGTCAAGAAGGGTGAATGCGTGTAGTACAAGGTATTTTCGCCACCCTGTTGCTGGACTTGCTGCAGCGCGTAGAAAGGTGGGGAACTGATCGGTTTCTGGACTCGGGTCTGCGGGTTGTATCGCGGGTCATCCCTTTGGACGCGGCCTCTGGCAGGTTCTGGCACAGCTTCGATTCTGGCGTTGGCTCTGGACCAAGAACGCTTCGAAGGCATACCGTAAGAAGTTATGATTCGAGCAATGTAGAGCTGACAAACGTGGTTTGAAAAGAGATGAGTGGACGTGTGAATCGATGCTGTGGGGGGAGGAAGCCTGGACTGTTGGAGAACAGCTTTCGGCCTCCAATACCTTGCGGTTTATGTCCAGCATTGCATCACGATCACTGACGACATCCACAGAGATGCGACTGGTTCCCCAAGGTGTGTACGCCCGTGGACGTGGGGCTGGTACTCTTCTACTTCTACGCCGACAAATCTCGTTGGCTACATAGGAGACACAAGATAAGCCGCCTCGTCGCATGTTTAAACCGAACGTATCACATCCATCGGAAGGGTCACTTTTTGCAAATGCCGACCAGCATGGTCATGTGTACCACCAAAAAGGAACAGTCAAACGATGATCCGCGCACCGTGAGTAAGCAGAAACGTGTAAGTCTGATTTCTGATGCCGCATTCATCTCCTCTCTCAGGCTCAACGTCACTCTTCGGTCCCGCAACCTCTGCAAGTGTAAATGCCTAGCATATTCTCTGTCCCACCTTAGAACATCCCTTGTCGATGAAACCGGCTTCAGTATCAACAGCTATTCCTAGGCACGGCAAGCGCAATCTGCCGTGGAAGAATGAGCGCTACACGGCATTCAGTGCGCGAGTGGCCTTCAAAAACGACTTTCTCCTCTTCCGACGTTGTGAGACCTTGGACACCTAGGCCATATTGTGGATGTGGATGCAAGACTGTGTCGGCCATATGAAAGCCATTCATAAACACATGGAAGACGCGCCGCTGGGTGAGAAGCTTATGGACAGCAAGTTCCGTTCAGACGAAAATTACGTGCAGGAGCGTCACGCTTCGGTGGCGAGTTTACTTGCTTGCTTGCTGCATCACTACAGTAAGACTTCCACCACGAGCAACGCGGATCTAGGGTTGACTATTGACAGAGAGGTACATCGAAGTCTTCCATAAAATCCGCTTTCGCCTGTGAGAGGGAAACGGGACAGATAGCTAACGTGGCAAATTAGCTTAAACGCGGCGCCATCGACCCCATCGAATCCTCCTGCCCCACCCACCCACACGACCTATCCTCGATGAACCAACACACCTGGCCCCTAATCAGCTGCTGCCTCGAATCTCTCCTATGTAGATACTAACTCCGACCAGTTTGCACCGCGCCTCCTCCGCAAAACCCGAATATCTCCACCTCCTCAAGCACATCCACTCCAGCAACGCAATGTTCGACCGATTCACCAACACAACAATCATCTTCGGGGGCTGGCGATGCTCCTCACGCACATGTGGTGGCTCGAGAATGTGAGATCGAGCGTAGCGAAACTGAAGATTATATTTGGTTTTGTATGTCAGTCTAGGGGAGTCATGTTTTAGCGCAACGCTCAATTGACCTTTTGGATTTGTTGCTAGTGCGCCTGCGTATACGGTGGTTTTGATGAATTTTATACAGATCCAGGAGAGGGGTGAGTCGTAAGACTTGAGGCGATTTGGGGGGAAAGAAGGGCGAGGGAGAATATGGTTTGGACTGGCCAGTTCAGTCGTGTGGCAACGACAGAGATAGAAATGAGCGTGTGATACTCGGGGTTCTCAATTAGATTGGGCTTGCTACCCTCGGATGAAGCATTAGAAGGTTTAGAGTGCGTCGGATATTTGCTTCGCAAGAGCTTCTCTGTAACACAGGTGAATATAGGTGCGTTTTGCCTCATGTGGTACGTTTTGCCTCATGTGGCGCGTTCCGCGAATTATGTGAGTAGTAGTACGAATGCGAAAAGTCGGCATCTGTCGGCAAAATAGCGGTGCGACAGGTGCATATTACTCCATATGCATACAACGAGTTGCCTTCCTATGTCTTGATTCGTTCTTCTTTGGCACTCCAGCTTCGATGAAGATCTAATCATGAAGCACCTTCTTCGCAACAGCGCGATTCGGAATCTCACAAGGTCTGAAATCGAGTCGGTGATGTTTTGGCTCGTAAAGTTGGAGGTATGTGTCAGTGTAATCGTGAGAGACAGGACTTCAGGAATACTTGCTGCTAGTCGATGGCCATTCGCGGATACAGTCAGCTATGGGACTGACGCTTGACACCTTGAAGCACAAACCTTCGGAGATAAGAGAAGTATGCGGAATTAAGTCGCCGAGTTAGGTAAAAGCTTGCAATAGTTAAGACTATGAGAAATGGAGCAAGAGAAGAGTAACGCCTATCGGATGTGACGAACGCACAATAATTAGTTTCGTCTACAAAAGTACAACACCGAACTCCGACTCCGATCATCATACCCATGAACTTGGACAAGAACTTCCCCATTATCCCTGGAAGAACCCTTTGATGTACTACGCTCTCAATCGCCGCTTTACCGGACCTCTATGTTCGCTTGGATGCCGTCTTGCAATGTGCCGCTCCATGTCATCGCGCCGTGGCATCGATCGTCCACATGTGGGGCACAAAAATACCTGACTCTCGGGCAAGGACTTGGGGTGGACAGAGTTTACATGTCTTTTGAGATCCTTCTTGAAAAAAATCCAAACTGGCTTCTACGGCAATCCTGATGCAGGCACCTGAAAGGCTTTGCGTGTTTCGTTTTGACGTGCTTCCTGTGATGCACTCATCAGATCTCTAATTCTACCTAAGAGCAATTTCAGAGTTAGCCACTAACCTCAATTTCCACGGCTTAGAGAAGATTTGACCACATTGGGGACAGTTTGTGCCGACATGCTGATCCAAGTCGCCGGAAGTGGAAGCATCTTGCGTCTCCGATGGCGTACAAGAGAGCGTTCCTTGACAAGTATCAAGTCCTTCGCACGTGGCCGAAAGGTACTCCTCATCAGGTAGAGCAACCTGCTGTTCAAGAAAAGCGTCCAAGTCGAACTCCTCTGAAAGCTGCCAGGGCGACCAAGATCCTACATCGGAGCTAGTTTCTTCGAGGGGTAATGGCTGGAGAAGTCCTTGTCCAAGTTCATCTGGTGATATTACTTCAACATGGGAAAGAATAGTGGATGGGCGTGAACACCGTTAACCGAGCAGTGATGTCACCTCCGGTATCTATCCCGAAGGATAGAGCACCGGAGCAAGGTGAATGATAAGCGTCAGTTGCTGATCTGTGGGATGGAAAGAGATGCTATGATGTTGAAAAGGCACGGATTGATGCGACCTTTAAATCTGGCGAGAGGTAAAGTGTAAAGTGCGGGGCAGTGGCAGGCCTCAACATTTTGATCCCTCATTGGACTAAGAAACACACCCCTTTGGTTGATGCGGAATTTCGTACTCTGAGGAGCGCATAGCGTGACGAGAGTTACCTTGGTGGTAGGCCTCATTTTCACGTGCCGCTTGGCAATCCGTATGGTAGGCCTCAAAAAGAAAATCCCTATTGGTCTAAGATGCACATTGTGCAAGCCTTGTTCATTTGGTTCTCGTGTATAGGTGTCATGGTAGGCCTCACTGCGGCATTCCGATCGTATATAAGAACGAGATGATTCGAAGGTCCCTTCCCCAAAATTCCATTCTACTTCAATATCCTCAAGGCTTGGAACGGTCGGTACTTTATCTTTCGCATCACCATGTCTTCTGTCTTTTGCTGCTCCAGAGCACAGTCTTACAAAAATAAGAACCTCTCCGAAGAGTCGAAGTTTCGCGCTTTCCTGGCATGGGCGGAGTATCCCAAAGAAAGCGAAATCTACTCCACATCCAAGGCTACTGTCACCACCACAACATACGCTATCCAAATCGTTAAGCAAGTCAACTTTGGTCCACTTGAGAGCAAGCGTTACTACATGTTCAATGGTGCTGAGGGTGATGGCGATGCATTTGTCGAAGTCACTGAGCAATGGTTGATCGATGCCAACTTCCAGAAATTGAATGCGTTCGTATTACTATATGACTTAGAATCCAGATTGTATAGCTAATATTGACTAGGTTCAAGAACTTTAAATGCAGCATTCACAACAAGTTCTTCGAAGTGAATGTCTACCAGAAGGATCCTGTAAACACGCATCATTGGCGTGCCGATGCGGCTAGGCCCGCTTCGCACATTGATTTGTAACAGGTAATCGTAATGGATTGGTGCGAGCACTATAGCTCAGTCTCCAAGGAGTTCGAAATTGAAAGGCTTACGAGTTGGAATTTGACGCGGATATCTACCGTCACTCTTTACATTTTTCAGTAGATCACAAGGAAATGGATGTCTCATCGCGCTTATATGCAAAACAAATCCTACACGAGTTATCGAAAATCCTGCATGCCCGCACTAACCACCATTTGGTCGTTCCTTCTTGGCGAGTTCAATAAAAACACCTTCAAGTGACGATTGGTTGTTGCACAATGAGAGTATTCCAGCTTCTTCGTTAGCCTTCCATTTCTTTTCGCTCTAGTTTTAGAACATTTGGGGAGCTCATGCTCTTACTCCACATTATTGAGACGCGAGCTCTTCAAATGAGGACTGGCATAATACCTGACTCTGCATAAAAAGAGGCTCCCGCGGCGCTGTTCCATCTTCAACCAGAACATGTTCTTGAAAAAATAACGAACAGAAACATCGCCCCGTGTATATAACCTTTTCAAGGCCTCAACACCACTATCTTCGGCGCTACTTGGTGGGTTGCTCTCCTACTTAGCTTCACTAGGAGCCTTTCTATCAAACCGCCCTCTCTGGGCGGCTTTCACTCGTATCGCTCCGCGACTGATTGCTTGATCTCATTGCTGCAGCACATCGGTGATTCATCGAACACAGCTTAACTGGCTGCCCTCAGAGTGATAGATGTAAGAATCCAGGCGCTAGTCCGTACCACTCTCGCACGGTATTGATAAATGCATTATTTCACTGCGACAAGGAGGAAACCAAAAAGAAGAAGGCTCCCGATTGCACCAGACTCATGCGAACAACCTGACGGGGAGCAAAAAAGAACTAGCCCAATCCAATTTTTACTCAATATGAACTCGAAATGCTGAACGTGTCCGTTGGCGAATTGTTGAATCGGCAGTTCAAGTTTTTAGTGCTCCATGTCGTTGTCTGATACTGCTAAGCTTCTGGTAAGGTCTACAGAAGCTATCGCAGTTTCTTAAACAAGTATGATTACACAAGACATTTGAACACAAGACAATCCGGAGGACTAAGGAGGACCTAAGCATACTGTGACCGAAGGATATTAATTCGAGATCGATATCTTTAGCTTTCTTCCCAAACAATGAGAGGCAATCAGGTTCTCACGCTCTGAAATAAAAATTTGCAGCGGGATTTCGTCATGCTAATACATTATCTTCAGCCCCCATCCTTCCCAAAGTAGTGCGCTAGGCCTATAACCAAGTCTTCATCTCTATTTTTCTTGGAAATACTTCATGCGCAGGGCAAGATAAAGCATCGTTCACGTTCGCGTAAAAGATCGGGATTCTAAGGCTTACTAGGCACAAGTGTACAATGTGCAAACATCATGCACGAGACCAGCAGACCGAAAGGGGTTCCTCGTCAGAAGATCGGGTTGAACCACCCAAGTTGTGTCTATAGAGTGCAATGCTTAGCTTGTCGTCGTTAATCTATCCGGTTGATTGCGACTGCCCCCGGTCGGTACTTCGACAGTCCCCATCCGTGCGTCCGACCAAGTGCCGGTAATATAGATTCACATCACTACATATTTAAACACCCCCACGTCTGCACTCAATCGAACCGTTTCGCACTCATTCCCGCTGAGACGAGCTCATCACTTCTTCGACCGTTCGACTTGCTACCAAACAGGTGCAAAAATGCGTTTCCTCACTGCACTACTGCTCGCAACAACAGCGCAGGCTCATTGTAAGATGCTTTCTCCTCCTTATCCAAACCTTTTCCGTATTTCAATCTTCTAACAGGTATTGCAGATCGTTTCTCCAAGCTCATCATCAATGGCACCCCCGAGACTGCAGAATGGACATCCGTTCGCCAGACCAAGAACTACCAAACCAACTCCGGTGTCACTAGCGTAACGAGCGGTGACATGCGTTGCTTCCAAAACAGAGCTGGCACGGGTACCGCCACGGTCGCTGCTGGCGACACACTCGGCTTCGCCGCGCTGTCTGCGGTGACGCATTTTGGACCCGTGCAGTTCTACATGGCCAAGGTCCCTGAAAGCGCAAATATCAATACTTGGGAGGCTTCAGGAAATGTTTGGTTCAAGGCTGGAAGTATCAGTGCGGTGCAGGGCAATGGTCCACTCACCAGTGATGAGAAGACATGGCCGGCTTATCGTACGTTTCCAATGGTTGCGCTGTCCAAACGTCGTTACGTACATGATGCTGATTCTTGCCTCAGTAAAAACCACTGTGGAGTTTGTAATCCCGAAGAACGTCCCGAGCGGCAAATATCTCGTCCGTGTCGAAAGCATCGCACTGCATCAGGCACAGAATGTTGGTGGCGCACAGATATATCTATCATGTGCACAGGTCGAGGTTACAGGCGGAGGCAGCGGAAAGCCGGGACCTCTCGTCGCATTTCCAGGAGCATACCAACCGAATGACCCCGGACTTCTGTGGTCTTACTACCCTATCGCGAAAAGCTACAAGGCCCCTGGGCCTGAGGTTTGGCAAGGCTGAAAGGTTGGAACGGTACAAATAAAGCGGCGTAGATTGTATCCGGAAACGATCATTCTTATCAAGAAATAATTAGCGTGGGCAGTGATCTGAACGTGAGCTTGTTGTTGCGCGAGGCGGATCGCCGTAATTCCTGCACTACCGAGCTGCATGCGCGCACATTCCAGAGCGGCGATCTCATGACCACATGTTTCATTTATTTTCGGCTCAAGCTGTCGCATCCACGTGCCGTGGAGCGGATTTGGTAGCGATAAATTTGTGTAACCTTCCGGTCAAGCTCTGGAATGCAATGCATCACTGACGAAAACGGAAGTCACCGCAAATGTCATGCGGCTTGATGATCCGACGGCATCCTAATGCGTCTAGGAAGTCTCATAAGTATAAGTTCCACTTGGTGAAAGAGACCTGCGCGAAAAGATTATGTGGTTACTTCACCTTAACCTTACACACCTGTTTCTCGTTATCACCACTATTTTATTACTGCCGTACACTTCTGCACTTGAACAGCATGAAGAAGTTCAATTTTGCGAATTGGTTCTCCATGATTTGGAAAATTATCTTGCAAGTTCCTTCTGTTCTTCCTTCGCTGCCATCGAAGATGTGACATCCCATGTCCCTTCGTTGTTTGAAGCCGCGACCACCACCCATATCTATCCTGCACCTTCTTGTACAGATCAACAACCCACTCAAAGCTCGTACGTCAATTGCTGTGTCGAAATCTTGTCTCTTACTCACACTCAATCGACAGATCTCTTCTCTCAAATTGGTTTACCTCTACAATACCTGGGCTGATGCTACCGATTCCCATTGGGCTCAATCCGGTGAGTGAGCCTCACAGTAATCCTTAATTGACAATTAGTAACACAATAATAGACGACTACTTTACCACCCGAAAACACCATCACGGCTGCACCAAATCCAGGAACTGTCATAGTCACTGTGACGACTACCGTGTAAGCCGGGATCCACAAAAGACTAGCTCTAGCTAACAACTTTCAAGTACAACTACCATCACTGTCACTGTTCTGTATGCAGCTTCTTTTTCTTGGGCGGACATTTTCCGGAAATATCCCGCTCTCAAACAGCGCGAGCCAGATAACTTTTGTCCAGAACAGGGTGTTCCCTGTCGACTTGTCCAATACAGTTCAGAAGTCATTTCGAAAGCATGTGTGGACTTTGCGGAGCCTGAGACGATGTACATAACTATCGATAACGAAGTAACAACAGTCACAGTGAGTGACACTGCGTCGGCATGTGCTACAGACGCGATCAGTGCATACAAGTTTCGCGTGGGCTAAATTAGGGAACAAAGTGAGAGTGAGCGTTTTTCCAGACTTCTCAAACTGTTTGCATCCTTTTCGATGATTACATAATACGTTACTTTTTAAGTCTAGTGTATTCCGGAGCTCTGCAGAGATGAGCATATGGTTCTTGTAAAGTGTTGATAATGTAAAGTCATAATCCATTGATTTCATGCGTATAGTTATTGCCTGTCGTGGACGATTCGGGAACAACTACTCGCCGTTCTTATAGCCGTTAATGGAATTGAGTTTCACCAAAAAGTACAAGATTTTGGTTGCAACAGAGCAGCGTTAGATCATTCTCACCGGTGACACTTAGGAGGACATCGATCGCGGGAAAGTCGCGGTGAGTGAGAATGTAGTGAAAACAAAATCTTTGCTAAATGTAACAGGCTTGCGCCTGTGCGCTTGTGGTCCAAGCCGTTCGAGGAGGTTCTCCTGGTCGACAAAGAACAAACACTCAAATTAACCGTCATAAATACTTCGTTTGCGCTGCTGTTATCTCCATCTCGAGCCCATACACCCACCACTATCTCCTCCACCTACGTCGCTATGTCTCTCCCCAACCGACTCCTCACCAAACTTCCTATACCGCTTCCGCCAAGCTACGGGTCATTCATGTTCACATCCGCCTTTGCACTACTCGCCCTCACTTCCTTCAAGAAGCTGAGAATCAGCCCAACTGGCGTCATTGGCGCTTTCGTCTGCACCACGATAGTCTGGAAGAATTGGGGAAGCCTGAAGCTAGAACATCTGAACGCAGTGTTGGACGAAAGGATGGAGGCAAGGGGAGCCTGCCGAGAATGCAGGGTGGAGGCTTACAGGGCGGGACCTGTGGAAGGATATGGACAGTTGCTGGATGATCTCGAGAATCAGCGTGAGTGGGGAAGGCAGGAGAGAGCTGAGGCTGAGCTCGCTGCGGCGGAAGAGCTTGTTGATGGAGACTTGTGAAGTATGAGGGCATATTTCCAAGGACGCAGCAGCCACGACGCTTGTTTTGAGTATGAGCCGCAACGAAAATCCAGTTGTGTGTCACGGCTGCAGTGTTGGGGACTTGGATGCAGCAATGGTTTGCGACCACGAGGTCTTCTTGGCTATCGCTTTAGAAGACTACCACTCCGCGCCTTCATCTGGCGCGCAGACGTAAAATAAAAACGTGTGATAAACACCTCGTGGCGATGGAGATGGTGGCTTTGTCGGATAGCGAATACAAAAGTATAAGGAATACGATGTCTCGTTCGTGATGGTGTTTCGGTCGTTGGAGATGACGGGAGGCAAGTGATCTCTAGTCTCGTGCTCTACGAAGCGTGCCTGCCGCGCATAGTAGAGGTAAGAAGGCAAGCAGCTTCACACTTGGCTTCTTAAGCAACATGCCTTCTTCGTCTCTCCATGATCAACTCCAACCAAAACATCGATCCCACCTCTCGCATTATCATACGTCTTTCGTACACTGTACCTCCATTCATCTCCATTCCACCATCACAGCAGCAAATGCGACCAAGAGTAGCGATAACCATCGATAACACCCCACCGTTCATCCATTGTTCCAACATGACACGTCTTCATACTCAATACCTTTTTACAACCGCCTCCCTCTCAAGCCCGAAGCCTCACGTCACCATCTCGCCCACCTTCCGAGCCGCGCTAAGTACGACAATGGCCTGCCTCGCCATCCTCACGCTCACCGGTCTGTCACCAGCATTTCTTCCGAATATTGCATACTACTTCGACCTAGGCCATGTTACTGTCGCTTGGTGTTTATCATACAACACTATGGATATTGCGGCCGATGCTCGAACTGAGAGTCTGTTGGAAATGGTTCGGCGCATACGAGGGGAAAACGCCATGGACTCAGTAGCGAGAAGATCAATCACGCCTTACAGCGAAGGTTCCGCCAGCGATGAGTACGAAGAGCTGTCTAATTCGGGTGCGGAGAGACGAGAGCGGGATTTGACACGAAGAGGAGGCACGGACGGAGCGAGACAGAAGTTGAGATTGAGAGAAAAGGAAACGAGGAAAGATTCTTTGACACGAGGCGGGGTGCCATGATCTTGCGGCGGGCACATGACTGGCGAGGAGAAGGCTGAGGAAAGTGAGCCAGACTTGAGCGGAACTTGCATATCGCAGCGATGTTTTCTCCGTGAGCAGGCTCGCAGAAGCCTATTCTATAGCCCTTGCTCGCCTCAAGGAAGTTGCTGATATATTAGCGAGTCCCGGAGTACACATTTCAATAGTTTCGTTCCAATCCATACAGAGTCCTTTTCCAAAGAAGAACACCCAATAACACGGCCCCGCAAAGCTGCCAATTGCAGCCCACTGCCGCAATATATCACGCTGCTCCGCATACCCACTTGATCTAGCCACCCCTACAACTTTCCCCCCACCCTCAGTCTCAAGCTCCCAACCTTAGACACGCACCCCACCCCTCGAGTAACCATAATCGCGATGCCCCCCTGTCGTCCAGTCAGACCTCGTATCCTCGAATCCCGCAGTCACAATCGTCGTGTTGCCCGGGATCAAAGGCCGGTGGAGCATGCCCACACCCATGTTCATATTCGGGTTCGTGCCAGCTTTCACTCTGTTCAGGCTGTTCAGCTCCCAGGTTCCGCCCCTTCCAGCGTTGATGCTAGTTGATGAGTTGCTGTACGGTCCGACACTCGAGTTGGAGCCGCCTTTGCGAAAGCGGTGGCCACGCCCTTTCTTGTACCAGAAGCAGAAGATAAATGCGGCGAAGAGGGCGACGCCGACGAAGACGGTGGAGGTAACGATGGCAATTGTTTTGGTGGATTTATGGGCAGTCGTGGAGGTGGGCAGTGGAGTTGGGGGTGGGGTCCCGGTTGCGGGTGCAGGCGGAGGTGTGTTTGAGGCGCTAGGGGAGGCGGTCGTTGGAGTCACCACTGCGACGGTGTAGTTGGGGATCCAGCCGGAGAGACTGGTCACACAACCAGTGTAGGGCCAGGGTTTGACGCCGGATTCGGAGTAGGTCAGTGTGGTGGTGATGAGCTGGCAGGTTGTTGCGGTCGGTGGTGGTGGAGTGAACAATGGTGCTTTTGAGGTTGACTCATCCTTCTTTGGCGGGGTGTCTATTGCCGGAAGTTAGGGAAATCTTGCATATCTGGCGGGAGGCGGAGGGTGGAGAAAGCAGTGTACGTACTCTCGGCTGACTTCTCCGGTAAATCTGTCAAAATGAGCATCGTCCACCTCAAGTTCCCGAACGTGTGACTCACCGTCTTCGATATGCGACTCGGACGGAGGCGCTTCAGCTTGGCGATTGAACAAGTCCCTGACATCCACGCTGCTCGAAAAGAGCGCCGGACGTGGTGGTAATGTCCTGGTTTCTTGAGTGGCTGCCATTGCTGCGTCCATCGGTAGCTGCGTTTGTCGTGTCCTAGCGGCTTTGCTTCGGCTGAGCTGGGCTGTGGATGATATCTTAATGAATGGTGGTGAGAGTCTAGGGTATGCTTGCGTAAAAGAGCGCGACCATGAAGAAGCGACCATATTCAAAGAACATTCCACATGGAAAACGTTGAAGTATGGAAATGGAATAAGAAAACGGTGCGAAATGGACTGCACTAGTACCAACCACAGTCCGACATTGATCATGTGTGACCTCTAGCCGTTGTGCGTTTGGTCCCTTGAACCCAGGCGGCCATTGCGGTAGAAATGGTGAATTAGGCGATGATCCAACGTCCCTCAACGTCGCCGTATACTATGACCGTGATGGCGAAGGGTTTGAGAGGCTTACCAGTAAAAGTGAGTAGCGTAACACCAAGTAGCTGCAAGGCTGCTCAACGCACTACGCCTGAGCTGCTTAGTAGCAGAAGGAACGACTAATGCCGGAGGTGTCGAGGATGTCGAGTATGTCGAGTATTGAGGCGCGCACCGCCGAGAGTTGAGGAAAGTATTGGGCGTTGATCGAAGATAACCGCAAGACCGCCCGACCGCCCAAGCGTTAATTAAACGCAGGTTGTACACGAGGGATAACGTGTTCGGACCTTTGATTAGCAGTATAGTGAAGAACAATAGATATCGGTTGCTGCGCAACTCCTGTCCCTAGACAAGGACACATGCAGCAACGAGGAAAGACATGGGGAAGAGCTCGGCACAAATAGAAAAGTGAATGTGCAAAAGTCGCAAGGTATTGAAGGACGTTGATGTTGCGCGCAGAAGATGCGAAACGCACGTTCTCCTTCCATTGGGTATAACTGACGCTCATTCAACGCTTCCCAATCGCCGCCATTCAGGCGTAATGTTGTCTCAAAGTCGCCGCGAGTGCCCCCAACGCCGTCGGACATATCGTATGCTGCCCGTCGCTACATGCATAGGCACGCGACTCTGACCGCTGGTGTCTGCATAGACAGAACCGCGTATGTTGTGACCTTTCCATACCCACCTTTCCTCACTTCGCCTTATTCTTCGCCGCCTCCGCCTCCCTCCTTGTCGCGTCCTCGAGTAGAGCTGTATCCACCGCTCCGCTGGGCAGATGTACGTATCGGATGACGGAACCACGGATGAACATGTCGCGTGTCGAGCACTACCATTTGTTAGCTGTAACGTCCCACCTAAACATTGCTTGACCTAGCTGGCAAGCCCAAACAATGTGTACAGGGACGTTGACGTACCAAATGCGGCCATCGCATCTCATCCGTCGCCTCCGCATTGTCCAATTTGATATTCAGATACTGGTCCACGCTCTTCAGCGTGCCCCGAATGCACACCTCATTCTTCAGCTCGACGGTAATCTCGTGGTCCACCAGCGTTTTAAAGAAGCTGAAGAAGAGCATTTCGGTAGGCGGGCGCAATCAGACGCAGGTGGAGTTTCGGTCGGTCGGTCGGTATAGAGAATCAGGACTGGTATCGGTGTCGGGAGTCGAATTGGCGCGCGTTGGTGAATTTGTTCGGCGTCGGATCGAGGTGGTGGGAGCTCGAGGTTGGTGAGCTCGGACCGCGTGGGGTTGCGGTTTCATCGCCAAGGGATTTGGCGGTCACGTGCTGCGATTTACACACAGGCCAGACGTTCGACACGAGTAATGCAGAAGACGATGGAAGGCAGAACTCAGCCACCGGAACAGGACGGCTCAAATGAGGCGAGATCAGGTTGGTTGATACAGTTGCTCATTTGAACAAACGAAACGTGTAGCTACATGTACAGGTATCAATCAATAGCACCCAGGAAGTGCCCTACCCATGCCCAGTCCAACCCCAAACACCACGCTAATACTGATAAGTGAAACAACCAAACTAGCCCCCCACTATGTCAACATCATGGCTCACTTCCTGGCATAGCCCGTCAGGTACCTCCACCCAGATCCCTCCTTAGCTCCCTCCTCTAGAACCTGCACCACACCCTCTAACAGCTTACTCTCCTCTTTACCCATCTCCAGCTGCAACCTCAACATCCACTTCTCCCAGTACCAGCTGCCAACGATGCCCGTCATCATTGCAGCATCCATGGTTGTACCAAATACGGGCGCATCAGCAACTTCGACTGAGCCGTCAGCGGTAATACTGCGCTCCTCTTGCTTTTGCTCCGCGCCGACACAGAGCGTATCCTTCCAATTAGCCGCTGTCCTACCCATGGGTAAGATCATCCACATCCTATGCACGTCCTGGAAGCCAGCCTTACGGAGGCGCGGGATGAAGGACTTTGTGGGCGCGGCATCGTAGCCTCGTGTCTTGAGGTTGAAGCCGAACTCGACGCTCTTGGCTTGTGCGTGGCGACCGGCGTGAATGACGTCTGAGTCGAGCAGGGAGAACTCGAGGATGCCGCCGGGCTTGAGACAGCGGAAGCACTCCTTAACGCAAAGATCGTACTCATCCATAGCGCGACCGAGTGGCTTGTCTGTCTTGAGAAGCTCGTGTAGTGTCCGTGCGGACACCACGTCAAAATGGCCGCTAGGGAAGGGTAGCGTCCACAAATTGGGCACTGTCAAGTGCTTATGATTTTCAGGACCACTGACGTTGGGTGTAAAGTTGTTGCCACTCGTGTATACCGTAACGACTGTTGCGTATGGGTGGTCGTATGCAACATCCCACGCCCAGTCATTAGTCGATACACCTCCGATGTCTAGGACGCGCGGTGTACTTGTACGGCGAATGCATCTTGCGGAGGGCTTGCTCAGTAGCTTACCCCCATTTAATTGTCTGAGTGCTTGTAGGACCCAGTTGATGGGCAGCATCTGGTCAAGCGCTTGTCGTTCCATCTGAGCGCGCGCGATGCGCTCTTTCAGTACGCTCGGATCGTTCATATAAAATTCCGACACCGGTCGTGGCGGAGCAGGGCGTACAGGGTTGATGAGCTCGAACTTGCCGAGGAGCTGATCTTGGTGCGACTTGGGGTTGCACCGACGGTGTACATGCATGGCCTCTGCTCTGGTTTGTCGATGTATGAAGACGTCCATCTTTCGAGTGCGATCCCGTAGGTGTTCGAACCCTTGGATGTACGTCACCACCATTTTAGGCTCGTCCTCTTCCTTTGGCGGCTTTTCCGGCTCTGCGGCAAACGTGACCGACTTTTTGACAACCTTGTCGATGGAGTTGTCTCTACTGTGCGTTTTGTCAGAGAGACTGGGCGAGCCCATGTCGCTCATCTCTCGAAGAACAGCTTGCAGCTCCTCTTGCTCTTCCAGCCAGTGGCCAGTCCTTTCCAAATTTGCGCCAGATAGCTTTTCGAGTTCCACATGGTAGCTTTGGCTGTACTGAAAAATCGTCTTGCTGGGGTTGATCTCTTTGACTTCGAGGGACTCGTTGGCGTGGCCGAGCAAAACTGGTCGCGACGTCGGCAAGCCATTGTCGAAGCCATCCAGCGTTGATCCAGCGAGGGTGACGGCTTGCTCGGCAATGGTGTTTCGCCGACTTGACTGCCACGGGATTCCGTAAAAGCTCTCCGCCGTAGAGGTGTTTGGGACCGACTCTTCTCGTTTCGGAATGCTCCATGTGTGTCGAGCAGTCGACTGTAGCGACGAGAAAAAGCCGCCGGGCGAGGGCACGGAGATGGCAGAGACTGGAGTGTTGCCCAAAGAGTTGTTGCGCGAGGATGATGGTGGTATGTTCAGGCCAAGGAAGGGGCGCGAGACCTGCTGCATTTCCTCTGGACTCGATGCGACGGTCTGGGATGCTTTGCGTTCGGGTGAAGCAGTTCTTGAAGATTCACGTGATCGGCTGAGGTGTCGCAATGTATCCAGGGCCTGGTAGTCGAGCTGCACGGGTGCCCATGAGTCCACGCTTGATATTGAATAGCGTTGTTGGGCTTCTGGAGTGGCGGGGCAGCTGAGCTTATCCATCTCTTCCGAGGATAAGCTTCCGTCCAGGGAAGGCGCGTCAGAGTGTGCGGCGGGCACCTGGAGATTGTGGGAAGTGATTAAGGATAAGCCTTTTGACGGTGTAAGCAACTGGGAGGGCGTCTGGGGATTAGCCGATAGAGCACTGCGCAGCTTCTCGATCGTCGGCCAAGTGGATGGCGACGGGATGATGAGAGATGGGTAGCGACTTTTGCTTGGACGGGCAACCTTCTTGACCGATGCGGAGGCGACCAGGGGAACTTCGGCTTGCTCGTCGTCGCTAACATCGTAAAGCGAGTCGAAATCGCTATCCGCGCGGCTGACACGGTGATGAAGTGGATATGTTGCCGACGGGTGGCGATTTCTAGGCGAGGGCTGGGGTGATGGCCGCATCATGTCGAGGAAAGGTCCTGGTCCTTTGGGTGGTATTGGATAGTCGTTGCAGCTTCTGGGAGAAGCTGTGTCCGGGTGGTACGTTGAGGTGGGCGAGTACCTAGGCGTGAAGTAGTATCGCGGGACGGCAGAGTCGTCGTCGATGACACTGAGGGTGTGTCTCTCGTCCAGCGGAGACAGCCCATATTGAGGGTGTTCGGTTATGCCAAGGGCTGCAGGCTGATAGACTGCAGTGGGATGTATCTCTGGCATGGTCGATATTGGCTGAGGTGAGCACTGCCTCGTACTATTATTAAGAAAGATGTACTGGGGGAAATCCGAGCTACCGGGGGTGTATTGGGAAGGATTGCAGGATAAAGACTATAAACAGGAAGTGGAGGGGTCAATTAACGGGCAATAACCCTATGCTGATCAACAGCGTGCGATAAAAATGCGATGCTTCGATCAACGAAGCTGCGGCGTAGTAGGATGGAGCTCGGGAGGAAGAAGAACGGATACCAGGAGGACAGCAATGGCGGGCGCGGGCCGGCGGCGGCAGTATATATCGCGCGTATGCTCTGGTGCCTCTGATCTGCTGGCCTACGTCGCACTGGCCGTTGAAGGTTTTCTGTCCACTCGCATCGCGGCGCGAGGCAAAGTGGAGAGGCGATAGCGGCTCAAGGGCGGCCACGACATGGCAACCTCGAGTGCACGCCTATGGTTGGCCTGCACACACACAGCAGACAGGCTCGCGAGCAGGGGCCGGTTCTGCGCCGTCTGCTTTTGGGTTGCTGGGCGGCTGGAGCAGGTTGGGATGGGAGAGGATTGGGTGTTCGCGAAGCAAGCGCCGAGGTGCTCTATTTTCGGCGCTTGCGTTTGCTCTACGGGGCCAATCATGGCGCCGCACAGCGACGGACGGCATGCTCGCCAATAAAGCCACGCGATGCAGCAGGATTTCGTGAGAATGGTCGCCGTGCCCTGGGCGCCGCTCATCTGTTTGTCGAAGGTCGAGGCACGCTGTGGTGGAGCGGTGCAGACAGACGTGCGTCCTTGTTCCCTCCCGCCGCGATGGCTGTGTGTCGGCGTCAACAGTGCCGTGTCTCTAATTACCTACACACAATGTACAGCCACGCTTTCAGTCACGGAAACACGATGCGGCGCTACTGAGCAGAATTAGAGGCGCCGTGTTCGAACCGGCGTGGTCGAAACGCGATCGACGTGCTCAAACCGAAACGGAAAGGCGATGAATGAGGAGCCGTCGTGTCGTTTGCATGAAGAGGTCGTCGTTGCCAAGGCCGGTTGGCGGGGTAGTGGGGCAGGCGTAACGCGCTCAACACCACGGCAAGGCATCGTGAGCCCATCACACCCAAATCTCCACGCCTGCCATAGCCCGCTGTGATTGGCCGTGCTGTACATCATCTATCCGTTCGAACGTTGCCCGCCGCCCACAGAGCCGCCGTCATGTCGCCGCCCGCCATCATCGCGCCCTCGATCCTCTCCGCCGACTTTGCAGAGCTGGGCAGGGCATGCTCCGACACAATCGGACAGGGTGCCGATTGGCTTCACGTACGGTCCCTAAAGCGTTTGTGCGACGCGATGCCGCTGACGCATCCAAGGTCGACATCATGGACGGCCATTTCGTGCCCAACATGACCTTTGGCGCCCCGGTCGTCACCAAGATCCGCTCCCACGTCGACCGTCCGACCACTGCGCAAGGAAAGGGGACCTTTGATTGTCACATGATGATTGCAGAGGTAGGCGCCGTCTGAAGGCTAGAGAATCTACCTCGGGTTCTCGACACGCCTCCAATATACACCAAACAAGCTTGCTAATAGATCGCCATCTAGCCCAAACGATGGGTTCGAGAATTCAAACAGGCCGGCTGCGATCTTTACTGCTTCCACTACGAAGCCGCCGTCAACTCTACAGCAGCCGACTCGCCTTCGGGCACGTCCAGCGAGAAGACATCGCCGAAAGAGCTGATCCGGTTTATACACGGGGAAGGCCTGCAGGCAGGCATTGCGTTAAAGCCTAGCACATCCGTCGATGTGTTGTGGGAGATCCTGGAAAACCCCGTCAAGGAGGAGGTACCAGATGTAAGTGTATTCGAATTCGCTTTCAGTGTACTTTGCAAGGGTGGTCTACAAAGGGGTCGTAGGGCTGGAGGGGGTGGCGGCTGCTCAGTTGGCGGCGCTTAAGCACGCGACCACATGCGCAGTTCATACCCTGTCACCCCCTCCCCATCAGGTCTTCTCGAGAACACCCCCGGAAAACCAACATCGTTCTATTGGCCGCCTTGTCTCGCTACTTTACCCAGCTCCCTTACGACTTCTATACCCGCCAGGAACCCGGCTCCTCCCGCCGCACCATACCCCCACCAGACACTGACTGACATTCAACAGATGGTCCTTATCATGACGGTCGAGCCCGGCTTCGGCGGCCAATCATTTATGGCCTCAGAACTACCCAAGGTTACAGCACTCCGCAAGAAGTATCCCGAGATGCACATTGAGGTCGACGGCGGCTTGTCAGAGAAGACCATCGACCAGGCTGCAGAGGCCGGCGCCAATGTCATCGTCGCAGGTAGCGCTGTTTTTGGGGCAGCTGACCCGGGTGAGGTCATCCAAAAGCTGCGGCACGCTGTAGATTCAAGAAGAGGGAAGTTGTAAGGGAAGCTGTAAGGGAACCTGTGAGTGAGCGGAGAGTATGGTCATGCTAACGGGTAGAAATTATTGCGCAATACGGGACAAAATAGACATTAAGAAAGTTCACATCAGCGCTGCATATATGAGGTGCTGTCAGCGTTCCCCTCACGGATCCTTCGGCTTACCTGGGCACTGGCATCTACCGTCTCACTTCCGATCAACGCAGCAATGTTCCTCATTCGGAGCCAACCCCTCAAATAAGAGTCAACTGCCCTACTTATCCATTTGCCTTGTGTACCGTTCGCTCCGTGTGTCAGTACCCTTGTAGTAGTTCGTTCAGCCATGAATGACGTCCTAGCTTCTACACTTCTTCTACGACCTGGCTCTCGGCACACACATCTTTCTAACTTTGTACCCAGATTTCCAGTCAAGATTGTGTGACCTGCTATAGGGGAGATCAACCCTACCGATGCCCACGTCCCCCGGGCAATCGGCATCTACAATGCGCCCCCATCATTCCGCCTATCCGAACGAGATGGACCGGCAATCAAGCGGGTCCCTGTCGTGCAACGTCGGTTGGATGCATGTCAGAATGTACTATACGGCGTCAAAACGAACAGGGCGTGATATATCGCCCGGATAATAGTGGTGAGATCTGCCTTGCGATGGCCGAGCAAGATCGTGCATTGGTTCGTACTTCCACGGGACACATCGTGGGGTCAGCCTATGCGTGGCTTATGTAGGAGTTGGACGGCCCAAATGGCCCCAATTGTGAGGTTGAGACTGCATGACAAAGATGCCTTTGTGCGACTACATGCACATAATATGAGAGTGAAGCACGTGCAAAAAGGAACTTGGGATGCCTCGTCCAGAATCAGTGTCGTAGATCATAGGGGTAACCTTCCCGAATAGGCAGGCGAATTAGAGGCGTCGATTACTGTACGTTAGGGAGACTCGCCGCCACGTCAAGGGGGCCAATTGCTACTGGTTTCGGAGTGAGGTTTGGGTCACAGGGGGTACAGCGAACGAGAACGACTTTTGACCTCTTTGAATAGAAAATTCAACGAGGTGTCGATAACTGCCTGTGTAATCAGGGTGGCCAAGGCGTGGGAGAGAGGGATGGCGAAAACGTATCTAGGAACCCTGTGCTGGTACGAACGAGCGAAGTTGCTGGAGAAACACATTCCAATCTTCTAAATTAGGCGTCCAATCCATACTGCAGGTTTCCTGGTCGTCAACCCGCTCAAGAGAGTGAACAAAGTCAAGCATAAATCACCTGTTGTTTGCCATCAAAAAAGTTGCAAATGCGGGTCTAGCAGGCAACCTTCCAAAAGTGGAAGGTATTCGATGGTCATTGATCGCAGTGGCCGAGTGGAAAAGGCGCAAGCCAAGCCTTCTCCCACGCGGGGTTCCCGCGCACCAGCTCCGTTCACACAGCAACGACACAATGTTAGATTGATATCCACGCCCACTGCTCTACTGGCTGACCATGTTGTTTCGATGACGCTTTCGCGCACGGTAGCTAAGGTCGGACGGCACATACGGCTGTTTACAAGTGCTTTACTGGTAGTCAAAGGTTGAGGGTACAAGATTGCCGCCTGCAAAGCTCATCCATAGGGGTCTCAGCGCCTGTTGTCTCGTACAGGATCTTGTAAACGTGCTGCCTTCACAGTGCATTTCGTAGCACAATGTTGAGGGAAGCGCGTTTCATGACGAGGACGAGTGAGGCTCTCCGATGCCGAAAATATGGCTTTGGCCGCGACAATAATTAACATAACCGTACAATAAATCTCCTCCCAGACTGCTTCTACATTTACAGAGCCATTCCGCCAACGCGACCCTATTTCCTCTCGGTCTTCAAGATGTCGAAACCGGCCCCATCCGTCATTATCCGATCCTGTTACAAAATTAGCCATCACGTATCTACACATCCCAACATGGCCTGACAAACTTACAATCAACCACCCAGGGAACAACAGCTTCGCGATCCTCCCCGTAACCGCATCAGTCCCCCTCCACGTCTTCCCTGTCTTCCCGCCCAACACATCCTTTACCACCTCTTCGGCGTACGCATCACTCGGCTGCGGGTTCTTCAATTTCTCACCTCGCGAGATGGCCTCGATGTTTGCCTTTACGGGGAGGTAGAGGGAGTTCGCGGGCAAGTTGGGTACTGGTACGTTTGCTTTGAAAGAGGTGGCGACGGCGCCTGTTACGACAGTAACTACTTTGACGGAGAAGGGGGCTAGTTCGAGGCGGAGGGTGTCGCTATACAGGTGCACTGCGGCTTTAGAGGCGTTATACATGGCTGATTCGTTAGCTTTCGAGAGGACTGCTTGGAGGACTGCTTGGAGGACTGCTTGGAGATCCCACGAGGGCCAGAGTGAGCTTACACATATATGGCGCCGCTAACTCCCCCAACACTGACCCGATATTCACGATCGTGCCCTTGGCCTCAAGCAACAACGGCGCAAAAACCTGGCACATCCTCACCATACCCCAGACGTTCGTCTCAAATAATCTCTTCCCCTCATCGATGGGAAAATCCAGCGCCGGTAAATCTATTCCCAAGCCTGCGTTGTTGACGAGGTAGTCCAACTTGCCGCCCGTCTGGACGCGAACTTGCTCGTACGCGTCGCGGACAGAAGTGTCGGAGGTTACGTCAAGGGCGAGGATGTGCACGTTCTTGAGGGAAGCGAGGCCGTCGAGGGCTGATGGCTTTCGGGCGGTTGCGAAGACGGTGAGGCCGCGCTTTTGGAAGGCGATTGCAAGGGACGCGCCGATTCCGGTGCTGCAGCCGGTTATGAGGACGGTCTTGGGCATGATGAGGACTTGAGAATAATGTGGAATTTGCGGTAGAGAATATAAGTCAAGTGCGGTCAGGCAATGGTGTATTGAGATGTCAGCAGGAACGTTCCTATTGCACCTTTTATAAGGAGATAGTGGTCGCGCTTGGAGCAGTTCCGATGGAAATCGGGCGAAAAGCATTTCATGCAACTACTCACTTTACGACACTTCATGGCAACTATCGCCGACTCGCCCCATTCTCTATCCAAGCCCCCATACTGTTTTCGCACAAGCATAGGCTCAGATGCCCTCATCTTCCAGATCCACCAACAACGTCGAGCGAATCACAAAGCTAGGAAGGGCTAATCGACGCAGGGGTGGTGGTTTAGCGAGGCTGGCAACCCCTGTAGTCGGCGCAATGAAATCCCCGAGAAATACTAATCGTCAAAGTCGGCCTTTAGTTGTCCAGCACTTTTGCTTGAGCATCGTTTTCGTCCGAGACTACTATGCTCGCTGGATGCGGGATCTTGCGGAATTCTTCAGAGAATACTTGACTACTGGTAGTGTAGCTGAGTTTTTTGGCCTCAAGCGCATGACCGGAATCTGAATTTCTAATGATCCAAGGCCCTTGAAGAGCCCATCGAAGAGCCCACGTGAACGAGAAGGGCAAGAAGGGCACCGAGCGCGCGCATTTCGAGCTAGATTTCGCTTTCATCCCGTTGCGCAAAGGTGATGCCATATCAAACGTTCCAAGCAAAGGCCCTCCAGGCGTCCGTAAGATGAAATGTTTCCGCAGTCGAGGGCAATCCAATGCGTGGAATCTGTATACCGCAGTACGTATTGCGCGCCGTAGGCTGTGACGATGTAGAGAAGAGATTGAAGCACTTGAATAAACACTGCGTACAACCGGTTCAAATGTTGATGACAGCGTGCTGCCCACACGCCTGAACCGAGCTAGTGTGCTTCTCTTCGGACGCGTCTCGGCCCCGCTTTCCATCCGACCTTCATCGTCAGGCGTCCCTATACCAAAGATATCGAAAGCCTTCCCGAATCTGAATGTTTGAGCGGTTGCGCTACTTTTGCACTTTGTGCTCAGCAAGCGCATTCTCGGGGAGGTGCAGCAATGGGTGCAGCGACGCCATGCGGTAAAGTGAATTTGGCGTTGTTCCGATTCCAAGAGTCGGACTCCGCGGTACAGAACGCGTTACCCACGAATCACCGTCGCTTCAATGATAGCTGAAGCTTATTTTGGCGACAAGTACGTCAGGGCGGCTTCGTATCACGAACATTTCTTCGTTTATGCAGGTGGCCTTTGTTCTTGTTCCTTTCTTACCGCCAAAAGCCAGCGAGGCCTTGACTCTTACCTGCCTCAGCTTCTCTCGTCAGCAGAGAACACATAATTGCGCAGCAGGTTCTCGCTTTCACTCCTCCCCCACACCCCACCATGCCTTCAACAACAAGCCCGCCCGGCTCCAAAATCCCCGCCACAGTCCCTGACTCGAAACCGCTCCCCCGTCTCCTCTGCCTCCACGGCGGCGGCGTAAATGCGACCATCTTCGAAGCGCAATCGCGCTCCCTAATCCGCCACCTACAACACTCCTTCCGCCTCGTCTGGGCCGACGCCCCCTTCTTCTGCGACCCGCATCCGGACATCATCTACGTCTACGGCTCCTTCGCGCCGTTCCGCCGCTGGCTGCGATGGTTGCCTGAACATCCGGAGATCGATACAGGGAGCTGCATTGAGGAGATTGGGTATGCGATACGCACGGCGATGGAGGATGATGATAGGGCGGGGGGCACGGGGGAGTGGGTGGGTTTGATGGGGTTCAGCCAGGGGGCGAAGTTAAGTGCGAGTTTGTTGCTTGAGCAGCAGGGAAGAGAGGAACTGGCGAGGAAGAACGGGACGCAAGACATTGGTCTCGGTCCGGTTGGAGTACCGGGACTGAACTGGAGATTCGGGATCCTACTCGCAGGACGCGCTCCACTAAGCAACTTGAACCCAGACGTGCTGAAGAGCGAGGCGTTGGTCGATGCAGCGAGTCTATCTGAAGGGTTCCAATTTGTCAAGGAGGTGGATGAGGAAGCCATCTTGCGCAAGCCGACAATACATATGCATGGTTCGGCCGATGCGGGATTGCATCTACACCAGAAGCTATTCGATGAATATTGTGAGAAGGGCAGCACGACATTAATTGAGTGGGATGGCGCACATAGAATACCGATTAAGAGTAAAGACGTAGAACCCCTGGTTGGTGCGATATACGATATGGCGGAGCAGAATGGGGTTGGGGTTACGAGAACCGTATGATTTGGGTATGATAACGCCCCTTTCTTCTTTCATGGCTTAGACATTTTGAGATGAAGATGTTGCATCTTTGAGCGTTGTCATATAGCATTGCGAACTAGATTCTGTGACGCTCGGTTTCTTTTCAAAATGATTATGTCCGTTGACATTACGGGAGGCTGGTGGAGTTTCGCTTTCAAGATGTCGTCTTACGCTTCATCAGTCCGCAGCCTCGAGGCCTGGGAGCTTGTATGTACAACGTAGCTGAATGACACATCCGTCGAATCCACACAGTGTAGGCTCACTTCGTACGTCGGCATGTAGGGATACTCTTGACTTAAATCGTGTCTACTAGTTACACTCAAACCGGTGATATATACCTTGAACAATGTCGGATACGTACCGAGTTCGATGTCAAGACAAAGGCTAGGGATTCTACCCACGCGTAAGTAAAGTGAGATCTAAAATCGTACTCAACAACTTACAGCAATGTAAGTTCATCTTCACGCCCAAAAGACAAACTAGTGTTCAATGTTGATCATACAATATTCATTTAAACCATCTACGCTACGCATTATACCATATCGTACAGTTTCCCGCCTCATATCATCGCAAAGCCAGAACCTCGACCTTATTTGTCGCCAGTGTCATGAATGGCATTCGGCAGCGCCCTCTCAACCGACTCAGGGACAGCCTTCTGGATGCCCTTAGGCACGATAGACGCCTCGCCGCCGTCCTTGGCGTGAGTCTCGCCGCTCGTGCCATGGTTCTGGGAGCCCGTGTCGTGGATCTTGATATGATGTCAATACTACCGCAGCCAGCAAAACGAAGCGAACAACATACCGAGTTGGGTAGACCCTCCTCGACACTCTGGGGAACCTTCTCCTGGACCGATCCCGGCACCTTGGAATCGCCAACGGCGTGCGATGCACCCTGGCCTGCCTGGTTCTGCATTCTGAGGGATGTGGTGGTGTAGGAGGCTTTTGCGAGGCGGTTGATGTAGAAGGTTGCTTTTGTGGGTGTGCTGGTGGCGATGGACTTGAACATTGTGAGGGATTGAATGTAATATTGGAGATGTGATGCTTCTTATACATATGTGGACCTGGAGGGCGTACTTATGTACATGTGTAGGCTATGATGCCGTCACGACACTGTGACGCTTACTTGCTCGCTGTCCTTGCGCGCCGCGACGGAGGGTTCGTCCGGATGTCGAGCGTATAGTGGACGTCATGTTTAGGCTGCCATATCACGTACGTGCTGCGATGATGCCGTCAAATGTGTACAGGTGGAAGGCCTAGGACGACGGTGGCGCTAGTGGCGTCATGCCAGTCTCCACAACATGATCGAGTGGTCCTCGTTGACATGGCTATGCTGTCAGATCCTAGCGTCGGTAAGGAAAAGCTGCGAGGACCGACATTGAGATTGCGGTGATGGGGAGATCGTATTCCGGTAAAGTCCATGACGGTGGTAGAGTGCATGAGCTAGCCGCTATTGGTCCGCTCGAGGCGCGCCCGCGGAAGAAGAAAGACGCGTTGGGTTTTGTAGGTATAGAAGTTCAGAGGGATCATCGAGTCCGAGAGCTACGTAGAAAGGGCGGAAGGTGTGGCAGTGTAATGAGGGTCGGGCGTTCGACTGTCCGTTTGATCCGTACCATGGTGTTTGGAAGCGATCAACGCAGCCAAAGAAGAGCAACGACATCGAAAAGGATGTCTATCATGGAGTAAGCTCGTTTGTATTTGTTAAATTATTAAAACGACGTCCAATGCCAATATGAAAGACGATGCTGCTCGTGAACAGGATTAGGGGCCCGAATTACACCCCCCAAAAAGATAGATGATTGTACCTACACATTACGCTTGACAAGGAGTGGCATATTCCCCTAAACGAGCCGTCGGGAGATACCCGTTGTATGTACCGGATCTCCTATGCTACATGCCGGTAACGGCGAGCTTGCACCCAAGTGGGCATTATCAGTATATGTGCTAATCATAGCTAGAGCTGTGTCGGTCCGTTGCATAGGTAGATCAAACGTTGAAAAGCTTGTATGGACTTTCATTGATGGCGCCGTCGTTCGGCATCCAGAGCGCAAGTGCACTGGTAACCCGTACGTTTACGGACAACACAGATGCACATTCTAATAATCGCGATGTAATATACTTAACATGTGCAAACCACATCGAAGACACACGCCCTACTCATCATCCTCCACCTCATCAACCTCCGACCACCTCGCCCTACACTTGACCGCCGCACTTCGAACCTCTCTCTTCCGATCATCCAGCGCAGCAGTCAACTTCTTGCAAACCTGCCTCCGGTACGGCAGCACAATATCAATCTTTAGCTTGTCGGGAACAAGCGTAAGACACCTCAGCGCAGCCGCGCGTACCTTTGGGGGTGTGCCAGATTCCGTACTTGCCACAGAATTTGAGATAAGGCGCGAGACCAGACTACCGATATGCTCTTCGACAACGGCGGGTTTCTCGCTGAGCGTGGATGTTAGAGTGCTAATAGCGGCTTCCTTCACGAGGTCTTCGCCCTTGAGGTCGAGGCTCTGTAGAAGAAGGAGGATCAGTTGGTCGACTTCTTCGATTACGACGTCAAAAGGCATCCATTTGAGAACGCCACTGAGCGCGATGAGGTAGTTCGGTTTCATCTCAGGCGTTGCTTCGCGGAACAAGCGCGTGATATTGGGCACGAGCAATGCGAATGACTTTTGCTTGTGCAGTCCTGAGATCTGGCAGTGGTTCTGCTTAGTGAGGAGGTCATCGGGCTGGAGAAGCGTGCCGAAGCCGTGGGCAACGGTCCTCCCATGTTTGGGATGTGACAACATTGATAAGACGTGAGGGTATAGCGTGGATAGCGAAGGGCTGCTTCTCAGTGCTATCGCTTTGAGACATGCAAATATTGTCCGAATCCGCGGCAGCTCTAGCTTCTCCGTATCGAACAGTTCGAGAGGTGCACCTATCAGCGGCTCCATGCAGGTTTTCAGCGCAGACGCCGAGTAAAATTTGTTGATGACAAGGGAGAGTTGTCGCAAGGAAGCGGACCGGATAGGCGCGGACAGCTTAGTTTGCTGCGTGTAGTTGGCCAATGAAGACACGAGAAGCTCAATCTCGCAAGGTAACCTTGTCTCCTTTCGGAGGGAGGCGAGGAGATGAGTGGAGACGATCATAGTCCGGTCAGTCTCCGGAGTTGCGTTCAGGTTGAACGGGGGTAAGTCATCCTGAGAGGTACCCCTGAATAGAGTGTATAGGTCGGTAGCGACTGCCTGCTGCTGTTCTGCAGATTGCGATCGAACAATGATGTTGCATATTCTTCCAACAAGATCGAGCGTCGTCTCATTGTCGAATGCTTTCGGGTGGGTCGAATCGGTGTTTGACGTGCGTTGCAGAAGAGGAAGCACAATGCCTTGGTGATATGTTGACGTCTCCGGGTCTTGCTCAAGCTTATTCGCGCCTTTAGTGAGCGCGTAGAGCATGGCCGAGAGTAGAGCAACAATGTAGGCAGGAGAGGCATCCTGGTTCACTGCCGAAGAAAACTTGTTCTTCAAGCGTAGGATGACGGTGTCGAAAACCTCTGGTTCACTTGCCAGCTTCGCGAAAGCCTCCAAGACAGAGAAGTACCCTCGCTCTCCGTCCGAGTCCGTGTCCGGAAGCTTCGCCATGAAGGCTGGGAACGCCTGGTCGATTACGACTTGGGGCTTCTGATGCGCAATCTCTACGAGCCCATTAATGGCACCATTCTTGACATCGTCTTTGCCATACGAGTCCTCATGTATGACGATGCCATAGAACAACTGGATGACTTTGCCAACGTGCTCGTCGGTGAGAAGACCTCTCGCCTTCGACAGCTGGAGAAGGCCTTCTAAACACACCACGCGGAACGAAACTTGTGGAGCAGGCGCGTTCTCCAAGCCGTTCGTCAATACTTCAAGCGCTTGGTCGCGGAACTGCACGAGTGCGTTGTTCGATGACTGTTCTCCTGCGATGCCGGTAGATCTCCAGTCTCCATAGACGTCAATGTTGGCTTTGATCAGCTGGACAAAGACTTCCAACAAGCCTCTCCGTTTGGCCATGCTCTCAGCCGTCTGAAATAGGGTAAAGAGCGTGGGCAAGATGCCCGCTAGCAGGATGTTGGTGACTTCAGGCGAGACGTTTGCGATCTTGTGTAGTATTCTAGCGGCTGCTTGGGATTGCTTCGTCGGAGCGTCCTCGAGATGTTCGTTGCACTCTTTGAAGATGGGTCGGAGGTACGCATTGAGGGGTCCGTTGGTGCCTTGAGACAAGGATTTTGCGATAGCCGCTAGACCATTCAATGCTTCTTCGGCGAGGTCGTCTTCTTGCACGTTCAGAATCTCAAACTTCAAAGCGTCCCACAAAGTTATAGAATAAAGAGATACGGTACGAGGTCCGTATTCGGTTACGGCCGAGGTGATGGTTTGGAGGACGTCGCGCTGGTTGTGTGAGTATCTTGAGCTTGATCGACGGGGCGATTTCTTACCTTTGTGTTCATCGATGTGGAATCCAGCTTGTCCAAAAGCGCAGGGAAGGCATAAGGGGCGAAGTCTGGTGTTGATGAGATACATTCCCTCAGTCTGTCCTTCAAGTCTTGGGCGGTGATGCCATAGGGGTCGTCCGGCGGGGGTCTGAAGGTGATGGGGAAGTAATTGAAGACGGCATCGAACAATTCCTGCGGAAGGTAAGCATTCGACCAGCAACGAACTTTTCTCGCTGTACCTGAGCGTCGGCGCCAATGTTCCATTCCGCCATGGGCACTTTCAGGATGGAGAAAACAACCATCAGATTCCGAGGATCCTTTTCGCCGTCAAAGTATGCGATGAAGCGGGAGAGGAAATCGGGGATCGAGTCGTGTAGAGCCCGCAATGCTACGTCTAATCAGCCCTGGCCATCCACTGCAACCTTGTACCCATACCGTCTCTGTACTTTGCCATGAGCATATCCACAAGGCGTAGTACGGGGTATCGTTCGCTTTGCTGCTTGTACTGGCGGAGGGGGCTCGTGTTGGCAAGGAGCCTAGACCGTTCAGCATATGTTCAGACGGGACACTGCATGTACACACGTCTGCATGACCTTCTGCACCCGCTCGCTGTCCCACTTTCCGCGCTCCTCGAGGGCCGTCAGGGCCTTTGCGCATGGGCCGATGCCGTCGCCGTCCTCGGTGCGGGCGAGGATGAATTCGCACAGCAGATTTCCTGACATCTCAGCATTGTGTCCGTGTTCATGCCGGGGTATGGAGGCGACGTACTCTGCTGCAGCGACAGCACTTTCGGGGCGATCGAGGCCAGCACCTCGGCGAGGTACGACATGGCTGAAGGTGTTAGCCATGGCCGGCGCCGTGCGCGTATACCACGTACTCTTGGACCGCAATGCGCCATCCTCGCTGTTGAAGTACTCGCCCAGCTGCTCGACGAGCGAGAGCAGTTTCAATTCGCCATTCTGCAGTCCTGCGCCCGCGTCAGTCGTCGGTCGTCGGTCGCACGTTCTCCCCCGCAAGCAGAAGACGGCCGGTACGTACGCGTCGCGCTGGCTCCGGCTACCGCGCTGGCTTCCTTCTTGTTGCGGTCATAGTCCAACAGGTACTGCTGGATGTCTGACATGCTCACTTTGGGCGGCGCGAGGTGCTGTGTGGTTGCGCTGCGAAGACTGGCGGCGGGGTCCCAGATAGGAACGATACGCGACCCACGTTATGACGAAAGATACGCCGGAGCGTTGATTGGTTGTCCGATGTCGGAAGTGGGGCGCGAAAAAAAGTTGCTGGACATGGAGAGGGATAGATTGAAAGCGTGCGTGAGGCAATTCCCATGTGGTGCGTGGGAAGGGAACATTGTGCACTATAAGACCGAGCTGCCCCAGACTTGACCTCTCCGTCTCCGGCGACTGGCTTTTCCTTTTCCCACTTCGATCTTCGAGCATCGCGCATCGACCGCCATCTCCCCCACCATGGCCGACGACAAGCCCAACTGCAAGGTCGTGCTCGCGAACAATATCGCAAAGAGCCTGCTGGCCGAGGTGCACGATGGCCTGAAGACGATTGACCGCAAGCCGCTGCTCGTCGGCTTCCTGTCGTCGTCGGATCCCGCCGCGCGCGTCTACGCCGAGTGGACGGGCAAGACGGCCAACGAAAAGTGAGCATGTTCGTTGCATTGCGTTTTCTGCTGTACATGATTGCTCTTGCAAACCCTCGTACTCATACCACACAGCGGCTTCGCTTTCGAACTGCGCGAAATCGACCGCGAGCTCCTCGAAGACGCCCTCATCGACGCCAACACCGACGCCGCCGTCGACGGCATCATCGTCTACTACCCCATCTTCGGCAACCGCCAGGACCAGTACTTGCAGCAGATCGTCTCCATCGACAAGGATGTCGAGGGCCTCTCCCACCAGTACATCTTCAACATGTACCAGAACATCCGCTTCCTCGACGTCGCGAACACGAAGAAGAGCGTGCTGCCGTGCACCCCGCTCGCAGTCATCAAGATCCTCGAGTACCTGCGCATATACAATACGATATTGCCGTACGGAAACAGGCTGCACGGGCGTACCATCACCGTCATAAACAGGAGCGAGGTTGTAGGCAGGCCGTTGGCTGCGCTGTTGGCCAACGACGGCGCGTACGTGTACAGCGTCGACATTGCCGATGTGCAGGTCTTCACAAGAGGCGTGGGGCTGAGAAAGCGGAGGCACGAAGTCAATGAACAGCCCGGCTGCACTATCGAGGACTGCCTGCCCGTCAGCGACGTCGTCATCAGCGGCGTTCCGGGCGACAAGTACAAGGTGCCAGTGCACCTGCTGAAGGACGGCGCTGTGTGCGTCAACTTTTCCAGCGAGCGCAACTTCACGCCCGAGGTCAAGGAGAAGGCGTCCATATACGTGCCCGCCATCGGCAAGGTTACCATTGTCGTGCTCCTGAGGAATTTGCTGGTATGTCCCAACCCCTCCGTTTGTTTCCCAAAGAGCACTCGCTCACCGTTCCACAGCGCATCGTACAAAACAAAATTGCAGCTGCAGCTGAAGCGTCCCAAGGAGACGTCATGAGCGAAAAGGCAGTCCAGGCGGCGACATCTTGAAACTCAAGTTCGTCTCGTTCAAGCTGCGAACCTCCTTTGATACCCATAGAAGGCACCTATGCCGATAAAAGCCCTTTTCTTCTCCGAACCACAGCATTATGCCGTGTCGTCTCAGACCGAAAATCTTCGTCGATGTTCTTTTGCCTCTGAAAATCGGTATATTCCATCGTGATAGTGGGGCTTCGTGGATGGCTCTTGGACGCTACTACACCTTACACGAAAAGTACCCAAATAGGAGGCAAGCGGCCCCGCAGACGGCCATGGTTGTCTACGGCCATGGCTAGCTCGCGTGACGGACCGAGCGGCGATGCCGGGTTTGAAAGTATCTCTTGCCTTCCAGGACTGGCTGTAAGTCCCTCGGATGCCATGACAAATTGGTGAGAGCAAGGGGTGACCGATCAATGATGAGGTGGGAGATCTGATAGCACTCGTCGTGTGAAGGCTTACGCTAGTCCCAAACGTAGGTTTAGGCCACCATGAGTAGTAATTGGGCGCGCCTCGACGTAGTCACTACCTCACCCGCACAGTGCATCTATCCCGACCATCTTCGCGAGCCAACCAATTGCAAGGCAGTGCTCAAAAGCGCTGGCCTCGACCGACCCCGCTCATCCGGGTGGCAAGAAAGCCGTGATCCGAGATCCAAGATGGTGGAGTCAAGTCACCATTCATCTCGAGAAACGTGAGGTCTGGCCTAACCTACGTGACTAAGCCCTCGGCCTTCGCAAAACACCGATGCGGCAAAGGTATATTCAGTTCCTACATATTTCAGCTCTAGTATCTACAACAGTTCGCAATTACAATACCATCTCCACCCTCGTGGATCCAAAAGAGCGAGAAGTAAAACGCCATGGCATCCCCAAGCTTCAAACCCGGCAAAGCCCTCCTTACACTCGTGTCCTTCGTCACAGTGATAGGCCCCTACATAGCAGACTGGAAGTACGAACAGCACCCCACCTTCTATCCATCATACAAGACTAATCCTCGCCTAGCGAAACCCACGTCTTGAACCCCACCTGGCCCCCACACGCCCGCTTTCACAACGGGCAAACAATGTCCCTCGGCGCCTTCCTCGGCCTCGCCATGCTATACTACCTTCACTTCGCCTCCTCCTCCCCGTCCCCATCCCCATCCACATCCAAAGCGGACCTCCGCCTCCGCCTCACCCATCTCAACTTCGTCCTACTCATGGTCCACGCCTACTATGTGCCCGCCGCAAGCGGCATCCTGTACCCAGGCGCTGCGTGGATGGATCCCGAGTTCGGCGATGGGGCGCCGCAGATGATTGTTTTCCCTATGGTTCTGGGATTAGGCTGGGTGGGTTGGTGGGTTGAGAGGGGGAGGGTGCTTCGGGAGACGGAAGCCGGGCGGAAGGGGATATAATTGTGGTGGTGTCGATATTGGACAGTGTCCAAGCCGAAGCTAATGAACGTTGAGATTGTACTACTTCAAGTGGCTAGCTACGCTTTTCCACGCAAATTAATTTCCCACCGCATATGCTCGCAAGACTACAGAATTAGACCACGCATTGATATGCTGGAACGAAAATTTACCACCATAAACGTCCGTCCACATGAATCATTGTGGCATGCATTATAGATTTAGCGTACAAATACAACAAGTACCATAACAGGGGTAGTGTAGCTTCTACAAAATCGTCCATCCACGTGTGCATATGAATAATCCGGCAATGGCAATCACAGTCCCTCCTGTACAGACGCTGGCTCCACCTTGATTTCAGGGGGCGGCTCATAAGCCTCCTCTGCATCGAAAGCCGGTCTGCGTGCAATGTGCTGCCGTTGGGTATAAGCGCGCTCGAGCCGTTCCTCATAGCGCTGTGGTGGAGCGCGGCTATAAGACATAGGAACGTATTCGACAGGTTCCTCATGCTCGAAGTATCTAGCGGGAGGATGCTGCTGGTACAGCCCACGGTCACGAGGCACGCGTATGATCTCGTATTCTTCAACAGGACGGCCATACTCGTCTACGTAGACAGACGCATGGCCGCGAGGCTCCTCGGTGTGCCCGTCGTAACGGTAGCGAGGAGGTGAGTATGCCGGATGGAGACGGTCCTGGACCGACACATATTCTCGCGCCGCCTGTCGAGCCAAGTAAGCAGCTTCATCTGCGGGTGCATGTTCAACGCTGTGGTCCCTAGAGTAAGCCGGATCCTGATCTGCACTTGGCTTTGGAGTCTCCTGCTGGTCGATCCGGCGGCGTTGCTGTTCGTATCTCTTGCTCTGTGAACGACTCATGCTAGCCCCGCGAGAATAAGGTTCCTCACGAGCGACACTCATATATCTAGCATACCGTGAGGGCACGTGGTCATTCGTCCTATCTCGGCGCCGGTGAGGACCAGGTCGTCTTAGTCCACGTCCGGAGTCTGGTGTAGGGATTTGGCGGCCGCCGGGACGGTATTCCTCGTACCTAGAACCATTAGACACGGTAGAAGGCGCCTTGGGGTGAACGGGTCCGGTGAATGTACGTCTGGCCGGTTGGTCCATCATAGGAATGTTAGGGAGCGGTGGCGTGTAACGGGCTCCATCGTCGACATCTGGCTCTGTTGCTGATGGTATTTCCGGTGGTGCTGTGAGCGACCCACTCTCGTTTGTAGGCGGGCGACCAGAGACTAACTCATCCAAAAAGCGATCCGCCGCTGACTTATCTCCAGAAGGACTTTGGTCTCGCGACCTTGGCACCCTCTCATACCGATATTGAGGTCTATCGTCCTCCGCATAGTGGACGTGACGAGATGAAGGCCTGTAATCCTGGGCGTGGGGTCCTTCACGGAGCTGCGTATATACGATGTCGTCTTGGCCTGGCTGGTACAGGAAATCTTGATCTCTGTGGACGGACCGTCTTTCCCGGTACTCCTCGTGATAGGAAATGGGATCCCTCATCCTCCTAGGACTGGACGCAAATTCCACGTATTCCCGGGGCCGAGAGTGGTCATCATCCACGAACTCCTTAGGCAGCTGCAACGATGTTTGGTTAGCTCCGACGATGCGTTCTGGAGGCTTTTGCGATGAACCTACGTAGTATCGCGGCTCGGCGTAGTAGTGAGACCTGCGGTCAGTTGGGGGAGAGCTTCTGCGGTAAGAGAGCTTCCTTTGCGCGAGTCTGGTGGGAGGGTCACCCTGGGTATGGAGGGCAGGCCGTTCAGGGTCGTAATTATCCTCTGTCGACTTGGTCGGTCGAGGGGAGCCCGTATATGGGAAGTCCAAGGAAGGGGGGCCAGATTTGTCCGTGGAAACTCCGGAAGCGCCGGCCGTTCTTGAGGCGTCCTTGGTATCCTTCGGAACCGAAAGAGCGGGAGATGCCCCTCGGTAGCTTTCGACAACCCCAATCTTTGGGAGGGGAGTGGGAAATAGTCTTGGAAAGACCGTTGCCACCATGTGTAGCTTGTCATCGTCCATGCCAGGCGCATGGATCAGACCGGAAATGAAGCGCTCACCTGGGAGTTCGACCATATGCTCTTTCCAGTCCAGCGAGCTCGGAGGATATCCGTTTCCATATCCCGAGGCGAGAGATGCAGAGTGTTGGGATTGGAAATGGGAAAACAGATTCAGGGCTGTATACGCTCTTCTTTCCTCCCGGCGCAAGGAATGCGAATGGCCGTCCTGACAAGCTTTGCAAGACAACCCGGGAGCATTCTTCAGAGCCCGAGGGATCTCGTGATTAGAGAAAGCATCAATTATGTGATTCAAAGTCGGTTCATGATTGAACTCGATATGAAACTTAGAGATGATGCGCTGCAGCAAAACGTATATCCTGAGGCTGTTTGGCAAGTCCTTAATCCCGGAGGTTTGCTTCCAGATGTCCTGGGCCATTTCAATTATGGTACTCACCTGCTTATCAAACAGGCTGGTGCGATGATTGGATTCATCAGGCCTATTTGGCGCGTCCGCTATCCCCGGTACGTGAGATGGGCCAGCCGGCGGTGGAGCAATAGCCGGATTAGGCATCACTGGAGAGGTTATGTAGCCACTTCCGGAATCGACTCCATACCCCGATGTCGCCATAGATTGGTACTGGTAAGAATCCGCAGGAGTACCGTATGATTGGCCATAATCGTATCCAGGGGTTGTGAGGGAAGCCATCTGGGGAGGGGCAAACGGTCCGTTGTAGTGTCCACCGTAATGGTACGGGCCTGGGCTGGCCTGGGGCAGATGAGACTGGACATGAGGAGTAGAAGTGCCCGCACGAGAGTAGCCACCGTAGTAAGCGCCGTATCCTGCGTGGCTACCTGCGCTTGGAGCAACGTGATACGCCTGCTTTACAGAGATGGGGTCTGGATGGAATGGAGTTTCTTCTGGCCACTCAGCTTCTCTCCAAGCAACAATAACGTTGCCAACGCTGAATGCATTAGTGTGTTTGGCTCCAAAATGTTGGATGACACCTTCGAATCCATAAAACCGGCTATTGCCTTCACACCCGTTGCCATAGCATAGGAAAAGCTCCTTTCGGAATTGCTCGGTTAAGAGCTTAACCTTGTTGTCATATACCCACTTCATGTTTTCCAGCACTAGTTTGGGCTTATCGGGCTGCTCCAGACCAGGGGGTACTTGCTTGAGGGTGGAACCAGCGTAAAATATCCGGCGCACGTATACCAAGAGGTCCACTGCGAACTTGGGGCTGTTCTCGTAAGTCAAGGCGGTCCCATGGGCCCAATCCTGGTTAATGAAATCATCGGCAATGGCGTTGAGTTTATCACGAATAGGGCGCTGCAGCTCGTCCCATTCCCTGTCCAATACTTCTTTGGCTTCTTTGGAGTTAGCATCTGGGAGGCGGCGGTCGGCTGTCCTTGGAAGAGCTGCAAGACGCGACACGTGGTCAATTTCAGCCTGTTGGGCAGCAGGAAGTTGGGCGAGGAGGCGGGGTTGAAGCACGCCCCAGGCATAGTCAGTCATTGGCTGCGAAATCTGCAGGGCCGCCCTGAACGAGTCCATGTGGCGCAATACGTTTGGCGGGATAGGAGGGTCCATGTGCTGGCAGCGCCGCTCAATGTCGGCTTTGCGGTTCGCTTTGGCCTCGTTCGCGTCGTGGAGGTTTCTCTCGCCGCGCGACGACTGCAGTGTGCCACCAGGAGTAGGTTGAGGCGTATATGGTTGGGGAATAGTCGAAGGCCGTGATTGCGTGAATGTGTGTGCAGTCGCTGCAGCTGTTAGGTAGGGAACCAGTAGGGAATGATCGCAGTGTGAAAGCACACCGTTCGTCCCTACGATCAACAAAGAAGATACTTACTCGCTGGAATTGGGGCATGTATAACGGGCGACGAAGCGCGGTGAAGAAGGGGCGTACGCGGCTCCGTATTCGATCTAGGCGCAAGAGAGGGTGCTACCGAAGCTGCTCGCTTCACCTGGTGTGTAGCCCACCATTGATATTTGGCTTCCCAGCGTTCCCAAAGCTCGACCAACTTCATGCGCTCATTGCCTCGTGCTTCTAGACCCTTGGACCACTCCTCAGCTGCTGCAGTACCAAGGCTCAGCGCATCAGTAAGCTCTTCTGTGATCGCGTCCACGTGTTCCCTGAAGTAGTATTTTGCTATTTCGACGCTGGCTGGAATGGTAGCGGCTTGGAGGGTATGGGCAGGGATGTAGTGCTGGTCGTTGGTGATGAAGGCGAATGGGAGAGCGGGACGGAGAGCGGAGGCATTCGAAAAGAGAAGGCTCGCATCCTGTGCAATTAGCAAGAATCCGCGCGGTGTCAGGTTCCCCTTACCGTCTTACACCTCGCCAGCAGACAAGTTCCACAGCATTTGATGCCATATGTCCATATTGTCCGTACACCATCCGCACCAGGTCCTTGTTGCCAGACCTTGTCACTCGGCGTAGACGAACTCTCTTTTCGACAGAACTGGCACCTCTTTGACCAGGCAAGCTGCCACATTTGCAGCTCAGAGAAGCCTTGCAGCGGCTTCGGGGGCTTAACAGGAAGCGCATTGCGGGCCGAAGCCCACAGAGAATCAGACTTTAGGAGACGCAGCGACCCAGAGTGTGGGTCGTGCAGCGAGAAGTTGCGCACGTCTGTGAGATAGGAACGAAACGCTCGATTGACTTGAAGCAATCGACCGAGGTCATATAGAGAACAAGAAAGAAAAACATGCTGCCAGACTGCTGCTGGGAGTCCAGCGCAGGACATGACCGTGCATGCAGTAGGAGATGGGGATTCGAGCTTGCGCTTCTTCTCGGGAGAAGGCACAAGCTCCTCGGCCTTGCGCTTCGTAGCAGTGTCATTTTGAGGCTCCTTTGGGGGCGTCTCCACCCTCTTATCGGTCTCGTAAAAGTCCACCGAGGACGCAGTGCTGGACTCGCGCTCGTCCATGGCCGCCGCCACTTCTCCGGCCGGGCTCACAGAAGGAGCTCCTCCGAAAATGCGAAACAGGCGGGCGACATTGGGCTGGCGTGAGTTGTGTTGTGTAGTGATGATGCGGTTTCGGGCCGGTGATGTCGCGTTGTTTAGCAGAGAATAAGGGGCGATGCCACAGCGACTTCCAAAGCTCACATACGGGCTGTTGAGTGTGATGGTGAGGGAATGGTAGGGCGATGTCGTCGAGCTATGTGAACGCGCATCTGATGTCGAAGGCAGGCAGGGCGAGCGCTGACAACCAACCGTTGGAGTGAGGCGGACGCTCTGCGCTTGGCGGAAAGCGCCACTGCAGCTCTCACGTGATACGATGACGAACGAAACACCGTGCTTGGCCGGGCCGCAAGAGGCTGTGCACCAAGTCGACCGCTGCAGCGCTGGGATACACACGCATTCACTCGTATACAGCCGCATACGTACGCACACCCAGCTTCGTTGACAGACCGCTTTCGAGGGTGACCGGGGTCCGTGACGCCTTTCTATCCTTCCCGTACGCGACATCCCCAACGCCGCATTCACAAATACTCGCAGTCCGTACAACCCTACGCCGTCTGTACATCCTCCACCATGGCCTCCCTCAACACCTCGAGCAACGGCCCGAGCATCACGCGGAGCTACCAGAATGTCATAAACACTCCGCCGCCTTCCGGGCCCCAGGCGAACTCGCCAACTTACGGTCAATGGGCCGTGTTCACGGTCGCTGCCCCGCTCGTCAGCGCATTCCAGCAAGATGGAGGGAAGGAAAGCGTCTTGAAAGTACAAAGCACTGGAGGTACGTCAGGCCAGCAGGACAGCGTCAATAGTGGCATTGGAGCTTTTCGAAGCTTTGGGGATTGCCCGCAGCTTGTCGCCGTACGGAAACATGTCCACGACCTCACAGTTTCATGACCATAAGGCACAAGATTCAGGACCAGAGCCTCGTACCCTGCTACACATACGAGTCGCTGCAAGAGAAATATTGAAGCTGACGTTATGCAGAGGGCGAGCTTGTAGACCTGATAGATGAATTCTCCGACGGGCGCATTCAGTTTGCCTTTGTCAAAGTCAAGGACCCGAACACCGCCCTCCCGAAGAACGTTCTGATTGCTTGGGTGTGTACCAAACATTGGACTTGAAGCGGAGCTTGCTAATGTCTGTAGTGCGGCGAGGGCGTCCCTGAGCGGACGAAAGGCTACTTTGGCAGCCACCTCGGTGTTGTTTCTAAACTGCTCCATGTACGCCTGGAAGACATCCCAGTCCAGACCTATCCGCTAACCGGGCTTAGGGCTATCACGTCCAGGTCACTGCCAGATCAGAGTCCGATCTTACCCCCGAACGAATAGTGCAGAAAGTTTCCGATGCCTCTGGCGCCAAATATGGCGGCGCAAGCACCCCGACCGCAAGTGGCCCTCCTCCAGTCGCTGCAAAGAAGCCCGTCTTTACACCTACCCAGGTCGGCGGCGGAGGTGGCGGCTTCAATCCGCTCGGGCGTTCAAGGGCACCCGCTTCCAAGCAAGATACGGATGCGGACGGCTGGGGTGCCGATGCCCCGCAGCTTTCTCGGACACAGCTGGAAAAGGTGGACTCTGCGTACAAGCCCACCAAAGTGAACATGGCGGAGCTTACCTCCAACAAGCCCGAGTCATCGCGCTACCAGGCTCCACAATCCCAGAACACACCCCCTGACGTAGTCAGGGGAGCCTACCAGCCCATTGGAAAGGTCGACATTGCGGCCATCCGCGCTCAGTCCAAGGCAGCCGAATCTCGGGATGATCGGCCAACCGTGGTTAAGGGCGCATACGAGCCTGTCGGCAAGGTCGACATCGCTGCCATCAGGGCGAAGGCGCAAGGCGCGCCCAGCATTTCTCCCGCGGCAACAGGTGCGTCGGGTCGCAGCAACGATGAAGACGAGAGACCGAAACCCGTCTCTGAACGCTCTTCGGCCTTCACACAGCCGGAGCGTCTCACTAGCCTGCCAAAGCCCAAGGTCGCGAACAAGTTCGGTGGTGCGAGCACATTTACCGGTACCAAAGCTCCTACGCCCAGCCCATTTGGTGTCAAGTCCGCCGCCCCCGCTCCGATAGTAGGGAGTGCAAGCAAGACATTTGCGGACCAGGGAGGGAAGACTCCAGCGCAATTATGGGCGGAAAAGAAGGCTGCTCAGGGCGGATCGCTCAAGTCACCATCTGCCACCGGTGGCAACGATTCTCCCTCCATTCAAACACAAAAGAGCGGCGATGGTGGATGGAAGAGCGGCTACACAGGCAAAAGCTGGGCACCTATCTCGACGACGCGCACAGGTCAGTCTGCGACTAGCAACCTCAGTGAGCAACGCACGGGTGGGGAACCCCAGCAGGAAGAGCCGTCGTCTCCGGCTGGCGGTGTTAGCGCTCTTAAAGACCGTTTCAAGGGCGCTGCTCCTATGGGCGCCCCTACGTCCCGCCCTGAGCCCTCGGATCCCAGTCCCCCACCGCCTATGGATATGTCGAGCAAACCTAATGCCGGAGCGCGAGGTGTCCCCATGCCAGGTCTACCGAGTCGACCTGCAGAGCCCGATAGCGATGATGATGTTCCCGCCGTTCAACATCAACGATTGCCGTCGCCCCCACCCCAGCCGCCGCGCAGCCCTTCGCCCGAGCCTTCTGGGTCGCCGGTGCGCATTGCTATGCCCGTGGCCCGTGGACGAGAGCCTGAGGAGATGTCGCCAGCGGAAGAGAAGGCGCCACCTATGCCCACACGTTCCCTCGACCATGCTGCCAACCAGGCTCGAGACCTCTCACCAGAGCCGCAAGTAGAAGCTAGAGACCCAGCCCGCAGTGCTGGTGCCGCGGTTGCCGCCGCTACCTTTGGTGCTGGTGCTGTCGCCGGCGCAGGCCTCGCAGCCGCAGCTACATCTGGCGGTGGAGGCGGAGGCGGAGGCGGCGGTCAGCGTGCTCAGGTTCAATATGACTACGAAAAGGCCGAGGACAATGAGATTGAGTTACGAGAAGGCGAATACGTTACTAACATAGACATGGTGGATGAGGACTGGTGGATTGGCACGAATGCACAGGGAGAGCAGGGCCTCTTCCCGGCCAACTATGTTGAGCTAGTCGAAGGCGGGGGCGATGTTGATGATGAAGCCACTGAGGATGCGCCACCATTACCTTCGCACTCGTCTGCTGCTCAAGAAGAGCCTCCGTCAGCGCCGCCACAGACTTCTGGTGGCGCTGGCCCAACAGCAACTGCGATCTACGACTACGAGGCTGCAGAGGACAACGAGCTCTCATTCCCGGAGGGAGCCACGATCACTCAAGTGGTAAGTCTTACACAGCACTGTCTTGTATTATCATTAACACTCTGTAGGAATTCCCCGATGACGACTGGTGGCTGGGTTCGTACAACGGCGCATCCGGTTTGTTCCCTGCGAACTACGTTGATCTGGACCAATAAAGCGGGGATGATCAAAGTAGCAGCTGCATCCAGATGTCAGTCGGTCACTTTCCCTGTGCAGATCTGCACGTTTCAGGATTTTCCCTACGTGTGGCAAAACAGACTGTCAATAGGTAGAAAAGCTGAATTACAAGCATCATGCCAGTCATTGCGCTTCTTGTTCGTATCATTTGTGTTCGTACAATTTTGTGTAGCCAGCTCTCCCATGTTGCCCATCAACGTGTGCAGCGTAGTCGCACTTTGCAAAGCTCATCCACAAGGCTGCCAGTGCCTATTGTCTCAAAATCCCAATCCGCCCAGTGTTACAAAATCCGACGTAGTTTGTTACCCCGGGTCAGAAATTGTCTTGGACAGCGGTGGCTTCACATGTACTCGTTGGGGGTCAAGCTCGACGTCATCTCCACATCTAGCTGAGCAAGTAGTCACTACCATTACTTCTTTCTCTCACCTGTGACTGCGTTCTTGCCGATCCTGCCTTCACGGTCGAGCCCTGAACGACGCTACCTTGCACTATTCCTTGCGTTCTTGCTCTGTCCTGTGCGTACACTCTTCATCCACAATCACACCCATACGCTCGCCACACACATTCTTACACTCGCTCTATCACTACCTTGGCATTCAAGTCCTCACTACGCTACGCCGTCCAATATGACGAAACCCCAGTTTCCTACACAAGCGTCCGCCACGTACCCCTCCATCACAACCACGGCCGCCAATATAGACCTCGAAGCCCGTTCACACTCACAGCAACGACAGATCGCCGCTCTAGAGGCAGAAAAAGTAGAGCTTCACCTCCGTCTTCGCGAATTGCAAGACCGAAACCGAGAGATTACGTCATTCTATACGGAGCTATGGCGGCGCGTTTGCGACGATGTGGGCGGTTTAACAAGCGGAGTTGAAGCGATGCGTAGAAGTTTGCAGACGCTGGGGATCGACGGGCTTGGGAATAACTATAATATGGCGGTGGCTGGGAATCGGAATGTGGAGGGGATGAGGCAGATTAGGAAGGACGTGGAAGAGTTGACGAGGGAAAATGAGGCACTGGTGGCCGAAAATGAGGTGTTGGAGGAGAAGTGGAGGGACGCGGAGGATAGGGGAATCTGTCTTCATGAGCAGTGGAAAGTTAGGGCTGATGCCCTTTACACCAAGATGTGTCGATTGAAATGGGAGAACGGGCAGTTGAAGGACGGACCTTCTTCGCTCGAGACGGATTTCGCTATCCCGAACATTACCAACACTTCTCTCGAACCCGCCAAAGCCAAGCTGCAATCTGTACTCGAGCAGATGAAGACGAACCGCATGTACATTAAACTCGGCTTGGTCAGCAACCTAGACTTGTTCACGAGCGATGTGCAGGTCACGAAAGGGGTTATGTATGTGCGGGGTGGGAATGAGATGGAGGTGAGTTTGGGTGGGGAGACGCTGACGGAGTTTGACAGTCAGCCTGAGCTTGAGGCGGAGATGGAGCCTTGGGGGGAGGAGAGTGGTAGTGAGGATGAGGATGAAGAGGATGAAGACTGGGACTGGGACTGGAACTGGGACTGGAACTGGGAGTGAGCTAAACAATCGCTCACCCGTCAAGTTTGGAGAGGCGTATTCTTGGATTGTAGATGGGTGGTTTAACATGGCTCGGGCATAGACTGGAGTTCAATGCTTTGGAAGCGTTGATTTTGCATTTGGTACTCATCAGGAATGCGAGCAGCCCGGCTTTCCAAGACTTTGGGGTATTGAACGCCCAGAATGAGTAGTGTCTTTGAATTGTTCCGTCCGTTCGAGTTTGCTCCTGAAGTGACTAATACTCTTCGTCGTTGCCGGTTGGTACACTTTGGGATCGTCGCTTTCTGCCGCCGCTTGATGTGTCTGGGGCTTTGAAACGGGGGTCGATTTGAACATAAAGGTCGCCAGCTCGGGCACTCTTTGCAAAAGCCATGTGTGAACATGCATCCAACACATACCTTTTCGACGGTGGACTTCGACCGAAAAGAACATTTCATTGACAGTCATGAAGTACACCTCGATTGCAACTTTTGATACGCCTGCCTGATGGTATATCTCAAAACGCCAGATGCCCTAAACGCCGTCCATGCATTCATCTCCACTTCTCACTCACACCTTCGCCCTCTTGGGCGATGTGACGTCCTCGGCCTCACTCACATCATCTCCCTCCGCCATAGTCGCATCGTCATCCGGTGTCCTTCCCCTCTTCAAGCCCTTCATCTTGCGCGTCTGGAGCTGGTTGAAGTCCTGCTTGCCCATGTGAATCTTGCCCATCTTGTCACCCATGATATCCATATCGATGTTCTTCTTTGTCCGGGGTTCGAGGCCCTTGGGCTTCTTCATCGCTTCCTTCATCATGTCTGCGTCGGGGAACTGTTCGCGGCCGAGCGCGGCATCGATCCTGGGTCCCATTTCTTCAACCTCAACGCGCGGCAGCTTTTGGCCGGACCGCAGTGTCTTGATCAGGTAGGATCGGATGTGGAGCTCCGGCTGGGGCTGGCCCTCTTCGGGCTCGGCGGCGCTAATAGAGATGACATACTGTAGACCTTCAACATCCACCTCACTCGCTTCTTGGCCTCGGAATAGATCCAGCAACAGGCTCTTCGCGAGCGTCCACTTTGTCTGATTCGGGTCTTCGAAGACAGTGCCGTGGAAAGAGATGAGCGGCTTGAGACCCACGGCGGGCTTTTTGTTCTTGAATTGTTGAAGCGTGCGGAAGGTGACGGGGTTTATGTAGAGCTCGAGCATGTCGAGGATCTTGTGGTCGAAGGTGCGGACGAGGGTGAGGCAGTGTGGGCGCTTCTTTGAGTGGAGGGAGAAGACAAGGAGGGAGGTGTCATTTTTAAGGGAGAAGAACTCGAGAGCTACAGGCTGTCAGCATATGTCAAACATGCCATTTGGTTGCTGAGAGCATTCATGGAGATTTTGGGCTTACATGAGGCATCTACAAAGGGATGGATGTCGTTCTTCTTCATGAAGGCCTCCACGAAAGGCTTCTTGATCATCCGGAGGTCGGCAGTCACGAGCTTAAGGATCTGCGAGGTCCTCTGGCCGGCTACGAAGAGCGTCGTCTTGGGGTTCTCGTGTGTCTGCGGCGCGCGCTTGTCCATTGCCCGCTTGGCGCGGGCATTTTTGGGTTTTCTAAAGCGGGCATTAGCATTGCTATACAGCCAGCAGTCGAATCTGGCGGTATACTCACACTTGTCGCAGCATAGTTGCGTCGTGTTATTGGAGTGCGAAATCTTGGCGGTGGACTTTTTTTCGATGCGCCTCGGCTGGCGGCGAAACAAAAGGCCGGGCCAGCTTATCTGATGACTTGGCGGTGGGGTGGGGGAGTCGGAGGATGCCGTAACCGGGTGGCGGGGCGGCTGGAGCACGTCAGAGAGATTTATCAGATCAAATCAAGCACGCCCGAAAGCACGCGTTTTGCTTCTCACGCCATTACTGAGCCATCACCACCGAGAATACACACTTCGAACCACCTTCCTCCCACTACAAGCAGCCATGACGACGGTGCAAGAAATCACAGACGATTCCGCCTTCCAGTCCAAAATCTCCTCCCTCCCGTCCTCGACACTCGCCGTCATCTACTTCCATGCGCCATGGGCCGCGCCTTGCAAGCAAATGTCGCTCGTCCTCTCCACGCTCGCCTCCACATACCCCGCCGATGCACCCATCGCCTTCCTCGCCCTCGATGCTGAAGAGCTACCCGACATCGCCGAGCAGTACGACGTAACCGCTGTTCCTTTCATAGTACTGCAACGGGAAGGCAGGTCGCTGGAGACAATTTCGGGCTCAGACGCGGCAAAGGTGCGGGCAGCAGTGGAGAAGTACGCTGGTGCAGGAAGCGGCGATGCAAAGACAGTTCTACCTCCCGCGCAAACCGTCACAAAGCCGGCGCCATCACAGCAAAACGGTGTCGATGGATCGAAGAACTTGGCGGCATACGCGCCGACCGCATCAGATCCGAATACGGCTCCCGACTACAGCTCGGGTGAATCGAGCAAGGAGGAACTAAACAAGCGTTTAGGAGAGCTGGTCAAAGCTGCACCCGTCATGCTGTTCATGAAGGGTACCCCGAGCTCCCCGCAGTGCGGCTTCAGCCGAAAGACCGTTGCCCTGCTACGGGAGAAGGGTGTTCGATACGGCTTCTTCAACATTCTAGCCGATGACGAGGTCCGACAGGGACTAAAGGAGTACTCTGATTGGCCAACCTTCCCGCAGCTGTATGCCGACGGTGAGCTGGTAGGCGGGCTGGATATTGTAAGTTTGTTATAAACCGAGTCGTAAACTCGAAACAGACGGCCTATGCTCCAACACATTGGGCACTAAGACACCTCTGGATAAAATTGTACCGAGCTTGGAATACCAAATGCTAACGAGTTACAGGTCCAAGAAGAGTTTGACAACGACCCCGATTTCTTAGCAGAGCACTCCGTGAGCGGCCAGAAGGGTGGTCCGGGGGCCGCGTCGGCATAGACGCAGGTTCCGCAGGTTTTCAACAGGCGGGTGCAAAGTACGTCGTGATTGCGAGACAGTGCCCAGTCGAGTATAGGACAATGCGCATTGACTCCCCTTTGGCGGAGCTTTGCAGATGGCGACTTTGCTAGACTGAATCTTGCCATCGGCGATAGAGGATGACGAATAGTCGTGTTGGTGGCACCATGGTCGGCTCTGGTATGTGTATGCTTGAAGCGTCTGGTAGTAAGAGTGTTGGATGTCGAAATACGTCCACCAAATATTCATGAAGCTTGCATACTCCATACCTTCCCTTGGCCGTGTCTCACTGTTGGTAATCTCTGCAATTGCGTGGTTCTTAGGTGTAGATTATAAAAGTGCAAGAGGTGTGTAACCACACAAACCAATTGGAAGGGGTTCGCCCATTAGAATGATGAACACCACAGCCACCAGGCTCAATCCCATCTACTTTCCCATCTACACCGCGTACCTACGCCTCGCAGCCCTGTTTGGGGTCCGGCGGTGCGTAAATCAGCGTTCAGCCGCAATACCAAGAGCTGAACCACCAGTATGTTACACCAGCTGGCCCCGCGTACGATTCGACCATATTCCTACTAAAGTTAAACGTGGACAAATACTTCAGGCGTTACTACATGAAGGTACTCGGCGGTGAGGCTAGTGTGGACTCCACGTTCGGCTCGCTCCGAGCGAGACGTAGTGTTACGATACATTGCAAGTGAGGCGCTCAACCAGGACCTGACGAATACGAGATGCAAACGCACTCGCGATACGGTGAGCGCGGACGCTTCATGAACGTAGCAGCGCCGGTCCAGCTGCTACTACTCTGGTCCAAGGTCAAAGGAATCGAGGAGGCCATCTACTTTCTTCCTTATATCACACCATTCCCGCACTACTAGCTAATGCCCTGCGCCGTCACTCGAATATCTGATCCAACACCAACAATCACATACCTCCTCGTCAACACCTCTTACCACTTCACCATGAACCAATCCTCGCTGCTCCAGAACTCGACCTCCCGCACACCCAGCCCCTTCGAAAACAACTACGAAAGCTACGAAAATACACGCGAGAATGCGCGTGGAGAACGCTTGCTCAATGAATACAAAGACACTACACCTCTAGTCGTTCTTAAGCAGGGGCCCGCAACAAATACAGAGATCGCACCGCATACCGATCGTATCATCTCGCGCATTCGGTTGAGTTTGAGGTTACTTTCGTTGTGCGTGTCGAGTACAATCGTGGGTGTTTTGGCGCATTTCATGAGTGTATATTTGGGAACGAAGGGAGATTGGGTCCATGTTCAGGAGAGGTATGGGCAGAGGAGGGTTTGGCCGCAATGGCTGAAGATGAGACCTACTTTTTTGCTGTTGGGTGTTGCAGCTACGGCAACGTTGTTGAGTCTTGTGCTTCTGGTCGCCATGTTTTCTCGAGCAGTGCGTATATCCCGTCCTCCCCCTCTCCCTTAATCTATCATCATGCTTACGATAGTTCCAGATCCGCCGCGTGACTGTCCTCTCCAATTTCATCACCTTCCTCATCTGCCTCATCCTCGTCCCGCTCTGGATCGCCGTGGGCCTCTACCACCGCTTCGACGATCTCAAAGGGGCCAACCCGTCAGATCTCATGACATACGTCTGCAGCAAGGATCTGCACCCATTAGTTGCGCAGGAGATGGGTAATGTGCGTATCTTGTGTCAGGAGCTACGGTATGCGTGGTGGGCTGTGCTGCTGGTGGCGGCAATTGAACTTTCTGTTGTTGCGACGATTAGTTGGGGGATAGTGGCGATGAAGGGGAAGGGGAAATATGTTCGAGTGGTGTAGGTTAAGTCTTGTGAGTGGTAGTTTATGGAGTCTCGATGGGGGTGGCTAAGATTGTGGGGCGGTGTTGGGGAAAGAATTATCTGAGGGCTGTTCGACATTTACTGCTGCGGACTTGGAGTTGGACGGCGGTTCATCGTCAGCCTGTACACGTTTATGCTGCATTGAGGTTTGTGGGATGCGAGTTTTATGTACGTCCGGTTTACTTTTCGATTATTCTTTTGATGGCTTGCCTTGAGGTTTGCTCCATCAATCCATCAATCTGCCGCATGCTATCAAAAGGTTCTCTGCGTGTCAATGTACTTGTACAGTACCAATCTAACCCAACTGAGGCCAATCCATGCCAATGTGCGGCGAAGCATTACCAATCTTCACCCGGAGGAACTACAGACATGCCCTAGCGGAGCTTGCCAAAGTACCTTACACAAATCTCCAGTACTTCCTCTTCCTAAAAAGAACAACCTCGACCTCGTCCCCTTCTTTCTGCTGCAGCGTGCGTCTCTTCTGTTCAAAGCAAGCGTCTCGGCCCTCGAGTGTCATCCGCCACGCGGCCCTTGTCTCCGTGTCATTGAGCAACCGCGCTGCGTCAACACAAAGCATCTGCAATCCGACAAACATCTTTTTATACACAATCGTTTCGTTCACCATGTAGTCCCTTGTCGCATCTCGCGGAACTTGCACTAGGTTGATTAAACGTAATTGTGTGGAGGAGCGGCACGAAATCCAGAATCGCATCGCAGCGTCGTCCGAGAAGAAAAATCCGTTGCGTGCGTACTGCAGAAACTTCGTATCTTCGTAGATTTGGCCGCATGTGAGACCAAGGTGTATCATACTAGTCGTCGGGAGTGTGGTCTTGATGTAGTCTCCGCTAGTGTCATCGTCGAAGTACCAACGCGTGGTGAGGATATGGCTGTGGTGCTTGTCATTCGAGGTATGGGTCGAGATCGAGTAAATGCCCGATGGTACGACTTGGGTAAAGACCATGTTGCGAATTTCGGCGGGTAGTCGGAGCAGTGGTGAGGAGTCGAGGTTGCGCGCAGCCATGGGGCATCTTGCGAGTCGGCTTGTGTCCAGGAAGCCATCCTCCGTGAGCGCGAGCAGTGTCTTTGGGCTTGCTACCGGGCCGAGTGTGAAATTGGCTGTCATGGTGAAGGCCTCTGGAGATTCAGGTAGTCTGAGTGTTACTTTGAGCAGAGTTTGGGTGTGAGAGTTGAGTCGGTGCAGAATCCGATCGCGGGTTTGCAGGCGATAGGTCGATAGTTATAGCTCGCCCGTGTAGGCAGCACCTCACGTGTTGAGAGGGAGGTATTGACTAAGGACGGTTCGTGTTCTATGGGTTCCGACACCGTCATGGTCAATCGCGGTTCAAAGCGAAAGATACGCATAGCTAGAAACCTTGTCTGGACTGCAACCCAGGAGAAACCCCACTGCCTTCCCTCGCTGCGGAAGCAATTGACGCGAGGAACAATTGGCAAATTTGGCAAATACATACACGAGGTATCTTTACTATTCGAAGGAAGTTGCTCTCCTTACGGCGCGGTCCAAACATGATGTCGCATAGTAGAGCCTGGGTGCGCCATAGCCCCGTGAAATCATAGTATCACTTGATTGTAAGGTGTGCGAGTATATCCGGTGTGAACTCTGTGTTCCTTTCTTATAAACTACTCCAATTACCATGGCTGCACTCCGACTGATCGAACACCCGAATTATCGACGACCTGTTGTTTGAGTCCCGAAAACACAATTATAGATTATTGACAGTTCCTCTGGTAAAGTGCACCACTACTCAATTCCACTTCGACCGCTTGCTCAGCGTGAACCCCACCACGCTGACCTTCAAATAATCCATGTCCTCCTCAATGCGCTTCCTCACATCACCACTAGCTAGCTCTTCCACATCCCACGATGCCCACACGGTCCGGCCATGCACAAAGGAAGCCTCTTTGGACGCAGCCCAAACGGCAAACGCGCCGGGTAACTCGGCTGTGCTTCATCAACACGCAATACTCATGGGTACTTCTCGGACTAACCTTGATCGAATGGAAGCATGCCCTCGGTGATGCCAAATTTTCTCTGGTCCTCTCCATAGACAAATCCTGGATGCATGGTGACAACCTGTAATTCCGTATGTAGTGTCTGGTTCGCAAGCAGCTGCACGAAAAGCGTCCCTGCAGACTTGCTTAAGATATATGGTGCCATATTTTTGACCATGGGATGATGTTGGGTATGGATGGCAGCACTGGTGACGTTGACGAGAAACTGTGCCCAAAAGTTCAGCTGGATACTTGCAAACACTGCCGAAATCATACTTTCTGCTTCCCTAGACCTTGCTTCATGAAGCTCTCAGTCAGAAACATAGGGCCCTTTACATTGGCATCCATGTGCGTCCACAACTCATCGATGCCGAGCTCTAGCAACGGAGTCATTCCCGCGAATTTAGCCGCGTTCAACACGAGAACATTGACGACCATGTTCTTTGTTACAAGATCTTGAAATAACGTGGCAATGTCCATCTTGTTCGTGACATCAACCTTGTACGTCAACACCTGACTCGGACTTCCCGCGTTAGCCGCACTCTGTGTAAGTTCCGCTGCGGCTGCATGCAAGACGTCCACCCGTCTCCCAACGATGATGACAAATGAGGCACCAGCGAGAGCAAAGTTATGCGCAATGGATTTGCCGATTCCTGTGCCTCCTCCAGTGATCAGGACGGTACGTCCAGCCTGGCTAAGCTCGGACTTTGTAGGTGATATGGCTGGGTAGACGGTTTTGTGGGTAGTAGGTGTGAAATCCGTGTCCATAAGCTCTTTTAGGGCGTCCATGTTGAAATATGTGGTCGATAATGGGAAAGAACTAACAAATGGGAGAGTCGGGAATATGGCTGGGTTGCTGTTGATGCTGATGTTTTGATTTGATTCCGCGTCTTTAAATACCCGGAACGCTCAAACAACAGCCAGTAGCCCTGGAAAGGGACCGCATCAAGAACATCCGCACGAAGGCCGTACACCGCACTGGAATGATGAACGACCATCGTGCACCGTACATCGTGGATAATCTTATTGGTCTACTTCTGCGGCCTGTGATGCGGGAGCTAGTCGCTTTTGGCCTAGCGTCCGCAAAGTTGGCTAAATCGTCTATCTCCGCAACCCGCAACCTAAGTCTCCGCCGCATCTACGGACGTACCCAGCAATAGCACGGCCATATTTCCAACCATCTCAAGGCCTCCGCCGCATCTGCGGATATGACCGTCCATGTCTTCAATCAGCACGGTCCGGTCTTGTACCCGGTGCCACGAAGCGAAGCGCAAATGCGATCGGGCTACCCCATCATGTCAACTGTGCAGAAGGAAGAAGCTGGAATGCATCTATCCATCTAGGAGGCTATCTATCTTTGTACCGGTCCAAACAGCACATCAAGCTTCTTCTTGCCTTCCTCCCGATTTCACTCCGCTTGATTCCGAGGCAATGAGCAATGAGCTCGTCACCACTGGACCTTTGCCCAATCTCGCTCCAAATACTGCAGCGCCGGAGCACGCAATAACCATCGATTCTCGCGGATCTTGGTTCCTCGCCCCTGAGACCTTTACAGTCGACCATACATTCATGCCTCTACCGCCAAATTTCAAAATCAGCGACCTAGAAGATTTTGTTCGTTTCATCGAAAATTGCTTAGCGACTTGGATCACAACCGGAAGCAACATCTTCATCCACGCTCATCTTTACGAAGACAAATTTCCATCATGTCTTCAAATTGCCTTCGCGACCTTCTCTGCGTACATCAGTCGGACACCAGCTACGACAGCAATGATACTCCGCACTGTGAACGATCAAGCAACCGCCTTGATATCTGGCCTGGAAGGAGGCACTTCATGCGATTTGGTTGACGACCTCGCTCATATGCACGCACTGCTCGCATACCAGGTGATTGGTCTCTTTAACGGCGATATACGTTCTCGCCATCTTGCCGAAAAACGTGCAGCTCATCTATCGAAATTATTGGACCGCGCACTCGAACACGCGAGTTTAACATTGAACCGGCATGTTTCGACAGATGACATCACAGTTTCACTAGCTAATCCGAAATCACCCACTGAGCTATTGTGGCAATCATGGATCATGTCCGAGAGCTTACGACGAACGTGGCTTGTCGTCAAAGGTATCAGTGCATCGTACGATGGGCTCAAGCAGGGCTGGACACCATGCCATGGCGATGTCATGTTCACCGCCTGCGAAGGGTTCTGGTCGGCGAACTCGGCGTCTTTCTGGGCCAAAAAGTACGCTGATATGGATATGCGCTTTGTCGGACGATTCCACGCGGAGTATTTGTTCGACGTTGCGCCAGAGGGTGTTGATGAATTTGCGAAGGTCATGCTCGAGGCCATCTTTGGGAGGGAGAGATTCATGAAGTGGGTATGTGGCTTACACTGTTGATGGAATGGCTCTCCGATGATTGCGATCGCAAATAGCTTTCTATTAGTTCTACTGCACTTGGGATATGATGCGACGCAAGCCGATTAATCCTCACAAATACATCATGTCCCAGCTCGCCATGGATCGTCTTTTCGCAATTACACAAGATTCCAACTTTCTTCCACAACAGCAGGTATATCCTTCATCTTGACCACGTCACAAGAAAATTCTATCCTCCAGAAAGGGTTCCTACAAACCGTTGGGTCCGAGATTATACTAGGTATAAAAGACACAACGGCCGCACATGGCGTTTCCGAAATCTCTTGCACAACCCGGAAACATTTGGGGATATCATGGTGTGACAGCTGGTCTAGCACGTATCTGCTATCGTGGTCCCAATGTGCGATGCCGAACTGTAACTCGCTCACCAGGGCCGCATGAGACCGGTAGTCGAAGACTGTGCACTGCAACATCGATGCGTCTTGGCCGTCCCGTTCGAAGATCCCCCATCCGACGGCATAGAACATAATATCCAGCGCGACCTTTACCTCGCGTTCCTCAAACTCGAAGACGAACGAACCTTGTACTCGAAGACTGCCAAAGTCCCCATATGGCTCTCCAGATATGAAGAAGAGATGATCTTCATGGTCGAAGCGTGCTAGTGGCCAAGCTCCGTACAGGTCCAGCTCCGGGGGCAATTTGATCTGAAGAACACGGCGCCGCACACGATACATAATTGTAGCCAAGGACTCGTATGAGTCAGTGTAGGAACCACCTGAAGCAGACGTCTTGGTGAGCAAATATTGCTCAAGACTTGTCTTGGGGCTGCTAATGGCGTTATACTCCACAACTTCCCAAGGATTTTCCCTGAGATATTGCTCGGGGCCGACTTTCTTGAGCTGTACCCCAACCGGTCTTCCGCTTGCAAAGTTTTTGCATTGGAGTGGCAAGATATATTGACAGTGTGACGTGCCCGGCAGCTCTTGAAATAGTATATGCCCCTTGAGCTTCACTCCATTGTTCGACATGGAGAAGTCGACTGGATCTCTGTAGAAGGGCGATCTGTAACGTCCGCATCCTAAAAATGCAGCAGGAGAATCGGCCAGTATACCGCAAAGAGTGCGCTGATTTCGTTCGTATTTATGATTTTTTGGGGGCATGCTCCATCCAAATATGCTGAGGTCGGCGGTTGACCGGACTATCTCTTCCTGAAGTCGACGAAACGACTTCTCTTCTTCACCGTACAGCAGCGGCATATTGAGGTTAAATATACCAAGAAGGCAATATGCCGCATCTTCGGGTCGAGTTGTTACTCGGTGTGCCGCCCAAGACATCTTTACCGCAACCGGGATATGTGCCAGGTGTAGGGGGTCATGCGTCGCTTGCAGAATTGTGACATCGATGCCTGTGATTTCGGCGGCCAATTCAGCAAGATCAACTTTTGATCCTATGTTATGCCAGTCTTGATCGAGGAAGTAGAAAGTTGTTGGTGCTATCAGCTCTTGCAACGTCCAACCCCTCGTGCTAATTCAGGCTTAGACAACGTTCTGGTCGACACTAATTTTGAGCACTCACAACCAACGACAGCGAGGTAGCTGTTCGCCTAGGTCCGCATTCTCAGGAAGGTCTGAAAGGAAAGCATAACAGACTTCCGCTCGCTGATACCACTGATACATCGAGTTGATTGCCTCTGTCAGCTCGGCGCTACTGGACTTGTCGATACTGCACGTATCAACCCACGCGTACTTCAGTCCACTGGCGGCAGCTAGTTCGCACGTCTTAGCGATCTTGATGAATCCCTTCTTGTGCTTGTAAATGCCCTCGTTGAGATCCTTGAACGAGACCTCGTCGTCTTCCCATGTGTGGGAGAGGATGGCATATTTTGGTATTTGGCTGCCAATGAACTCCTCGAGCTGCCCAGTAGAGGTGTTGATGAGTCGCATTGGGAATTTCGCAACAAGGTTGTTCGTTGCTGAGATCAGAAATTGAGATGAGCAGCGGTGTCGAGGAGGACTTCGGCTCCAAGGCAGCCGCGCCGAATACGGGATAGTGCCATGTGCACCTGCCCCCATGGGCAAGGCTCGGTGCTTCAACATGGACCGCAGCAGCGACACGATAATATGGTCTCCAGGTCATTGATGCCCAATCAATTTTGGATGCAGGAATCATTTACTCCAAAAGCCAAAGCGCTTTAACTTCGTGATGCCTCGTGGCAAGTTGCCCACAGCGTGTCGACCAAACGACAGCAAAACTAGGTCGCCTCGACCTTATCACATGGATTGTTGACTTCAGGGTCTCTCACCCGTGTATGCATGAAATCATCGATGCGGCATCGCTATGGACTTGTTGCATTGATAGACCGGTGGTTGGATGTGGCCGGCGTGTCGCAACTGCGTTTCGTGAGCGAGGAACAACACGGCGCACTATGGGTTGACGTCAAACTGACATCTTTATATGGGTAGTTCTTGGGGCTATACACTGTTCACCTCGTTTCAGGCTACGGCAGCATCAGGCTTGTGGCGAGCGACTGTATGTACGCGGTTCTTCGACTACAAGTCCACGCCGGTGCACGACACATTCTCGGTCGATAGTTAACCCGAACAGATTGTGCCTTAAGCCAGAAGTTCGTCAAGAATTGGTTTGCTGCAAACTCAGAAGAAGCAGGTAAAGCAATCCGGCATGATGCTGTCACGGTGATTCAAGACGCGGAAACTTGCATAGTGCAGTTAGCCATCTCGGACATAGACCTTTGTAGCATCTTTACTAAGCTGCATACTTAAGATATTGTCGTCAGGGGTGTATGGTACGCGCGTCCCGCTTTGTCGTCTTCCTCTGAAGCTATTTTTCACCAAAGACGAGGACGAGATTTTCTGGTATTCGCAGTTGGAGAGGTGTAATTGTTCTCGCTTTATCATATTGTAAGGTGTGACTCTGAACCCTTACTAGAAGCAGGAAATACTGTGGTGATTACGAAAGGGGATGAGGTCCATGAATTGTTTTGTTACTATGGTTATAAAGAGTTTGATCAAGGATATCTACCCTTTGTGCACGATGGGTCAACCAGTGTTCAAACGCACAATGAAAGGGAGGGCAGTTTCGTCCAATATTTACATGACATCTCTAATGTTGTGGAAATAACATGTGAAATTTCTGGGTAGTGTTAGTTCGTAAGTATAAGCAATTAGATTTAGGTGAATGGACAGACTAAGGTAAATCATGTAACAAGCAAAGCCTATGAAGATGCTCGGACATACGCAATTATTGGAAGCACAAATCACCATAGGTGGGTGCCGCGCACGACCTTGGACAGCTGAATGTCAAACAATATAGCCACACAGCATGACGAATCACTGTCGAATCCAACAAGGATGACGTAGATTGAATACATAGCTCGTCCCGCTAATTCCAATCTATATATACGGAGTGGGAACGGACGAAGCGGGGTATTTTTCCTCCTTATCTGTCATGAAGGGAGCCATCATCTGACCGAATTCGAGGGCTACGGTCAAGCGTTGTGTTCACTTGAGTATATGAGACCTGTGTTTTCCCCACTTGTTCTTAGCTGACTTATCTTTGGCCAAGTTCTCCTTAACTGAGTCGTCTTCAATGGTGTACTCTTTTCCTACGATGTTTTGTCTACCGCCTTCGCAGAGAGCGCAGTATTGGTTCTTCATGAAGACCCAATTTGGATGACGTGGGCAATAGTCTTGATGCTTGGTGCAGTACGGACCTGAGGAAATGCCTGATGCGGAGGGCGTCTTACCCTTGCGACATCCGCCTGGTGATATTCCACCCACCTTGCCTTTCCGCCCAGGACAATGGTGACTTATTCCTGTGGTTGAGAAGGGCATTGCTTGTATTTGGTAATCTTTGGTAGTTGAAACCGTTTCTTCGCTATGGTAGTGGTATTGGCGCTGCTTCGTTGCTCACTCGCTTGCTTGTTGTCGACTTATAGACATCAGAACGTAGCCTACTTATAGGCGCAACTGTAAGGATTATAAGGGGTCTCTACAATGATAATAGAGACATTATGACTGCACATTTGATTGGTATAATGGGAGGATTCTGTACGGACAAGGCATTGACTCGCTCACATTGTACATCTCGGTAGTTTCACTTGAGCAGGTTTGGTGAAGGCGGACAAATAGATCCAGTATCCGCATTGTCTCCTATTGAATCATACAATGCGGGGTCACCAGACCGCAACTTTGAACAATGGAGACAAAGCGCCACGTGCACAAAGAGATCCAAGGTTAAAATGCTGCGCTGATGTCTACTCGCTTGCTCTAGACCCCAACCGCCATGTCGCACATCGCACAACCTACCCCTGCGCAGCTTGACGCAAGAACGTCTCTCCCTCACGCCTCTGACCTTCCGAATCCTAGTACTTTAGAGACAGAAGACAGCGAGAACGAACAAGCCAGCGAGAAAGAACAAGACAGCGAGAACGAACAAGACAGCGAGAACGAACGAGACAACGAGAACGATGGGGAAAATTGGGACGACGGTGCCTCGGACATATCTGAAACTTCGACAATAGCATACAATCAGGAACCATTCGCTTCATTTAAGGAAAAGGCACGTAGCCTAACCCTAGAAATTTGGCCCAATATCCGTGCCAAAGATGTTACAATCGACCGAGTGCAAGGTGGTGGCTTCAACCGCATCATTGCGATCACGATCTTCGAATCGACTCCGAAGGTCTCCATCTTCTCACGACAAGCTATTAGCGCATTCCTCGCGAGATGCCTTCGCCGTCCCCCCAAGAATTGCATTTCGACCCAGTACATACTCCGCATCCCGCGTAACCATGCATCTGGTATGATCTACGACGTAACAACACTAGAGTATGCTGCGCGCTGTGTGCATTTCCCCGTTCCAAAACCCATAACGTACGATACAACTGATCAGAACGCCCTTGGTCAAGCCTACATGCTACAAGAGCGCATACCCGGCAAGCCGCTCATAGACCTTTGGACGTCGCTTAACTTCGAACAGAAGGCGTCCGCCGTACGTGCCATTTCTAGGATAGTACTTCAACTACATGGAGTCCAGAACAGTTGTGCCGGTATAATAAGCAAGGAAAACACGATTCAAGATCTCGAAGAAGGCGCCAGACTCGAGCAACTACCAATTCCTCGCGCGTTCTGTTTCGTTGGGACTGAGGGCGCTCGAACGGGACCTACAACACCACAAACAACGCGCGACTTCTTGATCTCACTCTGTGAGCGTCAGCGCAATTGTTCTGTGGAGAAAGGCGAGCTTGCTTTTGACGATATATGGGATAGCTTCTCCAAAATCATCAATACGATGCACCAGCTGGGTTTGCTTCCCGATGAAGACTCCTTTCACCTTTATCATGGAGACCTCCAGCTACGCAACATCTTGGCCGAGATCGCCGGTCCAACATCAATCAAGATTACAGGCATTTTGGACTGGGATTCGGCTGTGTTCGCGCCAAAATTCATGAGCACCCGCGCCCCGTTCTTCCTTTGGGCGGAGGAGGAAGCTCATGAGGAAGATGAAGAAGATGCAGCCGCGCTGCCTACAGATTCCGAAAAACTGGAGTTCAAGCGCATCTTTGAAGAGGTTGCTGGGACAACCTTCTCCGCATTTTCTTATCTGCCCGAATACGTACTGGCTCGTCGAATATACTATATTCTGACTAGGGGTGTTCGTTCAGGTGAGGATATATACTATGCAAAGGAGATTGCTGCCGAGTTCGAGATGCTGCACCCACCGTTGTTATAGGTCTTTTATGATTTCAACATTCGATTGGCATTTTCGCTATGTAATTGAAGAACTCTTCTCACTGTACTTAATGCGATAGTCAATACATAATCAATAACTCAAAAGAAAGTTACAACGCGTGAAAGAGTCGACGTATATGTGTTATGGGTATCTTGCTACTATGATTCCGGGCCGCAGCAATACAAGGTAATTAAATCGGCCATACTACATGTCCCTCTTATGCCTTTGACATTCCTTGTCCCCGAACGTCCGATCGAAACTGCCGACACCATCTGTTCAGAGATCTTGGGCACTTATTTGTGGTAATTTGGTTAGCTCATAATTTATTACGATTCCCTAAAACATAAATGAGTCTGGTGGATATTCCCAAAAGAATGAGTATTAGAATACTTATTGACTTAGGTTCATGTCATGAATATGGATAGTTCCAGTACTAATATCATTCGAAATAATATCTAAATTCTTTAAAGAAAAAGGTCTATCATTGCCAGCGTCAAAGGCGCACTAAAGTTTTAAGCCTATAGTTGACAACATGTCGAGGAAATGGATGAGCCTCAGCTCTAAAATGAAAGTACCGTAGTACGGCATACAAGTCACTCTTGACACTAATAGTCAAGGCTTACCGCGATTCCCTCTACAATCTGCCGTCCCATCGACTCGCATACAATACGGCCTTGGCGTTCAAAACGACCAAGACCATACCATTACAGTCCTAATAATCCGCAATTGTGCCTACGCGTAGACTAACAATATTCGTCTCCCCGATCACTTTGGCATTTTTACCCTCCTCGGCCAGAGCCTACAATCCGCCACGGCGACGAGCACGGTGACGCGCCTCGCGCTGCGCATTCCTGCAATGAATGCAATCATACAGCCACCGCCCATCTGTTCCAATCTGTTTATAGCTAGGGCCTTCTAAGGTCTGGGTAGGTTGTCCAGTTCGAGTGGTTAGGCATGAGCGGCCAGCCATGACCCGATGACAATCTGACCATAGGTCTTCTGCCACGCAGCCGCAGCCTTCCCAGCGCTTAAAAGAAAACAAGCACATTTCAGTTGTAGGGGGTCTGAGTTGGTGATGATCTAAGTGAGCTGGTGTCGATCAAAGGTTTTACCGTACGGCCAAGTTGGTTGTGAAGCGGGTGCTGCTGGTGCGTATTACTTTGAGGCCTGGAATTACGTCGTTTATATACTCACTTACAGAAGATTATTGTGTGTTTTCAATGAGTCCCAACAATTTAGGCATGTACGTGCATAGGGACTCAGGGTTGTGTACAGGGCAGTTGTCTCCACTTTCAACATGAAAATGCCATGCTTTGTATGATATCGACATCAGTCTGGTGGACATTTGCAGTCACACTTGAAGATGCACCATGAAACTGAACGATAGACGAATGTGCCACGCTCTCCACAAGCGCGAATTCTAACCCGAATGCATGTCTTCAACACCCACCTGGCTGTGGAACAATGGCCATGCTCTGCCTGACGAGTTCATCGCCAACAGACCATCTTGCCACATCATCATATCTTGAAGGACGCTTGGGAGGAACAAAATCCTGCCGAGGTGGAGCGCTATGCTCTAGCACCCGAGTGCGTCCTCGCTCGACGCATGTTCAAAATACTGCGATGCGGCACCATTGAACAGACAAAATTGCGGAGGGCTGCGTCCATCATCCAAACCTGGGACAAGTTGCACCTAGAAGATGGAGTTGGAAATCTTGGTGCATCGTTCCTGGCGTCACAATTCTCCAAGCACCGTTGGTGTAAACGTCGTTGAAGACACTCTTTCAAAGCGTCCACAAAGAATTGGAACAGTAAGCAACACAGCCTGCCGCAGATTTTACCCGCAACCGCATACTATTAGGCCTATAGACTTGTATCTCAACCCCGTTCGCGTTTCCACTCTGAACTTTCTCTAAATTTTTATCATATCGACGCTTTCTTTTCGCCGGCCTCGACCTCCTTGTCGAGGACAAAGATGCCCCCAAATCCATCTTTGATAGCCTCATCATCAACCACCAGGACCGCGAAGAACTTCGAGTTACCCGTGCCAGCATTCTCGCTCCTCTGATGGTGGCATCCAGGGGCTTCATACCAAAAGTCTCCTACGTTGTGGACAACGGGATCATTGCCGTTCATCTGGTTCAAGCACGAGCCTTCGATGGGAATGGCAACGATGGCGGCACCACCATGACGATGCGAGGGGGAGGCACCGTTAGGAGGGATGTCGACGAAGCCGACGATCATGGTTTTGCCCGGAAGATTCGAGGGCTTGAAGGTTTTGACGATCTTGAAGTCCTCTCGCGGTTTGCTGTTTGGAGTGTTAGAATGAGAGATGAGAGAAAGACTTGGACGAGGCATGCCCTTCGATCTGCCATACGCCATCCACTTTGACGACGGGGGGAGATGTAAAGTCTGGCATTGTGAAAAGACTGTCTAGTCGTGACCTTCGGAGTGCAAAACTGAAGTGGTCGAGAAGAATGGTAGCTAAGTGTGGCGGTACACATTTACAGCCCAGCATACATTCTCGTTATATATGCTGACAGCTCGGCAAGCTGGTTGTCGATTGCCGGGCGCAAGTGGTACGAAAGTGCAATGCCACTAGTGTTCAAATACCGAGTGACCGAGACATTCGAACATAGACCGACAGAGCTCTCGGGTGTTGCACTATGCAGAACTTTTTGGTAGATTAGTCAATTTCCACGAGCACAGTCAGCCTAGAGTCCACGTGGTATGTCTTTGTCATTTTACTTGCACACTGGCAGCAGCCTTGTGGGGTATCGAGGACGCTGCCTCAGACGTTCATGCTCCGATAATCTTGGCGAGTCGTAGGGTAATGATAGGTCACGGAGGCATGGACAATTCAGCGCCTTTTTTATCGCTTTCTTTGGACTCATACAATTACCACGGGTACACTGCGACTCATCAACTACTGGAGTCATCGACGAACCATTGTTCGGGTCACTAAAACACAAATTTAGAGCATCTACGGTTCGTAGAACCAAGGATCACGCCCATGAATAAGCCGCACTACAATTGAAAAAACGATGAATCACGCAAAGCCTCGATGAAGATACATCCTTTACGCGAGTATTGGAAGTATATATCACTATCGGGAGGTGCATGTGTGCCATGTCGGAGCAAGCGTGATGGTAGCATGCCGTGTCGTGCTGTGTGCTGCGCGGTGGGATCGCATTCCTTGACGAGCATGTATTTGATTCCTGACAACGAAGCCGCATGATCTCCGCTGCCGATGAAGGAATTTCGAGCGAGAGCAATAGTAATTTGGAGTTACTTGGTGTGGGCCGTTGCCGTGACGACTGAGCCCAGCCGTGGCCGACGATCTAGTGACGTCATTTAGCACCCCCAACTAGCTTGAAATTTTTGAAAACTGCTGACACGCCCTCACGCAGAGACGGTGGTGTTCACGGTCTACGGTGTGCGGTGTAGACTGACCCATCGAACATGTGCCGCGCGCTTAGATCCCGGGCTTTTGGCTGTCTCATAGCGTACCTGCTGCTGGCGCAAGCCTACAGCTTCTCTCCATCGCCAGACCAACAGCCCATCTCTCTCCTGGACTCGACAATTAGCGATGTCGCCTACGTTTCGCGTCACTGGGGCCAATTGTCAACTTTCCAGGACCTCAACCCCGGCGAATTCGGCGTTAAGAAAGTGGGACTACCAGACGGCTGCCAGATTGAGCAAGTACATCTGCTTCAACGACATGCGGAACGGTTTCCACATCCCGGCGATGAGCAAGATGGTCTCAACATCGAGGGATTCACCGAGAAAATTGCGAGCGCTGTTGGCAAGGGAGAACGGTTCGAAGGCCCGCTTGAATTCCTGAATTCGTGGCGGAATATGCTGGGCGGCGAATTTCTAACTGGCACCGGTGCTATGGCGGAGATGGCTTCAGGGGTGCAATTCTGGAACGCGTACGGAAGAGCTCTGTATGAGGCGGTTCCGGGGCAGCTTGGTTATCGACCTGATGCTGCGGAGAGAAAGCCGTTCCTGCGAGGCACGACGCAAAGCCGCATCCACAATAGCCTGATGAACTGGGCGCTCGGCTTCTTCGGACCGAGCTATCAGCAAACAGCTACGATGCCGGCGAACTGGACCGAATACTTTCAAACTCTTGTGGTCCCCGAGGACTCGATAAAGGCGTGGAACAACACTCTTGCTTGTGGGTCGCCCTTCGTCTTTGTCTTTGGCTCTGCTTTCACTGTACCCATGCGTACTGACTCTTGGTAGCGCAGCACTGCTGTAACAATTCCCAAACAACGACTATCGGTAATGAGCATATGTGGAACTACACGTCCCTGTATTCATCTCATATATCGCGTCGTCTCTCCAAGTATACGCCAAAGCATTTCCACCTTTCCGTCAAAGACACGTACGCCATGCAACTCCTCTGCGCCTATGAAACCCAGTACATTGGCGTTTCGGAATTCTGCTCGCTTTTCACGCGTAACGAGTGGGACGGCTTCGAGAACAGCCTCGACATTCGCTTCTTCTACAACCACGCTTTCGGGAATCCGACAGCAAGAGCACAGGGGATTGGGTATGTAGAGGAGTTGCTCGCGCGACTGCAGGGTCGGCTGATCACAGAGAGCGACTCGAGTATCAATAGTAGCCTCACTGACAACGAGGAGTCTTTTCCGCTGGGCATGAAGTTCTACGCAGATTTCACGCACGACAAGATGGTGCTTGGGACGCTGACAGCGTTAAGTATTGACTATTTCAAACACCTACCGGATCTACACAAGTATCCACCAAACAAGGACCGACTCTTCCGGGTCTCGAATCTTGTTCCGTTTACGGCGCGGCTCGTCACGGAGGTCATTGGATGCGAATCTGAGCATCCGAAGCCGGAGAAGTACGAGCGCGTCCGATACTATGCTTCGCAGTATGGGTATGATGCCGAGGCTGGCAAGCATCGGTTCGTCCGCATGAAACTAAACGGTGCCGTTTTGCCCCTGTCATCGGTGAGAGGAGGTGCTTGTAAGGGCAGGTCGGATGAGCTGTGTCCGTTTGAAAAATTCGTGGAGTCGCAGGAGAAAGCAAAGGAAAGGGCAAATTATAGACAAGCTTGTTTTGGAGACTACAAAGTTCCGCTGGACGGGAGGGACTTGGATGGGACCGTCCCGAGGGGGTAGCCTGGCCCCAACAAAGGTTGAGGGATAAGGAGCGCGACGTTGACGGGACACGGGCTTCACATAACAGGCTTCTATACTAAGAAATAGTAGAGAATATATCACCGGCCCAGCACACATGAGAGGAGTGAGGTCCCAACCACTAATGACTAAGCCGCGCTGCTTTCAAGTTAACTAAAGTTACGTTAGTAGCTGCTCGCCAACCCCGCAGCACCATCATTAAACGTCCTGAAACATCGCCTGTTGTATATTCTCCGACAAGACACCTCAACCACTCACGTCTCCGGTCCGTCCGCGTAGTATGCAGCGTGCCTTTGCGAATCTCCCGCTGGAACTCTTCCTTAACGTCTTGGACCAGCTGGTCGGCACCCGCAACGGCCATCAGCCTATTGCATATGCGCCTAGGGAGCCCGTTTCACAGGCGCTGCGCGCTTTGACACTTGTGTCACGTAACGTTTACTTGGTGGCGTAAGTAATTTCCAACAAGTGGGAGATTCGACCGCAAAGCAACTCAGACGAGAAAGCTGGTCTACAATTTCTTCGAACATTCGTTAATCTGTATCCCCCCGACCAGTTCCCGCTACCTATATGCGCATTGTCTCTACCTAAACAACTGCACAAGCTATGCGCGCTTCCGCCGCACGCTCGGTCTCGGTCTTGGATGGCATCCAGAAGCGCTCGCATACGGTGAAGCGGGCAGAAATAACGAGCTGTTTTCCGAGGCCGGCGTGCACGTGGCTTCGATATTCATCTCTCCTCACAAGACGGAGACGTGCAAGGGCCCCATGGTCCGCCTGCCGCAAATCATCGGTGATCAACCCTGGGTTACAATTACCTTGTGGAGACATTTGCTAATCGTGCCCACCTAGACATGGGTCTCACCGTAGGCGCAACGCTGAAGCGGCTTGCTATGGACCTGCAGCCCGTGTATGCATCAGGCTCTGAGATCCTATTAGTGAAGCCCCACACGGCCACAAAAAACATCTTTCTGCATATGCCACTTCTGGAAGAACTTGTGTGCAGCTACGATGTAGCTGACTACTTCCCCCACCCACCACCGAATCTCAAACGACTGGCTATGACATTCCAGGACATGACGGAAACGCACCTAGACTTTTGCTTCTCTACCTCAACCCTCGAAACATTGTTTTTCCTGCGGCCGGAGCTGTCAGCCGGAAGTATTGACGAGCTATTTGCGAGATATCGCGGACGTCATTTGGACATTGTGCTTGTCGACGTCAACGCGAATCACGTCACGCCTGAGCGGGCTAGAGACTGGAACGATGACACGGACCACGTTACTATCTGGGAAGCTGACGTCCCGAAGAGCTACTATGGGGACGACGAGGACGACGTGGTGCTATGTGACGGTTGGATGTGGTCCCATGGAGTACAAGGCACTCTGTGGACGCAAGAGAAAAGACGAATGACCGAGTGGAGAGTGATTGAGGGACGATTGGCGGCGCTGTACGATGTCATGCAGCTTGACTGAGGATGCTGTGCATACTGTATGTTGGTTCGGAGTCTGAATACGTGTACCTGTGTTTTTTCTTCGTTACCTAGCTTTGTCTTAGTTGTCAGGGGTTGACTGGTCTTTTACTGGTTGTGCTTCGGCACCCTTATACATCATGGCTTCGACTAGGGTGATTTGTTCGGCTCGGGAAGTTCGGAATGTTCTTTGTTACCCTCTTGTATATCATATGCATAGATGCGATCAACTCCTCATAAAGGGTGCAGGAGCGACAGCCCAAACGATACCTGCAAGACTGTGGTAACATGCTTACATTTGCATAATGATCTTGTGTCATGCGTCACATTGTAAAGATCAGCTCCCAGGCATACGGGAATGCTCGACTGAGATCCCAGACTCTGCCGTTAGAGCCTATTGCTAGTGTTGAGCCGACGAGCTTGCCGAAGAGCTTTCCGAAGAGCGAGAACCATACGATGAGAAAAGGATAGTGTGGCAAGCTGGCAAGCAAGAAGTGGAAGCGGCACGTCGATTGTACCGCATTCTCCGGCGTGATATGCGACTACCAGCAATTACGGCGAAACTAGAAGATCGTGCAGGTGTGGCAGGATCTGCATTGTGAACATGAGCTTCCGAGCAAATACAAATCTGACTACGTTTATGAGGGTGTCCTAGATGGGTACGATAGCGAAGACAATGGTGTTGCATGAAATGGTGAATGTGAATAGAGCGAGGAGAAAGTCAAGCGCAATGCACCGCAATCCGGCCGCTACTCTCAAAGCGGTTGTTCGACTCGAAACTACTGATGGATTCATCGTCAAAATGAATAATCAAACATATGATGTATAGTTAGGCACTCCTTGTTGCGCGGTACCGTATTCTACCTGACCATGACTTTCGTGGTCTTGCAATTGTAACATCTCGCACATCTGCAATTCGGGCACGACCAATTCTCATAGTATATGTTACGCTTTAAACAATTGCACTGTCCCTGACTGATTAGACGGAATCGGTTTCACTGGGCTTCTAGAGGGGGACTTACACATTGAAATACGTACGCGCACTTCTTGCGAGAGTGCGCGTATTTTCTAGGTAGGTTCCAGACGAGGTAGAGCGTATTGTCCCTCTGCACATTGTATTCTGCGAGGGTCACTCCGTCCTGTAGCTGTTTTCCAGCAAAGATCAAACGTTGGAGACGTTGCGGGATGCCTTCCCTCTCTTGAATCTTATCTTTCACTGTGTTGACGAGATCGAAGGGGGAGACTGGTAGGGCCAAGTCTTCTCCGAGCGAATGCTTTATAAAAATGTGGATGTGGATTGCCGAGAGATTAGGGGTGGTGGACTGTACCAAAGCTGTCGAGCTCTCATCCAGCGTTGGGGCTCGCGATACTTGGATCGAGTAGTATAGCTCGATGTCTTCCTCTTCCAGAAGCCTTGGGAGAGGAGACAATGGGCGTGGTAGACCAATCATGTCTTTAGATTCAAGAACTCGCTCCGGGACAGATTCGGGTGTCTCATACACACCAGCGCTCTGGGGAGAACTTTCGTTCCTCTGCGAAATGATTGCGAAACGAAAGCAATTCGGGCAGATCTTCCCGCCTCCGCAGGAAGCAATATCTGCAGTCGACGCGCCACATGAAAGGTATGGGCAGGTATCCTCTTCAGTCTCGACATCATTCAGCATCATTGTCATAGACAGCTCGTCACCCGGCTCTATTGCATTGCTCCAGAAGGTCGGGTTTAGGCGCCGACCTATGCGAGAGCTAGTGATGAAATACTGGCCCATATTGACACGATGCAGCCCTTGTCGGCCGTGGAAAGCCACAGCAACCAGACCTTGGAACGTCTGCCAGTCTCGGGAAAGGTCATACGGAAACGACCTCATGATGTTGAAGGCGTCGCGAAATACCACTATCGGGGGGCATATTCGCCGGTGCGTGAGGCTCTCTAATTGAGAGAGCTGTCTTTGAAGTGTCCCGAAAGCCTGGAGCAATTTCCCCATGGTTTCTTTCATCTCGGTAGTAAATCGAGCTGTTAGGCATACCATCTGGTTCATCAATCGCGTGATGTCCTGCATCCTTGAGACACCCTTCAACACAGTGTCGAGGAGATCGAGAGCTCTTCCGAGTATAGATGAGCATGATGCTTTGACATCGGCTACATCTTGGTGTATGGAGGTTACCAACACGTGGTTTTCGTGAGCCCGAGCTCTCATGAACACGGTGTTGTCGTAAACATCTTCCAGGATCTCAGTTTGACGATGTAGGTGCTGACCGTGTGCATCGTTGCTTTGCAACAGCTCCTCAGCTTTGGTTTGGAGGGTCCGCAGGTCTCGATCCTGTCTCAGAGCTGCAGCAATGAGGCGGGTCTGCCTTGTTGCGAGGGTTTCTTGTGCGTCTGCGATCCTGCATGATGTGGCTTGCAGTGCAGCAAGGATATGGGATTGTGACGTGAGGCTGTCCTTCATCTTCCGCACCATGATGATGCGCTCTGATTTGGCGTTGGACATGATATCCACTGTCTGCGTCATGAGAAGCACTGTGATGGTAGCAACATTAGGCGCCAGTCTTGCCCTCAAGTACCTAGCCTCATCCTTGTATTTTGCCGACCAGCGTAGCCGCTGGGTTATGGCAGAGAAGGAGCGGTTTTTTGTGTTCCATGGGCCTAACGATTCATCGAACTTTTCGATCTTCTCGAGGAACTCCTGGAGGGGCAGCTGGCATGCCAATGCTAACGCTCGTATCGCATCTAGTCTCTTTTGTCCATGCTGCGCGACCTGAATATGCTCTAGAGACTTCATGGTTCGGTCGAGGGCTTCGAGTTCAATCGATAAGAGCTGGTAATCGGCCGCAGCTTCTGGGCCCTGCTTGAGTTCGGCACCAATCTTGTAGATCAGCTTCGATACCGCCACGAAGTCGCCTGCGCACACAATGTGGATCAGTCGCCGCAATAAGCTAAGCAAAAAACGGAGTAATAGCTCACCCACACTGAATCCGAAAGGAACGGTCATGGTGGTGGAGAGGCCCGCTAAGAACGTGTTATTACCGCCGTCTGTGTCGAATGCTTGCCGATTCCATCAAAAATCCCCAATGACAGCGAAGAGAGTGAAAAGAGATGGAAACAAAGAAAGGCAAACTCCATGAGGCCAGGCAGTCGCCCGGCTTGGTAGGAAGACCGTAGGATTTTGCGATTCTGCCTCGCTGGCGTTCGGTTTGGACGCTCCTCGTATTGGTCGTACATAGCTGAAGTGATTGCCCCGCGCGTGGCGGTGTTTGCAAGGCCACATCACATCTCGAACAATCCGAAATCTCAAGCTCATGACTTCGACTTGGACGTCAACTTCATGGCAAAGTGTCGAGGGCATTCCAAAGTGTGACGCAGTCACATGACTGGAGATGCTCTTCGCGGACATAAGCGCCCGCGCCGATTGGTCGGCACGTTTCCATGCCGGTTGCTTGCGAGTGCTTGGTCAGGATCGTCAAAGCAGCCAGTCCCCCGCCAAGCGCCGTCTCTGACGCCGCTTTCTAACGCCTTACATAGCTCTATTCATCATGGCTCTGCATTACTTGAAAGCCCGTGGCTCCCGCTTCGAAGCTTCTCGACTACGATCCCGCCCCAAGTATAAGAAGCCGCCTGTTCTTCGATGAAGACGCTCTCGTCCATTTTCATCGCCATCGCAGCACTTCTCATTGCAGCCTGCTACAACAACACATATATGCTTTCGCGCATAACACAGCTCTCAAACCAAGTCAGACCAGCTGCAAACAACCTGCTCGCACGCACAATGTCCACCAAAGGAGTTTCGACCTTCAGAGGTCTGCCCGTCATCCCCGACGAGCCCCTCACCACGACGGCGCCGCGCAAGATTCAAAAGTCTTTCCTCGCAGTTGAGCAGTCCGAGGGCGCCGGCGCGCGGGTGCGGAGGTCAATCGGCACCCCCCAACTCCGCAATTTCTCGCCCTTCCTCATGCTCGATCACTTCGCCATCCCCCCGGGTGCGGGTTTCCCTGACCATCCCCATCGCGGCCAGGAAACCATCACCTACCTCCTCTCCGGTGCCGTCGACCACGAGGACTTCGCGGGCAACCGAGGGACGATAGAACAGGGCGATCTGCAGTTCATGACGGCCGGCCGCGGCATCGTGCACGCCGAAATGCCACGCCAAAACGAGGACGGTTCCCCCAACGTGGGCATGCAGCTGTGGGTCGACCTGCCCAAGGAGCTCAAAGCCTGCGAGCCGCGATACCGAGATCTTCGCGCAAAGGAGATACCCGAAGTCACAGCCGATGATGGCAAAGTGAAGGTCAAGGTCATCAGCGGACGCGCATACGGCACGGACTCGCTGAAGGAATTGGCTTATACACCGGTGTGGTTGCTGGATTTCACTGTGCAGCCAGGAGGCCATGTGAAGCAGGCGCTTCCCAAGGGCTGGAACGCCTTTGCTTACCTGCTCAACGGCACCACCATCTTCTCCTCCGACGGCGTGTCGCGACCCGTCCCGCAATACCACAATGTCGTCTTCGCTGCCGAAGGTGACAGCATCGAAGCTGCGGTCGAGGAAGGCGCCGAGTCAGCGTCGCGATTCATCCTGGTAGCCGGCATGCCGCTTGATCAGCCCATCGTGCAGTACGGACCTTTTGTGGTCACGAGCCGGGACGAGGTCATGCAGGCTATGCAGGACTACCAGACGCACTCGAATGGGTTTGAGAGGGCGAACAACTGGGAGAGTGAGATTGGGAAGAGCATGGTTCACTAGTGGCTAAGATTGTCGTTTAGATTTCTATCTTGTATATAACGTTAAATAATGAACTCTTGTCAGCATTTGTTCTATCGTCCCCTATTAGTTTTCGCTACAGTGTATCTAATGAAGCGATCCTGTTACACTAGTTTGTCAGCTTCATTAAGATTATCTCGCAGCTCGACGTGATAGGTTCGTCAGGCACAAGTCATTCCGAGAGAGCTCGTTGGAATCAGAGACAACATCATAAAACGAAGAAGAGGGCGTTGGAAAACTTAAGCGGAGAAAGCAACGCGCGAAGGGATGAAGGGTTAGCTGAGCTAGAGATAGAGAAGAAGAAGAAGAAGCAGAAAGAGAAAGAGAAGGAGAAAAAGAAGAGGCAAAAGCAGACCAGGAAGGAACGCAAGGAAGGCTGAGGAGAACAAAGGGAATGACTATACGCATGGGGCTGCTACGATAGGAAAGGTGGTGTTACGTCCTCTTTTGGCTTCTCTGAATGCGTGGTACTGGAAGATGTAGGTAGACCGTGAAATGAGTCGCGCAAATGGCTTATATTTCTTCTAGAAATATGAGTGTCAGACCAGCAGTATAGCAGTGTCGCGAACCTCCAGGTCTCAATCTCCACGTTAGCATCGCTCGCCGTATGAAGCATCTTCACCATGTAATTTATTGAACACATAGTGAACGGGGCGTCAACTATATAGTATAGTCAACGCAGGAAATTTGTAGTATCCCGTAAATGCCCGTATTCTTACTGTTCTTGCACATGTGCTATCAAACGTTGGAAGACAACATCTCTCTATATGACAAGCACCTACGTAGCAAGAGATGCAGTGCTATGTTCAAGCAAGTTTGATACCAACTGTATACTTGAAACCCACCCGCGGCGTAGATAGCGACAATAGAAGAGGTTAAAATGAAAGGTGAAGAGAACGGCAAAGGTAAAAACAGGTTATATAGATGAAGAGCCGCAACACGAGCGGTAAGAGTAAGAGTGCGGCGTCCCCCTGATCGGGAAATTTCACAAGTGGGGGACAAATTTCGGCAGCCGCGTCAATTAGACGAGGATAGGAGGCAGCTAGTCAGTTCATGATGAAGAACGCTTCTCATTGATACAAACGCAACTTTATCGTGGCACAGCAGGCGATGTAGGTGGAGGTATAGGCGAGATCGCCCCACTGACACTCACCGCACTTGACCCACTACTCTCCACCCTCCTCCCCTTGGAACTCAAGTCATCCAGTCTAACCAACTGCTCCTCATCATCCCCACCCATCCCATGTGTAACCTCAAAGCTCTTCGTGTACGTGATGCCATTCCCATTCCGATCCCTCTTTCCCCCCAGCCCAAGCCCACTTCCGCTCGCACTCGTATCAGCACCAAGTCGACTCCCTACCGCGCTCGAGATATTCCCGCTCTTTCCGGAATGTACGTTGTGCGCGTAGTACTGGTTCGATGTTGGGGTGCGAGAAGTGCCCATGATTTTGGGGAATGCGTGCACGAGAATGACGCGGAGGGCGGGCATGCAGGCGCACATTATGCCGACGTTTATTTCGATGGTGGACCAGTTGCTTACGTCGACTTGGTCCCAAGTGGGGTTGGTTGAGTTGGCAAAATGTATGAGGGACTGGAGGCGGATGACGGATACGACGGTGACGCTGTACAAGTCTTGGTTAGCTCAAGAGGATGGGGTAGGGGTGAAGAGTTACGAACAAGGTTCCCACGCAGAACATGAAAGCAACGCTAATCTTCTTCTTCCAGGCAAGCTTGAGAGAGAAGATTTGTAGAAGAGGAAGAGCAAGCATCCATAGATCCAACGCGATACTGATAGCTGCATTCGCCCACCCCAGGCCATTGATGTTGACGCACTCGCCACTGTGGTCATCGTCGAACCGTGTCCAATAGTAGCTGATAGGCCGGCATTGGAAAATAGCCGCCACCGTGAAAGCGATGCCAAACGCAATGTCGAACGCAATCGTCCCCCAGAGTAATCGCCTTATATTCCTCGCAGGAAAGATGCGCAAGAAGAAGAACAGCAACGAGAGCTTCAAGAGGGCGACGACAAGGAAGTACAACACCTCCATGATGTAGAACCAGCGAGAAAATATGATGACGTTCTCGAACGGGAGTGTCCAGATGTCCCTGCCGAGACCGTGGGCAATCGTGCCTTTGTCGGTAATAATGGTCTGAGGAACGCCGGCGAGGAGGGTCGCGAGGATGAAGTAGTCGTCCCATCCGAGCTCGGCGACGGAGAATTTTGCTTTGTATACGATTCGTAAGAGGACGCACAGAGCTGAGATTGCACCCAGGCTTATGTTGGTAGCTCGTAGTGATGCCACTCTACTGCGGACTGGCGCATCGCACAATGTCATGGTCGCATTTTTCGTCGCTGCCAATAGTCAGCAATCGCAAGCAGAAAGAAACTCCAGCTGGTGAAGGCATACCAAGTGCCTGCTTGGTCGAACATGTTGATAACACGCAGATCTCCACGCTACTCTGTAATTGCGCATCAAGACATATGCACTTTGCATCAGTGGGCTCGCAAAGTGACTCCGCAAGTGCAGTCTCGAGGCACAATTGCTTAAGAAGATCGTCAGCACCTTACTAGGAGGTGTCGAACTGTTGGTACGTACTGCACAAGGGGCCAGGCGTGCAACCGCCGCGATCAACCCAGAGCTTTGAGCATAGCTCAGAGGAGAAAACACCGGAAACATGAGGAGCCAGAAGCTAATCGGCCTCCTCATCGTGTCGGACAGTGAGCACCGCAAGCCAAAGTCTCATGAAGAGACCGAAGAAGTGAAGAAATCAGAAACAGAAATTCGTGAGACGATCCAAGTTCTTCCAAGAAACTGTGCCGGCCGGCTATGGTAATAGGATCCTCACAGTACCTCGCATAAATCAATCAATGGACACCCATCCACCTAGACCTTTCGATGAACGCGGGTGCATGTGAAACTTAGCGCTGATGACGGCCAGGGGTACCTCATTGCATGCTGGAGACGGCAGCCTACCCTCGTTCCGCAAAAGAGCCCTACTCAAAAGTGGATCGACGGTATCCGCTTTCAGCCAGTCGACCATCCAAATGTCTTTGCTAAAACGTCCTTGCCGACTTTTGCTGCGAGGATGATCGAAGCAGTGTCTGAATCTTTGTCAAGTCTTTCCTCAACATATCAGTAGCGGAGCCAATGGCTATGAAAGTGAATCCGAGAATCGCCTGGCGCTTATTGAACACGCGGTCACAAAGCTGTCTCAACATGTGGGGCAGGAGATGTCGGAGTGAGTGCAACCATACCGTATTCCCGGGCGTACTTCCACATACGTTATCGAGTCCGGCCTGCGCACTTCGGGAAAAAATCTCCCGTGCCGTGAGCGTTCCGGCAAAATCTCCTCAAATCGAGGAAATGTCGTCGCGATGGAAAGCTAGACTTGTCCACTCGCACGCTCCACACATATCCACTCCATGGCCAACGCCGGCTTCAGGGCGGCGTGCTACGTCCCTTTCGCGAAACGTCTCATCGGCTCCACATTCTGCGATGGTTTCTGATCGGATCATGCAACGGCATGGGAAAGCTTAAAGATGCACGGCCCATTGCTTATGTCATTTCTACCCGACATGTGCGACTCCGCCGATCCATCCCGAACAAACCATCTTGCTTCTTCCACTTATGGTTGGATCTTCCCTAGGGTTCCAAAGTGTGGGAAAATGTTGACACTAAGGATGCGAGATCCATCACTTCGATCGATCGCCTTCCCAACGAGGACGCGAGGGACAGAGATTCGAAACAAGACAAACAACCCCCCCCCCCCCACACCCCCCACCCCCCCCCCCCCCCACCACCCC